>Ga0224506_10000378_pt1 | contig 39909 bp, 38 predicted proteins | sample SF_Jan12_sed_USG_2_FD_169108 | JGI IMG/M metagenome (GOLD analysis project Ga0224506, IMG submission 169108) | Sediment microbial communities from San Francisco Bay, California, United States - SF_Jan12_sed_USGS_8_1 | ecosystem: Environmental > Aquatic > Marine > Sediment | place: USA... | reverse complement strand
AAAATCCATCTGATCGAATCCATCGACGACGTCTCTGAGCTTGCTATCGCAGCAGATAGAACGCTTGCCTATGTCACCCAGACAACTTTATCTGTTGACGAAACCCTCGATATCATTACCGAGTTAAAAAAATATTACCCTGATATTGTTGAACCCAGAAAAGATGACATTTGTTATGCCACACAAAACCGTCAGGATGCCATCAAAACGCTGGCCGAAGAAACAGACCTGATCCTGGTGGTCGGTTCTCCCAACAGCTCAAACTCAAACCGTTTGAAAGAGTTATCAGAAAAGCTCGGCACCACTGCTTATTTAATCAATGATGCCAGCGACATTAACCAAGACTGGCTTCAGGACATCAGGAAGATCGGTATTTCAGCCGGCGCATCAGCACCCGAAACACTGGTCAGACAAGTTGTTAGTTTATTGGAAGAAAGTGGCGCACACTGCATCAACAAAGAAGAATCATTTAATGAAAATGTAGTCTTTTCTTTACCCAGGTCCCTGCGCGACTAAAGACACCGCTAAACGCTAACAGCAGATCATGCGGTATCTCTGTCAGGGTTTTATTTAGCCCAGCATTCAGTCGGTGTCATCAGGCCGGTAGATGTTAGTACCAGTGTTGTACAGCCGGTGTCATCTGCCTGTGGCCCTGTACTAACCGCCACTGCATGCAAGACATAACCTGATGCATCGGCACTAAAGACAGATAATTTATAATAACCGCTGCTGGTATCTTCTCCACAAACATTGATATCTGAAGTATAACTGGCCGCATTGGTTCTTAAAACATACTGCTCCTGACAGTCAGCCAGCCTTCTCAAAGCGGCTGTCGCATCAAGTCGTGATGTGGATTTAATGTAGTCTGTATACATTGGTGTCGCGATTGCCGCCAGAATACCTATGATTGCCACGACAATCATCAGCTCAATCAGTGTAAAACCTTTTATCGCTCTCATTTGTTCGTTACCTACTCTTAAATTTCAGTTTAACGTTTATTTTTCATACCAGAATAATGATGGCTCAGTTTCACTAATAGGATTCTTCACGGTTTCAGTACCCACCAGTACTGCGCTGCCATCTTCTGTAAAGATCGGTGTAGCACCCGGCGGTATTCCGCCACCCACTTGTTGCTGGTACCTGTCTTCTCTGGTTAAATCATCCACCGAGTCTACCGTTTTATCGAAATTATAAACCGGTGTCGCATCCGTCAGGTTCATAAAATACACCCGACCTTTACCATCGACAGGTTCACAAATTTCAGCTGAGGCGCTATCCTGAGGAATATAGGTTGATGCAACCACCAGTCCTTCGATAATTAATACTTCTGACAAGCCTTTCTCGCCAATAAAACTACCGTCTAATTCGTCCAATGTAACATACCAGCCTTTGGATCCATTTAACTTTACCGTTTCTGCTGTTTTGATATCATCAGTGCCACCCTGGCCGATGGTATTGGCTGTCGCATCATACAAATCGCTTTCCACAGCGGGCGACAAATATGCCTCAGCAGCGGGCGCCTCAAACAAGTAATTGTCACGTAACATATAAATGCGATCATGATTGCCGCGCTCCAGTGGATGCGCCCGGTAACCAGAGGCCACAGCCAGTGCCAAATAAGGCGGCCTGTCAGGCTCTGCAATAAAGGCCACGTCAGGCGGGTAATAGAAACGTCTGTTATGAGCCGTTGCGTTATTATCTCCAAAATCAGCAATCCGACCACCGCTCACAAGAGATTTCAATGATGCACCAGCCGCGTCGCCTTTTTGTATATCAAAGCGCCAAATCTGACCACCCATATCACCGACATAAATCCGATCAAGATAACCATCGCCGCGAACATCCACCGCTTTTAGTCGCGCCGGAATACTATACTTCATGTCAGCTAAAACCAGATCAGCCGTGGCATCACTACTGGCCCACCACAGTCGTGCGCCGGTCATTGCATCCACAATATAGACAGCATTACCTATATTGTCGGCTGTTCTCTTTGTCACTGCGTCCTGATCTAAATCGTAACCACCACCAAAAACAACGACATGTTTGTCAGTATTCAGTACTTTAATCTTTTTAGCCTGGATATTTGACCAGCTTTGGCCTAACTGTTTGAAGTCACCAACGCCGCCCTTAATAACCCACATCAGTTTAGGTTTAGTACGATCGGTCACATCCATCGCGTAATAATGGCTTCCACCACGGCGCTGACCGAAGAAGATATAGACCTTATCATTAGCCAGATCGATTACGCCGTTATTGTTTACATCGATAACCAGCGAATTGATCGAACCATCAATGCCGTAAGCCTTACCAGAACCCGCATGGTTCTCAGCAACCACTCGCTGCAACGGCAATGTTTCTCGCGGTATGAAAGAGAATATCTCAGCGCCGGTTCTGGTATCTATCGCGTGTAGCACACCATCATTTGTGGCGACATAAGCCGTAATATCCGGATCAGAATTTGGATCAACAATGGTCTGAGTTGCATCGGCCGGATCGGTAATATAAGTGGCGTCATATTGGATCAATGCTGGCTCAGAGTGCAAAGGATCACCCATGACTTTACGCTCATCAGTGGTACTGCCATCACCATCATCATCATAAGCATCAAGTCCACGCGCCCATTTAATCACCTTATTACGAAAACCAATGCCGTCAGTTGGCGTGACATTAAGTAAGGCATCTGTAATTTGAGTATTGTCCTCATGAAACTTATGCGCCGGTAATGTCAGGTCAACCATCACCGGTGCTATTGAGTCTGTATAGGTGTACACCGTACGCGCTGCAACATGAGCTGCCGCACCGCCTTTGACTACTTCGCCGCCATCAGCCTCTCCACCGGTGTCAGTCCACCAGCTATGCGCAAGGTCATCAAAGAAGCCGGTTGAGACATTGATCGCATTGCTGTTTTTATAATCTTTTATGACGGGCAAACCGTCACTATCAAATTCCAGCTTGAAGCGTTTAAGATTACCGTTCCAGTGTGGACCTATACCTGGTTTAAACAAGGTAAAGTACAACTCGTTTCGGTGAGTGCTTCGATTAAACGCATTAATCGACACCGCTGGCGATGAGAAAGTGGTATTCACTGACAGTATTTCAGCAATAATCTTGTTAAAGATTTCAGTCAGTTCAGATGCGTTATTCGCCTGGTAATATTTGGCACCGCTCTGTTCCGCCGTTGTCCTGAGTAGCGGGTGATCACTAGCAAAACCAACGGTATAAGTCGATACAGATTGTTTGCCAGCCAGGCCATCATAAATATCATTTTCATACATATAGTTGGCCAGCTCATTCATGCAGTTGCCGCTGCAATTCTCGCCAGTTAATGCTTCTATTTCATCATCAGCATCACCATCAGAGCTTGCACTACCATCTGACAGGTAAATATTAAAATTTTTCTGGCAGGTGTATTTTATTGGTGACAAATAAGTAGAATTACCAGTACCGGCAACTGTCACCCCGGACGTATTAGAGGGAACACTCGCATTTCCATACTTAACATCTTTACCAGCCCAGTAAAGATAACTTTCATACAATGTTTCAGATAACGGTGTGCCACCACCATGATTCAGTGTTCTGACGCGCGATTTAAAATCATTTCTGGCAGTGGTGACATCTTTGACAGGGTAGCGTACCGGCCCGCCCTGATAGCTTGATTTGGAGTCAAAACGCATTAAGCCAATGTTTATATTATTTGTACTATCGACCACGCTATAGGTTACGTCTTTAACCACATCAAGCCGGCTAGGGCTCTCATCATCCGGCAAAACCGGTGCGACTTTTGACCAGTTCAGGTAATTGCCCGTGTATAAAACATAACCTCTGCCAACGGCATTCCAGTCAGCTGCATTAGTAGCGGTTGAGGTATAAGGGCCAGGCGTCAGATTGGCAATATATTTAGACGAACTCGCCGCGGTTTCTCCATGCACACCAGAGTCGACCTTGCATTCAATCAGCCAGTCTTTCTGATCTTCATTGATCACATCCCAGGTTTCACGATTTGGATCTGAGTTCTCTTTCCATTGAGCGATACGATCCTGGTACCAGCCATGGCCTAATGCCGGGCCTGTTGTTAAAGTTGTGGTTTGAGTAATAACTGTACGGGTATTGACTCCGGTTATCGTTACAACAGTGGTCTCAGATACCGTGGTGGTGGTATCACTTAACGCATCATAGATCGAAGAAATATCCCGAGTTTCTGTATATTCCACATCATCAGGCACCGATGGCACGGTGTTGTCTGATTTTTCAACCGGCGCGCTAACGACAACCGTCGGCGCTACGGTATTAAACATTGGTAAGGTTGTCGCGTCGCATTTTAAAGCCGAAAGATTAAACCAGTTATTTGTATCACAATCCGCCGGTGTGGTTCCGGTCGAAAAATAGATTCTGTCATCTCTGAAACAGCCACCACTATAAGGGCTTGAGGAGTAGTCGATATTAATATCATAAGGCAACGGCGTATTCACTTTGCCGCGCATACTACCGGAGGTATCAATGATAAACATCAGATTGGGTTTTACTTCTGCTGACACTGCGGCATTGCCAACATAAATCTCAATATCATCTGCCAGCGCGGGCTGCAAAAATAAAGCAGCAAATACCAAGCCGATAAACTGTGCTCTTATTTTTTGAATCAAACTTTTCATAAAAACCTCAAAACGTATTCTTCTACACAGTCAATTATCGGTTACAGCTTATCAGACTAATTTCTCTGGATTTAATATTGTAAAGTACTAAACCCGTTTTTCCTGAACATTTATTCGCCTGACTCAGCGCTGTTGGCTTGCCATTAATTTCTAGTTTGCTATTCGGGGTGATTTTTACCAGCACCAGCTCACAGCTATCACAAATGCGTCCGTTCACCACACCCGTTAAATCATGAGACATTCGGATTTGTAACGAGTTACTTTCAATTGCCTCTTCTATCATCACCATACGATTTGCCGAAAAGCTATTCGCTGAAAATAGACTGCACACAATCATCACAGCAGTTAATGTTTTTTTCTTCATATCAATACCTTTTTCAGCTGCTGATTATTTTGTACAATCGACGGGCGTTGTTTTGCCAACAGCAGAAACCACGGTGCTTCTCGAGCCACCTGGTGATAAGCCGGTGGCCTCAGTAACAAAGACATTTTGACTGGCGGCACGGTCAATACTATTGCCAAACCTGCGGGTGCAACCCATGTGGCTGGTGGTCGCCGTTGCAGTAAGCCCAGAAACCGGCATGACATAATTAAAGCTTTGTGGCACGTAGGTAACATTCGGGTCTGGATTTCTTAAAGCCGTATAGTCCGCGATTTCTTTTGCATTACGTATACCCGCTTCTGCAGTCTGGAATGCTGTATTTTGTTCCTGGGTATTTCTTGCGATCTGTAATTGCAAGGTAGTGTTACTCATGCTGGAAACCCCCATGATGGTCAGCACCATTAACATCACCAGGCAAATAACCAGCACAATACCTTGTTGTTGGTTTTTTAATTGCATCGCTTAATCCCCTGCTTGTTTTGAATAAATTTGTGGATTGCGCAGTTTAACGACACTCGACATCACCACCCGGCGAAAGCCATCAGTAAAAATTTCCGCCGGTTTACCTGCCATACTGATTGTTTGTTCTTCACCGGCCAGTAACTCCGGATCCTTGGTTCGCAACATCACCCAGAACTGTACTGACCGAGCGTTTGTATGCAGTCCTGGTGCCGGATCCACATAAGTATTGACCGAACCATCATTTGTGCTATCAATCCCGTACTGAATTTGCAGATTCTCTACCCCCGGCAAGAGCATGACATTTGACAATTTAGGCCCCACATCCAGATCCAGGCGATGCAATGAGGGATAGCCGTCATTTTTTTCGGTATTCGCATCGATATAATAAACGCGGGTTCTTAATCGGTGAATGTACCCCTGCTGATAGTCTCCCACTATCGCCGCATCGAGAAAAGTAGGCGCTGTTTTGCCGGTAAATAATTCACCGCTAAATAAATTTGAATAGACATAAACAACATTGTCAGCCAGTGCAGCTACCGGTAAGCGGTGAGGGCTGGCTAATTTGGTTACCAGAACATCCGTGTTTGGCACGTATCCGCTACTGATACAGGTAGCACTGAACATATTGCTGTTATTTGATGCATTAAAAGAAACCGTCAGATTGGTATACCACAAGACGCCGCAGTCAGGCGACTCAGCATCGGTGATGGGATCCATCGGATCAGAGCCTACCGTTTTCGGCTCCGACGTCGACGATGTACCGGTTGCACCTTTGATCATCTGATGTAAATTCGATTCACCCCAATAGCCGGCATGGCGCAAATCATAACCGATGGTATCAACCGCAAAGCGGGCATCATCGATCAAACGCGTCTGTATTTCGGTTTTGTCCTGCACTACCCGGCCATTAATATAAACCGTAAAAACACCTGCTATCAAAAACATGCCGATGACTACCGAAATCAATAATTCAATTAACGTAAAGCCTTTAGCGATAGCCAGGTTCCTGCTCTGATGTAGCATATGCAAATCTCTCATTGATGAATCATTGTTTCATAAAACATGTTTTCGCCACGCTCTTTCCAATACACGGAAATCGTTGTTACTGGTGGCACAACCGTGGTGTCAACGGTAATCGCAGCCTCTGTGCCGGTAGCCGGCAAGCCGGCATTAACCAGCGACCAGCCCCAGCTATAAATATCATTTGCAGCGAGTAAAGCCGGGCTGCATTCGACAGGAGCGGCGCCATCACAATTGTTATTTGCGCCGATCGATAAAGCACCACCCCGCACTTGTGCATAACTGGTGACGGCGGCGGATGAGTTTGCACGAATCCGCTCGATTATCTCTTGCACTTTCGTCACTGCAATGGTCCTGATCATAGCGGTATGGCTGGCTTTAACCGCTGTGGTCTGCAAGCCCGCCACACCCAGCAGGCCAATAGAAAGAATCAGAAAAGCCAGCAAGACTTCAATCAAACCAAAACCAGATTGTTTTTGTATTTTCATATATCTTTTTCTCAAACTATTAGACAGCTGTGGCTGCATATTCTAAATGCCACTATTACATGTGATATGTGCACCCAGCGTATCTGAGTCACGGCTTGAATAAATTCGGCCGGATGTATGCATCATGACACCGCGGATTTTGGTGTTATCACCCGGTATACAAAACACAAAAATGCCCGACTGATTGGTACCGTTAATATCCATAGGCTCACCTCGTGGCGGTGCGAATGAAACATACCCCACAATGGTTTGCGGGTCGCCGGCACGCAACACAGCAGGTCTTAAGGTTAGCTGGTTACTCGCTATCGACGGGAACTGCTTTAATAAATTATCAGTCCCGGGAGTAAAGACCGCATCATTATTCGTATCGTGAAACACGACCCAGCCATCCAGCCAGTCATTAGCGGTGGTGGAACAGATCGGTGCAGCCGTCATGGCGCTTGTGCTTGCACACAATACAACACGGTCAGAAAGCTTGATCGATTCACTGCGTGTGTACTGTAACGCCGTCACCAGATCATTATTCCTCGAGGTTATTTCGTTGTTACGCAATATCGACTGCATGCCCGGAAGCGCCATGGTCATCAAAATACTAAAGACTGCAATAACAATCAGTGCCTCGAGCAGGGTAAACGCTTGAATTTTATTTTTCATAGTTAATTTATAACACATCAGAAGTCCATCACCTTGGCAGGAGCAGTCAACGAGAAACAAGCACAGATAAGCGGTAATAACCTGTCAGGTTATTTTACAAATATCGGCTTTAGCCGTCATCAGGGCAACCCGACCGGTAAACCGTAACGGGTATGTAATGCCGTGTAAATTAGTGCTCAGCCTCTATAGCATAGCTGCCAGGATCAAACAGGGGTTCACGCTGGAGCATAATATCGGCGGCCAATCGGGCACTCGCCAGCCCCAGCACCACACCGTTTCGAAAATGCCCGGCATTAAAAAACAGGCCCTGTACCGCCGGGTGTTTTCCAATATAGGGCACACCATTGCCAGAACCGGGGCGCAAACCCGCCCAGTGATGCTCAACCTCAAGACCTGCCAATGCGGGCATCATTTCAATAGCGGCCTGATACAGCTGCTGTTTTGCATTTTCTGTCAGTTCTTTTTTAAAATCAGTATGCTCAAGCGTACTGCCGACTAAGATACGCCCGTCCTGGCGGGGAATAATATACCGTCCTGCCGATAACACGATGCGCTTGACCTGCCCCGGCACACCTTTTAAGAGAATCATCTGGCCTTTCACAGGCTCGATCGTTGTCTCTAACTTGAGTTGTTTGAGGATTTGCCCACTCCAGGCACCACCGGCAATTAACACCTGCTCGGCGTCATAGTGCTTATCCCCGACGCTGACCCCCTGAACCCTGTCATTTTTTATTCGAATAGCACTGACTGGTGAATGCTCAAACAAACTGATTTTACGGCGCGCGATAACCGCACTCATGGCTTTGACCAGCCTCGGGTTTCTAAGCTGAGCTACCTCGGGTAACCAAAGCGCTGCTTTAGCCTGCCGATTGAGGGCCGGCTCACACTGCTGTGTTTGCTCGGCATTGAGTTTTTGCACATCCACTTGCCAGCGTCTTGCCCATTCAATCGCTTGATTGGCTTCATCCTGATCTAAAACCAGCAAACCATTTTTATGATATTGAGGATCGATGCCCGATTCCAGCTGTAGTCTGTCCAGCAGCGCCGGGTAGTGCTGCTGGCCATACTGCGCTAATTGTGACACCGCATCTGGATATCGCCAGGGGTAAAGTGGTGAAATAATGCCGCCGCCGGCCCAGGATGATTCAGCGCCCAGCCTGTCACGTTCTAACAAAATAACACGGGCGCCCGCCTGTTCTAACTCCAGTGCAGTTAGAACACCGCTGATGCCCGCACCAACTACAATACAGTCTGCCATCGTTTTGACTTTCACCTTAAATACGCCGAAAAACGACAACGCACTCTAAATTTTCAGTTTAAAAAAGCATTATTGCTAAAATCTTCTCAGAGATAAAGCCGAGCCTGTTTAAGTAGCCATAAAAGTTATTGCGACATGAATATTTTGTTTTACAAAATCGCTACACTTTCGTCATATTTTGTAAACACTCCGGTAACTGATTTGCGTTATTCTTTATCTGTCACGGAATATAAAACCTGGAGGGCCGGTAACGGTTTTTTGTTATGGATAATTATACAACACTCAGTCAATTTAAAAGAGCCGGTTCCCAAGCCAGGGAAAGCCAGGCTAAAAACTACGACATCAAACTTACTCTGACCCGGGAACAAATCAGTAACATACTGGACTACCATCTTCTGCAGAAAATAGAGCAGCACAATGGCGCGACGGAAGACTGCCTGACAATTGCCGAGTCTATTAAAGCCTCTCAGCTAAGCGAGCAGTTTTGTCGCTTTTTCACCGCAGAATTGAGCCCGTTACTGAATCAATTAATGCAGCAAGACACGGATAGCTACGCTATTACAAACTTTCATCATCGCATGCTGCGAAAAATTGCAAATAATGGTTTTTCTAAAAAATCGGCCTGAATACTGCTCAGCCAGCCTCTTCAGATATAGCCCCTTACAGAGACTTTAGTGTACAATGCCTGCCTCAAAGAAGCAGGCTACATTATGAATATCATTCTCAATGGAAAATCACTGTCCGTTGCCGATCAATGCACGATCAGCGATCTTATTGAGCAACTAGAATTGACTGAAAAGCGTCTTGCTGTTGAAGTCAATCTCGATATCATTCCCCGTAGCGAACACAATATGCACCAGCTTAATGCCAATGACAAGGTCGAAATTGTTCATGCTATTGGTGGCGGCTGCAGCCATCATGAAGACGACAAGTAAACTGATAAATTTATAGAGACTGTTACAATGAATGATCCCTTAATTATTGCCGGTGTTGAATACAAGAGTCGCTTGCTGGTAGGTACCGGCAAATACAAAGACATGCAAGAAAGCAAACTGGCAACCGAAGCCAGCGAAGCCGAGATTGTGACCATTGCCATCCGTCGCAGCAACATTGGCCAGAACCCTGATGAACCCAATTTGCTCGATATATTGCCGCTGGACAAATACACATTATTACCCAATACCGCCGGATGTTATAACGTCGATGACGCCGTGCGCACTTGCCGGCTGGCACGTGAATTACTCGACGGCCATGATCTGGTAAAGCTGGAAGTCCTGGGTGATGAAAAAACCCTGTTTCCTGATGTCAGCGCCACTCTGGAAGCGGCTGAGATTCTGGTCAAAGATGGTTTTAAAGTCATGGTCTACACCAACGACGACCCGATCATGGCCAAACGGCTGGAAGAAGCCGGCTGTGTTGCGGTAATGCCACTGGCTGCACCGATTGGCTCGGGCCTGGGTATTCGCAACCCCTACAATATTCTGGAAATTGTTGATAATGCCAAGGTGCCTGTTTTAGTCGATGCCGGTGTCGGCACAGCATCGGATGCCGCGTTAGCGATGGAGCTGGGTGTCGATGGCATCTTAATGAATACCGCTATCGCCGCCGCACAAGACCCGGTGATGATGGCCCATGCCATGAAAAACGCGACGATTGCCGGCCGCCAGGCCTTTAAAGCCGGGCGTATGCCACGTAAACGTTACGCCTCTGCCTCTTCGCCAATTGACGGTACTTTTTTCTAATCCACTACGCTTACATTTATCGTCAATTATCATGTCTGACATCATTCAAAGAACCGTTAAAAGCTTTATCTTACGCCAGGGTCGCCTGACCCAGGGCCAGCAACGGGCGCTGGATCAACAGTGGCCCGTTTTTGGTATCGACTATGAAGAAAAATTGCTCGATTTCAAAACACTGTTTGGCAATGATCAGCCGGTCGTGCTTGAGATTGGTTTCGGTAATGGTGACTCATTGGCACAAATGGCCATCGAAAGCCCGGATCAAAACTTTATCGGCATCGAAGTACACCGCCCCGGGGTAGGCCATCTGTTACATCTGAGCCTTAAGCACGGCATTAAAAATCTCCGGGTGATGAACCATGATGCTATCGATATATTGCAAAACCAGATTCCAGCTAACAGCCTGAGCCGGGTACAGCTTTACTTCCCTGATCCCTGGCATAAAACTAAACACAATAAACGTCGCATCGTGCAAACTGAATTTCTCGACAGACTGGCTGTGTTGCTGCAAAAGGACGGTCAGATTCACTTTGCCACCGACTGGAAAGACTACGCCAGGCACATGATGAAAACCCTGGAAAAGCATGCCGCCTTTTCTAATAACGCCGGCAGCCAGCAGTTCAGCCCAAAACCGGACTACCGGCCGGTTACAAAATTTGAGCGTCGCGGGCAACGCCTTGGCCATGGCGTCTGGGATCTTATTTTTACTGTCAATGATCAATAAACCGCTATGCTATCCGGCCTTTAGGCCCTGACTAACGCCATATTGCCCTCAAGCGTGCTTAAATTCCCTGTTACGGCGCTAAGTGATACCATCCATAAAAAATAATATCCGAGACAAACCGTATATGAAGCTTTTCAATGGCCTGCATTTTAATAATCTCAAAGGTGACTTCACTGGCGGACTGGCGGCCGCTGTGGTTGCACTGCCCTTAGCCATAGCTTTTGGTGTCTTCTCCGGAGCAGGCCCAATGTCGGGCATCATTGCAGCTGTTTTTGTCGGCTTTTTTGCTTCCCTGACCGGTAGCACGGCGAGCCAGATTTCAGGTCCTACCGGGCCAATGACTGTGCTGATGATGCTCATCTTTATGCAATACACCACAGTCGATCCGCTACACGGCATCGCCATCAGCTTTACAGTGGTCATGCTAGGCGGCGTCTTTTTGATTTTATTTGGTGTCTTTAAAATCAGTCAGTACATTAATATGATCCCACACTCAGTGATCTCAGGACTGATGAGCGGACTGGGCCTGACCATCATTCTGCTTCAGCTTGGCCCACTGCTTGGACACGCCAGCGCTGACTCACTCTGGCAATCGATCTTACAGTTACCCGGTGCCATCGCACACCCGGCAACCGAAACAGCCATCATTGGCATCCTGGCACTGGTTCTGATGTACCTGCAGCCCAAAAGTATCGGCAAATACATACCCTCACCCCTGACTACACTGCTGATCGGCACCACGAGCTATCTTTTACTTTTCCCCGACAGCATGATCAAAACCATCGGTGAAACCGCCATCAACCTGCCGCTGCCACAATGGCCGGTCGTCAATACCGACTTACTGCTTGATATGCTCAAGTCTGCCCTGGCACTGGCAATTCTCGGCACTATCGACACGCTAATGACCTCGTTAGTGGCTGATAATATCAGCCGTGACCGGCATGACTCAGACCGTGAACTGATAGGCCAGGGTATTGCCAATATCGCATCGGGTGCTTTTAGTGGCATAGCCGGTGCCGGTGCCAGCATGCGTACCGTGATAAATGTACGCCACGGCGGCCAGACCGCCTTATCGGGTATTTTTCACTCGTTAATTGTGCTGCTGCTGGTGCTGTTATTTGGTCAGTTCATAGAACTGGTACCACATGCCGTGCTGGCAGCGATCCTGATCAAAGTAGCCAGTGACCTGGTTGACTGGGATTATATGAAACGCCTGCACAAAGCCCCAAAACCAGCGATTATTATCATGTTCAGCGTGCTGTTATTAACACTTTTTGTCGACCTGATGATTGCAATCGGCACCGGCATTACCCTTGCCAGCCTGATGTTTATGAAACGCATGTCTGATCTGCAGCTTGAAAAAACCTCTACCATTACACACCCGGAAGATGAGCACCCGTTATCCAGCGCTGAAAGCCAGTATTTACAACAGGCGCAGGGACGCATTTTATTATTCCATGTCAGCGGCCCAATGAGCTTTGGCGCCGCCAAATCGATGGTTAAAAGAGTCTCCTCGGTTGATAACTATGAAGCCCTGGTACTGGATCTGAGTGATGTGCCGATCATTGATTTCTCATCATCCGTGGCCATTGAAGACATTATTCTGGATGCACAGGAAGCCGGCCACCATATATTTATATGCGGCGCCAGTGAGTCCATTAAACAGACCTTAAGCCGGCAAGGCATCATCGAACTTTTATTACAGGACCACCAATACGAAAGCCGGCTTGATGCCTTAAAACATGCCAGCGATTTACTAAATCAGGCACAGTAAGACACGACCGAAGCGTTTTGGCTTGCAGAGAATGCCCCCTCAAGGGATAATGTCGCCCCTTGAGACACGCTATAAAAACCAGAAATCGGCCAAAATGGTCTTTAGAAATTGCTGGTATACGACTTCCAGACCTTGTCAGAGCAACCTTTTGCCAGAGCAGGGCCTATTATAATAAATTGTAACAATTTATAAGAATTAATCATTTTTGGAGACCTAGATGTCTGTTAAACATCCTATCGTTGCTGTCACCGGTTCATCTGGTGCTGGTACTTCAACCGTAAAAAAAGCCTTTGAGCAAATTTTCCGCCGTCAATCTATCTCGCCAGTTATCATTGAAGGTGACAGTTTTCATCGCTATGACCGGGCCGAGATGAAAGATGCTTTAGCCAAAGCTGAAGCCGATGGCACTATACTCAGTCACTTTGGTGAGAACGGTAACCTGTTCGACAAACTGGAAGAATTATTCAAATCATACGGCGAAACAGGTACCGGTAAAAAGCGTTTATACCTGCACAGCGATGAAGAAGCCGTACCCTATGCACCTTTGACACCGGGTCAGTTCACTCCATGGGAAGATGTTCCTACCGGTACTGATCTGATGTTTTACGAAGGTCTGCACGGCGGCGTGAAAACAGATGACGCGGATGTGGCTTCTGCTGTTGACCTGTTAGTGGGTGTTGTACCGATCGTCAACCTTGAGTGGATCCAGAAGATACACCGCGATAATGCAGAGCGTGGTTATTCTGAAGCCGTGATCGTTGATACTATCATGCGTCGTATGCATGACTACATCCATTACATCACGCCACAGTTCTCACGCACCGATATTAACTTCCAGCGTGTACCAACGGTTGATACATCCAACCCTTTCATCGCTCGTGATATTCCGACACCTGATGAAAGCATGATTGTGATCCGTTTCCGTGACCCTAAGAAGTTCAATATAGACTTCCCGGCCTTGCAGAGCATGATTGCAGGTTCCTTTATGTCACGTGCAAACACCCTGGTTGTGCCAGGTGGCAAAATGTCTTTAGCGATGGAAATTGTGCTCACGCCGATCATTCATGACATGCTGGAAAAATCTAAAAAATCACGTTAAAAGGATTTTTTAGTGCCAGCCATGTCAGGCTGGCACCAGCTGCAAGCTGTAAAAAACCGGTTAATTGCCGGTTTTTTTAACTTTCAGCTCTAACAAGGACAGCAACTGCTCAGTGTCTATCGGCTTTTCCATGCAGACCTCTGCACCGGCAGCTAATATTTTTTCAATATTTTCCGCACTCGGGTAACCGGTCATTGCGATCACCCTGACATCCTTATAAGCAGGATCGGCCTTCATCATCTTACATACCTGAAAGCCGTTCAGTCCCGGCATCATAATATCCAGCAAAACAACTTGAGGTTTAAAACTTTTATATTTTAAACCGGCTTCAAAACTGTAATTTGCGACTTCGGTTTCAACACCTTCAATGGATTTAAAAAACTCAACCAAAAACTCACCCAGAACCACTTCGTCATCAACAATCAGTATTCGTGTGGTGTTGGTTTTGCGCTGCAAATCCATGCCTCTGGAATGAGCAAACGCCTCTACGTCTTCATAATTAAATCGACGATGGCCACCCGGTGTGGTTAAGGCTTTTAACGCCCCCTTATGTGCCCAGAATCGCACCGTAGTCGGCGATACTAATAATATTTCAGCAACCTCATTCGGCGTGAGTAGTTTTTTTAAAGCGGCATCTTTCACAACACTGTTCACCTGCATTCAATTCATTTACACTGAGTCTATATTAAATACCCAGACTATTTAGCGAATTAAATGAATTGAAACAAAATGTTTACAAATCACTATGAAATATAAACAGCTCGGCAACAGCGATATCAAAACCAGCCTAATTTGTCTTGGCACCATGACTTTTGGCGAGCAAAACACTGAAACAGATGCTCACCAGCAAATGGACATGGCAACAGACTATGGCATCAACTTTTTCGACACGGCCGAACTCTATTCCATCCCCCCTAAAGCAGAAACATATGGCCTGACTGAGCAATACATTGGCAGCTGGTTTAAAAAAAGAGCCCGCCGTGACGACATAGTCCTGGCCTCAAAGGTTGCCGGCCCTGGTGCTGGCTGGGTCGATCATATCCGCGGCGGCCCACGACTCAACCGTGAGCATATGACACGGGCACTGGAAGCCAGCCTGAGACGCCTGCAAACGGAGTATATCGACCTTTATCAAATCCACTGGCCCGAACGGACTACTAACTTTTTTGGCAAACTGGGTTACCAGCATGCAGATGATGAAACGGTGACCGGCATTGAAGAAACCTTGTCGGTTTTAAATGATTTTGTGCGCGCGGGTAAAGTCCGCCAGCTTGGTATCTCCAACGAAACTCCGTGGGGGGTGATGCAATACCTGAAGCTGGCTGATAAATATGACTGGCCGCGCATTGTCAGCATTCAAAACCCGTATAATTTATTAAACCGCAGCTTTGAAGTCGGTTTGTCTGAAATCGCTATTCGGGAAAAAACCGGTTTGCTCGCCTACTCACCGCTGGGCTTTGGTGTGCTTAGCGGCAAATACCTAAAACAAAAGCAGCCCGCCAACGCGCGCCTGACATTATTCCCCGATTACAGCCGTTACAGTAACGAGAACGGCATTGCCGCGACCGCCGCCTATGCTGAACTTGCCCGAGAAAACGCTATCAGCCCTGCACAGCTTGCATTAGCCTTTGTTAATCAGCAAAGCTTCACAACCGCCAATATTATCGGCGCCACCACACTCGATCAGTTAAAAGAAAACATAGAAAGTATAGACATACAATTATCTGATGACATACTGCGGCAGGTTGAACTTATCCACTCTCGTTATACCATTCCTTGCCCGTAGCAGCCGGGCAAACCTGTCCGCCTGTTAATCCGTGTTCATTTTATTAAAATCCTATCTATACTAATCTATATTCTTACAGACAAATAAAGCGGCTCAGATAAAGTCCGCTTGAAAAGGACTTTTGCGTGACTCAAGATAACAGCTCGCCATTTGCTTACTCACCAAGCGATGAACTCATCCTCGTGGTTGATGATGACCCGACTCAAAGCCTGATTATTCAAAGCATGCTTGAGAACAGAGGCTTCGATGTCCTGGTAGCCGATAACGGCGCAGACGCCATAGCTGCTTTTCAACAGCACAATCCCTCCATCATTTTGCTTGACGCCATTATGCCTGGCCTTGATGGTTTTGAGACCTGCCGGCAAATTAACGCGCTAGAGCACGATTCGCAGACGGCCATACTGATGTTTACAGCGCTAAACGATGACAAGTCTGTCGATATGGCCTTCAAGGCAGGGGCGGTGGATTTCATTACCAAACCCGTTTGCTGGTCGGTACTGATCGCACGTATAGGCTATCTGTTAAAACAAAAGGCAAATGTAAAACATATAAGGCGAATAGAAGAGCGCTTGCGCCACTCTCAGAAAATGGAAGCCGTCAGCAATATCGCAAACAATATTACCCATAATTTCAATAATATTTTGGGCAGCATTGCCGGCTATACCGACCTGCTGATAGACCTCAAACCGGAAGACAAATCCGACAAATCAGCACACTACTTACAACAAATAAAAAAATCTACCCAACGCGCCAACACGCTGGTCTCTCAAATGCGGGTTTTTACCAATATAGCCATCACCCACCTCGAAACCCTTAAGCCATCAGCGTTACTCGATGACACGCTCAGCATATTACAACCGACGTTACCGGGCAGTATTAAACTAATCAAACAGATTGAACAGCACCTGCCTGCTATAAAAGCCGATCCGCTGCAGTTTCAGCAAATGCTCTCCAATCTATTGCTAAATGCCAGCCAGGCCATGTCAGGAACCGGCAACATCACAATTACTCTGCGACAATTTCAGCAAGACTCTTTTATCTGTTCATATTGTTTTCATCAAATATCGGGAGACTATATTGAGTTATCCATTACTGATACGGGCACGGGTATAAAAGCAAACACACTTAAAAAAATATTCGATCCCTATTACAGCAGCAAACCATTTGGTGAGGCAGTGGGTATGGGGTTACCCATTGTACAGGGAATTGTGCATGAATCTGGCGGCCACATCATGGTCGAATCAGTCCCTGACCAGGGCGCTGAGTTTAAAATTGTTTTCCCGGTGACTGAGGAGCCATCAGAGCCATGAAAATGGCCATTAATAATAGCCGTTAATAAAAATACATGCCGGGGAAAACATACCATTATTGAAAAGCAACAACATGCTCAATAAGCAAAGCAGTCCTGGCGAATATTTAATCTGTATACTCATTGACCGATGTCATTTATAGTCGTTATGCGTTTGCCGCCAAACCAGACAGGAAAGGATAACTATGCGATGCACATTAACTGATTCTAAATACCTGCCCGGACTGGCGCTATTTTTTTTATTCCTGATCAGCACAAAGGCTTATTCATACGAAGATATTCTTCCCCGATATGCGCTGGTGATTGGCAACAGCAACTATGCCTTCTCGCCATTAAAAAACCCGCTTAACGACGCCCGCGACATGGCAAAAAAACTGCGCGCTTTACGTTACGAGGTGACGCCGGCATATGATCTGAACTCGGCACAAATTCGGCAGACGGTTGCCAGTTTTTATAAAAAAATCAAAACCTCGAACGCTATCAGTTTATTTTATTATGCCGGGCATGCTATTCAGTCGAACAATGTCAATTATTTAATTCCCGTTAATGCCGGTATCAGCAACTACGCTTTACTGCAAAAACAGGCATTTTCAGTTAACGAGCTTTTGCAGGCTATTAAAACATCAGCCAGCCAGCAAAATATTATTATTCTTGATGCCTGCAGAAATAATCCTTTTGAAAAAACAACAGCAAATAAAAACAAACGTACGCTGGCGATTAGCGATAAAAAACTACTGACGCTGCCATCAGGCCTGGCACCAATAGAAGCCCCCTCCGGCACGCTGATTGCCTATGCCACCGAACCGGGCAATGTTGCCTCTGATGGCAGTGGTAACAACGGCACTTACACCGCTGCGCTTTTGAAACACATTGCAAAATCAGAGACTGCCGAAGCCCTGTTTAAAAAAGTCAGGCGTGATGTCTTAAAGGCAAGCCAGCAGCGCCAGACACCATGGGAACATTCATCATTAATTGAAAAATTTTATTTCCTGCCGCCTTCTAATGAAGAGATCCCTGATATTGTCGGCTTCTAAAAAATACTCGTCACACCCACCAGCAACATGGTCGAACTCTCTGCAACACCGTTAAAATGATAAGTTTGGTTATCGCTATGCAGATAATCAATGTCCTGCTGGTATTGATTAACCCTGAGCCGGGTTCGAAATATAAAATGACCTTTCATTGGCATGCTCCAGCTTAATGCAACGGAATAGCCACTGCTGTTACCGGAAATTTCACCACCTATATCATCGATCTCCAGTGTTTCACCGGCAGCTACCCCATCACCATCTGCTATAAATAAATTATCCGACTGCAGCGCAGCGTAGGCCGCGGTAACGCCAAGCTTACCGGCACCTTCAATTGACCAGTTCAGGTTAGCACCAATAAAAGCACCGTTTTGTTTATAAGCTTCCTGTCCTCCACCTACAACAGCCGGGTCACGGTTAATTAACAGCAGATTGGTTTCGCCCTGTTTATAACCGAGAAAAATGCTCGCAACCTTATTCAGTTGATAGGCGATGGTCAAATCGTTATCTTGCCGGCGGCCTGTACCGGACATTTCCTCTTCTGATACAGCGGCATCGGACAGCGAGCCAGATAGATTAATGACGATGCTATAACGCTGATATGCCAGCCCAGCTGTTAGATTAGCAACAGGGAAAACGATTTTATGATCCAGCTTCTCTGCAAACTTAAACGTGCCATAGCCCATTTCATAACCGGCAAACTTGTGAAGCGTCGACGCCGTGGCTATACATGAAAATGAAACGGCTGTAAAACATACAGCCAGAGAAAAAATCAACTTAATCTTCAATTTTAAATTCCTTTTACTCTTAACCCAACAGACGTAAAACCCATGTCATTAAATATTATTATTCTGTGCCGCTAAATAAAGTGACTTAAGCGCAACGGCTATGATAATCTTCGAGCCAGATTGATGAAATTATTACACTAACATCATAAAAATTCAAAACCATATGTAAAACGTCATTTTACAAAGGGAAACCCAGATGACATTAAAAGAACCTGTCTTTATTGCAATCATTTCTCTGGTCCTACTGGCCGCTGGCTGCAGCATGGTGACAAAGCCGTCTAAGCCACAGCAGAAAAACACACCACATGCTATGCCTCAAACAAAACAGGTTGATCGTGGCTTCGATCCCTGTCTACTCAATTCAAAATTAGCCGTCTGTGGTAACAATGAAAATTCTAACCGAAAATAAAGTCATCGCGGATGCGATTAAAACATGGCTTGGTATTCTCGCCATTATTTTTGCAGGCGCATACAGCCTGCTAGAGTATATCGAACACAAACAGACCGTTAAAGTAGAGCGCTCTCTTGATTATGTCAGTCACTTAAGAAGCGGTAACGCTGCCGAAGCCAAGCTTTCACTTAATCAGCTGCTCGCCGATAAACAACAGGCACTGGGCAATATACTTAACAAACAATACAGCAGTGAAAGCGAGTTAAACACATCTTACAACGCTTTTATCCTGCAGATAACCAGCACACCACAGATTCAGCGACAGCTTGAGGTGGCTTTTTCTTTTTTTGAAGAAGTTGCAATATGTGTTGAAAAAGAACTCTGCGACGAAGAAGTCATTAAAAGTTTTTTTACCCATGAAGCCATCGCTTTATTTAATTCTTATTACCCTTATGTCTGTTCACTTCGGCAACAGTGGAAAAATAAAACCGTGTATTTAAAACTCGAACGCTTTTATCTTAATCAAACCGGGGATATCTGCGCATAAATCCATGCTGTTGTACGGCTAGCGCGGTTTTCATCGCAGGTGCTTTTCTGATTATCGGCCCCAGCGTGACGGTTCGCTGATGACTGTCATTTGAGTTTCTATCCATTGGTGGATTTGCTGGTTAATTTCTTCAGGTTTGCGGCCATAAGCATTAATAGGCTCACCGATAACAACGCTGATGGTGCCCGGCCATTTAATATAACTGTGTTTAGGCCAGAACTCGCCCGCATTGTGAGCAATCGGCACAACAGGATAGTTTGCCTGAGACGACAGAATCGAGCCGCCCAGTTTATAGCGCACTTCTTTACCGGGTAACACGCGCGTGCCTTCAGGAAAAATCATAACCGACCAGCCCGATGCCAGCTTTTTAATGCCCTGATCTACCAGCTGGTCGACGGCTCTGCGCCCGGCTGTGCGGTCAATGGCAATAGGCTTGAGCATTTTCAGGCCCCAGCCAAAAAACGGGATTTTAAAAAGTTCACGTTTCAAGACCCAGACATGTGGCGGCAAAATTTGCTGGAAAGCCATGGTTTCCCAGGTGGACTGGTGCTTGGCAAGAAATATCATGCCGCCTTCGGGAATATTTTCTTTACCAATGACTTCAAACTTTAAGCCACAGGTCAGCTTTAGCCACCAGATATTAAAGCGGCTCCAGAGAATAATGAAGCGGTACCTGTTTAAGACCGAGAACGGGAAGGTTAACAATGACAGCGGCGCAAAAATAATGGTCGAAACAAGAAACACAAGCCAGAACAAGCTGGAACGAAGAAACGCTATACTTTTATACATTATTTTTTAACCAGTAGATTATTTGCAACTGCCATTAAATCATCAAAAATCAAGACATCCGCTAAATCTTCAGCGCCGCAGTTTTCAATGGTTCTTTGACCTTTGCCGGTCTTAACCAGCACAGGTATGGCTCCGGCAGCACGTGCTGCCTCTATATCCCGGTAACTATCACCGACGTAATAAACACCCGCCAGACTGTCGAGTTTGAAACGCTTTGCGATCTCAATGAGCATGCCCGGCTTAGGTTTTCGACACGCACAATGTGCTGTCGGCAAGTGAGGACAATAAAAAATAGCATCAACCGCACCGCCTATACTTTCTAACAGCATGGCCATTTTCTTGTGCATATTATGCAAATCTTCAAGCTCATACAGGCCGCGAGCAATACCGGACTGGTTTGTTGCAACGGCCACACTATAACCGGCATGATTAAACTGAGCGATCGCCTCGAGGCTGCCTTCAATGGGCAACCATTCATCCGCGCTCTTTATAAAGTCGTCGGAGTCATGGTTGATGACGCCGTCTCTGTCAAGAATAATGATGCTCATGATTACTGCAAGCGGGACAGATCGGCTGCCTGTAAAAACAACTCACTGATCTGATTTAATAAAGCGATGCGATTATTTTTCAGGGCCTCATCATCTGTCATTACCATAACGTCATCAAAGAACTGGTCTATCGGCTCTTTTAAGGCCGCCAGTTGTGTCAATGCAGACTGGTAATCGCCGGCAGCAAACAAGGCATTAACCTCGGCATCTAATGCGCTGAGCTGTGCGTATAATGTTTTTTCTGCCGCTTCTTGTAATAGTGATTCGCTGACGGCTTTCGCTACCGGCGTTTCAACTTTTTTCAATATATTACGAATGCGTTTATTCGCCGCCGCCAGGCTTTCTGCTTGCGGCAGCCCCTTAAAAACATTTACCGCTTCAATGCGCCGACTAAAGTCAACGGGGCGGGTCGGTTTACATGCCAGCACCGCGTCAAAAATATCAGCCGATATATTTTTATCGGCAAAAAAGGCGCGCAGCCGTTCCAGCATAAACCTCAGCACATCATCAACAGCCGCTTTTGCATCGGCCTTTTCACTTAACGCGGTGGCCGCAATCTCAAGCAAGTCACGCAAATCAAGATCCAGCTGTTTCTCGATCATAATGCGCAGCACACCTAATGTTGCACGTCGCAATGCAAACGGGTCTTTTTCGCCCGTCGGTTTCTGGCCGATAGCAAAAATACCCAGCAAGGTATCGAGTTTGTCACTCACCGATAAAATCTGGCCGGTAACCGAGAGCGGCAATTCATCGCCTGCAAAACGCGGCATGTACTGCTCATCCAGGGCGGCAGCCACATCATCATGCTCGCCATCATGTTTTGCATAATAGCGGCCCATGATGCCTTGCAGATCGGTGAACTCATAAACCATTTCTGTCATCAGATCACACTTTGACAACAAGGCGGCTCGCTCTGCATTGTTAACATCAGCGCCGACTTTTTCGGCAATGGCTTTTGCAATCACGGCAACACGTTCTGATTTTTCAGCCAGGGTGCCAAGTTTTTTCTGAAAAACAACCTTTTCCAGACTGGCCATATGATCTTCAAGCTTCTTTTTACGGTCTTGCGTCCAGAAAAAAACAGCATCGGATAAGCGTGGTGAGATAACTCTCTCATTACCTGCTTTGACCTGACTCATGTCCAGACTGTCTATATTGCTGATAGTAATAAAATGCGGCAGCAATTCTTCCTTGTTATCAATCACCGGAAAATATTTCTGGTGATCCTGCATTGAACTGATTAAAGCCTCCGCCGGCACTTCCAGAAATTGTGCGTTAAAATCGCCGGCAACGGCCACCGGCCACTCTACCAGTGAGCTGACTTCATTCAACAGTTCATCATCGATGAGCGCAAAACCACCTAACTCGGCCGCAGCTTTAATCGCCTGCTCTTTTATCATTGCCCGGCGCTCTGCCGGATCAACAATCACATAACCCTTGTCTTTTAATATCGACAGATAGTCGTCGGCATTGTTTAATTCGATGCTGCCGGGGTGATGAAAGCGATGACCGTATGTTTTGTTGCCCGCTTGCTGGCCTAACACACTGACATCAAATACCTGCGAACCGTGCATTACAAGCAGCCAGTGTACCGGGCGGACAAATTCAATATCACTGTCACCCCAGCGCATGCGCTTGGGTATTGGCAGACGGTTCAGGCTTTGATCAATTATCTCGCCGATCAGTGCCGATGTCGGCTGGCCTTTTTGCAACTGACGAAAGACTAACCAGGCACCTTTATCGGTATCCATGGTTTCCAGCTCTTCAACCCGCACCCCACAGCCTCTGGCAAAACCTTCTGCCGCTTTACTGGGGCTACCGTCTTCGCCAAAAGCCGCCTCAACGGCCGGGCCTCTTTTTTCTACCTGCTGATCAGGTTGTGCATCAGCCAGTGCTTTGACGATTACCGCCAGCCGGCGCGGCGCGCCATAAACTTCCACTTTTTCAAACGGCACGTTTGCCTGAGCCAGAGCCTCTTCTATGCCTTGACCAAACGCGGTAGACAAACGCATCAGTGCTTTTGGCGGTAACTCTTCGGTACCTAATTCGATCAGTAAATTTTCAGTCGACATTATTTAGCTTCCCCAGTTTTCTTCAGCGCCTGGCCAATGGGGAAACCTAATCGTTCCCGGGCCGCATAATACGACTCGGCAACGGCACGCGACAAGGTCCGAATGCGAAGAATGTATCGCTGACGCTCCGTCACAGATATGGCGTGACGCGCATCGAGTAAATTAAAAGTGTGTGAGGCTTTCAGCACTTGTTCATAGGCGGGCAACGCCAAACCGGCTTCTATCATGCGCTGGCTTTCTTGTTCGCAGGTATCAAACCAGGCAAATAAAGCCTCAGTATCTGCATGCTCGAAGTTGTATTCTGACATTTCAACTTCATTTTGGTGAAACACATCACCATAGGTAACATCGCCCTGGGGGCCGCGTGTCCAGATCAGCTCATAAACGCTGTCTACTTCCTGCAGGTACATGGCCAGACGTTCCAGTCCATAGGTGATCTCGCCGGTCACCGGCCGGCACTCGAGGCCACCTACTTGCTGGAAATAAGTAAACTGGGTCACTTCCATGCCATTCAGCCATACTTCCCAGCCCAAGCCCCAGGCACCCAGGGTCGGTGACTCCCAGTTATCTTCTACAAAACGAATATCGTGCACTAAAGGATCAAAACCGAGCATTTTGAGCGACTCGAGATACAGCTGCTGAATGTTTTCAGGCGAAGGCTTGAGCATCACCTGGAATTGATAATAATGCTGCAATCGGTTGGGGTTTTCACCATAACGGCCATCAGTAGGACGACGTGATGGTTGCACATAAGCGGCACGCCATGGCTCAGGGCCAATCGCCCGCAGAAAGGTAGCAGGGTGGAATGTACCAGCCCCGACTTCCATATCCAGCGGCTGTAAAACGGCACAGCCGTGCTGCGCCCAGTAATCCTGCAGAGCGTGAATCAGCCCCTGAAACGTTGTTACATCGTAAGCCATAGTGTTATTCGATCAATTCCACAAAAATCCGCGCAATTATAAACTTTTGAACTGATGGATGCAGCTTAAACCCGCCGATTCTTAGAAAAACGGCGAATAAACATCAATATTTTCCGCTCTCGGCCGCTAACCCTTTTATCGCAGGCAGAAACTTGATATTTCCATGCAACCACATACAAAAATTGCGCTCTATCACTGGAACCAACTGATTCAGGATGCCTGTGAGTATGCCAATATTGAACTCAAGCCAGAAACTCAGGGTTATCTGTTACTGACCTTAGTCAGTTATATTAAAAATGAATCACTGGCTGAAAAAGCCATTGCTTTAGATTTACGCTTTGAAAGCGAGCCCAGCCAGCCCAATTACCAGCAGCAGCTGAAAGCACAGGCTGACCACAGTTTGATCCTGGCCGGTTTGTTCCCGGCCCATATAGCCCGCCAGTCCTATAGAATCAGTCATTATATTAAACTCGGCTCTGATAATTATCAGACACTCAGCGACTTGATGGAGGGTAATGACCGGATTATCTACCGGCAGCTGGCTGAGTCTTTCGTCGAACTGGTTGATATATTGCACATCATCCGCTGCTTTAACGGTTCGCCTGCGATGCCGTTAATCCAGGCGATGGAACTGTGGTCAGATACCGGCAGTAAAACGGCTTATCAAATCCTGACCACCAACCGTCAGAGCATACCGTTAAATGAGAGCTTAATCGATTGCACTTACCGGCATTAAATCCGTACGTTTTTTATCAACAAAACTAAGCGCTTCTCTTAACGCACCGATACGTTTGACAAACATATAATCTGAATGCACACGGTTAAGGATATTTTGTTTTTTCAGAATCTTGCCAAGACTTGAGCGAACACCTACCAACATTACCTCTCTGCCTTGTCCAATGGCATCAGAAATAATCGTATCAAGTGCCCGGCTGGCTGAATAATCAAGCACCGGCACCTCAGTCAGATCGATAACCAGCACGTCATACTGATCAAAAACTGATACCATCTTGATCATGCCCTTGGCCGCACCAAAGCTCACCGGCCCGCCTATATGAAACATCACAATACGCTGCTCGGCGTCCGCCAGAATCTTTGCTTCTTCCGCCGTCATATCCAGCTCTTCACTTGCAGAGCTTGCAATCTCCATGCTCGCCAGCTGCATGTCGGTAACACGCTGTAAAAAGATCAGGCTGGCCATGATCATGCCCGTTGCCACGGCCATGATCAGGTCAACAAACACCGTCATGAACAAGACAACAAGCATTAGAATCACACCGGCTTTCGGCACATGGCGCAGGCGGCCAAGGTATTCCCAGTCAATAATATCCGTACCGACTTTAACTAAAATACCCGCCAGTACCGCATTCGGAATCTCAGACGCCAGACCACCGGCACCCAAAACAATAATCAGCAAGACCACGGCATGCAAAGCACCTGCAATAGGTGTTTGCCCGCCAGCTTTGACATTAACCACCGTGCGCATGGTGGCGCCGGCACCCGGCAGGCCGCCAAATAAACCAGACAGTGCATTACCAATGCCCTGGCCGATCAGTTCACGATCGGACTTATGGTAGGTTTTAGTCACATTGTCTGCCACCAACGAGGTCAGTAGTGAGTCGATTGAACCCAGCGCGGCTAAAATAAGTGCCGATGAGATCATGCCTGGCAGTAAATCAAGACTGGCAACAGGCATAATCGGGTCCGGTAAACCGGTGGGAATAGTACCCAGTACAGGTGCACCAGAAGCGGACATAAACAACATATAACAGACCGTGCCGATGATCAGCGCCAGCAAAGGCGATGGCATCAGACGATTAAGCCCGGGCAAATATCTTGGCACACCATAAACCACGATAAGTGACAACACGCCCAGCAACAACGCCGCATCATGCGGCTGCATAAAGACTTCCGGCATGCTTCTGACCGCATCCATCGACCTGGCTGACATATCGTGACCAAACAACGGCGCAATCTGAATCAGGATAATAATCACACCAATACCGCTCATGAAGCCTGAAATAACCGGGTGCGGCACCAGCTCGATGTATTTACCTACTTTCAAGACACCGAATACAATCTGGAAAATACCCCCCATAATCACTATCGTGAAAGCCAGGGCGGCGCCGACCTCAGGGCTGGCCGGAAACATGGCCGTGTATTCAGTAAAAATAAGCGCCATTACAACCGTCATAGGGCCGGTCGGGCCTGAAACCTGCGCCGGTGTGCCACCTAAAATAGCGGCAAAAAAGCCGACAAAAATAGCCCCATAAATACCGGCAATCGGCCCGGCTCCGGAAGCAACACCCATTGCCAACGCTAATGGCAATGCCACCACAGCAGCGGTTAAGCCGCCATAAATATCACCTCTGAGATTCTTAAAATGAAGACCATTTATATACTGCATACTTTAACCCTGATAATGCCCAATGGATAACAGCTAACATCAATATAATAGGCTGTAAATATCGCTACTGTACACTATGCGGTGATAGCAAACCACTTGATTTCTCTCTAAAAATTTTAAGAATCTGTCTAAAAACAGCTCTATTTAATAGTTACAAAACAAAGCGCTTGTTCTGTGCTATTAACATTATCTAACAGAGCCATAAGACGGCCTCTAACTCATAAAAACATGCACGCATTAAAAAGCCGCTAATGACTCACATCATCAACGGCTTTTTAGTTACCAATAACTGACTTAAACGCTCATCAGAACATACTGCTATTGATCCACATGTGAACCCAGATACTGGCGATATAACCCAGTGCAATCACTGGTGCCCATTTAAGGTGACCAAAGAACGTATATTGACCTCGCGCCTGCCCCATCAGCGCAACACCGGCGGCCGAACCGATCGACAATAAACTGCCACCGACACCGGCTGTCAACGTCACCAGCAACCACTGACCCTGAGACATCTCAGGATTCATGGTTAATACTGCAAACATCACCGGAATGTTATCCACAATGGCAGATAATAAGCCGACAGCGATATTGGCTGAGGTGGCGCCCCACTGGTTATACATGACTTCTGAGGCCATCGATAAATAACCCATGAAACCAAGACCGCCGACACATAACACCACGCCGTAGAAAAACAACAAGGTATCCCACTCGGCACGTGCGATCTTGGTAAAGATATCAAACGGCACAACATCACCCATTTGCCCACCGGCTTCCTGATGCTGGGTTTTCTTGATATAAAAACCAAAAAACTGCAGATATGCCAGACCCGTTAACATACCGATAACCGGCGGCAAGTGAATGAAGTTATGGAAACTCACCGCGGTGACGATCGTTAACAGGAATAAAAAGATAATGCGTTTGGCGCCGCGTTTCATCGCCACCATTTCACTATTTGCCGTAGGCTTCTCGTTGGGAACAGCAAAATGCATGATTGCAGCCGGTATCAGGAAGTTGACCGCTGAAGGCACAAATAAAGCAAAGAAACCCCAGAAATCCACAATGCCTTTTTGCCAGACCATTAATGTTGTGATATCACCGAACGGGCTGAAGGCACCACCGGCATTTGCCGCGATAACAATGTTGATGCAAGCGACACCAACGAACTTGATATTGCTGCCACCCACTGCCATCACCACCGCGCACATTAACAAGGCCGTGGTTAAGTTATCGGCAACCGGGGAAATAAAGAACGCCAGTATGCCGGTTAACCAGAACAGTTGGCGGAAACCAAAACCTTTACGGATTAACCAGGAGCGCAAGGCATCAAAAACCAGCCGCTCTTCCATTGCGTTGATATACGTCATCGCAACCAACAGAAACAGCATCAGCTCTGAGTATTCAAGCAGGTTATGACGCACGGCCTGCTCTGCTGCGTGGGGCATGCCGTTATTAGCATAGACGATACCTATCATCGCCCAGATAATGCCGGCGGCTAAAATAACCGGCTTTGACTTACGCAGATGCGTAAACTCTTCTGCCATTACAAAAACATACGCCAGCACAAAAATGACCAGCGCGGCATAACCAACACCACTACTGGTTAGGTTTAGCGTTTCTGTTGCGCCAGCTGAAGCCTGAGCCAGCATCGGCACAAACAACAATGACAGTATTGAAAGTAGCTTCAAAATACTTCTCCATGGTTTTAAAAAATTATTAAATGAAGGAAAATGCGACAAATAAAAACGGGGCATGATGCCCCGCCTTCTGCAACCTAAAAACCCAATTAGAAAAACAGGTTCATGGTGACCATTAATACCACCAGGAACAAGATCGTCATGATGCCACCGGCTTTCATAAAGTCAGCAACTCGATAACCACCCGGGCCCATGATCAAGGCATTAACCTGATGGGTCGGAATCAGGAATGAGTTTGATGTCGCCAGTGCAACCGTCAGTGCAAACACAGCAGGATTGGCACCGGCACCAATGGCAATATTAACCGCTAATGGCACTAATAATACCGTTGCGCCCACATTCGACATCACCAATGTAAAGAAGGTTGCCAGTACCGCAATCGCTAACTGAATCACCCAGATAGGCGCGCCATCCATCAGGATCAGTGTCTGGTCGGCAATCCATTTCGCGGTGCCGGTGGATTCCACCGCAAAACCTAAAGGTATCAGGCTCGCCAGTAAGAAAACTGTTTTCCAGCTCACCGCCTCATAAGCTTCATCGATGCTTAAAACACCCGACAAAATCATGCCGATCGCACCGGTAAGCAGCGCAACAGACAAACGTAAATCCGTGAACAGCACCATGAACAGGGCAACGGCGAAGAAAAACAGGGCAAAACCCAGTTTGTGGGGACGGCTTTCTTCATGTGGGTACTCGGTGGTGACCACGACAAAGTTTTTAGTGTCTTTTTCTAAACGCGCCAATGCATCCCATGAGGTATGACAGACCAATGCATCACCGGCCTGAAATGGCATATCACGAACACCAGCCCCTTCACGAATCGTCTCACCACCACGGTGAATAGCCATAACAGCCAGACCGTAAGTTTTACGCATCCAGACATCGGCAGCCGATTTACCAACCAGGCTCGAACTCGGTGGAATAACAACCTCTGCTATACCACTTTTGGACGGATCCAGTAATTCTTTAAACACTTCAAGCTGATCGGTAACAACTGTAGCCGCCGCTTCTGCCAGTGCCTTGACATGCGAGACATCAGCCACAACACCCAAAGTTTGACCCACTGCCAGCTCTGTATCCCGGTTAGGCATGATCGGCGTACGCTCACCGGCACATATAGCCACAATACGAACCTTATAGGCACGCTCCAGCGTCATCAGATTACGACCCAGTAATGGGCTGCCATCTGTGATCGTCATCTCATGCATATCGTATTCAACACCGTAAGTGTCTTTAAAGTAATCCAGCGTATCAGTGCCTTCTACACCTTCAGTTTTAACCACAGGTAAAACAAAACGCCCGGCGATAACAAAATACAAGATCCCCACTGTGACCATCACCACACCAACCGGCGTTACAGAAAATAAAGACCAGGTATCCATTTGCTGGTCAGCTGGCAAAGCTGTATTGGATGTCAAAATCAGGTCATTTAATAAAATCAGCGGCGATGAACCGACCATAGTCATGGTGCCACCCAGGATTGCTGTAAAACCCATTGGCATTAACAAGCGCGACATTGGCAAACCAGAACGTGCCGAGATACGAGACACCACTGGCAGGAATAATGCCGCAGCACCGACGTTTTGCATGAACGATGAAATGAAACCTACCGTCGCTGAAATAATCGGAATAATACGTCCTTCAGTAGTGCCGCCCACTTTAAGGATAAAACCGGCCACTTTGGTCATCAGGCCTGTTTTATCCAGACCGGCACCGATAATCATCACGGCAACTATCGACATTACCGCGTTACTGGCAAAACCATTAAATAAAATAGAGGTATCCACCAGGCCTTTATCAAGACCCATAAATGGATAAAGCAGTGAGGTTAAACCCAGCACCACCATCACAGTGATGGCGGCCACATCAACATCAACAATTTCAAAGGCAAACAAATAGATGGTTAATAATAAAATGGCACTTACCCAGGCAACCTGAATAGTTGGCACGACCGTTGTCAGATAAACGGCTACTGCGGTGAAAATGCCAGCAGCAACCAGCCGCTTAATATTCTCTTTTGAATCTAGAAAATTTGCCACTATGGCCTCCAAAAACAGAAAACACGAATCCGGCACTACCATCATGTATTGACAGCTTAGTTTTCTAGAGGCAATCCCGGGAAAATTAGCGGCGGATTATATACTAAAATACGCCGCATTTGAAGCACGAACACCAGCCTGGCGCTAATTAAATGCTCTCGACAGAGCCTGCTTGACGCTCAGTCCTGCCGGGAAACGCATTTTTACTCGATTAGATCGATGGGCTTAATAACGCATCTTCCTGACATTCTTTGAAAATGCGTTTATCACAACGCTTACAAATCTCTCTGTCCAGTTTTTGATATATCGCGGTTATCGCCGATGACTTTGTCTGAAAGACATTGCGCGCACCCATTTCATCCAGACACCCACAGGCTTCGAGCGATTCCCACAAACCCTGTTTCACATTGATAAGATACATATCACCGCCGATCGCATGACGACGCTTGGCTTCTTTTACGATCGCTGCACCCCCCTGGATATCGGCAAAGTTAATGCCCTGCGCGACGATGGCCAGGTGTTTTTGATCCGGGTATTTATCTTCAATTTTCGCAAACGCATCTTCCACATGATTGGCCGAACCAAAAAACAATGAGCCATCTATTCGTAAAAAATGTAACTGCGGGCATTGCGGCAAACCCGGGTCACTGGAAAAAGCGTGCTTTTCCAGCCCCGGATCAGGCGCGCGTGTCACGATTCGTGGTTTCGATACTTTCATCAGGTACAGCATTAATGACAGCAGCACGCCAGCAAAAATCGCAAATTCAAGCTCAAGGAATAGCGCCCCCAACAAGGTCACACTCATGATGCTAATTTCACTGCGATTACTGTGCAGAATATGGCCCAGCTCTTTAAAATCGATCAATCCCCAGGCCACTAAAAACAAAATACCCGCCATCGCCGCCTTCGGTAAATACGCCGCATAAGGTGCCACCAGCACCACGATCACCACCAGCATGCTGCCGGCGAATACCGCGGCCAAAGGGGTTTTTGCACCAGATTGATAATTCAGGCCACTGCGATTAAACGAGCCCGTGGCAACATAACCAGAAAAGAAACTGCCGGCAATATTTGATAAACCCTGGCCGATGAATTCCTGATTACCATCAATGCGCTGTCCACTGCGCGCGCCAATCGAGCGGCCTATGGACACCGCTTCGGTTAACGCAAAAAGTGTCACCGCCAGTGCCACCGGCGCCAGATCTTTAATCACGTCCAGAGAAAAGACCGGTGATGACAACGGCGGCAGGGTATCGGGTAGCGCACCGACCACGGCAATTTGTGTGACATCGGCACCGTATAGCTGATTCAAGACATAAGCCAGTGCGCTTCCAAACAGCATGGCAATAATCATATAAGGGAATTTTGGAAAAAAGCGTTTGATCACAATGCCTGACAATAATGTCATTAACGCAACACTGGTAACATAGCCATTCACGTTTGGAATCTGATCATAGAAATTCAGCAGCACGTCATTCAGGTGACCGCCTCTTGGCATCTCTACCCCGAAAAAATTCTTTAATTGTTTACTGGCAATCAAAATGGCCGCGCCGGCAGTAAAACCGACAATCACTGAATGGGAGATAAAATTAACCAGCGCACCCATACGCGCCAGGCCCATCACCAGCTGAATCACACCAACCATAAACGTCAGCGTTAATGCCAGATAGACAAAATCCATAGACGCCGGTTCTGCATAAACACTTAACGACGAAAACAAGACTACCGACGCGGCCGTGGTCGGCCCCGACACCAGGTGCCAGGATGATCCCCAGAGCGCAGCGATAATAGCCGGCACCATGCCGGCGTAAAGACCATACTCTGGCGGCATGCCGGCTATCGTTGCAAAAGCGACCCCCTGCGGCAACACCACCACCGCCCCGGTCAGCCCCGCCATCAGATCAAGCCGTAAGGTCTTACCCGTGACCCGCGGCCACCACAGTAAAAATGGAAACAGTTTATAAATCCAGTCGGGCGTTGTTTTGTTATTTGTGATCGGTGACATTTAAATTCCAGTTAGAATGAATATTATTCCGTTAATATGGCCGAGAGGAATTTAACGGAGACCGGCAAAAGGAGAGATTAAAATGCCAGCGAATTCAACATATTAGCATAATCTAATGCTTATCTCAATCAGCAGACGATAGTCATATGGCTTAAAAGCGCAGCAGATGAGTGTTCTTTAATCGCCGCTAATGTACTAAAATAACCTGTCCTCACAGGCTTCAAAACCTGTTTTCAATTTCCCATGGGTTAAGTATGAGCAAACAATACAAAGCCGCCGCGCTGATCTCAGGTGGCCTCGATTCGTTATTAGCCGCAAAAGTGATGCTCGAACAGGGCATTCACGTTGAAGGCATCAACTTCTTTACCGGTTTTTGTGTTGAAGGCCATACCGCCGCGATTCGTAAAAAACACCAGGATAAACCCAAACGTAATAATGCACTCTGGTCCGCTGAACAGCTGGGCATAAAACTGCACATTGTCGATATCGTTGAAGAGTACAAAGATGTTTTGATTAATCCAAAACACGGCTACGGCGCCAATATGAATCCGTGCCTAGACTGCAAAATTTTCATGGTTAAAAAAGCCAAACAATGGATTGAAGAAAATGATTTCGATTTCATTATTACCGGTGAAGTCATGGGCCAGCGTCCGATGTCACAACGTAAAGAAGTGATGCCGGTTGTCGTTAATGAATCCGGTGCCGGCGATTTATTGCTGCGCCCGCTGTGCGCCAAAAACCTGCCAAAAACAAAACCTGAAATCGAAGGCTGGGTAGACCGCGAAAAACTGTTAGCTTTTCACGGCCGCAATCGCAAACCGCAAATGGCGCTGGCAAAAGAATTTGGTTTTGAAGATTACGCCGCCCCGGCTGGTGGCTGCTGTTTTCTCACCGATGAAAACTACGCAACAAAACTGGTCGACTTATGGCAGGCACGCAGCTCCCGTGATTATGAAATGGACGATATCATGCTGCTTAAAATAGGCCGCCATTTACGCCCCAAGCCTTATTTCAAACTGATCATTGGTCGTGAAGAAGGTGAAAACAAATTCATGCAAGGTTATACAAAACTTTATACCAATATAAAAACCGTAAGCCATGGTGGTCCTTTATGTTTAATTGACGGCCCGGTCGACAAAGCCGACCTTGAGTTTGCAGCGCAAATGGTCGCCCGTTATAGCCAGGGTAAAAACGAAGCAGCGGTCACACTTTCAATCAGCCGCGTCGGTGAAGAACCTTATGAAATAACCGTCCAACCGTTAAGCGCTGATGCTATAAAACAGGAGTGGCACGTATGAGTGAGCACACTTTAGACACCAGCCGGCTGCTCTGCCCGATGCCGGTTATCCGCACCCAGAATAAAGTCAATGAACTCAGTGACGGTGACACCCTGGTTATTACCTGCACCGACCCCGGCGTGCTTAACGATATTCCTGCCTGGTGCCGCATCAATGGCCACGAAGTGATCGGCACAGAAAAAAATGCGGATGACATTATCATTACCGTTTTGGTTAAACATTTATAAATCACGGCGCGGTCATCCGGGCCGCTGATCTAATTTCAATAAAATGCCGCTTCTGCAGCACGTTTCTAATAATTTTTAAGCGCTAAAGCTCAGTGCAGCTCAACAATTTCCAGCATCATAGAAATTAACAATAATTGCGATAGAAATTATCAATTAAATTAACAGCAAAGATTACTGTTAATTCCCCTACTAATTTCGTTACTATAAGTAAACGGTGACAGATCCAGGACATTATAAAAACACAATATAAGACTATGCTTACATGATAGATAACCAACAAACTGCCACATTTAACACCAGCGATGAGACGCGTTTGTTTTCTCTTTATCCTGAGCTGGCCCAGGTCGAAAAAAAATGCTGGTTCAAGTTAATTAACCAGAGCCTGATTTACACCGCACCGCCGAAAACCATCATGCAAACCTCACCGGGGCCGTATGATCATTTATTATTGCTGATTGAAGGCAGCACCCGCGCTTACCACGCCGATGACTCCGGGCGCGAAATAACCCTTTATCGAAACCTGCCGGGCGACCTCTGTTCAGCAAACCTGCAAAACCTTTTTCAGGCCCCGCAAAGCTGCCATTACATCCAGGCTGAAACCAGTGTATACGCCATACAACTATCTGCCAGGGCTTTTCATCAAAGCCTTGAAGAGTCGCCTGTCTTCAGGCAGTTTATCTTTTGCCATTTTGCCAGGCGTTTCAACGAGATTTCTTTGAACCTGCAGGACATCACCTTTAAACAGCTCGACGCCAGACTCTGCCAGTTATTAAAAAAATTATTTACGCAGTCTGCCGCCGGCTCGCTGAACATCACCCATCAGCAACTGGCCAATGAGCTGGGCACTACCCGTGAAGTAATCAGCCGTAGCCTGAAACTGCTTGAGAAGTCCGGCTGCCTTAAAATCACCCGTGGCCAGCTGACCATGGTCTCACCTGAAAAACTCAACCGCAGCTAATCAATATTTATGCCCGGTATGTATCATCGGGTACATACAAACCCTTAACCATCCTATTAAATACCCCTACAATTCTCAGCGTACATTAGAAGAATTAAAATAAAATCAGTCTCGTAATTTTTATGTCAGTACAAATTACACCGCTATGTTCCTGCTTTGACTCAATTCATGGATGAGAATGATTTAAATGCCCGTCCTGCATGACTGTGTCTAAAACCGGTGTCAGAAAACACACCAAGTAGGAGGATATCCAATGAAACGTCGCGACTTTTTAAAAGCCGGCTCGGCCTCACTTGCCGCATCTGTTGTCGCAGGTAGCGGTCTCATCAGCTGGGCACCAAGAGCTCAGGCTGCCACCATTAACAAAACCTTTTTTATCACCGACGGTTACCAAAACCAAATCACGGGCGACAACGTCTATTTCCGCGGCTTTAGCTCGTCCAATAATGTCGTTAACGTTCCTGGCGAATCTATCGTTGCTCAGGAAGGTGATACGCTCAACATCACCATCACCAATACCTTATCAAGCACGCACCGTTTTGTTATAGACGGTGTCGTCAATAGTGGTGATATTCGCCCCGGTCGCACGGTTACGGTTAGCTTCACACCGACTCAGGCCGGCACCTACATGTATTACGACAACTCAAATGCGCCTTATAACCGTCTGCTGGGTTTACATGGCGGTTTTGCGGTTATGCCCGCCGGTAGCGATAACCAGTTATTTGCTGGCAGTCAAAATACCTTCGTTCAGCAACAATTCTGGATCTTCCATGATATTGACCCTGTCTGGCATAACACGCTGGCAAACGGCAACACGCCAAACACTGCTTACGAGCCACGATTCTTTACCTTAAATGGTTTAGGCGGACGCCCACCTGGCGCACCCGGCGCGCATGATCCAAATATTGATGCGATGACTGATCCACGCTCTGCTGTGCATGGTCATATAGGCGACCGTACCTTGCTGCGCAGTTTGAATGCCGGCAAATGTGACCAGTCATTGCACTGCCATGGCAACCACATGGAATGGCTCTCAGCTAATGGCGAGATCCGCCCGGATGTCTGGAAAAAAGACTGCATCTATCTTGATAAAAACAACGGCATCGTCGATGTCATCTTCCCGTTTGAAACGCCACCCGATGCCTACCCACCTGTTAGCACAGGCATCTATCCGATGCATTTACACAGCGAAATGTCGCAAACAGCCGGTGGTGGCTTCTACATGTTCGGTTCTTTAACTGACATTTATTTCGAGTAAGGGGAAGAATCATGATGTTTAGTAATATTGAAGAAAAATTTGCTGTTAAATCTGGTCGCAATGGTGGCGGCGGTGGCGGCGGTGGTATGGACGGCGGCGGCGGCATGGGTGGCAGCTGTTACGTCTACCCCGACTCACCAACAACGCCTGACATTGTCACACCCGATGTCACTTATAACCGTGGCATCTATATGAATGGCTCGATGACGATGGACGACGGCAATAGCGTGACCATCTGGGGTTTCACTGATGGCGGTGGCGGCGGCGGTATGGACGGCGGCGGTGCGTTTCCTTCTCCGGCTATGCGTGTGACTCAGGGTCAGATCGTTCATACCAACCTCAATGTTCAGGGCATGATGTGGAACCACACGATTCATCACCACGGCATTGAACCGGCCGATCACTCTGATGGTGTCGGTCATATCACCTGGGATGTTGATGGCCAATACACCTACCAGTGGCGTCCCATGCACCCGGGCACGTATTTTTACCACTGTCACACCAACACCGTATTGCATGCCGAAATGGGCATGTACGGCGCGCTGATCGTTGATCCACCTGAAGGCCCCGGCACACTGATTTCAGGCAAAGTCACTTATGACTCTGAAGCTTTCTGGGTGGTTGATGAAATTGATTCTAGCTGGCATACACTGCCATGGGACGCCGGTAGTTGCGGTGCGGATGTTGGCTTAAACGTGCTCAATCCGGACTACTTTATCATCACTGGTGTCGATGCCAGTGGCAGTTCCGCAATGAATTTGCCACCGATTTCAGGCCAGATGCGCGTGGGTGAAAAACTACTGGCACGTTATGTCTGTGCCGGCTATCACCCTCAGCACATCCGCATTCCTGCTGAATTAAATGCGACAGCTTATATCTCAGATGGTCGCATCTTGCCGACGCCCATCGCCATGACGGATTTCAGAGCGCATTCAGCCGAACGATATGACATGATTCTGGCACCTACGACGCCTGGTGATTATGTCATCGAGTTCGACATCATTGACTGGATCACCGGCGAAGTTCATGGCACGGCAAGAACTAATGTGGTGGTAAGCGCATAATAAACACGCTTTAAAGGTGTTTTTAATTAAAAGGGGGAATCTAAGATTCCCCCTTTTTTATATTTTTGTTTATATTTATTACTCACCTGCCATCTATCAGATAGATATGCGTGATTTTGAATTCATCAGCCACACACCGGTACTGGATTGACCTGAGCAACCAGTGAAACGGATAAGAAATAAAATCGCTGCCACCGTATTCAATCTTGCGCTTGCTGATGTGTATTTTTTTAGCTACTTTGCGATACTTCTTATGCTCCAGAAACTGCTTAAGAATCACTTTAAATTGTCGTTTATTTGATGCCGATTGTTTTGCTATCGCGGCGGCAAAATCAGATTCAATCGAAACCACACTGCCGGGCTGATAAAACCGACTTATTTCACTGACGTCACCGGACAAAAAGGCGCTGGCAAAAGCAGCCGCGCCGCGATTAATTTCACAGCTATAGGCCGGCAACGGCAACAACAAGCCGCAGACCAACACAGCTAATATTAATTTCATATTATTCATAGTCATACATTTCATTAACATCACAGCATCTTTCGACAACGTTACTTTCGGGCCGTGTTAGTTACTCGCTCTGCTAATATTAGAAGCCTTATAAAAACCAAAGCAGATAAAATGACTACCATCAGATAAGTTTTATACCCCTGCCTGAATATAATGCAGCGCTAAAGACCATTCAACAAAAGACTTTGCTATATTGTAATTTGAGCACGCACTCAATTATATTGTTAATCATGCACGCAAATTCAAAGACCCTGTTAAACATAAAAGCATGATGATGAAACAACAGCCGGAGATAAATTCATAAATATAAAACTGCCGTCAATTGATGGCACACTGTTTGATTCCTATAGCCTGAAAGGCAAGCCGTTTATGCTATCTTTTCTTCGCTTTGCCAGCTGTCCATTTTGCAACCTGCGCATTAATGAGCTGGTGAATGCCTATGATCAGTTAGCCGATGACTTTACCATTATTGCCATTTTTGATTCACCATTAGATAACCTGACTCGGCATATCAAGGGTCACCATGCACCGCACCCTGTTCTGGCTGATGAAGAAAATATATATTATGCGCAATACGCGATTCAGCACTCAGTGCCCGGCATGTTAAAAGGCATGCTCTTTCGCATGCCGACGCTAATAAAAGGCATGACAAAAGGTTATCTGCCGATAGTCATTAAAGGCCGTGTCACCATGCCAGCCGATTTTCTTATTGATCAAAACGGCATCATTCAAACAGCTCATTACGCAAAAGATGAAGGCGATCATTTAGCCTTTGAAACGATTAAGGCTTTTTCGTTTAATACAGACTGACGCAGAAAAAATTTCGCGGCTAGCGTGTCACCCAAAATGCAGGATTACATGCTTGCCTTTTATACAGCTGGCTGCGCCACTGTCAGAACATTAACTGGTATGCGGAAACCACTCCAAGCAAACCAACAAGCCAGTAAACAAACAGAATACTGCGCAAGCTTATCTTGTACTTTAGCTCATAATAACGCCAGAACTCGCCATGGCGCAGCAGTCCCTTTGGAATTGTTATCAGCGCAACGCATGTCACCGGTAAAATTACCATCAGCCCGAAACCCAGGCCAAGCGGCCAGGGGTTATCGCTGGACACACCGTTTGCGTAAATCACCACGGGCATGCCGATACCCGCCAGCGAGAACACGGTGGCAATGTTATTGATCCAGTTATTGCGCTTAAAGAGCTGCTGCTTTGTGAAAGCATCATATGCGGACGTCGCAGCAGGCGGTGACAGCCGGCTCCAAAGACTGATGATTAATGGCGTTGCATAAGCCGCCGCCACAGCACTGAAAACCGGTACAAAGCTATTGATAGTCATCATAATTACAAAACTCTAAGGTTTAGATAGCAGGCTCGGCTGCCTGTTATATGCACGTGATAGCAATGCCCGCAGCAATGACTCGCGTCGTTGCCACCGGCCATTTTTATCACTGAACCATAAGCCGGTCAAACGCCTGCTCAATAGACATAGGCTGCGCCGGCATTACTTATCGTGTTGTCAGTTTGCTCACCGGCAATACCCGTAGCGGCACTGTCTTCCCAGGGTGCTCCGGCAACAAATGTGTCGCCATTAGCAGACAATGCAACAGATACGCCAAAGCCATCTTCAGCTTCACTATTGGGTGACTTGACGTAGGCATACTGACTCCACAGGCCGGCTTTACGCTCAAACAAATATGCCGCGCCACTTTTCCAGGCGCCGCCGACGGTTTCATTAGCGTTGATGCCTGTTGCCGTATTGTTTTCAAACTTCGCGCCAACGGCGAGCATATTGCCGTCTTCGCTCAACGAAACAGACCAGCCAAAGTTCAAGGTCGACTGGCTATTAGACGCTTTGATATACGTCTCGGCAGTGGCAAACAAGCCCAGTACATTATTAAATATATACACCGCGCCACTCAGGCCTGCACTGTTATCACTTTGATCGCCATCTATCCCTGTCGCGGCGCTAGCTTCCTGACACGCGGTCACAGCCAGGCTGCTTCCGTCTGCCG
>Ga0224506_10000377_pt1 | contig 39928 bp, 46 predicted proteins | sample SF_Jan12_sed_USG_2_FD_169108 | JGI IMG/M metagenome (GOLD analysis project Ga0224506, IMG submission 169108) | Sediment microbial communities from San Francisco Bay, California, United States - SF_Jan12_sed_USGS_8_1 | ecosystem: Environmental > Aquatic > Marine > Sediment | place: USA... | reverse complement strand
ATGTTGTTCTTCCTTTTCCAGTTCCGGGTAATTTAGCAGACCACGGCGCAGAGCTATGGAGACAGCACGATTACGCATGTTCACAATATCGGATTGTTGTTGCAAGGTTGGCATGATGTGATCGGCGTCAAGCTTGTTATAAAGTGAACGCAGTCGATTTTGTACACCACGACGAGACAGGTAGCGGCGTTTGGCAATGGCGTTATCTGTCAGGCCCAGGGCAATATCGATCAGGACTTCGTATTCCCCATCACTCAATGAATTATCCGGGCTTTGTAAGCGGGCCTGAACCCGCCTGACACGAGGGTCGATCCAGCACTGGTTATCGACGAATACGGCATTGATGGCGCGGGTCACCGTTTCGGTTGAATTGTCTTTCAGGACAAAGCCATACACAGTATCCGGTGGGATCATGCGTGACAGGGAACGGACATAGGATTCATCACGATACTGGGACCAGAAAACAATCCTCGCCATGGGGCGTTCCTGCCAGAGACCTTTTGCCAGATCGATGCCATTCATACCGGGCATCTGGATATCGCTGATAACATTGGGTTCATCATAATTAACGGCATTTTGCAGGGCATCCTGACCATTCACAGTACGAATCAACTGGTGTCCATCGAGGTGTTGACACAGGTAGTCCATGTCACGGGGATTATCTTCGGCAATAATGATGGAGAGGGAATCAGTCATATCATTCATCCTTGTTCGTGTTAATGGTGAGTTCAAAACGACTACCGCTGTTAAAACGTGAGCTAGACCACTGGAAGTCGGCATTAATGGCCTTGGCACGTTCTTCAATATTAATCAGGCCATGGCCTTTGCCCGTGCTGATATCAATATCAAATCCAGTACCATTATCTTCGACAAGTAGTGTCAACTTGCCGGGTTCTAAGCGAAGACTGATTTCATACAGGGAACAGTTGGCATGTTTAATGATGTTTTGCACTAATTCCTGAATAATCCTGTATAAGGTAATGCATTGCAATTTACTTAAGCTGTTTTCGATTTGACTGTCCAGGCTGAGATGAAATTGTGGACAATTGCTGCTTTTACAGGCGCGCTTACATAATTCCTCAACGGCAGCAGCTATACCCAATATCTCCAGATTATGGGGATGAAGATCATCAATGATTTCTCTGATCGATTGAATACCTGTTTGGAGATCACTGGCAAGGCCATTTAACTCATTATGTAATTCACGGTTCTCTTTATGAGAAGCCTGTATATCATCCATCTTACGAGTAATGCCGGTTAAATCCGCCAGGGCCTGATCATGCATGTCCATGGCAATCCGGCGTCGTTCATTTTCAGCACCCTGCAGAATTTTTTCCACGGCAACAACCTTGACCAGTCTATGGGTCATTCTGGCTGCGCACTCGGTGACACGGTCTATTTCATCAATGATTGAATCCGGTGAGGGAACGGTGTTCAGGGTGCCATCACAGACCGCCTGGGCATCATTGGCCAGTTTACGTAGCCGAGAATTGGTATTACGAAGTGTCCAGAAGGTCATACTGCCTGCCAGGATAAGACAGATGACCAGAACAGTCAGTGAGATGTTTAACAGGCGATAATTGATGATTTTGACGTTGTCATAATAATCTATATAGGCCCCCCGCTTCTGGGCCCACCAGGTGTTGTATTGTTGTTCCAGTTTTGGAAGTAATATATTTAGTGTACCGACGACTTTTTTGGGATTGAGTTCTTCGTCATAACGGACTTTCTGTTCAGAGGTTTTGATCAGATCACGAACCTCAGGATTCATTTTTTCAAAACACTCGGGGTAGAGCACATTGTCAGAAAAGATTCGGCTTTGCTCCAGGTAGCTAAACTGCAGCTCATCCTGATCCTGGGTGTTATGAATGAGTGAGTTGGCCAGGTTGACCATACGTTGTCCGGTTACGATAGCCAGGTGCATGCGATCTGTGATTCTTGCCCATTGCCGAATAGTTTCATTCTGACTCTGAATCTGTTGAAACTGGCTGAGGGTAAACCAGATCAAGCCAGCCAGGGTGATTGCAATAATCGCCGGGCCAAGCAGTATCTGATATTTAAAGGGTAATCTGCGCATGTCATCAATCCTGTGTATAAAACTATACAACAGAATCTGCTTTCGACGATGTGCTTATGTGCAGTCGTGGACTGGGGCGAGGCACTTTCAGTATTGAAATGTTTTTACAAAGTTCAGGTTTGCGGGTGAAAGTCTATGGCATTCAGAAAAAGCGAGGTCATCAGTTTAATGAGATCCGGCAGAGAGAATTGCTTAAACCGCTCCGATTTGAGAATGAGTTTTGAATAGAGTGCCTCACGCAACATGCCCTGATACATCAGGCTGGCGATGCGGGGATTGATATGGCCTAGCTGACCCTGCTGAGCAAGTTCCTTGATGCTGTATTCAATAAAATCGGCAAAGGATTTCCAACGGTTTTCAAAAAACTGCTGGGCCGCTGGGGCATCTTCCAGGGCGGCCTGCATCTCCATGCGCAGGTAGTCACTGTCTGAGGCCAGTTTTTCGGCAAACACCAGGGCCATGCGCTCCAGCACACTGCCAAAGTCATCGGGACCTTTTAAGGCCGCATCAATGTAGCTTTCCCTTTCAGCACAGGCATAACTGAGGACTTCGTCGTAAAGGGCTTCCTTGGAGGGAAAGTGTTGATAAAGCACGGCCGGGCTAACGCCCAGCCGTCGGGCAATTTCATCAACGGCAACACCGTTATAGCCCTTGTCGGCAAACAGGACCTTGGCCACAGCCAGGATAGAGGCGCGGCGTTCATTTGCCTTCAGGCGCCTTGGCATCAGTGTTTTTTCAATAAAAAGACAAATTCGCCGTTTTCGTCACCGGACTCCATCAACTCATTGCCTGTTTGTTTGCAGAAAGACTCGATATCTTTGACTGAACCGGGATCGGTGGCAATGACCTTGAGTACCTGGCCACTGGCCAACTGGGCAATGGATTTCTTTGCCCGTAGGATGGGCAGGGGGCAATTTAGGCCACGGGCATCTAATTCTAAATCAATATTCATCTCAGTCTCCTGTTTTGTAAGTGAACGTTTATTAACTTATGAAATAAAAACCCGATTGTCAAAGCTTAATTTTCGAAAAATTCTTCAAAATTAACGGGGAATGGTTGTAATTTATTGTTTTAAAAGAAGTTTAACCGTATCGTCCATCGACACGAGGTTTGATCAGCATTGGGCTGTAGACAAGGGTGAATAGCCCGAAGGCAAGGCACCACAGGAGCTGTGATAGACCTATCCACTCGGCATGTAGACCAGGAGACAGGGCTGGCAAAACCACTCTGGCAAGGGCTCCGGCAGTGGCCAGGGCAAAGATCCACTTCAGGACAGCGGGGGGATCGAAGACATTTCGGCCGGTATGTCCCAGGGCGACACGGGCCATCATACCAAGGGTCATCAGGCCCATCCCACCATAGCCAAAGGTATGCAGGGCCAGCATGGGGTTCAAATAACCTAGATTGCTCAGGCCAGTGAGACAAAAGCCAAGGGTGATAAAGGCATAGGCGATGTAGAGTATCCATAGAAGGGGCTTTTGCCAGATACCTTTGCTGTGCCAGATATAAAGACGCCAGCTATGAATCAGAAACAGGCCAAAGGCCAGCCCACTGGCAAGTGGGCGGTAGCTGGTAAAGACCTGCAGATATATAAACCCGAGCATGAGGACGATACCGGCATTGTCCAGCCAGAGGGGATTCTTGATCTGTATGGTTTCATCGACCCCTTTTTCGATAAAAAAAGGAATGACTCGCCTACCCATGAGCAAAATAAGGGCGATAATAAAATAGATACCCGCATAGAGGCCCAGCTCCATCCCCCTGGAAATCTGTCCCATCATGCCTGTGTAAAAAAGCAGGTTGGCGAGGACGATCAGCATCACAGCAAAAATGATTCCCAACTGGCCCCATTGCTTAGCCTTAATTACAGGGTGAGCCAGGGCCAGGCACAGGAAAATCCCAAAACCGAGGTCCAGCAAGGCCATCACCGGGATGGCTGCTGAGTGATCAACCCAGGCAACTAAGCGGGCAAGTAACCACATCAGGGCAAGCGCCAGTAAGGGAATTCCATTAAGCGTCTGGACATTGGTCCAGTTACGCACAGCAGTCAGTAAGAATCCTGCAATCACGGCCATGCCATACCCAAAGATCATTTCATGGCCATGCCAATAGATCACCGGAAGGTTATCAACACTAGGAAACAACAGATTTAATTGATATTGCAAAAACCACAGCAAAACCGTGATGACGGCATATAGGCTGCCTAGTAGAAAAAAAGGTCGGAACCCCAGATGATGAAAACTGATACGGTATTGCTTATTTTCTTCGATGTTTATCATCAAGGGGGCCTTCGGTTTGACTGTGTCTAAATATAGCGAAGTAGTATAATACAGGCATGTCAACGAAAACGATCTATTCCATCATTGAATCCCCGTTGTTTCCAGATCTGACTGATCTATGTCAGAGCGGCCAGTTTAAAGAGCTTCGTTTTGACTCTACGCGTAAGGCCATTAGCCAGTTACGTAAAGAGATCCCCGATGTGGTTATCGGTGAGTTTGTCTATGGCTATGGGAATAACTATGCAGGTGTGAATATCAGTAACCTGGATGTATTTTTTTATAGTCTGCAAAAATATGCACCCAGGGCACGTATTATCGTTGTGGTCGAAAAAGGGGAAAGAGAATACGTGGACAAGTTGGCTGAGCTATTTGAACTACATACCGTACTGACTCTGCCTGCGGACAAGGCAGAGTTAGTGAAAAGTTTAGAATGAGTATTTTATGATAATTGAATTGTGTTCAAACAAGCTGGGAACACTCGATTCATTCGACGCCGTTTCACAATTAAATATTCAGTAAGTAAAATCAAACATATTCCTGTATTCGTCACAAAAGTGAGTATTATTTATCCAGCAGTCAGCTAATATTTGTGTGATACAGCTCTCATTAATCGTTATGATCCATTCGGGCAATTAGTGCTCGACAAATAACCTGGATTCGGATATTGTCCATGCCAATTGAAGGGTTATAGTAAAAATAATAATATAATTGGGTAGCAACGCAGACATGAACAAAGGACAGATGGATCGGATCCAGTTGTACTTTGAGGCAGCTTTGGCCGTGGAGCCGGTAAAGCGCGAGGCCTTTGTACGTGAGCAATGTGGATCAGATACCGTTGTGCTGGAGGAAGTCCTGGGTCTGCTTCAGGCAGATGATTCCACCAAGGTGATGGACAGTCCCATACCTGTCGGAGCGGTCTCAGTATCAGTCAAACAGGGCTCGAGTGTTGGGCCATACCAGATCAAAGATCAGATTGGTGTCGGTGGAATGGGGGTTGTCTATCAGGCCCTGGATACCCGTTTACATAGACAGATCGCGCTTAAATTTCTGCCGCCCCACGTCAATAATGAAACCTCCCGTGAACGCTTTATGGCGGAAGCTCGGGCGGCCTCCCAGATAGATCATCCCAATATTTGTACTGTCCACGATATCGGTGAAACAGACGATGGCCAGATGTATATCGCCATGCCGTATTACCGGGGTGAGACAGTATCCCGCCGGGTCAGTCGAGGCCCTGTTCCTGTCATGGAGGCGCTGGATATCATACTGCAGGTAGGTGATGGCCTTGCAGCCGCCCATGGGCAGAATATTGTGCACCGGGATATCAAGCCGGCCAATATCATGTTGACCTCAGATGGTGGCGTAAAAATTCTCGATTTTGGGGTTGCCAAGGTGGAAAACGTCCATCTGACCAGTACGGGCATGAGCATCGGTACTCTGGCCTATATGTCTCCTGAACAATTGCGTGGTGATCCGGTCGATGGACGGACCGATGTCTGGGCAGTCGGTGTTGTGTTTTATGAAATGCTAACTGGGAAACGGGCTTTTCCCGGTAAATCCCTGCCTGAGATCCTGGATGCAGTATTACGCTTTGATCTGAATATGCTCAGCAGCCTGCCAGCAGATGTACCTCCATTGGTAGGACAAATTCTTCAAACGGCCATAGCGCGGGAACTTGAGGAACGTTATGGCGATATATACAGTCTACTGGATGATTTGATCGCCCTACGGACAGTTCTTAACAAAGGCAATGAATCGGGTCAGAGTAGAGAAGTCACAATTGGAGTTAAAAAGTCCCGTTCCTATGAGTGGGATGAGCGCATTCTCAATACTATTGCGGAGATATTAATACCGCTGATAGGCCCCATTGCCCCTAAACTGGTGAAACGCATGGCCAGGACAGCTTCGGATATAATCGGTCTGCGCCAGCTTTTACTGGATTATCTACCCGAGCAATCCATGCGTGATTCGTTTTTGAAACAACTGGAAGGCCAGATTGCCGCCTTTACCACCCCACCTATACCCAAAATGATTCGTACCGATGGTTCTGTCTCTGGCGTTGATCTGAGTGCAACTGAACTGGCCGAATTAGAAGCGGCTCTAATCACTTATCTGGGACCTATTGCACAAACCATGATCAGACGATATGCGGCAAGTGCCTCAAGCATGCAAGGCCTGTGTATGACCCTGGCGGATACTTTACGGACAGATAGTGAAAAACAGTCATTCCAGCTACAGACCAGCCATTTATATAGTGAGTAAAATTCGGAAATATGAATAGACTTGTTGTACCTATAGTCAGCGTCCTGTTATTAAATGTATATGCAGAAAAAGTCTGGGCAGAGAACTGGTCCGTACGTTTTGGTTCAGACGGTCAGCATGAACGATCCGTTTGCTTGTTGGAATCATCGGTGCAACGTATTAATGATGGTCAGACCATGACACCGGTCAAACTGGTCTTTAATGGTGACCTTATGATGGCTCAAACAAAATCAAATATCGATTTGAGTTATCAGGGAGTCGGTATACAGGTGGATGGCCGATCTATTCATAAGGTGGATAGCCTGTACAAAAAAACAAACGCCATCTTTGATAAAAAAGCAGAAGAGATGGTGCAGGAATTTATCAAGGGTAAACAGATCAAGCTGGTGCTGGGGTTCTGGCCAAGCTGGCCTAAAACACAGACAGTAAGCAGCCGTTTCAGTTTACAGGGTTTTACTCGGGCCTATCGCAAATTTCAGTACTGTGTTAAGCATGGTCGCATAAAAAAATAGATAAAATTATTTAGGACAAGGGGAAGGACATGGGATTACGTACCAAATTCAATCTGGTGATGTTATTTGTATTTATTCTTGGCCTGGTCGGGGCTGGCCTTGTTTCCAACAAGGTGCTGCAGGACAATGCGCGAGAAGAGATTCTGCACACTGCCGGCATTATGATGGAAAGTGCCATGGCCGTACGTAAATACACCATCGGTGAAATTCGTCCCCTGCTTGCGGTACAGATGAAAAGGGATTTCTTACCTCAGACAGTTCCTGCCTATGCGGCAATGACAAATGTTCAACGCCTGAGAGAGAAGTATCCTGAATATACTTATAAGGAAGCCACCTTAAACCCGACCAACCCGGCGTCCAGATCCACAGAATGGGAAACCAGCATCGTAGAATACTTTCGAAATAACCCGGATGAGAATGAATTAATCGGTGATCATCTCACCGCTACCGGACCCATGCTCTATATGGCTCGTCCGATCCAGATCAAAAATGAAGGTTGCCTGGCCTGTCATGGTAAGGTTGAAGATGCCCCCGAGACGATGTTGGCGCGTTATGGTAAGGCCAATGGTTTTGGTTGGAAGATGCAGGAGGTAGTTGGAACTCAGATCGTCAGTGTACCCATGTCTATTCCTCTAGCACGTGCCGACAAAACCTTTTATACATTCATGACTGCACTTGCAGTGGTATTTGTTGCTGTCTTTGTGATTCTCAATTTACTGTTGTCCATGATTGTTATTAAACCTGTCAGACGCATGTCAGAAATTGCTCACGATGTCAGCATGGGCAAAATGGATGTACCAGAATGTGATCCCAAAGGTAAGGACGAGATTGCTACCCTGGGTGAATCCTTTAATCGGATGCTACGAAGTCGAGCGAATGCGATGCAGATGCTGGATGATTGAAGCAGAATATCCAACAAGCAGTTGAATTATTATTTGATTGAGTGTGTGGGCTTATACGGTGTTGCTCAATTCACGTTGCAGCCAGGCCTTTGAAAAACGCAATTCACGATCAACGGTTGCCTCTGAGATACTGAGTGCCTCAGCGATTTCTTCATAGGTCATTCCACCAAAGAAGCTCAACTCGATAATCTGGGCCTTACGTTCATCAATTTTTTCCAGTTTGTTGAGTGCATCCTCGATATCAAGTAAATCGGGTTGCTGCTGGTTATCTGCGATATTGGCTTCATGCAGGGTGACCTGAATATCATCACCCCCTCGCTTTTGACGTTTTTTACTTTTTGCATGGTCAATGAGAATCTGGCGCATGGCGCGGGCAGCAATCGCAATAAAGTGGGCACGGTTTTGCCAGGCAACACTGGCATCAACGAGTTTTAAAAAGGCCTCATTAACCAGGGCTGTGGCCTGCAGTGTGTGTCCGGCATTTTCCCCTCGCATGTAATTATTCGCCAGTTGTCGAAGATGACTGTGAACCATTGGCATGAGTTCATTTAATGCCTTGGGATCACCGGAGCGCCAGTCCTGGAGTAACTGAGTTATAGGGTTGTCGTCTGCCATAAGCTGCCATTCTAACAAGGTTCTGAGCTGGTATGACAGGGTATAAGAAAAAATCCTGCGAAGAAATCTTCGCAGGCAGGTAGAAATATAGTCTATAGGGGAGATAAAGGTTCTACCTAATTCTACTTGAGGAGGAGCAAGAAAATTTTGTTGTGGGCTTAGTCACCGAATACTAATGGTATAAACCTTGTAAGAATCAGTATCAGAGAAAATGTAATTAGTATCAGCAGAATATTTCTTAGTAAGGCATATCTGCTGACGGGTCTGTTATCACTCATGTGTTGTTCCTGTTTTATATAAATTATTTAACGCAGCTTGTTATTGATAAAGGCTACATCGGGATGAAATTTCCATCACTCGGGAGCATAAATTTTCATAAGTGGTGGATTTCACCTGGTGAAAGCAACCGCATGTATCGTTCACTTCTAACAAGGTGGTGCTGGTTTTTATTTAAGTTTGTCGCCAGTCGAGCCTTGCTCTCAGCCTTATCCGGATTCTGGATGCTGTGACCAGTTGAATAACCTGGGAAATCTGGGCTGGCATAGGCAGGTAGCGTAAAAAATATATAACTAATTGATGCAACAGTAATAATGAGAAAAAAAGTATCTTTTAACATTATCCTTACCCCGGTTTTGTTTGAAATTCAGGTGCTCTATCTGGTAAAGCGACAAGGAGTGAAAGATTCCCTCATTTGGAAGGAAATTATTTAGTCTGTTTCCAGTTCGTAGCAGAATAGGGGATAATGGGGGGAGATGCTCAAACAGGCAGGAGTAGCACATGATTTACCTGCGACCCGCAAATGAACGTGGTCATGCCAACCACGGTTGGCTGGATACCTGGCACACGTTTTCCTTCGCTAATTATTATGATCCTAATTACATGGGGGTGTCAGCCCTGCGGGTGATTAATGATGATACGGTTGACCCGGGTGCCGGGTTTGGAACTCATGGCCACCAGGATATGGAAATCATCAGTTATGTCCTGTCTGGTGCTCTGGAGCACAAGGACAGCATGGGGTTTGGTACCGTGATTCGACCAGGTGAAGTGCAACGTATGAGTGCCGGAACCGGTGTTACACACAGCGAATATAACGCCTCTGATTCAGAGCCGGTTAATTTCCTGCAAATCTGGATTACCCCAAACCAATATGGTGTAGAGCCAGGGTATGAACAAAAGGCCTTTCATGATGAACTCAATGGACAGCTTCGTCTGGTGGCTTCAGCAGATGGTCGGGATGGCTCCCTCAGCATTCATCAGGATGCCGAACTATATGCCTGTCGGCTCAAGGATGCTGAGCAGGTGGAATATGCCGCGGATAAAGATCGAACCCAGTATATTCATATAGCAAGAGGTAATGTTATATTGAATGAAAATGCACTCTCCCACGGTGATGGTATTGCGGTTCAACAGGAGGCTTCAATATGTATTACTGCTAATGGTGAGGCAGAAGTACTTCTTTTTAATCTACCATGAAATTAGATGAGGTGTTGGTATGTCCTTTAAACAAGATGTTGTAGATGAATTAAATGTTTTAATGCACTTTAGCCTGTCGAGTATGCAACAGGGTATCAAGGTACATTCAAATGCAGAGGAAAACATTATTGCTGCCACTCAAAGGCTGTTTGAAAAAGGTATTATTACTCAGGAAGACGGCGGTTACCTGACCGATCTTGGGTTAGAGGCAGAGGAACTGGCGAATAAACTGCTTGCCATTCTTGGCTCAAAAGGTGAGATATCACAGGTTTAAATTTATAAACCTGCTAAATTACGTTTCATGTTACGCGCAATTATCCACATCGGGCTGCATTTTCTCATACCTTATCTTGTGGCCCGAGTTGTCTATGCTGATCGTTGGCGAGTTGCCTTTTTGATTATGATTTCGACCATGCTGGTCGACCTTGATCACCTGTTGGCAGATCCGTTGTATGATCCAGATAGATGTAGTATCGGATTTCATCCATTACATACAATGCCTGCAATTGGAATTTATGTACTAATGCTAGCTGTCCCTAAATTGCGTCTTATTGCAATTGGATTACTGATCCATATGTTTCTGGATTTAACGGACTGTATCTGGATGGGAACCATGAAATGGTTTTAGTTTGGTTTACCAGTTCTTGACTTTTTCTTCATTAAACAAAAAGATAACTTCCAGGTTTAAGCGGGCAACGCTGCCTTCCATTCGTTCACATTGTTTAACAAACACGTTTTGTAATAACTCGCCATTTTCGGTCATTAACTGGATACCACCGATTGCATCACGCACCAGCTTTACCTTGGTTGTCACAGGTATGTCCAAAACCGGTTCCGTCTTTTTCTTTGCTAATGCCATTTTTCTGTCCCTAACAAACGATTAAACAAATTGTGTATTGTTATCGGGAAATATAGATGGGATATTAATTTTTAAATTTGAACTGGTTTGCAATACGATATGTCTTGTTATATCGACTAAAATTGAATAGTTTGAAATGACGGTTGTATCACAAAATATGCTGTGCTTAATCTTCCTTTAAGATCTGTCGAATGAAATTTAGATAGGTTTTGTCATCCCAGGGCCTACCGCCAAGGGCCTGATAAATAATATACCCATTTTTATTGATTATATAACTTGCAGGTAAACCCCTGGGCTGCCACTTTTCTGTGACCTGGCCATCTTTATCCATCAGGGCCCTGATATCAGGGGCATAGCTGGCTAGAAAACTGAATACCGTATCTTCATCTTCGGCAGTATTAATAAGAGCAATCTTCAGCCCCTCTTTTTGCATGATATTCCACATTTTCTGAATGGCAGGCATTTCTCTACGGCAAGGACCACACCAACTTGCCCAGAAGTGGACAAAGACTACACTGCCTCGATCTTCTGTCAGGTCATATGTTTTACCATCGATATCCTGCAGGCGGGTAGTAGGTGCTGGTAATGGTTTGAGGGCCAATAATCCTTTGGGTAAGTTGGTTTGGCTGCCAGCTATATTGGCTGATATTAGCAATAAGATTGTGATTATTGGATATGTCAGTTTTGTCATATTATTTTTTGCACTGGATATTATCGAGAATAAGTTTGACTATATCGTCTGAATTATTTTTATATAAGTTAAATTGGCTGGTGATACGGATATTTTCATTTGTAGCAGGCAGGACAATATTGCCACCTTCACCTTCTTCAGGGCGAAAGTCCAGTTGTTCTGGTAAAAGCGTCCAGCGAAATGTTGACTGGTGGGGAAGGGGAATGCCCATTTTCTGCCAGGTTTGTTTTAATTGATGTCGATCGATGCGTTGTATTTTTTTTGTTCCTGCCTGAAATGTCCATTTTCCTAGATCATGCCAGATTATATGCTTACCTTTGTTTCGAACATAAATAGTGATAAAACAGTATTGCTTGATTTTATCCAGCATGTTTTTTTGAAAGCCACGGGCCTCATAGAATGCAGCGATTTGTTGTGGCGAGCGTGGTATTACTCTAATGCGTATGTTTTCTGATTCGTACTGATTTTTGTTGCCGGCGTAGGCAGGGTTGATAATTGTAATAGGGCTTATCACCAAGATGATGAGTAGTATGGCAAGTATAGTTTTTACTGGCATTGTCTTGTGAGAAATTATTGTATTCTATGGTTTAATGGGCTTACCCTCAAAGGTTTCTATTATATCAGATTTATTATCCTGTAATGATATAGATGATGGATGCTTACCTAGTTTAGCCGTAAAATCATCTCCTGAAACGGGGCGACCAATAAAATATCCCTGTGCAATATTGCAGCCAAGGGTTTTCAATAGTGCCAGGGCAGTGTCAGTCTCAACACCTTCGGCAACAACATCAAGGCCCAGATTATGGGCAAGATCGATAATCGTCCTGATAATGACCTTGTCATTTTCATCATTTTCAATTTCCATCACAAAGGAACGGTCAATCTTTATTTCAGATACGGGGAGTTGCTTTAAGTAGGCCAGGGATGAATAACCGGTACCAAAATCATCAATTGAGATATGTGCACCAATTGAATCAATTTCCATTAGAATATTTTTGGCCCTGATAGGGTCAACCATAATATCGCTTTCGGTGATTTCAAGAATACAGTACTCAGGTGGCAGCTTATATTTACTGATAAACTCTCGTAATGCTCTGGTAAGCATGGTGCCATGAAGGCAGTGTACGGAGACATTGACTGAAACGCTTAGCTTGTAACCAATCTTATGCCATTCAGCACATTGATGAATGGCTTTGTCCAGAATGATGCGCGTTAAAGGTTTTATCAGGCCTGTTTGTTCGGCTAAAGGAATAATATCATCTGGTTGAATTAAACCTCTCTCCTGGTGGACCCAGCGTAGAAGTGCCTCAGCTCCGATAAGCTTACCAGACATAATATCCTGCTTGGCCTGGTAGTGGATATCAATATTTTGACTGTTAATACTTTCTCTAAGTTCGGACATTAATTCAAGTTTGCTGATGTTATGTGTATCCTGTTCAGGATCATAAACGGCAAAGCCTTTCTTGCCACGTTTGGCGTCATACATTGCAACGTCTGCCCTTTGCACCAGGATGTTGACATCATCACCATGAGTTGGAGACTCGGCTAAACCAATACTGATCCCGACATTCAGATTATGACCTTCAGCAACAAACGGTATTTTGAAAATTTCTGTTATATTTCTTGCGATACGTTGTGCTTCATCAATATTGGTGTCCGGTAGCAGGATACTAAATTCATCACCACCTAAACGGGCTACTGTATCGGTTTTCCGTACCGTATTGTATAAGCGCTCGGCGGCCTGTTGCAGGACAAGATCTCCAATATGATGCCCCAGGGTATCATTAATTTCCTTGAAGTGATTTAGATCGCTGATGATGAGTACCAGAGGTAATTGACTTACCTTACTGCGAAGTAAGGTGCTTTGCAGACGTTCATTAAGCATTTTCCGGTTTGGTAAGTCAGTCAATGGATCATGAGAGGCCTGATACTCCAGCGCTTCAGTTTCACTTTTAATGGCGCTCGCGAGTAGCTTGAATCGCTCTTCCAGGATCTTGAGCTCATCTTTTTGTTCAATTTTGGGTTGTTGAATTTCCATGCGTTCAGAAAACTCAACTACACGGTGGGTCATATTTAACAGACGTTTTGTCAAATAGAACATTATTAGCATGAATGCCAAAACATAGGTTGCCATGGAGATGGACCGCATTTGACGTTCTTTAACTAACACTGCATGAGTCAGATCCTGTACTTCCTGTAGTGGAATGAATGAGACACATTTGATTACCAGATCTGATGATCCATAATCAAAAAAACCTTCTCCAATAGTTTGATAAACATTGCTTAGCTCGGATACTTTGACGCCTTCAGGAACCATTTTGGGATCGCTGCTTACAAGTATGGTTTCTTCATCTTCAGCCAATAGAGCTACCGTATATTTACTGATAGAGAGAATTTGTGATTCGATCATGAAATCACTATCAATAGGTGAGGCCATAGCAAGTGTACCTACTCTTTTTCCGTAGGCTACAATCGGCTCAGAGGTAAATAAATAGGGTTTGCCACTTAATGTAGTCAGATAACTCTGGTTTTCTGATAGCTGAACCAGTAGCGGGTCAGGATGTAGAATTTCATTTGGTGGTAGCACCCCATTCCAGTAATACAGTTCTCTTACCTTATTATTAACATCCATGATAAAAGTGTATCGCGGTAATACGAATTTTCTTAGAGTAGAAATGTTGGGTAGCCATTCAGGACTGTCTTCATGAAGTTTATATTTTCCACTAAAGCCTGGCTGCCATTTTTGGTCGACAATGTAATGGTGAAGATAATCAGAACTTGCGAGTAATTTAGCAGCCTGGTTATGAATCTTGATGTAGCGATCAAACAGTGTGCGATGTTCCTGGGCCTGAATACTGAATCGGTTTTGCAGTTTCTCGTGGAAAATCTCTTTTAGCGTTCTTGTCTGGTAATAATCAGAAATAAACCATACCACCAGTCCAATACTGGCGGTATAGATTAACATCTTGCCGGTCAGACCGGATTTTTTCCACATAACAAAAACGACTTAATGCTGCGGTGGATAATACGCTAGTTTTTTACCATTAGGTTCCGCAATGAGTTCGCTACCCTTAAACTTCCAACCGGCCTTTTTCAGTTTAGAAACTGGAACCATAGAATATTGCTGATGCTTATCTTCAATGTGCTGGCGTAAATATGTAATAAGTTTTATAACAGCTTGCTTTTGTTTTCCTCCATTACTCCAGGTTGTCATATTATAGGTTCGGTAAAATGGGTATTTCCCTGATGCAACATAGTCGATATCTTTCGGAGAATGACCATCAACCTTTAACATTTTGACCGGCTCTTTCCTGTAGAGATTGACCATATAAGGTGTTTCCAGACTCACCGAGTTTTCTAATTGACCGACTTTGGCAACCAGATCGGGGATAACACCTACCTCTTTCAAGAGCGGGCTGAACTGTTCCTGATTTTTAAGTAGAAGTGTCCAGTGACCAGGGCGCTTTTTACAATGCAGTCTAATGTGTGGGCGAATATTTGAATTAAATGAATCTGCAACTGCAAATTCATTCCACTTTCGGATTTTACCCTGAAATATTTTTCTGGCCTCTGTGGTAGAAATATTTTGCAGTGGATTTTTTTCATTTACGAAAATAGAAAGTGCAGATATCGCCAGGGTGTGAAATTCAAGTCCAGGTAAGCGATCTCTGTCACTTGGGGGACAACAGAAGGTGCCAGAGTCCAGAGTTTTTCGTAAAAGTTTACCTGCTGAAACTCCACAGGTACCACTTTGGATGACAATATTTATGTTATTGTCTTTGGCATAATTTTCTACCAGCTTGTGCAGAGCGGGATAGGTTTGCTGACCAAATGAAATAACCAGATCTGCATTATTAATTTGCTTGTCATATTGCACAGTCTTGGTGGACCAGCCAGCAGGCATTTTCATCTGTTTGGCAGGATTAGAGAAAGCTAGCCCTTTCATATCATTGCTAGCCGCCTGTAGACTTCCTGTGCAGGCCAGTATACTGACTACTGAAATCAGTCGTATCAGATTCATGGTAATTCTCCATAACTATTTGATAATGTGGACATTATGGTGTTGCAGCGCTATTCCATATTTTATATATGATATTTATCGGATAAGCTGCTGAAATCTGAAGTCGTATATACCTATGATTAAACACGAAAATATTATGTAAACTTTCCATTTTTGAAGAAATGGTTGGGATTATCTCGAGCGAAAAGAATTAAACAGACTGGTTTATGAAGGCAATGAGCTCAAGCATATGAAATTCAGTTGAATCTGTTTAATATTTACCGAAAGTAAAGATAAATTGGGGTAAAGCAGGAGAAAATAAATGAAATCTATATTGATAAGCAGTCTATTCTTGTTTTTGGGGATGTTTCAGTTTGCAATGGCCGATTCTATGGAAAAGGGGTCGAGCATTAATAAGTTTGTCGAGTGCTCAAAACAATGTCGAAAGAAAAATGAAGATTGCAGGAAAAAAGCTTCGACATCCTGCAAGCAGAAGGATGAAAGTTGTTACGAGCCATGTAATATCGCCTATCCGGATTGTATGGCCAAGTGTCCAAAACCGGGTAGCTAAATATCTTAGTATGGCAATTAGGTTAAATGGATAACTACCTGAGTAATTTTATTACGTTGTTTAGTGTTATTGACCCTATCGGTGTTGCATGGCTGTTTGCGGCCATGACCCACGGTATTGCCCGTGAGGAACAGCGAAGGATGGCCATCAATGCAACGGTTTTGTCCAGTATTATTCTGCTGGTGTTTTTTTTCACCGGTACGCGCCTGTTGGACTGGATGGGAATCACTATACCGGCTTTTCGAATTGCTGGTGGGGCCTTGTTATTTTTACTGTCAATCGAAATGGTGTTTGCCAGGCAATCCGGTCTTCGTTCAACAACATCTGGTGAGCAAGATGAAGCCAGTCACAAACAGGACATCACGGTATTCCCACTGGCATTCCCACTTTTAGCAGGCCCAGGTGCCATCACAATTATATTGTTGATGACGTCTGCCCATCCCGGAGAGATTATTCATTGGCCAGCCCTTGCCATTCTGATAGCGGTGCTGTTAATTACATTGCTAGCATTGCTTTATGCTCCTGTACTGGTTCGTTCACTTGGAGAAACGGGGGCTAATGTAATTAGTCGAGTACTGGGCTTATTGCTGGCAGCTCTGGCAGTACAATATATTCTCGACGGAATAAAATCGTTCTTTAAAATGGCCTCGTAATGGACAAAGGTGCCTTACTGATTACAATACTCATTCTCTGTCTTATTACATTGTTTGTTGGTGTACGTTTGCATTATGCCGGATAGGAATCCTATACAGGACATACAGTTCACTGCAGCAGAGTATAATGCAGATCAATCCAATCACATTCATCACTATCGATATACTGGCTCTGTTGATGCTGGCTGGAACATAGCGCGAGAAGGTAAACCATATCTGGACTTAGGCCCAGGTTATGTTCCTGTTCAAACAAGCGCATGTGGGGTATGTTCTACCGATCTTGCACGTCATCACTTACCATTTTCCCTTCCCCAGATTATTGGGCATGAAGTTATCGGCATATATCAGGGACAAAATGTCGCTATCGAAATCAATGCTTCACACATGGCACGAGGCTTGGTGACTGAACAATGTTTTTATTGTAACAATCAACTGGATATTCATTGCCTCGACCGACTGACAATAGGGATAGATCGCTTGCCAGGAGGATTCTCACCCTGGGTGCTTGCACCGGTCAATGCTATTCATACATTACCTACAGAATTCACCGGTATGTCAGGTGTACTGATCGAGCCCTTTGCCGCAGCCCTTAAGGCGGTAACCGTAACACCCCCTCAACCAGGAGATAGAATTGCTGTATTAGGTCCTAGACGTTTAGGTATGCTTATTATTGCAGCCCTTAATTGTTATCGGCAGTCAAAGAATATTAATTTTACGATCCATGCCGTGATGAGACACCTCAAGTTGCAGGAGGCAGCTTATGAGCTGGGTGCAGATAGTGTAGTGCTTCTTGATGAAGTAAACCGGTCTGATTTGCAACAGTCTTATGATGTTGTATTTGATACGACCGGCAACCCCTTGGGTTTTGAATTGGCCGCAGATATGGCGAAAAGGGTGGTTCATCTTAAGTCTACACATGGTCAGCCTGTATTGGGGCTGGAGCACCTTACTGAAATAGTTATAAACGAACAACAACTACTGGGCTTAAAAAGTGAAAAATTTGAATACGCATTTAATCAGATAATTAAAAGAAATTCATCGGTACGTGTTTTTCAATCATTACATGTAAAAGATATCCGGCCAGATGATTTCCCTGCTAACTGTGAAATCGTTTCTGAACTTGATGAGAATATGAGTCAACAGTTTGAAATGGCCTTGGTTTCCTCAGGCGATGAAATAAATATTCTGTCAAAACCAACAAGTACTCAAGGGGCGAGTCTACTTAGAGCTGGTGGCAGCATTTTTCTTGATGCTAAGAGTTTTAAAAATGACTCGAACAAAATTCTGCAGAGGATTAGCCAGTCACAGCTTGAACTGGTTACTTCACGTTGTGGCAGTTTTGTTGACGCTATTCAATTATTGAGCCAATTCCCGGCAGTGATCAGGAAGCTTGAAGATGTTCTTATTAGTCATGTTATGCCAGTAAGCAGATTAAATGAGGCCTTTGAACTGGCAGCAAGTAGTAATAAAAGTATTAAAGTAGTTGTAACACAGGACCACGATTAATTACTTTGTTGGCCTGAATAGAATAAAACTCAGATCATCTGCATGACTTGGCAAGCCTTCCTTGGGAGATAGCATACGCTGCCTGGCTAACTCATGAAGTTGCTGGCCAGCTGTTTCAATATTTCCTTTTCTGGCTATATCAACTATTTCATCAACGTAGAGATTATCGAACAGTCCATCACTGGAAATAATAAGGCTATCGTATTGGGCTAATTTAATTGCCGAGCCAAGCTCGATACGCATATCAGCAGAACCCACCACATTTGATACAATATGCCGCTCCTCATGGTGAACAGCTTCATCTTCATCCAGCATGCCGGATTCAACGGCATAGCCTACGGGAGAATGGGGAACAGACTGTAGTTTGATTTTGCCGCGTTGCCCTGTCACCAGAATCATGGAATCGCCAACATGGTAGGAACGTATTTCACCATTCTGATATTCAATTGCGACAAGAGTAGTTGCTGAACCAGGCATTTTATCAAGTATCTGCTGGTTGGCTTTTTCAAAACCATCCAGAATGGCTTCACGAAGGGAGTCATTGTCCGTCGCCTGCTTAAGGGCGCGTTGTATCGCACTAATGGCCAGTTTAGATGCGGCATCAGCATTGGGTAGGCTTCCAAGACCATCGGCGACCAGAAATACGGCAGTTTTTTTGTCAATCTCAAACAGGGCCAGACTATCTTCATTGGCGCTGTCCTTTTCAGGAGATTTATCGGAAAAAACAACTGCCTTGCCGAAATCAAGGCTCAGAAGCTCAGGACTTTCAAGTTCAGATTGTGTATAGGTGTAAATGTTCTTCAAAATGATATCCGTGCAGGCAGAAATAATATGCGTGATTCAAGCCGACCACTGCATGGTTTCAAGGTATTGCCGTAGTTGTCCCGCACTTCTGAATTTTTTCAAAATCAGTGATCGTTTCAGGCCATTGACAATTTGTTTAACTTCAGCGGGCTGTTTTGAATAATGCTTGGCCCCACCCAGTGCCTCATAAAATATATGGACCATATCAACAGTATCATCATGAATGTTCTGTTTCTTGGGGCTACCTGAGTTAAACATATCTACAAGCTTCAGATCAAAACTCAGCCCATAACGCTGAACAATGATATTTTCTGAATGTAAATCACCATGATATTCTCGCATGGTATGAATGCACTCCATACCTGCTGCCAGTGAATGGAGCAAATGCAAAGACTGAAATGCTGTGAGACGTTTACCAGGTTGGCGGTTAATAAAGTCGCTAAGTAATTCACCTTCCACATATTCTGAGATCAAAACAGTGACAGGATTGTTCCTGAAAATTATCGTATCCTGGGTACTGTACTGAATAACAATGGGGCAATGCCGAAGCGTGTGCAGCTTTTTTGCATAGAATTGGGCAGACCTGTCTTTAAGGTTTCGGTGAGGGAAAAACAGCTTTGCTGTACGTTCAATACCCGTTGCTACTTCGCGGATAAGATAGACTTCGCCTTCCCAACCAGCACCAAGCAGATCGATTATTTCATATTTTTTAGCAAGCACCCGGCCGGGTGCCAGTTTGAATTCAGTTATCTGGTTTCGTGAAGAGGCCACGTTTGTATAGTACTACCTGTTTTGAGTGTCAGACTATACACCCTAGTAAAATAATGGATGTATTCCATCGTCAATTTTACCATCAATAATATTTTTTGCACGAAGATAAATACTTTCCGCATTATCACTGGCTTCACTTTTGATAACGGTGATATAAACAGATGGTCCTCCTGATTCATCAAGAGCGGGGATGGTCAGTTTCTTACTGCGGTATAATTGTCGTTCAGCGACATGGCGGGCTTCTTCAACATCAGTTTCAGGTAATGCAATGGCGAATTCCCCATCACTGGTCAGGCCTGTAAAGTCAACATCGCGCAGGGCGTTATAAATATTGTCATAAAAAAGACGTAAGATGGAATCTGTAACCTTTTTGTCAAGTGACAGAGTAATATCATTGAATTGATCAATACGCAGCAGAACCATTGAAAAAGGTCGGTGATAACGCTGAGCACGCTTGAGTTCTTCATCAATTCGTTTAAAAAAGTAGTTTCGCGTATAGGCACCAGAAGCAACATCTACATCAGTTGCCTTGTGTATTTCGCTTTGTAACTTATTAAGGATTGCCAATACCAGTAAAATGCCGAGGGTAACAAGCAGGCCCTGTTCAGCAATAAAGATCCACCTCAGATTATTTTCCGGTTTAAGAAACAGAATCACCAGGTAGAAAATGCCTAATGCGGTAATCAAAAAATTACTGCCCATTCTGATTGGGGTCGGTATTTCAGAACGGGAGGTATTTTTAATACACGAGAGTCCACTTATCAGAAATACGATGGCATAAAAACCAAGCACGGGTATGTCATGCAGCATCCAGTTCAACGATAAATTACTAGCAATAAAACCCCATACAACCAGTACTAGCCCAACCAGAAGAATTAGCCAGATAGGCTGGGGCCTGTTCTGCATGATCAGGGCTCCCTGTAGCATCAGCAAGGCCTGGGCAATAAATAAAAGGTCTAGAATAAAAACTGTGATAGGAACGCCCAGTACAGTGACAAGATAGGTGACAAAGTATCTTAGTCCACTAATCGCAAAGCCTGCGCTCCACCAGGTGTAATAAGGGGTGTCTTTATGCAAGGTGTGCATTGCAAATAAGGAAGCTGCAACGAAGAGTGTGCAAACCAGAAAACTAAGCGCATCTGCATCTATGAGAATGAAAGTCGACAAATTCTGGTTCCTGAGACAATGAACATAAACAATATATCGGAAGTATATCGGTTAATTTGAGTTCTACCAGTCATAAACATGGTGATAATTGATTATCTGCATGTTTATTATGGTGTTTTTCTCTGTGGGTTAAGTTACTTTCACTGCAATTACTTGCTGGTATTGTTGGATAAGGTAGCAGATTCAATATTTAACTTAATTAGGGAACTTTGATGCAAAAGACTATTGAGATTGAAGGCAAGCAGATACAAATTAGTTTTTCACGTTCGGCTAGCCATCAGTTATCTAACATGACGAAGCCAATTCTAGTCGAGATGGAGCTGTATTTTAGCTGTTTGATTAGAAAGCGCACACGGTTTTTTGATGAGGTAACCGGCGAGTCAATTCCAGTTTTAGAAGATAAACTGTATATACGTTTTAGGCCGGTGATGACTGATACATGCAATATGGACAGTGTTGATGATGCACCACGGTTAACTGATTTCCCAATCCATAATGTGCAACACTATGTACCAAAATGGCTGAGGCTGGATTATCGTAGTGGAAACTGGTTGGGGGAATTTGGCTTCGATACGAGTTGTTAGATCTTGTGCAGGGTTTCACGCCATTCGGGGTTCGGTGTTTCCTGCTTAAGTTTTAATTTCATTGTGTCCTGAAAGTTCGACCATCCTGCGGTATCGGCAACCGGCTGACGTTCAAAACCCCACCAAACCCCGTTTTCATCCTGAGCAACCCAGTTGATAGCTTTGGAATCGGCGGGTGTACTCGGTCTGGCCTGGTTCTGAAAAATGACCTGCTCGATGGAGTTTCGACTCATTTGCAGGGTAGGTTCCTGTTCTTCAGTTTCTTCCGGCTCGGCCAATTTTTCAAAACTAAACAGGTGCTGGCCAATCATGACAATATCACCTTGCTTGATGTATTCACGTTTAACCAGATGACCGTTAAGGTAGGTACCATTTGTACTACCAAGGTCTTCAATGATGAGAGTTTCATTCATCAGCATCAGCTTTGCATGGTGATGGCTAACCGTGGTATCCAGTAACTGGATATCATTGTCGGTTCCCCGTCCAATCGTAACAGTCTCAGACTTGAGAATATGCTCATCAACGGGGTTCTGATTATGGGTAATACTTATACTGTACATGAGTTGCTCTGCTTAAAGTCCGTTTCTGTTTCAGCGATGATTATATTTATAAAATTATAGCAATACCTGAATTTCTGCCAATAGTGGCTGTATCACAAGTTTACCGATTTATAACCATTTAATAAATAGGGTGTAAAGTCCCTATACTTTTGATTTACCATGTGGGCATGATTATCCCCATCGACCAGCTAGATGCCGATACCCTGACCGCAATCATTGAGCAGTATGTACTGCGTGAGGGGACGGATTATGGTGAAAATATATACAAACTAGAGCAAAAGGTTGCACACGTTCGCTCTCAACTCGACAGTCATAAGGCTCTACTGGTGTATTCAGAACTGCATGAGAGCGTAGATATTATTTCTCGAAACGATTACGAAAAATTAATGGTCGCAACAACCCAGTAAGCTTGATTAACTGGATAATCTAATCAGTTCGAAACAATTGATAAAAGGATAGAAAATTGTTTATTCGGGTCTGGCAAAAATTTTGTCATTTGGTGGTCAAGATATTTTACCGCCACTATGAGGTGTCTGGGCTTGAGCATATTCATGAGAGTGGGCCGGTTTTATTATGTGCCAATCATGCCAATGCCCTGGCCGATGCAGTGATTTTGCAGGCGGTTATGCATCGTCATATACATCCTATGGCACGGAGTGGCTTGTTCAAAAACCCTGTTTTGTGGCCCATTCTTAAACTGATTAAAGCCATACCTGTTTATCGCCGCCAGGATCCTGATTCTAATATGGTGCAAAATCAGGATTCATTTAGAAAATGTTATGAGCTATTTGATGAAAACGGCGTTCTTCTGATCTTTCCGGAAGGACAGAGCCATTCTGATCCAAGTTTACGGCCACTCAAGACCGGCGCGGCTCGCATTGCTCTGGGGGCGATCCAAGCTAATTCAAAAGTACCACTTCTGGTGCCAGCAGGCCTTAATTTTTCCAGTAAAGGTCGATTTCGGAGCACAGTATTTATCAAGTTTGGCGAACCAGTTGATCTGCAACCGATATTGACAAAGGATAAATCCATTCAATCAAATGCACTAACCGAAGCTATTTATAAGGGCCTGGATGATGTCACCCTTAATGTAGACTCCAATGAAGAACTGGATTTTATTCGTTCACTAGAACGTTTTTTTGCATTGCGCCATGGTAAGTACCGTCAACGAAGTCTTGAGTTAAAATTCCGTGCTCTGAAAAAACTGGCCCTGGCCGGTAAGCAACTCAGAGATATCTACCCTGAAAAAATGCAAGCTATACGACGACGTCTACATAACTTTGAGCGGCTGTGCCGAGCCCTGGATATCAAAGATTACCACCTGACCTTTGATTATCGGCCAAGTATTATTTTTCGTTTTATTATGAGAAGCCTGTTTATTCTGTTAGTTATTTTGCCTCTGGGTGTGTGGGGCATTCTCAATTCCTTTGTTCCTTTTTTCCTGACCCGTTGGACTGCCAGGTCAGTATCTCGGGGTGAGGATCAATACGATACTGCTAAAATGGTCATCGGTCTGGTCTTGTTTATCCTGTTCTGGGGAATTCAGACAGGTCTGGTTGCCAAGTATTATTCATATGAGTTGGCCATGTATTATTTGATTTTCCTGATACCGACTTCAGCGGCAGCCTTAATGTTAAGAAATGAGCGGCGCAGAATATGGGACAATATCAGGGTATTTTTCCTGTTTGTCAGGAGAAGGCGCTTACGCTTATATCTTGAAGCACGGCGCCATGAACTTGAAAAGGATCTGGCCCAGCTTGTCAGGCTTATCAAAAAGAAAAGACGGATATCATAAGCAAAGCGGTAGTTACCTCTACCTTCCGAATTACTGTCAGCAACGTCCTACAACAGGATCAGCCTTACCCGACATGATCTTCAATGCCAATTTATTACCATATCTAACAGGTAGTATTCACCAAGAGTAAGGGCATGGTTATGGTAGATTTTGAACAGGACAAACAATCATCCAAAGCGAGAGCGGGTAAGGAATACCGAATGAATACGGACAGGTTTTTCCATGTAATGGGACAGGGCTGGTACGTACTCACACGAGAAGGTACCAGTGGGCCATATCTGACCAAAGAATTGGCTCGTGAATTTATTCTAGAACTGGTCAAGAGTATGGTGCCAGAGGAAAAGAAAGAATCCTGGCGTTATAACCCGGTTTAGTTGATAGTAAATGGAGAAGCCGGGACGACAGAGCGGACACCCCGAAATGGGGGGATATGTGGGCTCCAACTTGCCCACAGGGCGTGTGTTTATGAGAAAAAGGCAATGGTATTTTCTGGGTCAGGAAGGGCATGAGTTTGGGCCATTTGATAATCTGACAGAGGCCAGGAGGCAATTTGCGCTGTTTCTACGGCGGTCAAGCGTTGTGAAATTCAGGGGTTAGTTAGGCAATTGTAATTGCGGATTTTCTATTGCACATGCTTAATGATTGAAAAATGGCGATTTTTACAGATGTATAATATTTGACCAATTATAAGTTTCTCATTCCAGTGAAGCCATTGTTGCGACACCATACGGAATTGGTTAAATTGTCAGGTAAATGTTGAGGAAAAAGGGATAAATGGAAGGGTTTAGCTTAAAAAATCTGTTTTCACGGCCAGCTGCACAGACGACAGATAGAAGAAAACATCCACGGGTTAAGTTGTCAGGAGAGTATACGGTATTAATCGTTGATGACTCTAAGACCGTCGTGCATGCCTTGAAAATGGTATTAGAGCAGGCGGGATACAATACTTTAACCGCGACGGGGGGAGAACAGGCCATCGAGTTGGCTCGTCAACAGAAACCTGATGTCGTACTGATGGATGTCATCATGCCTGGCATGACCGGTTTTCAGGCTACCAGAATTTTACACAAAGACCCTGCTACTGCTCATATACCCGTGGTTATCATCAGTGCCTCGGAGCAGCCATCAGAAAAAGCCTGGTGTAAACGTTTAGGTGCAAAAGGGTTTCTACCCAAGCCCATTCAGAGAGGTAAACTCTTTCCCTGTCTTGAAGACATATTGAACCTGGATGAAATGGTTCAGGCCTGATACCAAATTTGCTGACAATGTTATATCGTAAGCCCGTCAATAGACGGGCTTTTTATTTTAATAACAATACTGGAGGCAAAAATGCACAGACTCGCTTTAATTTGTTGCTTAATTATTATGTCCCCTGTGATCCAGGCGAAGGTGGTAGGGAAGAATGTGAATTACTCTGCTGCCGGTACAAGCATGAAAGGGTACATCGCCTATGATGACAGTATTAAAGGTAAGCGGCCGGGTATACTGATCGTTCATGAATGGTGGGGTCACGATAAATATGCCCGCAAACGGGCAGATATGCTTGCCAAACTGGGTTATACCGCGTTCGCACTGGATATGTATGGTAATGGTAAGCAGGCATCACACCCTAAAGAAGCCGGAAGCTTTTCTGGGGCTGTCAAGAAAAATATGCCCCTGGCTAAAAAGCGATTTCTTGCGGCCATGAAACAACTACAATCCCATACGAACACCCAGCAGGATAAAATTGCGGCAATTGGTTATTGCTTTGGCGGAGGGATAGTACTTGAAATGGCCAGACTGGGAGTCGACTTAAAAGCCGTTGCCAGTTTTCATGGCAGTCTGGGTACATCCAAGCCAGCTAAAAAAGGCAAGCTTAAGGCAAAAGTACTGGTGTTAAATGGAGCTGCGGATCCTTTTGTAAAGCCGAACCAAATTGCAGGATTTAAAAAAGAAATGGAAGCTGCAGGGGTTGATTATCAATTCATAAACTACCCTGGTGCCAAACATTCGTTTACCAACCCTGGTGCGGATGCTTATGGAAAGAAATTTGGGATACCGCTTGCCTATGATAAAGAATCAGATGAAAAATCCTGGCAAGCCATGCAGGACTTATTCAAGCAGGTTTTTTAATCAATTAAGTCGAAGTTATATCCTGGCCAACTGAAAATATCAGTTGGCCAGGTTTTTATGAAAATTTGGTAAAGAGATATAGTTAGAAATAATTGTAATCAATAATCATCCTCTTCAGTTCTTGGCCGATAGACATATTTATTACCAAAGACCATCTCAAGCCTCAGAGTAATAGAGCGCTGATCTTTATAATCATTATCCCTTGCATATGTAATAATCGGATTAAGATCTAAATATAACCAGTCACGATGAATCCGTTGCCGATAATTCAGAGAAATATAATGAGCTGTATTGTGCCAGACCGGTTCACTAATACCTGTTGTTCCTATGGAATAGGAGACAGCCCGTCGATCACTTAGTTCCTGAAATAAAGAGAATGATTGGCTGGCTTCGTGATAATCAAGAAAATCAGTCCATAACTCTGAAGTGGTTGATCGAAATAGCAGTTTTTCCGTCAGAGCATAGTCAAACTCAAGCAGGCTCGATGCACCACCTCCCCTGGAATTGAACCAGAATATGGTTTCAGAAAAACGCATTTTCCAATCTCCATATTTTGAGTTTTTATTAGCTCGAAGTAGGAGAAAGGGGTCGAGAGGCACTTTTAGTTTAATACCTAGAGAGGCCTTGGTACTCCATTTTCTTTTTCTTGAGACTTCTTTCTGCAATGCAGCAAAAAAGCTGACTTCTTCCTGTGCCTGACCTGGAGCGGTACTTTGATCGGTACCGGTTTGTAAATCTCTATCTGTGTCACTTTCCAGTAACAGTTTTAGCTTTTTTTTGGTTTTCTTGAGATCAACTTTTAATTTGATATCTTCCGTGGTACTGGTTTCTCCTCCATGACTAAAATTTATCTGACTTGATAATCGGGCATAGCTATTGGTTGTTTCAGAATAGATTTTTTCATCGGCAAAAAACAGATCCATTTCCTGAGCCATGGATTCAACACCACCAGAAATAAGTTCGTGGGGAGCATCAAGAAAACTGAAAAAATCGGACTCATAGGGTATGAGAACTTCCTCAAGATCATAATTTTCAGGTTCTTCATGTGGGGTGAGATAGGATTCGGGTTCTTCAGCCAGACATGGCATCGGTATTAGCGAGACAAGGGTCAGAGTAGTGAGAAGGAAGCTGATTATTTTCATACAGAGCTATCTAGCCATGGTTTCAGTCAGCATACAAATTATAAGATTCATGGGCTGAGTTTAGCTTATTTACAACATATATATTATGGGAATTAAGTTGTCTTATTTTTGCTGCGGTATTTAATGTATAACCCTATTGACAAAGTACCATTTGATCGGTTTATGATCACTGGTTCACGACAATTATAAATTTAGTTTGCTTCAAATTAATATCAATAAACAGGGCAGGTTGGGATGGCTGAGTTAATACAATACGCTAACGGAGTGCCGGGGATTAAATGGCCACTAGATAAAACGGTTGTTCGAATAGGGCGGTCCGAGAATTTGAATGATATTGCAGTTGATGATGCCTATGCCAGTAAGTCTCATGCCCAGATTGAAGTGGTGTTCAATCAGGATACCTCAGAACTGGAATACTATGTTCGTGACCTGGAAAGTACAAACCATACCTTCCATAACCAAAGTCCAATTCAGCATGTAAAACTCTCTCATAATGACACCGTGATGGTCGGTAAGAGTAAATTTGTTGTCCTAATCGAAGGTGTACGAGAGTATGTTTCGGCGGAACAGGCAACTGTGATCACAGCGGAAAAGACAAAGAATGCCGAAGAATCGCTTGCTGAGGTAGTGGAAGAGATTACTCGGGAATTTAAGCATGCTGAAGATGAAGATGATCTCGATAGCACCATATTTGCCTCAGAGTCAGGCAGACACAAATTCAGTCGCCGATTGAACATTTATTAGCCAAATACTGTATAAACACGGTTTTCTGATTGTACGCTGAATACCTTGGGGTATAATCCCCGCCTTTATTGCTTTCCCTTCCTGTATTCAGACTGAGATCCATCTTTATTTGCAAGGTTTAGGTATTTGTATCAGCAATTTGAGAACCGTATTGCCCAACTAGTCAGCACAAACCAGCAGGTTTTGTTACAAAATGGGCTTATTGGGCTGGAGAAAGAAACCTTGCGGGTAGGGCAGGATGGCAAAATTGCCCAGACACCCCATCCAGATGTTCTTGGCGCATCGCTAACCCATCCCTATATCACCACAGATTACTCAGAAGCCCTGACGGAGCTAATTACACCTCCGTTTGACAATGTGACCAGTGCTTTGGAATTCCTTCGTGACACCCAGGCCTTTGTCTACCAGCACCTGGGAGATGAAATTCTCTGGGCAACCAGCATGCCCTGTGTGGTGGCAGGTGAAACGAGTATCCCCATTGCTAAGTATGGAACTTCCAATCCGGGTTTAATGAAAACGGTTTATCGACGTGGGCTGGGGCATCGCTATGGGCGAACAATGCAGGTTATTGCCGGGGTGCATTACAACTATTCTTTACCTGAGTCATTTTGGCCAGTCTACCGTGAGTTGGAACAAAGTTCCTTAGAGCTGCAGGATTTTATCTCAGAAAAGTATTTCGATTTGATTCGAAACCTGCTGCGTTATGGTTGGCTGGTACCGTATTTGTTTGGTGCCTCTCCTGCTATTTGCAAATCCTTTCTGGCAGGCCAGAAAACCGAACTGGATGAGTTTAATCCCTCGACTTTCTATGAGCCTTTTGCGACTTCATTGCGGATGGGTGATATTGGTTATCAAAATAATAAGGAAAAAGCGACCGGTGTTCATGCCAATTATGATTCGATCCTGGACTATGTCACGAGTCTCAGTGAAGCTATCAGCACACCCTATAAAGGGTACGAAAAATTCGGTGTGTGTGTGGATGGGAAGTATCAACAGTTAAACACCAATATTCTCCAGATTGAAAACGAATACTACAGTACCGTCAGACCTAAACAGTTACTAAATGGCAACGAGAAACCTGTCCTGGCCTTAAAAAAGCGCGGTGTCAGGTATGTCGAACTCCGTTCCCTTGATGTGAATGCCTTTGACCCACTGGGAATTAATGAAACACAGGCCTATTTTCTGGAAATATTTATGTTGTTCTGTCTGCTGCAGGAAAGCCCGAGGTTCTCATCAGATGAAAAATTAGCCATTGACCAGAATGAATTACTCACAGCACATCGAGGCCGAGATAAAGCATGTCAGTTGAGCGACCGGGGGCAGTCGCACTGTCTGAAAACCTGGGCTAAGGAACTATTTGAGAAAATGCAGGTTATTGCTGAAATTTTAGATATCGGTAAAGTAGGTGCGCCTTACCAAAAGGCATTGGACAAACTAGCTGAGAGGATAAGGGATTCTGATGCAACACCATCGGCCAGGATGCTGAATGCCATGCGCAACAATAACGAGGGTTTTTATGATTTTGCAATGCGCATGTCCCTTCAACACCAGGAATATTTTAAACAACACAAGCTGGATGTAGAACGTATAAAACAGTTTGAAAAATGGGCAACCGATTCACATAAAAATCAGGCAGATTTAGAGACAAATAATGATCAGGATTTTGCCAACTACTTGGCAAAATACTTTGCTCAAAGCTAAAAAGTGCGGGCTATTCCACATTTATTAAATTGAGGCGGGTTATTCCATGCCGATATGGAAGGCATGGCAGCACAACAGGCACAGTTGAATCCTTTTCATGTGATTGAAGTTAGCAAGCTTGGCTATGACTTCAGTGTCACCCACCTGTATCAGGGGCAGGTCGTGTTTACTGCGACTTATGAAAAGGAAATGGACGCACTTCGGATTGCCGCAACCATCGGTACATCAGAAGAGGATATGGGGCATGAGGTTCTGATGAATATCCGCTATAACCGAAATCCCGGTGCCTATTTACGGTAATTTTCCTCCCCTGTATTAAGAACCATGGGTCATTGATGCATTGGCTTGGGCAGTATTACCTGCACCAAAGCGACGTCGATCATTTTCCTGTCTTCGATTGGGTTGGTGGCGGACTGCCTGTGAGCGTCGCTCATGGTTTCGGCGATTGGGACCTGCATATTTGACCTGTACTTGGGACATCAAGAATACTTCATTTTCTACCACTACGTGCTATTGTACAAAAAGCGTGATAAATATCACATAATTATTTTGACTCTGAGGCGGCTGTCGATCATTGTATGGCGGCTTTTTTATACTAATTTGTCGGATTACGATATATTCTGATAATTTATACATAACAAAAATAAATAATTGGCAGTTACTAAATATGGCGACATTGGTTCAAATAAAAGATGGTTCAGCAGGGATAAGACTAAGAATTGATAAGCCCCAGTTCAGGATAGGGCGGGCGACTGAGAATGAGATTAGTATCGATGATGAACTGGTGAGCAAAACTCATGCGGTAATAGAGGCTATGCCCCTTGATGAGCGAGCCTCCCTTGATTATTACATTCAGGATCAGGCCAGTACCAATGGGACTTTTGTGAATGACGCACGAGTTGACTTGCATAAACTGTCCAATGGCGATGTCATACGAATCGGGATGAGTAATTTTCGTTTTCTGGATGACACTAATGATGATCCTGCCGAAACTGCACAATTACATAAGACCTGGATCCCCGGTGTCTTTGTCACAAAACCCAAGAAGAAAAAAACTACCAGGAAAAAGACCAAGTAAGCGGGTGAAATAGTAAATTTTTGTTAATTTGTTGCTCTTAATACCAATAATTCAACAAATAACAATAAATTAATCCTAAATCACTAGAGGTTTAGCCGGGCTTATCGGGTGCCGATATAAATACAGGTTTGAGAAAGAGGTAGCCTGGTAATGTCGCTCGATTTAACCAATGAATTAACTCAGTTATTACAAAATCCACATGGTGCTGTGATTGGTTCCTATCAGGGAAAAAGTTTTAGTCTGCGTTTTTCAATTCCGGATTATGCCGGGCATATCACAAACTACTACCAGGATATCTTAAGCACCGATCTACAGAGTCTGAGTCAGAAAGTTGAAATACCGTTTAATTTTAAGCACTTTGGACTGATCTGTGAGTTCAGTGAGTCAATAGAGCTAAACCTGCATGATGCAGATATGAACTTGAATCCTTCGATCAAGCAACTGGTTGATCGAGCTGGCCCGGTAATGATTCAGAATGCCTATCTTGCCAGCCATATGCGAGATATGGGGCACCGTAATCGTTTCCCACACTTGAGTTTTCATGTCGATCGTAGTCCAAATCAGCCTACGCCTTATTCTATGTTTACTCGTAATCCTTTTGACGATGAACAGAAAGAACCCCGAACCGCTTCAACGGTGTTTGTGGCCAATATTGTGGCCTACCTGCAACTGGTCAAGGAACAGCAATGCGATCCTGCAACAGAGAAAGGGGTTCGCACGCTATACAATATTTTTGGTTCTACAGATATGACCCAGGTATTACACAAAATTGTACTGGAACAAGCCTGGAACCAACCTCGGGGGATTGGTGAAATCTGTATCCAGGATAACAGAACGGTTCAGCATGCCAGTTATTATCGTGATGCTGCGCGTAATGGATATCGAATCGGTGTTCGTTATGTCGGTTGATTACAAAAAAATGTCTTAATCTTAATTAAAACTTGTCTGTTTGAATCTGGATAAAGTAGTAAACCATTTATATTGGGCATTGATTTATTTTTTCGCTGCAGACTTTACAGAACCTATCTATACTTAAAAATAAACAACAATAAATGAATACTTAATGAATGATTACGAAGTGATATTTGTCCGTCTACTGGCGGCAGTTTTTGCGGGTGGCATTATCGGTCTGGAGCGAAGCTATCATGGTCGGCCTGCCGGTTTGCGCACCCATACTCTGGTTTGTGTATCTTCCAGCCTGTTGATGCTGTTGACGGTCTTCCAGTGGTCTCTGCTGGCCGCTATGCCCATTGATACTATTCGAGTGGATCCAACCCGTATGGCCCAGGGCATTATGACCGGTATCGGTTTTCTGGGTGCCGGCGTGATCATGAAAGAAAAACTGACCATCCGTGGTTTGACCACGGCAGCATCCATCTGGATGACGGCGGCCATTGGCATCATCGTCGGCATGGGGTTTTTCACTGCTGCGGGTGCAGCAACTTTGATAACTTTACTGGTACTAAGTTCTCTTGGCTGGGTAGAGCGTAAACTTAAATCCCGTCGTTATGCGACCCTGATGGTCAGGTTTAAACGGCAGATAGGTTTGCCCAAGGATGAGCTGGCAGCGATTATTAAACAACATGCCATCAAGTATTACAGCCCAAGTTATCATCTTGAAGAAGAAGGTGCTGTCTTTCAGTACAGTATGACCATCAATACTCAGAATACGGATAATTTTCATGCTCTGGCCGAGAGCCTCAGCAATATGGAACAGATTATCGAATTCAGTATTTCGCCTACCGGGGACTAGTTCGTCGGTAGTTTCGCGCGAAGCTCATCCCGATCGAACCACCACTCATCACCTGCCATGGCATCAATGATTTGGGCCATGCGTGGTAGCAGCACTTCCGGTTTATCCAGTTCCAGTCTGGCCAGCCACATATCAAAGGCCTCTTGATTTTCCACATGACTATGTGCTTTAGCGACCTGGCCCAGGATGTGGGTGGTCAGAAAACACAGGCTATCCTGTTTTTCACCACTGGTTCGTATGCTGGCAATATAGTGGGCAGTTGCAGCAGCAACGGCGGCCCCATCGGCATTTTTCGGGGTATCTTCAATAATATTGTGCAGCATGGTCACGGTGGTTTCTGCCGCAATGGGATAGGTCACGGCCAACCAGATACCTTGTGCCAGTGCGCCGATTGAAGCGGGTTGCTCGGTCTGGTACATGACATTGCAGGCCTCTACGGCTTGCTGCCAGTTTTCGTGCTGTAGAAACACATCAAAACTGGCTCTGGCGTCTTGCCAGGCCTCAGGATTTTGTCCCAGTGCCAGTTTGGCGTCGGCAATATCAAGCATCACCCTGGCCCATTCAATGGGGGATTGTTGTTTGTCGAGTAGTGATAACTCGGACAGTTTTTGTTCCAATAGTTGCTGGGCATTCTGTCCCTGATCCAGCATATTGATATCGCTCGTATTATCCGAGTCACTCATTTGTCTTACCTTCGTGGATGGTCTTGCTCAAAAAGTGCGCTAATTCTACCGTAGTCAGATGTGTATTAGTATAAAGCCGGCAAGACCAATATCAGTCGATGGCAAAATGGGCTTCGAGTATCTGCCGGGTAAAAGCAGGTCTTAGATAAAAGCCTCTTGGTAAGGTCATGATGCGATTGCCATGTTCATCACTGGCAGGGCGTAGGGCGCTGGCATTGGCCGCTTTGGGGCGAATCTGCAGATACTTACCGTGGTGAGCTGTGATCTGTTCCAATTGGCCAAGGCAGATCATGTCCATAAGCTCCTCCCAGTCCTGTCTGAGGGCCTGCTCCTGTTCATATGAGGGTTGCCAGAGGATTCCGGTACCGATGGTTCTTTCTGCGATGGGGATAGATGGGGCAGCTTCAATGGGAATCCACAACACATGGCGAAGTTTGTTCCTGAGCCAGGAGGATTCCCAGCTAATCTCATGTAGATTGCTTAACGGTACGGTACACACATAGGTCGATTCCTTGGGTGACCCATCATGGCCAAGGGGAAGTGTCTTAAGTTCTATGCCTAAACCCATAAAATCAGGTGCTGCCTGACTGGAAGCCGTTGCTCCCAAATAACTTTCAATCAACTGACCTTGCCATCCCTTGGCGTGTTTAAGGTCTTTTGGGATAGGAGAGCCCAATATTTTGGCCAGACTGCCTATTGTTTGACCAGCCATTTGCCAGGCTCGTTGTTCTAACTGGGTAATATCGCAAGGTGGTGTGGTGTGTAGCTTATCCATGACAGCATTATTTTGATTTAGATGATTTAAGTCAAAGTTTATGACGCAACATTTGTTGACAATTTTTCCTACGCATTCAGTTTAAACTCATACTGGCTTTATCATTTATCACAGATAACACGAGGTGAAATGTGGATACAATACTGGGCATCGTTCAGTCTCCGATTTTTCTAGGGCTCCTGCTTGTACTGGGATTTATGAGTGTTATTCGGTTTATTGTGGCCAGGGACCCCAGTCTGAAAAGGATATATGGTGATGATCGTCGTTGTGCGAAAACCCGGAGTTTCAGTTTTCCATTGAAAGATAGTGCTGGTGTCAGCATTACAAGGGAACGCCGGATGAATCTAGATCGTCGTCGTTCACCACTTAATTGGTCACCAGAGAGAATTGAATACTGAACGTGCTACGGGTTAATCAGGCTTATATTTGATTATGACCGGTTCCATTCACCTGATTTACCGCCACTCTTGTGTTCTAAACCAATTTCACCAATGAGCATACCGCGGTCAACTGCCTTGCACATGTCGTAAATAGTCAGTAAGGCAATCTGGACGGCTGTCAGGGCTTCCATTTCCACTCCCGTTTGTCCCGTTGTTTCCACTCGGGCACTGCAGACAATTGCGTCAGTCTGTTCAATCTCAAAATCAACACTTACATGGCTTAGCATGATGGGGTGACACAAAGGAATGAGATCAGCCGTTTTTTTTGCGGCCATAATACCGGCGATTCGAGCAATTCCCAGCACATCGCCTTTTTTATGGTCACCCTGCTGAATCATTTGCAGGGTCTCAGGTCGCATCGTGATTTTTCCACGTGTGATCGCCACGCGGTGTGAGGCCGATTTGTTCCCAACATCGACCATATGGGCCTCACCTTTGGAATTAAAATGGGTTAAATCACTCATATTCTTGAATTTCACAGTACAATTAAAGATAGTCAGTAAGCATGATAAGCAGCTTGCTGAGATGGAGCAAATATTTCCAGGTACTTTTCAATGATGATTCAGATACGATTTTTTGCAAGCCTGCGAGAGAAACTACAGCTTGATGATTGTGAGCTGGAGCTGGTCGGGCCCCTGTCGGTGGAACAGGTCTGGCAGAAGGTCACTCACGACCAACCCATGCCCGCCAATGTTTTGTGCGCAGTAAATTTGGAGTATGTATCTTTAGAGCATGAAGTGACAGGTGGTGAGGAAGTGGCCTTTTTTCCGCCAGTGACAGGAGGCTAAGCATGCAGGTTGAGATAAGAGAAGCGGATTTTGATCCTTATGCTGAATTGTTGCAATACCAGACTAAAATGCAACAAGGTGGGCAATATGGCGCAACCACCATTTTTGTGGGCAGTATGCGTGATTTTAATGAAGGGGATGAGGTTAAGGCCATGGTGCTTGAGCATTATCCAAAGATGACAGAAAACTTCCTTCTGCAAATCAGCCAGGAGGCAGCTGAGAAATGGTCGATCCTGGATAGTCTGATTATTCACCGGGTGGGTGAAGTACATCCTGCCGATCCCATTGTACTGGTTGCAGTCTGGTCGGCTCATCGCAAAGATGCCTATGAGGCCAATCGATATATCATGGAGGCCCTGAAATCAAAGGCCCCATTCTGGAAAAAAGAATTCCTTGAGAAAGGTGAACGCTGGGTACAACAGAATACTCCGGGAAGATAAGAGTATCACCACATGGCAACGATTATAATACTGGCAATTTCGGTTTTACTGCAGCTGACAGCTGCAGTGCTTGCCCTGCGTTTGATTCACACAACAGGGGCTCGCCTGGCCTGGTTAACGCTGTCCAGTGCCATATTCTTAATGGCCTTGCGTCGGGCAATGACCCTGGGTACTGCCATCGTCGCTTATCCTCTGAACCAACCCAGTTTACAAACAGAGTCCCTTGCCTTGTTCATCTCTGGCCTGGTCTTATTCGCAGTCATCATGATTAAGCCACTGTTCGAGTCTATCCGCCGCTCAGAACAGGTTATTTTTACTGAGAAGGAACGTATGCATGTGACCTTGCAGGCCATTGGAGATGGTGTAGTCTCATTCGATATTCATGGCAGGGTGCAGTACATGAATCCAGTGGCGGAATCACTTTGCGGAGTTTCTCTTCAGGATGCCAAGGGTCAGTCATATGACAAAATACTGGTATTGGTGGATGAGTCCAGTCGTCTACTTTTGCCGGATCCAGTTAATCAATGCCTGGAAAAATCGATCAGTAAAAAACTTGATGACAGGACATTATTAATAAATCAAAACAACCATACCGAGCACTCGGTTGAAGTGATGGCTTCGCCTATTAAAGACCGAAGTAATGAAATTATAGGTACGGTACTGGTTCTGCACGATATTACCGAATTAAAAGGGATGGCTCGTCAGCTTTCTTACCAGGCCAGCCATGACTCCCTGACTGGTTTGATAAACAGGCAGGAATTTGAACACAGGTTGGGGAAATTACTGGAAGATTCACGACACAACAATGTGCAGCATGCAATGTGTTATATGGATATGGATGATTTCAAGATTGTGAATGATACCTGCGGGCACATTGCTGGCGATGAAATGCTAAAGGCTATTGCCGGTCTCTTGAAAAAGCAGGTCAGAGAGACGGATGTACTGGCACGGTTGGGGGGTGATGAGTTTGGAATATTATTTGAGGCCTGTCCTGGAGATCAGGTACAAGGAGTTGTAGAGAAATTACGTCAGGCAGTCAGTGAATACAGTTTTGCCTGGCAGGATAACGTCTTTAATACCAGTATCAGTATTGGTGTGGTACCTATTACTTCTAACAGTGTTAGCATTACTGATGTCTTAAGTGCGGCAGATTCAGCCTGTTATGTCGCCAAAGAACGAGGACGGAATTGTGTACATGTTTACACTGAGGATGATAATGAAATCTCAAAACGCCATGGGCAGATGAAATGGGTACAGGTGATTCAGAAAGCTTTGCTGGAAAATCAATTCTGTTTATATTCACAGTCTATCAGCACATTAAACCAGGAAAGTGAAAGTAAAAAATTTTATGAAATACTATTACGTTTGATCGATGAAAATGGGACTGTAATACGTCCTACAAGCTTTATTCCAGCAGCAGAACGCTATTATCTGATGCCAGCTATTGATAGGTGGGTTGTTAAACACACTCTGTCATATATAAATCAGCAGACAGTAGATGCGAATGGCACTGAGTTATATTCTATCAACCTGTCCGGTCAGTCTTTGGGAGAAGAGGAATTTCTGGATTATGTATTACAACAGTTTGAACTAAGCAATGTTCATTTCCATCAGGTGTGTTTTGAAATTACTGAAACCGCTGTTATTAGTAATATAGTTTGTGCACAAAACTTCCTCGAAACACTGCGCAATAAGGGGTGTTTGTTTGCCCTGGATGATTTTGGAAGTGGCCTCAGCTCTTTTACTTACCTGAAAACATTACCGGTGGATTATCTAAAGATTGATGGCAGCTTCATCCAGAATTTATTAAGTGATGAGAACGACTATAACCTTGTTATTTCAATCAACCAGATTGGGCATGTAATGGGTATTAATACCATAGCTGAATTTGTCGAGGACAAGGCGACCCTGCAGGCGCTGGAAAATATTGGTATTGATTATGCGCAGGGATATGAAATAGGTCGGCCTGAATTACTTCAAGCTGAAGGTCATGTACTAGCTAACTGATTTTCTCACAAATGGGGTGTCACCGAAGCCTGGTTATAGGCAAGACCATCAGGAATCGGGACATCTTCAATACTAAATTCCATGCTGGATAAATCTCCCATTACATAGGTCGGATGAGCACCTACACCTCCAACAGTTCCTGGATTAATAAACAGGGTCTGTGTTCCCTTGATATTCTCAATGTGAGAAATCTCGGCCTTATGATCATGACCACAGCAGACAATATCCCAGTCCCCCGTCGTCCCCATTGCTCGGGCATAATGCGGAAAATGAACCATGAAAATCCTGCGTTGGTGAAGGTCAATTCCAGCATCCTGACCATGGTAGTGAATATTGAACCTGGCATCATGGCCAAGGCGGGCCATGCTATACAGGTCACCAGTATTATTACCATGGATAACATGCACTGGCAGACCAACTGGATCAAGGACTCGCAAAGTGGTAGGTGCGACTACATCACCACAGTGTAAAACGGCTTCGGCACCCTTTTGTTTGGCATCCTTAACAGCCGCAGCGAGTAAGAAGCGGTTATCATGACTGTCTGAAACAATGCAGATTTTCATAGTTGTCAATTATTGCAGTTTGAAAGTAATTCCAGGCTTCAATTTGGTGTCTGAATAAAACATCGAAGGAAATAGATATCTCATGTCAGGCTAATCTCACTAAGCTATTTGAGTCCGGAACCTGTATTGTCCGTATCCATTAACTCTTCAACTCTTACTGTACAAAAGTGAGGCGCTATTCTAACAGTCTGTGTTGAAAACAAAAGGCATTAGCGGATCCTAAATAACCATTTAAAATATAATGGTAATGGGGCGCTTTATAAAATTTGAAATTTAATTCATGTGTATTGAGGCTGTTTAACTTTAAGCTTCACATACACAGAAAAAATGATTAAGCATACATTTATAAATTTAAAAAAAAGGCCATGAGAGACAAAAACGGACATTGATCACATTGACTTGTGCATGAGCAACTACTAATTTTACTTTCTAAGTTTAATGATTTAGTTTATTGCAGGGGTCAAAAGTATTTAAAGTAATAAGAGCCCTGCCGATAATAATCCTTATCTAAAGTTAACGGAGTGAATAAAAATGAGAATCGTATTACTTGGAGCACCCGGTTCAGGTAAGGGAACCCAGGCCAAAAAACTGGTCGACAAATATGGTATCCCGCAAATTTCGACCGGTGATTTATTGCGCGAAGCGGTTAAACAGGGCACACCTCTGGGTATGCGTGCCAAGGCAGCAATGGATGCGGGCCAACTGGTATCTGATGATATTGTCCTGGGTATGATCAAGGAACGTCTCTCCAAACCGGATGCTAACAAAGGCTTTATATTAGATGGTTTCCCTCGTAACCTGCCTCAGGCCGAAGCTCTGGACAAAATGCTTAGCTCGATGGGTAAACCTCTGCAAGCGGGTGTCCTGATCGATGTGGATTTCGATGTTCTGATGAAACGCCTGACTGGACGTCGTACCTGTAAGAGCTGTGGCCAGATGTATAATGTTCATTTCCAGCCCCCACGTATGCCAGGTCGTTGTGACAAGGATGGTGGTGAACTGATGCAACGTGATGATGATGTTGAGTCCACCATTAGTAACCGTCTGCGTGTTTATGAATCTCAAACAGCACCATTAATTGATTTCTACCGCCGTCAGGGTAAAGTTCGCTCTGTTCAGGGCGTGGGTCAGATTGATGCCATTTTTGCAGCCCTGACACGAATCGTGGAAAGCCTGCCTTCAGGTGGTGGAGCTTCTACTTCTAAGCCGGCAGCTAAAAAGCCAGCGAAGAAGAAGACGGCCAAGAAAAAGACGGCCAAAAAGAAAACTGGTAAGAAGAAGGCCACTAAGAAAAAGACTAAGAAGAAAACCAAGAAAAAAGTGGCTAAGAAGAAGAGTAAAAAGAAAGCCGCCAAGAAGAAGGCTAAGAAGAAAGTAGCCAAGAAGAAGGCTAAGAAGAAGGCTAAGAAGAAGGCTAAGAAGAAAGCCAAGAAGAAGGCCAAGAAGAAGGCCAAGAAGAAGGCTAAGAAGAAGGCCAAGAAGAAGGCCAAGAAGAAGGCTAAGAAGAAGGCTAAGAAGAAGGCTAAGAAGAAGGCTAAGAAGAAGGCTAAGAAGAAGGCTAAGAAGAAGGCTAAGAAGAAGGCGTCTCGTAAAAAGCGCTAGCTGATTTCTTGCTAAACTA
>Ga0224506_10000376_pt1 | contig 39953 bp, 33 predicted proteins | sample SF_Jan12_sed_USG_2_FD_169108 | JGI IMG/M metagenome (GOLD analysis project Ga0224506, IMG submission 169108) | Sediment microbial communities from San Francisco Bay, California, United States - SF_Jan12_sed_USGS_8_1 | ecosystem: Environmental > Aquatic > Marine > Sediment | place: USA... | reverse complement strand
ATCTAGCATGAGTTGTCTTATACGTTCTACACGTTTGATGGATAATTGTACATTTTGTTCAGTACGCCCACTGTTATCAGTGTGGCCTTCAATAAGGATATGTTTGCCTTGTAATGCATATTCTACAGCTATTAGGAAAGGATCCATATCAACAAAAGCGAATTCATCTTGATTCACAACAAAATAAAGAGGTACGAGTTTTATTGGACTTTCGTTTTCAAAATTTGCTAAGTGTTTTTCAACTTCTTTTCGTATTTGTTCATGCTTTTCAGAGGAAGGTTCAGGTAAATTATTTTCTTTTAATACCTCATCTTCTATATTATGTTTTTCGTCCAAATTTCTACTTTTATTAGGAATTGGGTCTGGTACATAAACCGTTCTTGCTGAGGTTTTAGGGTCGTTGTTATAAGGATCGAAATTTGATGCACCACCTTCAGCGTAGGTTTGTTTTTTGTTACTTACAATATGAGGTTTGGGTTTATGAGGCTTCCTTTTATTTCTACTAATTTGATTACATACATACTTGGGTTTTGTGATAGCTTTTTTATACCTCCATTTATTTTGTTTTCTACTTTGACTTTCATAACGTTTTTGAGCAAAAGAAGAGTCGATTTGAGCTAAACTAAAAAAAAGCATCAAAAAAGAATAAAAAAATAAGTGATATGGTTTTCTATAACCCATACTTTATATTGTTAATGCTTACTTTTAAACCATAATTGGTGTAAATGTATAAAAGTAATATGTAAAAATACACATAAATTAATACTTTACTAATTTTTAAGGATAGTGAATTCTACTCTTCTGTTTAGTTTTCTTGTTTCTTCGGATAAATTACTAGATACAGGTTTTGAACTTCCATACCCTTTAGTTTGTAATCTTGCATTGGAAACTCCCTTACTAATTAAGTAACTTTTTACTGATTTGACACGATTTAGAGATAACTCAATATTAAGATGAGAGCTTCCAGTATTGTCTGTATGTCCTCCTAATTCTATTTCTATTCTTTGATTATTTTTAAGCATATCCACTAAACGATCTAGTGTAGGATATGAAGTAGGAAGTAATTCATACTTTCCTCTATTAAAAAAGACATTATTAAGTTTTACCACTTGTCCGATTTCAATAGGGGAGAGAAACAAGTCTTTTTCAACTTCTTCGTATTTGTGAATAGTACTTAAATCAATATTTTCTTCTACAGACATGTGCCCTGGAGAAGTAGCTCTAAAACCATATTTTTTACCAGACTGTAAAATGATATTATATTTTCCATTTTCGGGATTTGAATGTGCAATACCTAACTCTTTGCCTGTTTCTAAATCTTCAAATTTCACTTCACATTCAATTGGTTTATTTGTTTTAGCGTCATAAACATAACCAAAAACCATTAGCACTGGGTCAGGTTTGAACTCATGATGCAGTTTAATGCGGAAAATATCACGTTGGTTATTTTCCATAGATACAAAGTAGGCATATTCTCCAGCAGCATCTATTGTGAAATAAGCATCTAGTTCAGGAGTATTAATCGAAGTGCCTAAGTTTTGTGGTTCAGTCCAGTTTTTCCATGTGTCATCAAGTCGTTTTGAATAAAATATATCACTATTTCCTAAACCATGATGTCCCTCAGAAGCAAAATAGAGTGTTTTGCCATCAGAAGCTAAAAATGGAGAAAACTCTGCACTTGATGTATTTATTTGAGACCCTAAATTAAGAGGTGATCCCCAAGAGTTATCTGGTTGATGAAAACTAACATATAAATCCTGATCACCCATACTATCGTCTCTTTCAACAGCCATTATTAAAAACTTATTATCGCTGGTGAGCTGATAATCTTCAAACTCACTATAATTACGGAAATCTTTTATCTCTAGCCGAACTGGTACTGACCAACCAGTTTTGGTTCTTCTTGATAATTCTGCTCCTGGAATTTCTTCATCAAAAGTATTTCCATTAAAAATTAGAACGGTATGACCATCACCTGAGATTGAGTTAATACCATTAGCATATTTATCGTTTAAAGGAGCTCCAATATTTGCAGCTACAGACCAATTATTATTTATGTATTTGGAGAAATAAATGTCTTGATCGTCCTTTTCACCTTTAATATTAAGTGGATGATTTTGACGACAGAAATAAAGGGTCTTACCATCGGAACTAATTATAGGTTTTACCTCGGGGTATGGAGTGTTAATATTTTGTCCTAGCTTTTCTTTTTCACTATCAAATGTTATCATTTGACTAAATGAGGTAGAGATGGTGAAAACACAAAAGAATAAAAATAGGAATTTATTGATCATTAACTTATTCATACTCAGTATTTATAACTGAAAAATACATAAGAAATAACAATAATAAAAAGGAATAACACTAATATCCCTTTTGTTTGTAAACTCGATATGCTTATTTCATAATATTAATGCGTTGTTTTTTTATTTCTTTATCATTAATAATTTCAACGATGTACATACCATTTGCGTGATCACAAAGATCAATTGTAGTAGTAGATTTTATTGAATTTTCTAGATATACTACTTTTCCTGTGGAGTTATAAATAGTAATTATACTATTTGGTTTCGATTCCACATTAAAAATTCCATTGAAAGTTGGGTTTGGAAAAATTTTAAATTGATTAATTGGTTCTTCACTACCTGATATTATATTTAATCCACTAGACATTTGTGTACATCCTCCTACAGTTATTTCTACACTGTATATTCCCAGTTCGCTTTCTGTAGCAATGTATATTTGATTTGTAGCACCTGTAATTATTTGTCCATTATAATACCATTGGTAAGCGTCTCCGCCTGCAGAAGCTACAAGCTTGTATGTTGTATAATCGTTGTCTTTTTCTTCTGTAAAGGTTGGTGTATGGGAAGGCGAGGATGAAATAATGTCGACTTTAGTTTCAGTCACATTTCCATTTATAGGGCTAATGGTAGTAAGTGCAACAGAACTTGTTCCTGTACCAGAATAGGTTACAGAGTGAGGCCCTTCTCCAGTAGCAGTAGCTGGAGTTGCGTTAGCTCCAAAATCCCAATTTAATCCAGTATAAAAGCCAGTTGATTGATTTGTAAAAGTTACTACTTGTCCGTCACAGCCAGAATTTCCTTGATAGGTAAAATTAGGAACAGCAGGAGAAGCAGGTTGAAAGCCTAATTCAAAATCATCAATAGCAAGTCCAACATCAGTGGCGGCATTATCAGTCATGAAAACAAATCTGAAAATAACACTAGAATTTCCATATAGACTAGTTACATCCTTTGAAAAGATTTCAAAAACTGATGAAGTGCCTGAAAATACAGGTAAGTTAGGACTATTAACATCTGAACTTGGATGAGTTTTTTGGTTGTACCATCCAGCCTCAATATCATCACCAAGTTTAGACCAATTGTTTCCAAAATTTAGAGAATACTCAACCCAGAATGAATCCCATGCTCCATTTACTCCTTCACTCTCTAGTTGATATTTAGCTTTGAAAGATAAGGTGTAATCACCTGGGCTTGAGAAGTCAAAACTAGGACTTAACAGGTGAGCTAAAGTTCCATCCAAATAATTGGAATTAGTTAATCCAGTAACCCAAGCAAAACTTCCACTTGCAGTACCATCTTTACCTGCGACTGTTGAATTCCCTAATTCAAATGGTGTTCCTGAAACATTATCAACTGAAAAATGGGATTGATTTATATCAAAATTTCCTCCATCGGTTGTAAGGTAAGGAGGTGTTTTATTGGGTAATATGGTGATATAATTTGTTTTAGTAATTACGTCTGCAGCTCCATCAATACTTAGACTTACAGTATAAGTTCCAGAAGCTGTATATATGTGTGTAGGATTTTGAATTGTAGAGGTAGTTCCATCTCCAAAATCCCAATTATATGAAGTCGCTCCATTTGATAAATATGAAAAACTAATTGTTTCATTAATAAAGCTTGTAGTAACATTAGCTTCAAACTCCGCTGAAGCAGGTGTTACTAAAATTTCAAAATCATCGATCATAAATCCATCTCTATCGTATGCTCCTGCACCAGAACCTGTACTTACAGCACTAACAAATCGAAATGAAACATTGGGCTCACCAGCCAAAAAATTAAGTTTATATTCTGTATTTTCATTATCAACAGAATTGTCTATACCGCTCGTGTTTAAGTCGGTAGTGTTAGTGCCTACCCATCCTGTTTTATCCGTAAATACTTCTTGCTCTAATGAGCAACCCAAATTACTAGCTGCATTGTACCAATTTATGGCACCATATTCGGATGTGGATCCACCAAGTCGATACCAGTTAACACCTCCATCAGTACTGTATTGCAGTTGCATTGCATGTGGGCTATTGCAATATGCATTTTCCATGCTTTTTCTAAAACGCAAAGTGTAATCACCGCTATTAGCAGATAGATCAAAAGCAGGGGTATATAATGCTGACTTATAATTAAAGCCAACATCAATTATATCAGTATTTAATTTGGTTTTCCAAGCATTTGTTCCTGAATTGGTAGTTATAAGACGATTAGCCGGAACACCCCTTTCCCAATGGTTTATTCCTCCAAGTAATGATTTTGAAGTGTAATCATTGGGGTTAGATTCAAAATTACCACCATCAATAGCCGTGTAGGGTGTGGTTTTTACGGGTAATACAGTAATGTGACCTATTTTAGTTTCTGTGTTTGCACTATTATCAATGGAAAGACTTACATCGTAAACACCTGCTGATAGATAGGTGTAAGTAGGGTTTTGATTTGTTGATACACCAATTCCATCTCCAAAATTCCAGCTCCAAGAATTGTTAGCATTAATCGAGGCATCATTAAATGAGACTGGCACACCTACATAAGCAATTGTTTGTTCTGTATGAAAGTTAGCATCTGCCTGATTTACAAATATATCTGTAGTATAAAGCCCTCTACCAAAAGTAGCAATAATTACCATTTGGTCTGAAGTTCTATACTTGAGCATGTCTACGCGTACATTGTCTAAGCCAGAGTTTGTAGGTTCCCATACAGGAGCAGCTACACTTAAATCATCTGTTGACCAAACACCAACCTCAGTAGCTAATAATGCCTGATTTCTGTTGTTTGGATTGTAAAGTCCCCATCTAATAGGCATGTCTGGTAAGTTACCTCCTTTTTGCTTCCATGTTAAACCACCATCAGTTGTTTCGTAAACAGAGTGTACTCCATAATTTGAGAAAGTAGCCAATAATTGACCATCAGTATTACCGACATCAATACTTGATACCCAACCTCCAGGTCTGTCATTTACACTTGAGGTACTGCTTTCGAAAGTCCCAGTTATTGGGGTTACTGTAGGTGATGCTGTATTAGCATTGTCAATCATAAATATAAGTCCTTCTCCCTGATACACACGTGTTCCTACAAATAATCGATTACTAGTATAAGGGGATGCTTTTATTGTAGTGATTTTTCTATTGGTAAGATCGATATTCACTCTTTCCAGAGCAGTAGGAGTAGTAGTAATTCCGCTAATCCTAGTTATTTCATCCACATCACCTGTTCCATATAAAATATCAGCATCACTATCATATTCTGTAGGGTTAATAAATCTACCACCTGAACTATTTTGGTCACTACTCAAACTAATAAATGATTTTCCTCTGTCGGTTGATAATAGATAAGAATTATAGACATAGCTGGTTATCATAATGTTAGGATTATCCTGATCAATAAAACAATATCCACCATCACCACCAGTTGCTTCAATAGTACTGTTGATTCCTGGGTTAGAAAATAATTGTGTGCCATTATCTTGTGCTCCAGCAAGAAAAGTATTGGAGTTTATCTCGTTTGCTGCTGCTACTGAATAAAAGGTGGTTACATTATAGCCATTATTTCTAGATTCAAATTCTGGGTCAAGGTTATTCCCTACGTCTGCCGAATAAAAAACGCCACCATCATTACCAAAAATAGCTTGATCAGGGTAATTTGGTCTAAAAACTATTTCATGCTGGTCGGCATGAACGTAATCATCGCAATATGATCCTGTCCAGTAGGAGATTGCTTGCCAATTTGCCCCACCATCTTGAGATTTATGAAGGTCAATCCCTCCAGCAATTATTGTATTAGGATCATCAGGATGAACTGCCAAAATTAGGTCAAACCAAGCTTGGCCTCTGGTAAAATGTGTTGTTCCAATATTACAATCAGTATCAAGGTATATTGGTATAGAAATATCATTCCAACTTGTCCCACTATCAGTTGATTTTTTTATCCAAGCTATATCATTTTCACCAGAACCCAAATCAGCTACAGCATAAAGAACGTTTGGATTAGATGGAGAAGAAGCTAATTCAACTCTAAAACCACCTTGAATGGGTGAAATATCTGTCCAATTAACTCCATTATCGACAGATTTATATATGCCACTTGATGAAATATGACCTTTTGTGGCATATATAGTACCATCAGAAGCTATTTCTAAGTCGGAGATATCAAAATTAAGTACATTACTCCAACTTGTTCCATTGTCAACGGATTTCATCAAACCTGTATTAGTTGCAGCAAATACTATACCTTGAGCAGTTACCTTGATTTTATTCACATGATAAAAGTTGGATGTAGTTGTACTTGCTAATTGACTCCAATTGGCGCCTGCATCAATACTAATCCAAATTCCTGCTCCTCTAATTCTTCCTGTAAAACCTAAACCTGTACCTAAGTAATAGGTAGTGGTATTAGTGGGGTCATAGCTAATAGTACTAATAGCAATATTGCTTAAAACACTATTTACATTAGTCCATGAGCTCTTTATATTTGTTATATCATTATTATACCAAAGACCACCCCCAATTCCTCCAGCCCAAACTTTTTTATTAGTTGCATCATTAGGATCAAACATTAATGCACGAGTTCTACCCCCAACATTATTGGGACCTCTTTCTTGCCACTGAACACCTGCAATGGCCTTCGATGTTTCCATATTTTTGTTTTGCAACATTTTTTTAGCAATAGCAAAAGCCTCTATTTTCCTTTCAACTGGAGGGTAACCTAATGATGGGTCCATGGTCATTTCAAATTCTTGCATTGCAGCTAAATCAGGACGATCTTTTTTAGGGATTTTTTCAATTTCCTCATAAGTAAGATGCTCATATTTTTGATAAAGCTTTAATTGATAAGCATATGGATTACTAGTATTAATAGAAATGGAATAAAATATAGTTACGCAACTAATGGCGAGTAAAATAATCAAGGCGGAAATTTTGTAATATTGCTTCATATTAGTATTATGTACTAGAAAATATAGTTTTACCTAAAATAGATTCTAGCAATTTAATAGAAGTAACTGTTTTTTCTAAATTTTAATTTATCAACTTATAAAATATGAGTGTTTCTTTGAAAAGATCTAACAATAAAGTCATTGCTGGAGTATGCGGTGGAATTGCTGAAAGATTTGGGTGGGATCCAGCCTTGACTAGATTTGGGTATTTATTACTTTCAATATTAAGTATAGGCTTTCCTGGTGTATTAGTATATATAGTTCTTTGGATTGTAATGCCTGCTCGTTGAGTAGCGGAGTGCTTTTACAAAAGATTCATTTTAACCAAGCTTTTTATTTCATCTCGAATTTCGTCATCACTTAAACCATCATAAGGAGCAGTTAATATAGTTTTAAGGATGTCACCAACAACATGTGGCTCGTAGCCAAGTGCTTCAGCATATTTTGTTGCAACTTCCAATTCAATATCTTCTATTTTATCGTCTAAATAAATTAGATGAACTAAATCATATATTCGTTGTATGGACTCCAACTTATCAGAAGAAGCTTCAAAACTATTTTCATCTACGTTTTCAATTATATCATTAATTTCTTCGTAGTTGAGCTGCATCTGAAGCCCCCATTTTATAACACAGGTAATGTATTGAGGTTTAATAGTATCCTTGCTTAGAAATAAAGCATAAATATTTCTCAGACTATTTTTTACAGAGTCACTTTCCGTATGATTAAGGTTTATTACTTTCATTATTAAAATTTACTCATATTTATATCAACAACAAAATATTTAAGGATAATACCTCAATATCACTTTCACTTTTATAATACTTGAGTTTTATTATCCTCTTCTGTTATTAAATATTCTACAACTTTACACTTTTTTTGCAGATTTCATATATAAACGATAATATATATAAACAGTAATACATATAATTATAAACGAGATAAATTGTGAATGAGATACATAGTCTCCAATAATAAATCCCCGTTTGAGGTCTCCACGAAATATTTCTATCACAACTCTACCAGAAGCATATAAGATTAGATAGGAGATAAACATCTGCCCATCAAACAGTTTTCTTTTTTTAATCCGCAATAGCATAATTAAAATTAAAACGATTAGCGTTACACTATATAATTGGGTGGGGTGAAGTGGTGTGTTTAATGGTTGTGCTAGGCTTGCAGAGTCAGTGAAGGTGACAGAAAATGAACCTTCATAAGGTAATCCGTGGCAGCATCCAGCCATGAAGCATCCCATTCTTCCTAGAGCATGAACTATGCATGTTGAAATTGCCATGATATCTAGCATACCTCCCCATGGTAGATTATGTGATTTAAAAAATAAATACATTGTAGGTATGGTGAAGATCAACGATCCATAAAAAACAAAACCACCTCCTGAAAATAATTGTTTAGGGTTGCTGAGATAGTAATCTGGACTTTCAAAAAAGAAGAAAATTTTACCTCCAACTATACTGGCAATTAATAACAAAATAAATAAGGTGTTAGCATCATCAAATTTAAGTCCGTATTGCTTTTTTGCTTCTTTTGCCATATAGATAAATGCTAGAATAGCACCTATGGCAATTAAAAAACCATAAAAATGTATAGTTAAAGATTTTGGTAAATAACCTTGTAAAAATTCTGGGACATTAAAAGAGAAAAACTTAGGGTGCATATAATAATATTTATTTTTTTTGCTATGAATATAAATGGGCTAACTCCTAAATTAATGAAATGATTAGATTTAAATAAAAAATATTTATAAATATATTTTTTATTTATGTTACTGTTTTTACTCTAGTAGAGTTAGTAATTATATACAGTAATCTCGCAAATATTTCTTTCATTTCCCGCAAACTCATTACTTCAAAATACTCTAGAACTTAGAGTAAAAAAACTGGATGGTATAACAAACCTCAACCACATAAATTTACTATATAAATCATTAACCAATAATAATTTGATATGGATTATATTGGAATATGGTTATGTTTCATAACGATATTTGTCGTAGAAATAGCCTCTATTATACGAAGATTGGAGTAACCTTTCAGTAAGAGGATATAGTAACCTGAGAGGAATTTTCTATTCCGATGTTTTTTCATTGATTAAATCATAAAAATTTATCCTGTCTAATATTTTGTTAACTTGGTAGACTAGCGATTCTTTACAAAGCATTTTTTGTCACCCAATATCTATAGCCAACTATTGCTTTAGCTATTATAGATAGATTATTAATATCTCGTTGACTGTATCGAGGTAAAATAATTTTATTAATATGTGCTAAGATTTTAAATACTATTTTCATAGAATGCTTAATTTATGTTGATAATATTACAAACTTAAATAATGATTATCACTTGAATAATAAAACATAGTATATTAACTTAATAAAAATTACAAACAGCTTTTAATTATGTCTGATAATTCTTCATATGTCCATTTTATAGAAATTTGGTCAATAGTCATGATTTATGGTACTATTGCCTTATTAATCATAGGTTTAGTATTGGCTATTGTGCATAATATTAAAATATCATCAATCAAAGATTTCAAACAGAAGTATGAGTATATTAATAAAAATGAAATCAATAGATACAAATCTATATATATATTACTTGGTATTGCAGTAGCTTTTTTTAGTAATACATATGACAATGAGACTGTAATGTTAAGCTATGTGTGGTTTTTCGTTCGATTTTTTATTGCCATGTGTGTAGGAACTCTTGTAGGTTATGTTTCAATACTTATTGTAAAATATTACTACCCAGGAAAAATGCAGAAAAAACTTGATAAGTGGAGGTATATGCCACGTATCAACCCTAAAACTGGGAATAAAATGAAACTACTTAGTGAAGAAGAGGAAGATGTACATTTGGATGAAGGAATGCAGGCAGAGGAAAATGTGTTTTCTGTGGATTATGACGTATGGATAGATGAGCAAACAAATGATGTGAAAATTGAAAAGTATGAGGGCTATATGAAAGCCTTAGTTTGTGGTTCATGTGGTTTTCAGACTTTAAAAATTAAAAATGAAGAAATTATAGAGCCAGCTACAGAAGATAATGAGGGTGAACTTTTAAAACATTATGAATGTGCTTATTGTAAGTCAGTACGAACCACAGCACATATAATTTCACGTTTGGCGAACAATGACAATGAAGAATATATTAGAAATAAGGTAATGGCTGGAAAGGTAAATACTATAGCTGGAGTTAAAGTTCAGATTATTAGCGCAGATGGAAATATAGAAACTTTTGATTTTCAAAAAGTTGATCAGGCAGAAAATTTTTTAAGAGAGTATAAGTAGTTACAAATACAGAATATTTACCGTATTTTTGTGTGATATAATCATTACGGCATCAATTTTGTGTCTAATCAGACCAAATAGCTTTAACAAAAATGTGTCATTTAATAAAGAAAAACTAATTATGAAGAAATTGATAACTCTATTATTGGTTGTATTAACATTTAATCTTCAATCATTTTCTTCCCAAACGGATTCATTGCAAAGACTCGAACCTGAAGTTAAACATACGAAAGAATCGATGCTAATTGTTCAACTGTTGGAAATGCATCATTATAGAAAATTGCCATTAAATGATTCTCTTTCTTCAGCTATATTGGATAGCTACATTGAAGTGTTGGATCCTAGTAAAAGTTATTTTACTGAAAAAGATATCAGGGAATTTGAGAAGTATCGGTTTGAATTGGATAATGAAACCCGAAAAGGAAATGTAAAACCTGCTTTTGATATTTTTGAAGCATTCCAAAAACGTTATTTTGAACGAATGGATTATGCAAAACAAAATTTAATTACAAAAGAATTCAATTATAGTCTGGAAGAATATCAGGATATGAACAGGAAGGATGATGATTGGGCTAAAAACATCAAAGAGCTAAATGATATATGGCGAAAAATGGTAAAAAACCAAAAATTAGGACTCAAACTCAATGGCAAAACTGAAGAAGAGATTATCAAAATTATTGAGGGACGTTATGCTCGTTATATTAGAACTATTGAACAATACAAAAGCGATGATGTATTTCAAACGTATATGAATGCATTGGCGGAAGCCTATGATCCTCATACAAATTATTTCAACAAACACACTTCTGATAATTTTAAAATAAACATGAGTCTTTCCCTTGAAGGTATTGGCGCTACCTTACAAACTGATAATGATTATACGAAAGTTGTACGCATTGTTCCTGGAGGTCCTGCAGATAAAAGTGGTATGCTTCATTCTGATGATCGAATCATTGCTGTAGGGCAAGGAGAAGAAGGAGAGATGGAAGATATTATTGGATGGAGAATTGATGATGTTGTGGCATTAATACGTGGGACAAAAGGAACAACTGTTCGGTTAAGTGTTATTCCTTTTGAAGATGGAATTAATGGAGAAGCTAAAACTATTCATATTGTTAGAGATAAGGTGAAGCTTGAAGATCAGGCTGCTAAGAAAGAGATAGTGTCGGTAACCAGAAATGGGAAGGATTTAAATGTTGGCATTATTAAAATACCAAGCTTTTATATGGATTGGGAAGATTACCAAAAAGGAAAACCAGACTATAAAAGTACTACACGGGATGTTAAAAAGTTGGTTGGAGAGTTGGAAAGTGATGGAGTAGATGGATTGGTAATTGATTTAAGAAATAATGGTGGAGGGTCTTTGGCCGAAGCAATTGAGTTAACTGGTCTATTTATTAATGAAGGTCCTGTAGTGCAAGTAAGACCTTCTGACCCTAGAAGGCAAATAGAAGTAGGACAAGACACAATTCCAGGGGTGGTTTATGAGGGACCACTTACTATTTTAATTAACAGGTTTAGTGCTTCAGCATCGGAGATTTTTGCTGGAGCTATTCAAGATTACAAGAGAGGTTTAATTGTTGGTGAGCAAACTTTTGGTAAAGGTACAGTTCAGAGCGTAGTAGATTTGGGAAGGTTTATTCCAGAGTCTAGAGGAAAAGTTGGTCAGTTAAAATTGACACTCCAAAAGTTTTATAGAGTAACAGGTAGTAGTACTCAGCATAAAGGAGTTACTCCAGATATTGAATTGCCGTCAGCATTTAGTGCTGAGGAATTTGGAGAAAGCTCTATGAAAAGTGCTTTACCTTGGGATCAAATTACTTCAACACAATTTGAAGTATTGAATGATGTTTCGGATAAATTATTAGAAAAATTAAACAACGATTTTCAAGAACGACTTAAAAATGACCCTGAATTAAAAGTATTGGTGGAAGAAACAAATGAATTGTATAAAACCATAAATGCCAATGAAATATCGTTGAATGAGGCTGAAAGGAAAATGGAAAGAGATCGTATAGAAGCGAAGAAGAAAAATACAAAACCAGAAGACACTGTGGTGAATGCAGAATCGGGAACTACAAAATCGGATAGTTTTCCTGTAGATGATAAATATTTGCGTGAAGGATTAGTGATTTTAGCAGATATGATAACAGCAAGGATAGGGTAAGAAATGATAAGTATTGTCATTTTCTATTGAATAAATGTAAGTCAGGGGTACTTATGTATAAGTAGGGTCATTAATTAAGCTGATTTGGCTCATGTTTTAGCAATTTAATAGTTGCCATATTTGTACTAATGAAATTGTTGAAGAATATAATTTTAACCTTCCTAATAGCCAACACCCTTGGAAGTGCATTATTTGTTCCGTTAATTTATTTGGATTATACAGTACGTCAAGATTATATAGCCAAAGTTCTTTGCATCAATAGAGATAAACCCATGCTTAATTGTAATGGAAAATGTGTTCTTGCTCAAAAAATTAAAAAAGCACAGGAACAAGAGGATGAATCTAAAAATGTAGTCCAAAAATTAGAGTATTCGTTTTTCTTTAAGAGGTGTCCGCAATTTGAGATTAAAAATACTTTTACAGAATTAAGAGAGGACTTTAGCTCTTTTATATTTCTAAAATACTCAAAAGGATATCTGCAAGGAGTTTTTCACCCACCACAAGGATAATATTCACCAGTCTATAACTCAATTCACGAGTTTAATTTATAAAACATTATTGTATTGTAAAGCTTGTACATCTATTAATGATGAATGATATATGTTTTTCTATTCGAAAAACTGTTTACAATACAACTATACCATTTACTTAAAAATATCATGAAAAAATATATACACACATTTAGTGTAGTAGCTCTTATATTCATTTTTGGGAGTTGCGCAGAAAAAAACGATCCAGTAGTAGAAGAAAGTTTAGTGGAAGTGGCTACAGGAGACAATGGGGAAATAGGGGTGACGATACAGTCAACAACTGAACTTTTTGTTGGGTTTAATTCACTAAGCATAAATGTAACTAATCTTACAGATAACTCTTCCATTAATGATGCAACAATAACGATTATACCGATGATGCATATGATGACTATGTCTCATACTTGTCCTGTAGATAATAAAACTACCACTTTAAACGAAAAAGGTAAATACAATTTTGATGTTGTATTTGTAATGCCTTCTGGTGATATGGGATATTGGGAAATTACCTTTAAAGTTGAATATGGAGGAAAAATACAAGAAGTAGTTGTGCCAGTAAATGTAATACAACCTGAGGAAACAAAATTAATTTCGTTTGTAAGCGAACAGGATCAGACTACTAAATATTTTGTAGCACTTATTGATCCTAAAAGCCCTCAAGTAGGAGAGAATGATTTAGAAGTTTCAGTTTATAAAAAAGCAAGTATGATGGATTGGCCAGCAGTTGAGGGGTTAAGTTTTGAACTGGAGCCTTGGATGACATCAATGGATCATGGATCTCCTAATAATATTGCACCTGTGGAAATAGGAAATGGACACTATAAAGGGAAGGTTAATTTCACTATGACAGGTGATTGGGAGATTAGACTTACAATGAAAGAGGGAAATAACTTGGTAGGATCGCCAGTATTTACTACAGTATTTCAATAGAACTAGAAAAATTGGTAGGCATCATTGGTTAATAATTATCTGATGATGCTTACCCAAATAATATTAAAGATGAAGCATAGGATAACATTATTTCTATTGTTAGGCTTGTATGGATTTGTTTTTTCACAAGATCAAGCTACTTATGAAGCATGGCAAGACTCGATTAAGAATCCAGACTATATCATGAAGAACATATTGTATTTAGATGAGATGGAAGTAGTAGAAAATCAGTATAAATCTAGTAATCCATTGTTGACTCAAGTTCGAAAAGATAAATTAATGGGAACTGATGAGTTATTACATTGTCTACCTGGAGTGAACATGATGAGAAGAGGTAATTTTGCTAGTGAACCCATATTAAGAGGACTGTCTTCGGAAAGGTATGTAGTTAGTATTGATGGGATGCGTCTTTTTGGAGCTTGTACCGATAAAATGGATCCTGCATCATCCTATATTGAACCTAATAATTTAGCGAATCTTGATATCAATTTAGGAAATGATGATGCTATGGATGGTGCTTCAACAGGGGGATGTGTTAGTTTTAATTTGAAAACACCAAAATTTAATGCAAATAAGGCTGTGTTTGTTCGGATAGGAATGAAGTATAATTCAGTATCAAGAGGTTTTGATCAATTGGCAGACTTGAATATAAATAAAAAGAACTTGGCAGTTCGTTCGAGTTTTGTTCACCGTAAAGCTCAAAATTATATAGCGGGGGGAGGTAGTGAAATTAAGTATTCACAATTTGAAAAGTATAACTATTCGTTTGCAATGAGTTATCGCTTACCACAATCTCAGATGCTTTCATTTTCATTTTTAGGTGATGATGCAAATGATGTAGGTTATCCAGCTTTACCTATGGATGTATCCTATGCTAAGGCTAAAATGTTTTCGTTAAGTTATTATAGAATGAATTTGGGAAAGTTGAAAGAAGTGGAAATAAAAGCTTATCACAATATTGTAGACCACGCAATGGATGATACAAAACGTGATGCTGTGGATGTCCCAATGCATATGGATATGCCAGGAAACACGCATACCTCTGGTTTATTTGCTCAAACTTACCTCTTTGATAGTTTAAAAACCAAAATAGAATATTATAACACTTTTGCTCATGCCGAAATGACTATGTATCCAGATGTAGGAAGCCCGATGTTTATGCTTACGTATCCTGATGTAGTTCGGAATAGCACTTCCATTAGTCTTGACTATAATAGAGCATTTTTAAAACAAAACCTATTGAAAATGGGATTTCGATATGAGAAGGCAGCTACGTATATCTCTAGTGAATTTGGCGAGCAACAGTTAAATGTGTTTAATATGTCTGGAAAAAAACCTAAAAAAATGAATTTGCTGAATGCCAATATCTCAATTAGTAGAAATATCAAAAAGAGTTTTAAGTTAAAGTTAACAACCTCATACGGTCAGCGATTACCTACCACATCAGAACAATTTGGTTTTTATTTGTATAATCGTCAGAACGGATACGATTATATTGGCAACCCTGATATTAAAAAAGAAGGAGCATGGCAAAATCAGTTGATGGCTGTATGGCATAAAAAGAAATTGCGCACAAATATTGCTGTATTTCATTATCAATTTCAAGATTACATAATGGGTGTATTAGTTCCAAATTACAGCAATATGACTATTGGAGCTAAAGGTGTGATGTTTTATGAAAACACAAAAAAAGCCTCATTAATGGGAGGGGAGTGGTCGTTGATGGGAGATATAACTAAAACGACACATTTAATGTCTACAGCTACCTATTCCTATGGTTATGATTTTGAAAATGATCCATTACCATTAATTCCACCTTTGAAAATCACAAATTCTATTTCGCAAAAGTGGAAAGGTTTTATATTTCAACCTGAACTAATCTGGTCGAATATGCAAAACAATACAAGTGTGAAATTTGATGAGCTAAATACTGATTCTTTTCTTCTTTTAAATTTCAGAATGCATAAAACGTTTAAATTAAATATAGGTGAAATGGATGTTAGCACAGGGGTTGAAAATATTTTAGACAAAAATTATAGAGAGCATTTTGATTGGGGTAATATACCTCGTTCAGGTAGAAATTTATTTTTGAACTTATCATGGAGGATAAAGTAAGAGGTTTATGTATATTTTTACATGGTTTGAATCTATCCTCCAATAAATTAATGTTTTGAGAGAGGCAATGGGGAAAAATAGATGTACCTTTGTGATTTAAAAACAGAAATGACTTTGCTAATAAATTGTCGTTTCCAAAACAATTTATATGTCATTTAACTCATTAGGATTATCCGATGCGCTTTTGCATGCAATAAACAAAAAAGGTTACACCACTCCTTCACCCATTCAGGAAAAAGCTATTCCATTAATTTTAGAAAGAAAGGATGTTTTAGCATCAGCACAGACAGGAACAGGTAAAACAGCTGGTTTTACCTTACCACTCTTACAAATTTTATCTGAAGGAAAACAATGGAAAAACAGACCTATTCGTTCATTAGTATTAACACCTACAAGGGAGTTAGCAGCTCAGGTAGCCGATAGCGTAAAAACTTATGGTGAATTTTTAAATCTTCGTTCAACAGTAATATTTGGTGGTGTAAATCAAAACCCTCAAGTAAGAGAGATAAGAAATGGTGTGGATATATTAATAGCTACACCTGGTCGTTTGCTTGATTTAAATAATCAACGTTTACTTTCTTTATCAAAAATTGAAATCTTAGTACTAGATGAAGCAGATCGAATGCTGGATATGGGTTTTTTGAAAGACATAAAGAAAATAATAGGATTGATGCCTTTACATAGGCAAAATTTGATGTTTTCAGCTACATTCTCGAAAGAGATAAAGGAACTAGCGAATGGAATTTTACATAACCAAGTTCTTGTAGAGGCTACTCCTGAAAATAGTACTGCGGAATTAGTGATTCAAAAATCCTATCGTATTGACAAGAAAAGAAAGCCAGAATTTGTGATAAAATTAATTTCTGAAGGTGAATGGAAACAGGTTTTAATTTTTACAAGAACAAAACACGGAGCCAACCGATTAAGTGAAAAATTGAATAAAAATAAAATTACAGCTTCTGCTATTCATGGAAATAAGAGCCAAAGTTCAAGAACAAAAGCACTAGCTGGTTTTAAAAATGGAACGGTTCGTGTTTTAGTGGCTACAGATATAGCTGCCAGAGGATTGGATATTCCATTATTACCTCATGTAATTAATTTTGATTTACCTCATGTACCCGAAGATTATGTTCATAGAATAGGACGTACAGGTAGAGCAGGAGTAAGTGGAGAAGCAGTATCTTTAATAGCTGCGGATGAAGTAGGTTTGGTAAAGGGTATTGAGAAATTGTTAGGCAAAACTTTAAAAAGTGATGTTGTAGAAGGTTTTGAACCAATTGACAAACCAGAGAAACATTCTGATCAACCAAGAAAAAATAATTACAGCAAGTTTAAGCCAAAAGGAGGAAATAGTAAACCTAATAGAGGTAGGAGAAGGTAATATATTGAAGTATTAATAAATAATTGCAACATTTTTTTGATTTTGAAGTTATATGTAATATCAAAAAGAAAGACCATACTCATATAAGATAAGTTGCTGAGATGAATAAGACATTTAACTGATTAGATAAATGGTCTTTATTTTGATGATAAAAAAACACAACTTATTGATTATCAGATTAGTCTTTCTTGTTGAATTTTTGATACTATAAACACTTTTTATAGAGTAATAAAAAGACATTTTTTTTAATTTAATTGATTTAAATAAATATCAGATAAATTAATAAATTTTTATATATTATATTTAAATTGACATTTAATATAGTTAGTTAGTTTTTAATTATGAGAAGTACAAAATCAATTCTTTTGGTAGAAGATGACAAAGTAGATGCGATGACAGTTAAGCGTGCATTGAAAGATATTAAGGTTGTTAATAAACTTGTCCATGTTGAAAATGGAGAACAAGCTTTGGAATACCTTAATTCAAATAAGGGTAACATGCCATGCATTATATTACTAGATTTGAATATGCCTATTATGAACGGGAGGGAATTTTTAGCAGAAAGGCTTAATTATGATCATTTAGTTACTATCCCAGTTGTTGTATTAACTACTTCAAAAGATGACGAGGATAAACTTGAAAGCTTTAAATTGTCTATTTCAGGTTATATGGCAAAACCAGTAGATTATAATCAATTTGTTGAGGTAATGAAAACTATTAATTTATACTGGACATTGAGCGAGACTGTTTCAGATCATTAAATTTCATAAATCCATGTATAAATGATTATTGATATTTTCTATAATCTATTTCTCTTCATCTTTTCTCGTTTTAAATAAATTTGTGAAATAGCATCCTTTTTTGAAGTATGAACAGAATAGGATTCTAATCCTATTTGATACATTACAAACCTTATGGCTGCTGTAATAAGTATATTTTTTCCGGTATAAAATGCTGTATGCTTTATGGAACTTTTAATAAGATGAAACCTTTTTTTAATTTCTTTTCTCGTTAAAACATTGGGTCTGCCAGCTTCGGTAAGATCAATAATTAGATAAAAATGGTTGTAAGGAGCAGCTAATTTTGTAATTTCATCAAAGCAAAAATTTACAGAAAAAATATTTTGAGTAGGATATTCTTTAAAATGAATTATTTCGTCTTCAAGTAGAGAGACATTTTTTTTCATAGCTTCTACATCCTTTTCTGTTAATTGTTTTTCTAACATAATGTTAAATCACTTATGCTTATGAATATAAATATTTTTCATTATCAATTTACATTATACTTTTAATAGATGATGTTGCTATGTTGAAAAATATTTTCTAACCCGAATTATGCAATAGAATTCGTAATGAAGTCATAAAGTACAAAGAAATAGGTGGTTATGGAAAGAAGCATAGCACCGCTGTGGTGATGCGCATAATCAAAGTGAAGCATAAGCATTTATTTCATAGTGATAATGTATGGAATAGATTCTCTATTGCATAATGCGAGTTTAATGAATAGATAGTTAGTAGTAACTTTGTTCATCATTAAAAATATGCCTATTATTATAATGGATGATGATGAAATAAACTCATATTTATATCATGTTCTGTTTCAGTATTTTAAAAAATAGAGGGGTTTATTTGTTGAGATACTTTAAAACTATCATGACCCATTAATCATAGTAGGGGAGATTAGTCGTAATTTAATGCCATATATACAAAAACAAAATTATGTTCTATGGATAAAGCTTCTACCGAAAAAATACTTTCATATCTAGTAGATATAAGTAACCAGAATTACTCGCTTACAGATGAAAAAATACAAGAGGAAACTAACTCTGATGCTCAACTTATTTTGACAGGAATATTGAATTTATCGGATGAGCTAAAATATTTAGAAGAGGAAAAAGTTAAATCGCTTGACCAGTTAGTGGAAAAATCGAAACTCGAACGAGCTAATAAGGAGCTAAAAGAGTTTGCTTATATGGCTTCACACGATTTGAAGGCTCCATTGCGAGGAATTGCAAATATTTCTCAATGGTTATACAAGGATTATTATGAAAAATTTGATGATGAAGGAAAAGGATTTTTGAATCTAATTATTGATAAGGTAAAAAAATTAGAAAAATTAATTGAGGACATTCTTAATTATTCAAAGATTGGTAGAAGAGCAGATGTTATTGAAGAAATACACCTTGAAAAGGTATTAGAAAATGTATTAAATTCACTTTCTCCTCCAGAAAATTTTACATTTGAAATTTCGAAATTGCCAGTTATTTCAGGGATTGAGACAGAGTGGCATCAAGTGTTTTTAAATCTGATTAGTAATGCTATAAATTATAACGATAAGGAAGAAGGAGAAATAAAAATTAGTTATAAACTAGATGAAAGCAGGTTATTTATAAATGTATGTGACAATGGTCCAGGGATAGCTGCTAAGTACCAAAAGAAGATTTTCGAAATATTTCAATCATTAAACTTGGGAAACAACCCTAATAGTACAGGTATTGGGCTTTCAACCGTTAAAAAAATCATTGAATTAAATAGCGGTGATATATATGTTAAATCTGATGGTATTTTGGGAACGTGTTTTCTGATAGAACTCCCTTCTAGAGTTGTAGTAAAGTCTAATTAATATTTAACCTTCATACTAAAAATAAAGAATATATATTTGTTCCAAACATGTATTCATGTTTTACTTTTTTCCTCGATTTGATTTCATCGAATTATAATGATTATGAGCAGTATTGATAAAATTAAGTATAATACCAATGCCTATGATAATATAAAATACTGTAAACACCTTTCCAGCATCAGTTTGAGGTGAAAAATCACCATATCCTATTGTTGTTAATGTGATTACAGAAAAATACAAAGAGTCAACCCATCCCCATCCTTCTAAATAATGATATACTGCACTTCCAAATCCTATGATAATTAAAGTAGTAGTTAGTAAGTCTCGATAATCCTTGTCTTTAAAAAAGGAAATAATTGTTCTAAAAAATAGCATAGTTAACAATAAGTTAAAATTATTATATTAAAAGGGTTAAGAACGTCAGGGCAAACGCATTTAACTTTCCATTAAGTCATTCCGTATGTTTTGTTGGCAATAGCCAATAAAAACGAGAAGGAATCCTAAACAATATGACATGTATTTACAATATGGTTAAGATTTCTACAGCAATGAACCAATTATTTTGGTTCATTGACTCCGAAATGACGCAAGAATTTTTAAATGCGTTCGCCCTGTTAAGAACGTAATCTACTTTTCTTCTGCGCTAAATTCAAGTATATTGTATTGTCATTTTATTTTCTTTTTATTCTATATGATTAGTAAGTACTTTTGCAATCAAATTAATATACGATTGTTTTGAATACTTTTAAGGAATTAGGAATTAGTACAAATCTTATAAAAGGATTAAATGAGCTAAAAATCATTACTCCTACGGAAATACAAAATGAAGTAATTCCGCTATTGTTAAGCACAAATACAGATCTTGTAGGGCAGGCACAGACTGGCACAGGAAAAACAGCAGCTTATGGTTTGCCCTTACTTCATAAAATAGACCCAAACAATAAGGTAGTTCAAGGACTTATTCTATGTCCTACTCGAGAATTAGGTCAGCAGGTAGCTAAACAACTGTTTAAGTTTACTAAATATACAGACAAAATTTATATTGAAGCTGTGTATGGTGGTGAGAAAATAGAAAAACAAATTAGTTCTTTAAAAAGACCAACACATATTGTAGTAGCTACACCTGGTAGACTTATCGATTTAGTAAGAAGAAAAGCAATTGATATTCGCCAAGTAAAAACTGTTATACTGGATGAAGCAGATGAAATGCTGAGTATGGGATTTAAAAAGGAGCTTGATGAAATATTAGGTTTCTTGTCATCTGTAGAATGTAAGTGGTTGTTTTCAGCTACCATGCCTCACGGAATAGGCCAAATTGTTAATGATCATTTATCAGTTAATGCTCATAGAATAGAAATTAGTGGAAGAAATATTGTTAATAAGAATATTGCCCACCAGTATTTAATATGTGATGAAAACGACAAACTTCATGTATTGATGCAGTTTATAAAATCGCAACATGAAAAAAGAGGATTGGTGTTTTGTAAAACCAAAGTAGCAACCCAGAAATTGGCAAAACAGTTAATAGCTAAAAACATTGCTGCAGATGCAATTCATGGCGATTTAAAACAAAAGGAAAGGGATAAAGTGATGAGGGCATTTAAAAATAGTAGCTTACAATTATTAATAGCTACAGACTTGGCGGCTAGAGGTATTGATATTGATGAACTTTCTTTTGTAGTTCATTATCAGTTTCCTGATAATGAGGAATATTATACACATAGAAGTGGCAGGACTGCCAGAGCTGGGAAAGAAGGAATCTCATTAAGCATTGTGACATCAAAGGAGATGAAACAAGTTAGATATATCGAAAAAACTTTAGGAATAGGTTTTAGTCAAATAAAGCAAGTCAGGTAAGTTATCCTGAAATCACTTACTAATAAGCATAAAGTTTTAGAATAATTCAGTAACTTGCAGTTTCTTTATGATATAAGATGAAATAGTTGATTTATTCATTTTTACCACAAAGAATTTCATAATTATTGCATTACATCATATATGGCTAGATCTAAGGAAACATTTAATAAAAAAGAGTTAGAAAAAAAGAAACTCCAAAAGAGAAAAGAGAAATTACAACGCAAAGAAGAACGAAAATCTGCTGGAGGTCGTTCCTTTGAGGAAATGATTGCCTATACCGATGAGTATGGAAATATAACAGACACGCCACCAGATCCTACTAAGAAAAAGAAGGAAATCAATGAAGCTGATATCGTTATTGGGTCGCGAAATATCAATACTGGAGAGGAAATAGATACAGTTCGTCAAGGAAAAGTTTCTTTCTTTGACAATAGTAAAGGGTATGGCTTTATAAAAGATAAAGAAACAGGAGATAGTATATTTGTACACATCAATGGTTTGGTAGATGAGATCAACGAAAATGATAATGTAACTTTTGAGACAGAGCGTGGATTAAAAGGACTAAATGCTATTAAAGTTACATTAGTAAAATAGGTTGTAACGGTTTTATACCTATAACGGTAAATGATTTAATATACTACTTGTCATAAATAAAAAAAACCACCAATATATGGTGGTTTTTTTTATTTATGTATATAAGTAAGAGTTAGTCTATTACTTTTACGTCTACTGCGTTCATACCTTTTTTACCTCTTTCTAATTCGAACTCAACTTTGTCATTTTCACGAATTTCATCGATAAGTCCTGATGAGTGTACGAAAATGTCTTCACTACCATCATCTGGTTTAATGAAACCAAAACCTTTGGTATCATTGAAAAATTTTACTGTTCCTTGCATTGTTATTTTTTTATAATAATTAAATAAATGTTGAAAGTCTTGAGTTAATATGATTACCAGTACCTATCCTATTAATATTGATTCCGAAAATGGAAAGAAGAGTAACAAATGAACGTGTAATTGAAGATCAATTTTTTCTTAAAACTTACTAACAGATACAAAGTTAACTATTAGAATCTATTTATCCTAAATATTTTTCTATCATTATTGCAGCTATAATAGAATAATTCGGATTAAATCATTCTATTTAATACAACTTCTCCCTTTGTAATGCATATTGTTCGTTGGCAATATAATCATCATAGGAACTTAACTTATCTATATAGCCATTAGGCCCTATTTCAATTATGCGATTTGCAATAGTATGAGTGAAAGTATGGTCATGTGAGGTAAATAATACTGTTCCTTTAAAATCTTTTAGACCATTGTTAAATGCTGTAATTGACTCTAAATCAAGGTGATTGGTAGGTTCGTCAAGTATCAATAAGTTGGCTTGTTGCAGCATCATTCGTGAGAGCATACAGCGTACTTTTTCACCTCCAGATAATACATTACATTTTTTAAATACTTCTTCACCAGAGAAAAGCATTTTACCTAAAAAGCCTCGAATAAATACTTCATCTTTTTCTTCATTCGAGTATTGCCTAAGCCAGTCAATTAAATTGTCGTCAGATTTAAAATATTCAGAATTTTCATTTGGTAAGTAGGCTTTGGTTATAGTTTGGCCATATTTAAATGATCCACTATCTGCTTCCATTTCATTATTCAAAATTTTAAATAGTGATGTTAAAGCAAGACTATCTTTACTTAAAAAAGCAATCTTATCACCTTTATTTACAAACAGATCAAGATTTTTAAACAAATCTTTACCATTTGATGATTTACTAAGTCCTTTAATTTCTAATATTTGATCACCTGCTTCTCTACCTTGCTGATATATAATGGCTGGATACCTTCTGGAAGAAGGTTGAATTTCATCTACATTAATTTTAGATAGTAATTTTCTCCTACTTGTAGCCTGTTTAGACTTTGCAGCATTGGCACTAAAACGAGCAATAAATTCTTGAAGTTCTTTTTTCTTTTCTTCTGCTTTTTTATTTGATGCACTACGTTGATTTAATGCAAGTTGACTAGATTCATACCAAAAAGTATAATTACCAGTAAATAATTTTACTTGCTTAAAATCTATGTCTACTATGTGCGTACATACTGTGTCTAAGAAGTGCCTGTCGTGAGATACTACAATTACAGTGTTTTTGAAATCTAATAAAAAATCTTCCAGCCAAGATACTGTTTGAATATCTAGATCATTGGTAGGTTCATCCAAAATAAGTACATCTGGATTCCCGAATAAAGATTGTGCTAACAATACTCTCACTTTTAAACTACCAGGTAAATCTTTCATGAGTTTAGTATGCTGATCTTCTACAATGCCTAAACCACTTAATAAAGCTGCAGCATCTGATTCGGCATTCCACCCATCCATTTCAGCAAATTCTGCTTCTAATTCCGATGCTCGAACCCCATCAGCTTCTGAAAAATCTGGTTTAGCATATATTTCATCTTTTTCCTTCATGATAGCCCACAATGTACTGTGTCCGATCATTACAGTATCAAGAACAGTATTTTCATCAAAAGCAAAATGATTTTGATTCAATACTGCCATTCGTTTTCCAGGCTCTAAAGTTACGCTTCCAGAGTTAGCATCAATTTCACCAGATAAAATCTTTAAAAAAGTTGATTTACCTGCTCCATTTGCACCAATTACACCGTAACAGTTACCTTGGGTGAATTTGATATTTACTTCGTCAAATAATATGCGTTTCCCGAATTGTAATGAAAGATTTTGTGTTGCAATCATGATTAGTTAAATTTTGAAGCCGCAAAGGTAGTAAAGTCATTTGATGTCAACAGAACTTCTATGAAAAATAATTTTACTCAAATGTTATCAACTATTATCTGTTTTGTGATTTCTCATGCTCTTCACAATAATTATAGAATGTACACGTCCATAAATTATCAACAACAAAAACCAAGGTGAAAAAAGTATTAAGAATAATTAAAATGAGTGGATTAATAATCATAGGATCGATTTTGATGGTGGTAATTTTGATATTTGTCTATTTCAAAACAGCACCTCAATTAGGTGGTGAGGTTGATGGCTTACGTGCTGAAATACTAAAAAGATCTCCTCAATATAAAAATGGAAAATTTTTTAATCTTCAAACTACAGATATGACCACGCCACCGCTTTCTGTAATTGCTGGTATTTTAACTCAAGGTACTGTTCATGACCCTGATACAACTCTTGATTCCAAAACTTTTAATAAATCTGATTATGACGTAATAAATAAGGAAGTAAAGCTAACATGGTTTGGACACTCATCTGTGCTATTAAGCATTGATGGTAAAAACTTACTTATTGATCCCATATTTGCTCAACGTGCATCAATGTTTTCGTTTATGGGACCTAAACGCTATGATTATATCAAGCACGTTACTGTGGATGACATGCCTAAAATAGATGCAGTTATCATTTCTCATGATCATTATGATCATTTGGATTATGAAACTTTTCTTAAATTAAAATTGCGAGTAAACAAATACTTTGTGCCACTGGGAGTAGGAGTACACTTGGAAGCTTGGGGTATTCCTGAAGAACAAATTAGCGAACTGGACTGGTGGGATGAAATTAATTTTAGTGAAACTATACAATTAGCATTTACACCTTCTCGTCATTTTTCTGGACGTGGAATTAGAGATCGATTTACTACACTTTGGGGCTCTTGGGTAATTCAAGGAGCAAAACAAAAACTATATTTTGGTGGTGATTCAGGTTATTCAGAATCTTTTAAAAAAATAGGAGAAAAGTATGGACCTTTTGATTTTGCTATGCTTGAGTGTGGTCAGTATAGTAGGTATTGGCCAGAAATTCATATGATGCCAGAGCAAACTGCACAAGCTGGTACAGACTTGAAGGCTAAAAATGTTATGCCTATTCACTGGGGTAAATTTACTTTAAGTATTCATAATTGGAGAGAGCCTGTACAACGATTTGTGAAAGCTAGTACCGCACATCAATATAATGTAATTATTCCTGAATTAAATACAGCATTTACAGTACCTGATACTACCTCTATCTCGACTTGGTGGAGGGAGTAGAACTGTGTTTGTTTGATTATAGCTTTACAAATAATTAAAAGAAAAATGAGATAGTTTTATTTTTACCTTGATGAGGTTTATATTTAGCACATGACGCAAGAAGGTAATCATTATTCAAGAGAAAAATTATTACAATATTTGAATATCGACTTACTATTAGACGATTTAAGAACTATTGAAGACCATGTAGAAAAGTGTTCTGCATGCAAGGAATTAATAAAAGAGCTTGAACCACTTTCCAATAAAAGTGAACGAGATAAATTTTTCGAGAATACTACTCAGGCTATTAGAATTCGTCAAAATAGTAATAGTACTCCAAAATGGAAAGACAGATCTATCTTTAATGTGGTACTGTTAGTTTTAATTTTATGTGAAATTGGGGCAATGTTTTCATTTAATATTTTCCCTTTTCATAACATCAAAATTAGACCTACACTAGAAGAAATAAAAGAACAGATATATAACTTTTCTAATAATGAAAATGTTAGTATCATTGATTCTACATTATTAGTGACATCTGATATTAATGAAATAGATATTCTAGAGGAAATAATTGATGAAGTAGATACTTCAGAAAATTTGAATGAGAATCCCATCTCAATGCAATCAAATGAATTGGAAACTCAAAATTCGAATAGTAATAATGAAGTGTTTTACAGTGCAATTGAAACGGTTGATGAAGTAGTAAGTGAACCAATTTCACAGGAACAAGATGCTATCACAACCTCTGATGAAAGTAGTGAAGTAGTACCAATTGAAAATGAGGAAGTAGAGATCGTTCAAGTTAAATTGAATGGAACTATAGAAGCAATGCCTAACTCGGAAAAACAGGCTTTTCCAGATGGTGGTTTTTCAAGCTTTAATCAATACATTAAAAATGGATATAAATATCCTGATGTAGCTATAGATAAGAATATACAAGGAGTAGTCGTAGCTCAGTTTACATTAACTGCTGATAGCAATATTACTGATTTGAAAATAATATCCAGTTTGTCAGCTGAATGTGATAATCTGGTAATAAATATGATTAAGAATGGTCCTAAATGGCAACCATTTGTTGGAGATGACTTTGTGGTGTATAGGTCAGCAAGTTTAAAATTTACCTTCAAATTGTAATCAACTTTCAAGCTGTTTAGGTTGATTATATCTTGAGATAATAACAAAAAGCAATATGAGTTATAATTTAATATCTTGGAATGTTAATGGCATTCGTGCATCTGTAAAAAAAGGTTTTGAAAATTCACTTAAAGAATTGAATCCTGATATTTTGTGTCTTCAGGAAACAAAAGCGCAAGATGATCAAGTAGCAGAGGCTCTTCAACATGTGGAAGGATATCATATTTTTAGTAATTCAGCAGTAAAAAAAGGATATTCAGGTACTGCAATCCTGTCTAAGGAAGAACCAATAGAAGTTACGAGAGACATCGGTATTGAAGTACACGATCAGGAGGGGAGGGTTTTAACGGCTGAATATGAAAAATTCTTTTTGGTTACTGTATATGTTCCTAATTCGAGCCGTGATTTACATCGTTTAGGTTATCGGCAAACTTGGGATGCTGATTTTCTTACATTTTTAAAGGAATTAGAAAAAAAGAAACCCGTAGTGGTTTGTGGCGATTTTAATGTAGCTCATAAATCTATCGATTTAGCTCGACCAAAGCCAAACTACAACAAAACTGCTGGATATATGCAGGAAGAAATTGATGGTATGGACAACTATACCAATGCTGGTTTAGTAGACTCATTTCGTTATTTATATCCAGATACCATAGAAAAATATAGCTGGTGGAGCTATATGGGACAAGCACGTGCTAATAATGTAGGATGGAGAATTGACTACTTTTTGGTGAGCGATGTTATTAAAACAAATATCTTAGAAGCTTCTATTCATCCTACCTATATGGAATCGGATCATTGTCCTGTGGGGATGGAAATAGGGGTTTGATTTTAAATGAATGTCTTCTTTCTCTCAATTAATGCCAATAACCCTAAAATAGGTCCAACGGCTAGTATCATATAAAGGTACTGGTGATTAAATGAGGAGCTTAACGCATTGATAAACTGGATGCTGATGATTGTTATTGAAAACCCAATGCAATTCACAATGGTCAAGGCTGTGCCTTTTGACTCGGATTCTGTATTTTGAGCTACTAGAGTGGAAAACAAAGGGGAATCTGCAATTACTACCAATCCCCAAAAAATTAAGAATGCTACGAATACTATTTCAGAATTAGTATAAAACACAAGAGGAGAGAGGAGACAGCAAATACCAGACATCAACAATGCCATGAATGCTGTTCGTTTAGTGCCATAATGTTGAGAGATATAACCCCCAATAACACAGGATAAACCACCTAACCCTATTATTAAAAAAGAGAGTACAGAAATATTGAAATTAGTTTCAGGATGTAATTTTAGATAGGTGGTTAGTAGGATAGGAACAAAAGCCCAGAAAGTGTACAATTCCCACATATGCCCGAAATAGCCGAAAGCTGCGGAACGGAAAGGTTTGTTTTTAAAAAGTTTATAAAGAGCTGAAAAGTCAAATTTTTGACTAGACTTTCTATATGGACCGTTGGGTACAAATATCAGTATCAGAAAACCTCCAAACACAGCAATGGTAGAAGTGAAAATTAAAACAAGTCGCCAAGGTAATCCACCTGTACCTATGAAGTCCTTGAGTAAATGAGGAAAGGCAGTACCTACAACTAAAGCTCCCACCAAATATCCCAATGATTTCCCAAGTCCTTTTTGATAATAGTCTGTGGCAATTTTCATCCCTACGGGATAGATGCCAGCAAGCGAAACGCCAACAAAAAATCGAAAAATAAGTAAACTGAATAAACTATTGCTTTCCAATATTGTTCTTAGATTGAGTAAAGCACCTGCAATAGCACTAAAAAAGAAAACATGTGATGGAGAAAATCGATCTGCAATAGTGAACAGTGCAAATACTAGCGTACCTACAATAAACCCGAATTGCACAGCAGCTGTTAAATGCCCTAAGGCGTTGCTATTAAGTTGAAAAGTGATAATGAGATCATTCATTACACCATTTCCTGCAAACCACAATGAAACACAGCAGAACTGTGATACAACGATGAGCGGTAAAATCCATTTTGTTTTTGTCATGTTGTTACTAGGTTGTTTTAGGGATTATTTTAGAAAAAAATTAGCTGATAAGTTAAGGTATTCTTCGAAAATAAAAATATACATGTTGTTATTTCACATGCCTGATTCCGATATATTGGGGGAAGTACCGAGAAATCTTCACCATCAAAAAGATAAATAATAGTAAACTTTGCATTGCTTTTGGTAGCCAGGCTCTGTATGACAACCTAGAATTTGTTAGTTTTAATTTACCAGTCTCATAAATAGAATATTCTTAATATAAGATTATTGTCTATTATTTAGAATTCATGAATGAAAAATACTTTGTTTTCTGCTCTTATTGGATGATTTGTGAATTGGACTAGTACTTGCAATCCCATAATTATGGGAAATTATGTAGTAGTGTGTTATTTAATATTATTGTTGATAGTCTATTCATATTTTGTGATAAATAAATTAATTCAAAAATTTAAGTAATTGCAGAATACGAATTAGCTTTTTTAGCTATCCAAAATTAAGCAAAGATCATTGCTTTAATAGTTCTTGTACTTCATCTTTTTATACAAATTTAAAAACTCCCCAAATATTGTAAAATCAGTCTTCAGGTATTGGTGACGGATATATAATGTTTATTTTCATCGTTTCATGATTTTCATAACTATTTGCGTATCATTATGAAAATGAAAAACAGTAACACACATGCGAAACCTAATACTTTTAATAATCATCATCTTTTCATCTTGTAAGGAAGAATCTAATTGGACAAATTTATTGGACAAAGATTTATCTCATTGGGATAGTTATTTAAGCTATAAACATCAATTGGGGTACAATGGACAGATTCCAAAAGACAAGGAAGGAAATGTTATTGCTCCTATAGGATTGAATCGTCCTGAATACAATGTTTTTACAGTAATAGAAGAAGATAATGAGCCAGTGATAAAAGTTAGTGGAGAGGTATATGGATGCCTTTTTACGAAAGAAGAATATGCCAATTATCACTTAAAGATAAAAGTTAAATGGGGGGATAAGAAATTGATACCTAGAAAAGATTTATTAAGAGATTCTGGCATACTTTATCACTCAATTGGTGAACATGGTGCTGAATATTGGAGATCTTGGATGCTTTCACAAGAATTCCAAATAATGGAAGGGCATATGGGAGATTACTGGAGTCAAGCTACATCTGCAATTGATATTAAAGCATACATTCCAGAGTATATTATGAATCCTGTAGCTGACAAAAGTCAACCCTTTATTCCTATGGGAAATGGAGAAGAGTTATCGGGTTTTTGTCTTCGTAGTGCCAACTATGAGAATAGCCATGGAGAGTGGAATACGTTGGAATTGATTTGTTTTGAAGATAAAAGTCTACACATTGTTAATGGGCATGTAGTGATGATTCTTAAAAATTCAAGGTATGTTGTTGATGGAAAATCAAAACCTTTAAGCAAAGGAAAAATTCAGTTGCAAAGTGAAGCAGCCGAAGTATTTTTTAAAAATATCGAAATTCGGAATCTAGAATCACTACCAGTTGAGTATTCTCAATATTTTCAATAATTGATATAATCAGAGCCTATTCACAATATACTACTTTATGTTTTTTGGAAAGGCTCTAACTATAGAAGATACATCTGATCAAAATATTAGTTTGGCATGTGTTATTGATCATACATGTTGATATTACTGAACATACAGTTTTCCTGATTTAAGAAATAATTATTAAATCAAGATTGTTTAAACCTCCTATTCTTCGATTTAAGTTTGTTTTGATAGCATTTGTATGCTGGCACAGTGCTTGTGTTACTTCAGATATGGAAAAATATGTAATAGGAAGTTTTTTGATATTTACTGCAATTAGCTACTCAATGTTCATTATTAGTAAACTATTAAAAAGTTTAAATAAAGCGAAAGTAAAAATTACAAATTAATAATTTAATTGGACTCATGTAGGTATATGAATGAGATCAATTTATAAAAATTATTTTGTAAAAAAGTGTATAAGATAGATTCTAAAAATTAGTGTTAATAGTGTGTTGTTTTGAAAGCCTTCTCAAAAGAGAAGGCTTTTTTGTGTAAAACACAACATAATTTATAATGCAAAAAGCCCCTAAAAAGGGGCTTTTATGCGGTCCGGACGAGACTCGAACTCGCGACCTCCTGCGTGACAGGCAGGCATTCTAACCAACTGAACTACCGGACCAAAATGTTTTTCTTTACCGTCTTTCCGTTAAAGTGATGCAAATGTAGAGCAATAAATTTTAATTCCAATAGCCAAGTAAAAATAATTTTAAAAAAATATTTTTTACACTAAAAAGCTGTTGAAAGCACATAATCCTTCTTAATATTACTTCCAATTATTAGTTGTAATAATATTAATGTTAGTTTTGTACTTTGTTAACTAAAATTAAGATGTTATTGGATTTCGAAAAACCGATTGCCGAGCTGGAAGAAAAGCTTGAAGACATGAAGAAGCTAGCCACTGAAAGTGATGTAGATGTGGTAGAAGCTGTAAAATCGTTGGAAAATAAAATAGACGCTTTGAAAAAAGATACTTTTCAACATTTGACACGTTGGCAAAGGGTGCAATTATCAAGACACCCTGAAAGACCTTATACTCTTGATTATATTTACGAGATTACGGATGACTTTGTAGAGATTCATGGTGACCGTACCGTGAAAGATGACAAGGCCATGGTAGGAGGGTTTGGAACCATCAATAAGCAAACGTTCATGATTATTGGGCAGCAAAAAGGAAGGAATACCAAACAACGTCAAATACGCAATTTTGGTATGGCAAATCCTGAAGGCTACCGTAAAGCATTACGATTGATGAAGCTTGCAGAAAAATTCAATAAGCCCATTATTACATTAATTGATACTCCAGGGGCATACCCAGGGTTGGAAGCTGAAGAAAGAGGGCAAGGGGAGGCTATTGCTAGAAACTTGAAAGAAATGTTTATGCTTAAAGTACCTGTAATATGTGTTATTATTGGGGAAGGAGCTTCTGGTGGTGCTTTGGGCATTGGAATTGGAGATAGAGTGTTGATGTTGGAGAATTCTTGGTATTCAGTAATTTCGCCTGAAAACTGCTCAACAATATTGTGGAGAAGTTGGGAATATAAAGAACAAGCTGCAGAAGCTTTAAAGCCTACTGCCAGTGATATGAAGGAGCTTAAAATGGTAGATGGCATTATTAAAGAACCTCTGGGTGGTGCGCATACCGATATTAAAGCTACTGCAAAAGAAGTGAAGAAGGTGATTCTGAAAAATTTTAAAGAGTTGGATGGTATTAATGTAGACGACAGGATTAACTCAAGGATTGAAAAATTCTGTAATATGGGAGTTGTTACTGAATAATATAATTCAATTTATAATATCAAAAACCGCAAAGTGTCTTTTACATTTTGCGGTTTTTTGTTTTTAGAGTAATTTGAGATGTTTTATTAGATAATGGATATATGAAATTACACGTAATTAATACAGGATTTTTTAAGCTCGATGGTGGAGCTATGTTTGGAGTTGTTCCTAAATCGCTCTGGTCGAGGACTAATGTTCCTGATGCCAACAACTTGTGTACTTGGGCTATGCGTTGTTTACTTATTGAGGAGGGTGATCGACTTATTTTAGTAGATAATGGTATTGGGAATAAACAAAGTGAAAAATTCTTTAGTCATTATTACCTTCATGGTGAGGACAGCCTAATAGGGTCGTTGAATAATGCAGGTTTTTCTGAAGATGATATCACAGATGTATTTATGACCCATCTTCATTTTGATCATTGTGGTGGTGGTGTATATTATAATAATGATAACAAACCTGAGTTAACTTTTAAGAATGCAAAATACTGGTCTAATGAAAATCATTGGCAATGGGCAACAGTACCAAACCCAAGGGAGAAAGCTAGTTTTCTTTCAGAGAACATTTTACCAATACAGGAAAGTGGACATCTGAATTTTGTAGATATAGTTAATAACTCTAATTTTAATGCTTTTGATATCATCACGATGGATGGACATACTGAAAAACAGATGCTTCCAAAAATTAAATATAAAGACCATACAATAGTTTTTGTGGCTGATTTATTACCATCAACTGGTCATATTCCTTTGCCTTATGTAATGGGTTATGATACTAGACCTCTATTAACTATGGATGAGAAGGGTAGGTTTTTAGTAGAGGCAGCAGATAATAATTACGTGCTGTTTTTAGAGCATGATGGAGTAAACGAATGTTGTACTGTGAAACATACTGAAAAAGGAGTGAGGTTAGATAAAACATTTCCTTTGAGTGAAATTTTGTGAGGGGTGTTGACAAAATCATTTTACAGCAATGTCCGCAAAGTTTTACTTGATTATCTCAGACAGGCGCAAAGGTCGCTATGCCTTCTTGGTGTTCTTTGCGAATCCATGGCGTACTTGGCGGTTAATTAATGTTATCGCTATTTAAGATGTGAATATAGGCAGGGTTTTTAAATAAAAAGTTGTTGTAGAACAACTAATAAAAAAGCAGACAATGACATACGGACTTGTTTTATCAGGAGGTGGAGTACGAGGAATAGCACATTTAGGTGTGATTAAAGCACTTGATGAAATAGGGATTCGTCCATCTGCTATATCAGGAACAAGTGCAGGTGCAATAGTAGGAACTATGTACGCACATGGCTATTCACCTGATGACATCCTTAAAATTATTTTGAAAACTAAGTTTCTTTATGCTGTTCGTCCTTCCTTAAGCTTTACTGGATTGTTAAGTATGGAGGCTATGGAAAAAATACTGAAAGAGTATCTTCCTGATGATTTTTCCAATTTAAAAATTCCTATTACAATAGGAACAACTGATTTAAAACATGGAAAAACAGTGTTTTTTTCAAGAGGTGAGTTAATTAAACCTATTTTAGCCTCTGCATGTATACCAGTAATATTTAAACCAGTAGAAATAGAAGGTGTAAAATATATTGATGGTGGAATACTTAATAACCTTCCTGTAGACCCTCTTTTGAGAAAGTGTGATAAAATTATAGGAGTACATACCAATCCAATTAGTAATAATTTCACGGGTAGTAATGCCAAGAATATTCTTGAAAGAACAATGTTAATGGCGATTAGTGGAAATACTAAACAAAATGCTGCACATTGCGATTATTATATAGAACCTCCAGAGCTTGGGGGTTATACAGGTATGGATATATCAAAAGCAGAAGAATTGTTTGAAATTGGATATCGATACACTAAGGAAAATATTAATATTTTTAGTCATCAATAATCAGCAATACGATGAATTTTAAGGAACAAATACTTCAAGGAATACCAGAAGAATTACCTGCATCAAAGTCATATAATACTAGAATTAATCATGCTCCTAGAAGAAAAGAAATTCTGACGGTTGAGGAAAAGAAATTAGCCGTAAGGAATGCATTACGTTATTTTGATAAGAAACATCATACTGTTTTAGCACCTGAATTTGCTGAGGAATTAGTAAAATACGGACGTATATATATGTATCGATTCATTCCTGATTATGATATATATGCTAGACCAATTGATGAATATCCTCATAAAAGTAAGCAAGCTGCAGCCATAATGTTGATGATTCAAAATAATTTGGATCATAATGTAGCACAGCACCCTCATGAATTAATCACCTATGGAGGTAATGGAGCAGTATTTCAAAATTGGGCGCAGTACTTATTGACGATGCAGTATTTGGCAACTATGACGAACGAACAGACATTGCATATGTACTCTGGTCATCCAATGGGATTATTCCCTTCTCATAAAGATGCTCCAAGAGTTATTGTTACTAATGGTATGATGATTCCAAACTATTCGAAGCCTGATGATTGGGAAAAGTACAATGCATTAGGAGTAACACAATATGGTCAAATGACGGCTGGTTCTTATATGTATATTGGTCCTCAGGGGATTGTACATGGCACAACTATTACGGTATTGAATGCTGGAAGAAAAGTATCAAAAGGTGGGGAAGGATTGGCAGGTAAATTATTTGTTACTGCCGGACTTGGAGGAATGAGTGGTGCTCAACCTAAAGCAGGTAATATAGCTGGTTGCATTTCAGTAACTGCTGAAGTAAATAGGCTAGCTACTTACAAGCGACATGAACAAGGGTGGGTAGATGAAGTATTTGAAGACCTAGATAAATTGGTAACCCGTGTTAAAAAGGCTAAATTAAATAAAGAAGTAGTTTCAATTGCCTACCAAGGGAATGTAGTTGATGTTTGGGAAAAGTTTCATAAGGAAGATGTATTTATTGACCTAGGGAGCGATCAAACTTCATTGCATAATCCTTGGGCGGGAGGTTATTATCCAGTTGGGTATAGTGTAGAAGAATCCAATGAGATGATGGCCAATGAACCTGATCGTTTTAAAGAAGAGGTTCAAAAAACATTGCGAAAACATGCATTATATGTTAATAAACATACAGCAAAAGGGACTTATTTCTTCGATTATGGTAACGCCTTTTTATTGGAAGCATCACGAGCTGGGGCAGATGTTATGGATGAAAATGGCGTTGATTTCAAGTATTCTTCTTATGTGCAGGATATTATGGGGCCTATGTGTTTTGATTATGGTTTTGGTCCGTTTCGATGGGTTTGCACTTCTGGAAAAACAGAGGATTTAGAGAAAACAGATACAATAGCTACAAAGGTACTGACTGAAATAATGAAAGAGTCACCTAGTGAAATCCAGCAGCAGATGGCTGATAATATCCAGTGGATAAAAGCAGCAGGAGATAATAAACTGGTTGTGGGTTCTCAGGCACGTATACTTTATGCAGATGCGGAAGGGAGAACTAAAATAGCCAGTGCCTTTAATACAGCAATAAAAAACGGAGAAATTGGGGCTGTAGTACTAGGTCGTGATCATCATGATGTATCGGGTACTGATTCGCCATATCGAGAGACCTCTAACATTTATGATGGATCTCAATATACAGCGGATATGGCTGTACATAATGTTATTGGTGATTCATTCCGAGGAGCTACTTGGGTATCTATTCACAATGGAGGAGGAGTAGGTTGGGGAGAGGTGGTGAATGGTGGATTTGGTATGTTACTCGATGGTACAGATGATGCAGAAAGAAGATTAAAAAGTATGCTTTTCTATGATGTAAATAATGGTATTGCTCGTAGGAGCTGGGCGAGAAATGAAGAGGCTATATTTTCCATAAAAAGAGAGATGGATCGATCACCAAATCTAAAAATTACTTTACCTAATAGAGCAGAAGATAATCTGTTAAATAAATTATTTTAACCATAATGAGGTTGTTATACAGTTATCAATCATAAATTTATATGACTAAATTATTATCAAAATTTATATTCTGGATCAAAGGGTGGAAAGTAGTTGGAGGTGTGCCTGAAAATGTAAAAAAAGCAGTTATAATTGCTGCACCTCACACCAGTTACTGGGATTTTTTGTATGCTAGAGCAGCTTTTTTCATTATAGGACTTTCAATGAAAATCACTGTTAAAAAAGAAGTGGTTGATTTTCCAGTTTTTGGGTGGTTTGTAAGACAATTGGGCGCTATATCAATTGATAGAAACCAAAAAAACACAGGGTTGAAACATAAAATTAGTATGGTTGATGCTATGGTTGATTTGATAAATCAGAGAGATCAGTTAATAATGATGATAACTCCAGAGGGTACTAGGAAGAAAGTAACAAGATGGAAAACTGGTTTTTATAGAGTCGCAGAGCAAGCGAAAGTGCCTATTATCTTGGGATTTTTAGACTATAAGAAAAAGGAAGCAGGTATAGGTCCATTGTTTAACCCTACAGGTAATATTGATAATGATATTGAAACCATACAAAAATTTTATCGTACAAAAGTGGGTAAATATCCCGAGCAGGGAGTGTGATAATGGGCTAAAAAATCACTAAATTATAATATGATAAGGGCTATTTATAGTTTTATTTTTTTTAAGGTAATCAAATGGAAAATTTTTGGTGATTTTGACACTTCTGTAAAAAAATACATAGTTATTGTGGCTCCTCATACCAGTAATTGGGACTTTGTGATAGGAATAATGGTTCGTAGTATTCTGAAAATCACAGATGTTAAATTTATTGGTAAAAGTCAGTTGTTTAAATGGCCCTATGGTTTTATTTTTCGAGCTATGGGTGGACATCCTGTAGATCGCTCAAAACACAATAATTTAGTGGAAGCTGTCGTTGAGATATTTAATGCAAAGGAAAAATTTGCTGTGACAATTGCTCCTGAAGGTACTCGAAAAAAAGTTGATAAATTTAAAACTGGGTTTTATCATATAGCCGTAAAAGCTAAAATTCCAATTTATAAAGTTGGATTCGATTTTTCTAAAAAGTTAATTGTTATTGATAAACCTTTTTCTCCAACTGGAAATATGGATAAAGATATGACACTAATAATGGACTTTTATCGTTCAATAAGAGGTAAACATCCCGAATTGGGTTTATCTTAAAACATTTTCAAATTATAGTGCTTTAAATTATATGTATTAAGATTACTTTTTGTAAGCCCGCTTCATAAACTAGGTGCAGATGTAATAATTCATTAGAAAAAGAGTAAAATTATCCATAAAAATAATCGTTCTTTGTACTAAACATATATTCAACAAACCAACAACAAAATGAGAAAAATATTTTATGTATTGACTTTAATCGTGTTTTCAATTACTTCAGGGGCTTACGCACAAATTGAAGCCGGGAGTTTATTTATTGGAGGAAATCTTGGTGTTAGCTCAGGATCCTCAAAATCGTTAAATGGTTCAGTTACTGTAGATGGACCTAAAACCACAAGCATTTCAGTTGTTCCTACTGTAGGGTATTTTTTGGGAAGCAAACTATCAGTAGGTGCAGGAGTAGGTTTAGAATACGATAAAATAAAATCTACAGTAGCTGGTGTTGATTCAGAAGCTACAGCATCTTTAATAATATTTAGACCCAATGCTAAATATTTTCATTCCTTCACAGATAATTTTTATGGATTTGTTGAAGCTGGAATAGGTTTAGGTTCTGGAAGCTCTAAATCTTCAGCTGGTGGGGTTACAGCTGATGGACCTAAAATATCAAATATCAGCGTTTATATAGCTCCAGGTCTTACTCTATTTCCTACGGAAAAAATTGGTGTGGACTTTCGTTTGAATTTGATTAATTACTACAGAAACAAAAGTACTGATCCAACAGATTCAAGTATTAAAGATATTAGTAGCGGTGTTAATTTTGGTCTAAACACGCTGTCACCAAGCGTAGGAATTTATTATTTCCTATAAAAACATACAAATTTTAGTGATTTTTACAGCAACAGACTTTCAAAGTCTGTTGCTTATTTTATTGTCATCTAATTATTAACCTGCAAATTTTATAATCATGGGCAAGAAGTCATTTTTAGCATTCGCATTTATTACACTCATTTCAGTTTCCGTTGTAGCGCAATCTAAATTTACCATGGGTCTAAAAGTAGGTCCTAATTTATCTAGCGTAAATGCAAATTCTACTACAGGGGAAACATATAAGTCAATCACTGGTTATCATGGAGGACTATTTGCTACTATTAAAGGTAGTAAAATAGGTTTTCAACCAGAAATTTTATTTTCTAAACAAGGCTACATTTTGAAAACAACAGCTGGTCAAGATGTATTTGACTTTAAATATGTAAATGTTCCGATGATCATTAAATGGTATATGGTTAAGGGTCTTAACTTACAAGTTGGGCCTCAATTAGACTTATTAACTTCTGCCATTAAGGAAGCAGCTGATGGCACAAATACTAATCAGACAAATATATTACGTGATAGAGTTTGGAATTTATGTGTAGGTCTAGGTCTTGATTTACCTTTTAAAATAAATATTGATGCTCGATACGTTATTGGATTAACAGATGTTAACACTTTAACCTCTGCTGGAACTGCACTTAAAAGCTCTGTTGTTCAGTTTTCTCTTGGTTACCGATTTTTAGATAAAGGTAAATCAGTTAAGAAATAATTATAGGATGGTGAGGTAAGAAAAAGGAGTGGATTTACTAATCCACTCCTTTTTTAATTTTAAAGAGGATAAAGATTTATAAAGATTTTAATAAGTCTTCATTTCTTTTAATATACCCAAAGTCTCCATTGGCAGAAGCTTTTGCTTTTGCTAATGATTCTTCAGCAGCGGCTTTAGCTTCCTTCTTTTTTCCCATTTTTGCTAAAATCTTAGCCTTGGTATGTAAATTCCAAAATTGGTCGCTGTTCTTACCTTCGGCTAAATAAAGATTCATCCATTCTAATGCTTGCTCTAAGTCTTTACCTGTGTTGAAGTAATAATTAGCTGCAGCTGAATAGTTTCCAATATTCACTTTTGTATTCTTTTCAATTTGAGCCATCACGATTGCATCATAATCAACTTTCATTGGAACTTTGATTGATACATCTGCCCATGTTAACTCAATATTAGCTGTAGTATTATCTTCGCTAATATCTGAAATATTATATGTTAAGGTTTCAGTAGCTTGAGCCAACATTGTTGGTTTAACCGTTGTAGATAACACTTCTTTAGCTTTGTCATATTTAGCTACACTTCCACCAAGTGAAAGATCTGAATATAGCATAAAGCTCCATTCGTCTTTTCCAGGGATAGTGAAAATTAAGTATTCTCCAGCTT
>Ga0224506_10000375_pt1 | contig 39975 bp, 37 predicted proteins | sample SF_Jan12_sed_USG_2_FD_169108 | JGI IMG/M metagenome (GOLD analysis project Ga0224506, IMG submission 169108) | Sediment microbial communities from San Francisco Bay, California, United States - SF_Jan12_sed_USGS_8_1 | ecosystem: Environmental > Aquatic > Marine > Sediment | place: USA... | reverse complement strand
CTAATTCATTTTCCTCACCAGAGAATCAACTCTCAACTGAAGAAGTCAGAAAACACATTGAAAATGCTTTAAGTTCTCAATAATGACAGCCAACACCTGGTCTTTTATCTAGGTCAGGTGTTCTTTAGCCAAATAATCGTGAGATTGCATTTCCTGCAAACGACTTAAAGTTCGTTTAAACTCAAAACTGAGTTGACTACCAACATATAACTGTTCCAGTTCAACCGAAGCAGTAATCATCAGCTTAACATTTCGCTCATAAAACTCATCTACCAGACTGATAAAACGCCTTGCAGCTGAATCATCCTTGGCTTCTAATTGAGGAATGTCACTCACCATCACCGTGTTGTAACAACGCGAAATTTCAATGTAATCAGTCTGACTTCTGGCGGTTTCACAAATTGACTTAAAGTCAAACCAGACAGCACCTTCACCACACCTTATGGTTTCAACCATTCTTTGCTCAATTTCTATGGAAGAACCTCTCGAAATCTCCTCTGTGACCAAATGGTCAAAACTGTAATTCAAATTATCAATTGCCGCCTGATCATGAGGGCAATGAAAAATGTCGGCCTGTTCTAATGTTCTTAGACGATAATCAATTCCACCATCAACATTCACCACATGGGTATGTTGCTCAATTAATTTAATTGCAGGCAAAAATCGCTCTCTTTGCAATCCGTTCCAATACAATCTTTCAGGCGGAATATTTGAAGTGGCGACCAACGTGATACCTTTTTCAAACAAGGCTTTAAACAAACCGCCCAACAACATGGCATCGGTAATATCACTGACAAAAAATTCATCAAAACAAATCACACAGGTTTGACTGGCAATTTCATCCGCTATTTTCAACAAAGGATCTTTCTGGCCTTTGTGTGCCGTTAACTGTTGATGCAAATGATGCATAAACCGATGAAAATGAAGTCGCATTTTGTTGTCAAAGGGCAAGAGATCATAAAACATATCCATCAGGTAAGTTTTACCTCGTCCAACCCCACCCCAAAAATATAAACCCTTTGGTGATTCAGACTTTACAAATAGTCGAGAAACTTTTTTGATAACTGATTGAGGTTGATTGGCCGCCACCAATTGATGAAACAAAACATCCAACATTTGAACCGCATGGGCTTGTGCCGGATCACGGGAATAATCATCTGATTGCATATCCCTTTCATATTTATTTAGTGGTGTATCTATCGGCATTATTATCAATATCTTATTCTATAAATTGTTCTGGTTTGTCACAAACTGAGTCACTATCGAATCAATCTGTTCGCGCAATTCAACCAATCGACCATGAAAAAAGTGTGAGGCATTCTGAAAAGTTACCAATTGTGGAGGCATATTAAAGGAATTGACCCATTTTTCAACCTCATTATATTCAACCAGTTCATCTTCAGTTCCCATTAACACAACCCAGTAGCATTCTGGCCTAACAAAACCATCAAAATCAAAGCGTTTGACTGGTGGTGCAACGCTGATTAATAAATCGGGTTTTATTCTATGAGCTGCCAAAGCAGATACATAGGCGCCAAAAGAAAATCCTGAAACAATTAATCTGGCTTGTGGATATTGTGTTTTCATCCAATCGATCGCAGCTTCCAGATCAGTTTGTTCGCCTTTGCCCTCATTGTATTCACCTTCACTTTCCCCAACACCACGAAAATTAAAACGTAAACTCGGTATTCCAAGACCGGCCAAACTTCTGGAAACTGTGTGAGTTACTTTATTGGTCATAGAGCCGCCATGAAGCGAATGTGGGTGGCAATTGACAGAAATGTATTGAGAATTGACCAGCTCGGATGGCAAATCAAGTATTGCTTCAATATTGCCAGCCGAACCAGTTATATTTATTGGTTGAGAATTGATTTTCATGCTTTTAATCATAGAACAACAAAGCGGCTATTCTCGCATTTTATCGATGCTCAGACCATAAAAAATCCCACACAATGGTGGGATTAAAGTTTATAAATCTGGAAATTACTTCAATCTAAATTCCATTGTATACAACATACCGATTTGTTTAACACGCTGTCCATCCACTTCTTTGATTTTGAAGTGCCATTGTTCAAGTGCCTTTTGAGCATTCTTCACAAACATATCGCCAGGTGTTGAACTCACAACGCTGATATCATAAGGTTTGCCTGTCTTATCAATATTAAACCTGAATCTAACTGAACCTTCGAGACTTTTTATTGCTGCATTCAATGGATATATTGGCTGAACAATTTTAGCCGGAACCGCTTCTTTACTTTCTTCTTTGGCATAAGATACATAACTGGTCATCAAGAGTACCATTGACGAAAATATCAGGGTCGCCCATCCATACCATGATTTTTGATTTGTATTTTTTAACATATTTACTCTCTCCTTTATTAATGATGGATATTGCCATTGACTCACAAGACAATTCTGATTTCCTACGCTTACTACGTCCAAGATCGCAGTTGCATAGTGTTTTTTCTCTGATTTTGATAATTGGTTTAACACCGAAAAATCACAAGATAACTCCTGATCCGCTTCGAAATACCTGTCAGAAAAATGAAATAATGGATTGAACCAAAAAATGCTTTTTACCAGAACTTTAATAACATTGATCTGGTGATCTTTTCTTTTAATATGAAACAATTCGTGCTTTAAAATTACACTTTGTTTCTGGACTGGGTAAGAAGAAAACTTTTTTGGCAAAATGAGATATGGGTTTACCAGACCAAAAACAGCTGGCACTTTCACTAGTGAACTGTTAACAATTGTAATCGATTTAAATGCTTTATTATCAAACAAAATCTCATTGTAAACAGATTTTAAAAGTTGGTAATCACTCGCTTCAAAAGAATTGATCAATTGCTGATACTGTCTCCAGTACATAAACAGGCTGACGAGTAAACCAGATAACCAAAGCCCAAGGACAAGCTGGACAATTCCGCTGGCAGAATTATCTACTAACATCAGATTGTCTGACACAAACTGTCGAATACCATATAAAAAAGTCATTGATGGTGATGGTGCTGAATCAAAAACCAAAAACCAATTGACCGGTAGCATCAGAAAGATGGGGATCATCAACCACAATGTATAGGCTATTTTTGCGTTTAGGTATCTTAATATCAATGGTCTTATAGCTAATATAATCAGGATTAAAATTGATACTCCAATGGTCTTACTGATTAATAATGAATAAGTAGTGGCTATCATTTTTCCAATCCTCTAATAATTTCTTTTAATTCTTCAATTTCTTCTGACGATAGTTTTTCTTTCTTTGCAAAAGCCGCAACCAGCGAGCTGACATCTCCTTTAAATACTTTTTGCAAAAAACTGTCAGTAGCTTGAGCAATGTAATCATCCTCTTTCAGTATTGCAAAATAACGATATTCTCTCCCCTGTTTTTCATATCCAATGGCTTTTTTTTTCAATAAGCGATTGATTAATGTTTTGATAGTTTTCTCATGCCAATTAGTATCGGCTTCCAATTCACTGACAATTTCTTTTGCTGTTTTAACTGAACCTCGCCAAAGAACATCCATAATATATTTTTCTGAATCACTAATAATCATTCTTTTATTTTCCTGAAATGTTAATTGTATCTAATATAAACATCACACAGATTACATTTGTAATCTATTAAGTATTACAGATGTAATTATTCAATGCAAGCAGAAAACAAGATTTTCCTTAAATTTGCATTTTGTAACCTTTATTTATCGACACAAACATTGATATGTTATATATTGTTCGAGTAGTCCGACCACATAAAAAAGAGGTAATGATATGGAATTTTTGACAACCCTTGGTCTGCTGGCAGCAGTTGCTTTCGGTTTTTATCTTGGTCGCCAATATTCAGGTAATGCACAGGAAAAGCAAAAACTTGAAGAGGAAATCAGGGAAAAACAGGCTGAACTCGATCAGTTTCGCGGTAAGGTAAACCAGCATTTCGAAACAACGGCAAAATTATTCAATCAGGTTTCTGAAAGCTATCAGGATCTTTACGACCATATAGCAAAAAGCTCAAACCAGTTGTGCGCGACTCAAACCTTTAACTCTCTTCCTGAAAAATCAAGAGATGCTGAGGCTTTGGAAAATAATACTTCTGAAGTAAAAGCAGATTCAGACTCGGCGGATCAATTTGATGCTAACAAACTTTACAAGGCGCATGACTATAGAAATAAAAACGAAAAAAACGGAACCTCCGAAAAAACCGACTTTGAAGTAAAAGTCACTAAAAACAAGTCCGAGAAAAAAAATGAGAAGGTAGTAGACATCGAAACTGCCAAAGAAGATAAAAACCCACCTTTAGACTATGCCATCAAGGAAAAGGGTGTGGTTAACCATAACAGTCTGAATAATGATAAAAACACTAAATCATCCTGATGACTATTAATAATTATTATCGATCAATAGTGAAAGAACAACTTTAAACCTATTAACAAGTTTCAACCTAAAGAACAGGAAATAAATATGAAAAAAATAATCATCTCCCTAGCCGTAATTTTTGTTGTGGTGCTGGGCACAACATTTATGATTGGCAATATGGCTAAATCCAAAATTGAGGAAAAAATTGCTGATCTGGATAGCAATCAATCCTTTAGTGCCACAATAGTAAGATATGAGCAGGGACTTTTAAATTCTGAAGCTGAAATTGAAATTGGCATTGAAATGCCAAATGCTAATGACTTAATTGAAATGCCTACTATCGATATAGCACTGAATATACAGCACGGTCCTTTTCTGACCCAAAGTGGTGATTTCGGCTTTGGTATCTTTGATGCCAATATCAGCGTTATTCTGCCAGCAGACGTTCAACAGGAACTGGATAAGATTGACGAAATTAATGAAAACACACTTGCTTTTGCGATTCGCTCAAAGTTCGATGGCGCTACAAGAGCCAACATCAGCATGGAACCTTTTGAAATAAACAAAGACGGTGATATTTTGTCAGTGAAAAAAGCTGCAGGTTTTATTGATTTTAACAAAACAGGCAAGCTGAATTCCGATATTGTCTGGGAAGGCCTGTCTTTGACAGAAGAGGAAAAAAGTCTGGAAGTCGGTACATTAAAGATCCTTTCTAATCAGCAACTGGTATCAGGTCGCATGATGACAATGAGTGCATTGTTTGAAGGTGAAGCATCCGTTACACTTGAAAAAATTCTGGTAACACCAGCACCTCAACAAAACTTTGTCATGGAAAACTTTGCTATAACAAGCAAATCTGAAATCAATGATGATATTTCAAATGCTGCAATGTCAATGACAATTGATAAAGTTTCTTTCATTGCTTTTGTATTCAACAACTTTGCCTTTGACATGGCATTCAATAATATGGATACCGAAGGTTTAAAAGAAGTCAATATGCTTGTAGCTGAGATGCAAAGCAGTATGGATCCTGCTATAACTCAGCAATTCATGACTGCTTTAGGTAAAATGTTTTCCAAAAACCCTGAAATCCACGTAAATAATCTCGGGGTCTCAACTGGTCAGGGCGACATAAAATCAGATGCACATATTCTGATGGACAGTAGTATTTTTGATATGAATAATCCAATGTCAGCTATCATGGCTGTCAAGGTTAAAGCTAATGCTGAAGCGCCTGCTCAATTCTTTAGTATTTTTGGTATGGATGCTCAGGTAGAAGCTTTGGTTCAGGCTGGCCAACTTTATCGTGACGGTGATTTGCTGAGAATGGACTTCTCTTTTGCAAATGGTCAGGCGATTCTCAACGGTTCGCCACTGAATCTGTAAATAGTTGATTGAACATAGAATTTCATTATTCTTAACCAACTGACTATAACAAAATAAAAATATCTGCCCTTGCTCAAAGTAAAAATGAACGAGGGCAATTTTATTCAGCCACATATTAATTTTGCAAGCTGACTACCGATTCTATTACAATAACAATAATTGCAAACCTGTTAAAAACAATGACGATAAAAACTCAATCCATATTAAACTTTCTTAAATCGGCCTTCTGGGGACTGACTGCAGGTTTTTTAATCCTGTTTTTTATGCCAAACAGTCAACTTCCAGTCAACTGGACAAAAGTATCTGAGATGTGGCGTTTCTATGAAAAGTCATCTCACAATGAAAATAAGCCAAAGCTGACTCCAATTAAAATGTCTTTTTCAGATGCGGTAAAAAAAATTACACCTTCGGTAGTTAGTATCAACGTGTTCAGGTCGCAAGGTGTACGCTATGAAGAACATCTGGCACCAAATGAAAAAATTCTTGATGTAGGTGTCGGTTTTGGCTCAGGAATAATTTTAGATAACCGTGGATTTATTGTTACCAATCACCATGTAATTGACAAGGCTGATACCATTAGCGTGAATTTTTCCGATGGCACCAAACGCATTGTTGAAGTTGTAGGTTACGACCAAAAAACCGATATTGCCGTACTCAGAACCGACAAATCCAATTTAACTTCGGCAGTAATCGGTAATCATTTAGAGGCCGAAAAAGGTGATGTGGTAATGGCCATTGGCAGTCCTTTTGGACAGAATCAATCTGTTTCAATGGGCATTATTAGCGCAATCACAACCCATCAATTTACTCAAAGAATTCAAACTGATGCTCCCATCAACAAAGGCAACTCAGGAGGACCTTTAATCAACTCTATCGGAGAGGTTATAGGTATTAATCAAATGACCATCAGCTCCGTTGGAGGTGGTCAAACTGGAATAAACTACGCAATACCTATTGAACGAGTCATAAAAATAGCGGATGACATTATCCTGCATGGACGAGTAAGACGAAACTGGTTTGGTATTCATGCGATTGAACTGAGGGAATATGAACACGAGAAATTCTATCCTCATATTCCGTTCGGGAGTGGTTTCTTCATTAACCGGATTGACCCTGATAGTCCGGCGTCAATTGCAGGCCTGATGAGCGAAGATTTTATTACACATATTGATGGACAGGCAGTATCTGGCGTGCATGATTTCTATCAGCTATTTTATGACACACCCATTGACAAACAAATTGAAGTTAAAATTATCAGAAGAAATCAACGGCTGACAAAATCAGTTAAACTGTTTGAAATGCCAGAAAACACTTCCGATTAGTTTGGAAAATGTTTGCTGGCAAAAAAGTAGTTAACAATCAAGGTACTCTTCTGATCCCTGCACCCAATAACTGCAGCTTTTCTTCGATACAATCATAACCTCGATCAATATGATATATCCTGTCCACCAGCGTATCACCTTTTGCAACCAGTCCCAGCAATACCAGACTAGCAGAAGCTCTTAAATCTGTTGCCATAACCTTTGCAGCGGATAGCTCTTGAACACCATTACAAATAGCAGTGTTACCCTGAATTGAAATATCTGCTCCCATTCTTTTCATTTCACCAACATGCATAAAACGATTTTCAAAAATTGTTTCTGTTATGCTTCCGCTACCTTCTGCAACTGCATTCAATGCTGTAAATTGCGCCTGCATATCAGTTGGGAAACCAGGATATGGTGCTGTAATAATTTTGACCGCCTTTGGTCGACCGCCTTTCATATCCAGCTCAATCCAGTTGTCACCAGTTTCTATATGAGCTCCCGCCTCTTTCAACTTTTCCAAAACAGCTTCAAGGATATCAGGGTTGGTATCTCTTAATCTTATTCTACCGCCAGTAATAGCCGCAGCAATCAAATAGGTTCCAGTCTCTATTCGGTCAGGTAAGACCTGGTGATGACAACCATGTAATTTTTCAACACCTTCTACAGTAATCACATCGGTTCCTTCGCCACTAATTTTGGCCCCCATCGCTTTCAGACAGTTGGCCAAATCAACAACTTCCGGCTCCCGAGCCGCATTTTCAATAATTGTCTTACCCTTAGCCAAAGTTGCTGCCATAAGGATATTCTCCGTAGCACCAACACTAACCGTATCCATAAATATCTTGGCACCCTTCAAACCTTCAGGTGCTCTGGCACGAACGTAACCATCATTCACGTCGACCTCTGCTCCCATAGCTTCCATTCCCTTGATATGAAGATCAACAGGACGTGAGCCGATGGCGCAGCCGCCTGGCAATGAAACATCCGCCTTGCCAAAACGAGCCAGTAAAGGGCCTAAAACCAAAATTGAAGCTCTCATTGTTTTTACAAGTTCATAAGGAGCTTCGTGAGAATGCACAGAACGGGCATCAATTTCAACTGTCATTTTTTCGTTCAGCGTCATCGAACAACCTAAAATTCCAAGTAATTCCAGTGTAGTTGTGACATCATTCAAATGTGGAACATTGCCAATGGAGGTAACGCCATCAGCTAATAAAGTAGACATTAAAACAGGTAAAGCTGCATTTTTGGCACCAGATATTCTGATGCAACCATCCAGCTTTACACCACCTGTAATTTGTAATTTATCCATCAGAACTCCAATAAAAGGGTACAAGGCTACTGAGCGGCTTCAGCCGGAGTTAGTGTTTTGAGGGAAAGCGCATGTAATGCACCAGAGGAAATCTCGGACTGAACAGTTGCATAAACCATCTGCTGTCTTGCGACAGCTCTTTTTCCTTCAAAGGCATCTGCTACAACTACAGCCTGAAAATGATGACCATCACCATTAACTACTACCGACTGACAATCAAGACCAGACTCAATTAATTGTTTCACTTCCAGCTCTGTCATCGATCAACTCTACTCATATTCAGCTTAAATAAAATATATACCAACACTTTCATAATTTTTTAATGATTTGAAAGTGCTTTCGAATAAGTCGGCTATTGTAACCTGATTTTAACAATTGAACACCTTTAAATCAGCTTCATACCCATGTTAAATTCACAAAAAATCTAAATTAATCACAATACCTGCTCTATTTTCCAATTTCATGGGGTGTCTATTCAATCATCAATGTATTCCCAGTTCTTTTTGCCATCAAATTTTCTAACAGGAATAAATTGCCTTTCCGATTCGTTCATCAAACGAAAGTTTACAGCCGTTTTTTTATGTTCAACTTTCTCTGTAGTTGTATAGTGGGTAATGCAACCACAACTGGGACAGTGATGAAAATCAATGCAACCATCTCCCCAACGGTAAGTAGTACTTTGCTGTTTGTCGAAAACCACAGCAACCTGATTAGGTGGATAATATCCCCATAGTGCATCATAGCGGGAACATATTGAACAATTACATTGTGTCACAGTTTCAGGTGATTTTTTCACGGTGATGCTAATGTTTTTGCAATGACAGGTTAATGCAATCATACCAACCTCAATAATATTATTATCAAACTTAAATCTAACACCATTTCTCAAACCAATCTTCATTCTTATTTTGACTAACAAGTCATTTTAATCTCGATTTTTATGGCAAACAATGTCAGTATTTGCGCTTTGATGAAAAATAGAGAAGCAAAGTTAATCTAGCAAGTGATATAACCTTCTGCATACATAGATTGATACACTTTCAACTTGCCAGATGCATATATAAATAACGATACTTTACTTCTCCAACTAAATAACAATTTAATGACGGGTGTATGTTTCAACTATGTTGATCTTCTTTGCAATGGTAATTTTTGGAATTTCGCTGCTGGTATGGAGTGCCGACAAATTTACCGATGGTGCTGCTGCTATTGCCAGAAACTTTGGAATTTCTCCATTAATAGTTGGCTTAACTATTGTCGCCATAGGTTCCTCTGCTCCTGAAATGGTTGTCTCTTTAAATGCAGCCCTGGAAAACACACCGAATCTGGCAGTTGGAAATGCAATAGGCTCTAATATCGCTAATATTGGTATGGTCCTGGGAATTGTCGCTCTCGTCACCCCTCTTAAAGTCAAATCTGAAACACTTAAAAAAGAAATTCCGATTTTGTTTGGCATTATGTTGTTAACTTTTGTTTTGTTATACGATCTAAAAATCACCCTTGCCGATGGCATTATTCTGCTTCTTTGTCTTGGCGCCTATATCAGTTGGCTAACTCGTGCTGCACTTGCTGCTAAAAATAAAAAAGATCTGATGCTTGAAGAAATTATTGAAGAGCTGCCGGATCAAATGAGTAATTTGAAGGCTTTAATCTGGGTGGTTGTTGGACTCTTGCTTTTACAATTAAGCTCAAAAATACTGGTTTATGGCGCAACGAAAATAGCACTTGGTTTTGGCATTAGCGAATTTGTTATTGGCGTTACAATAGTTGCTGTAGGTACCAGCCTCCCTGAACTGGCTGCTTCTATCACTGGAGCATTGAAAGGAGAACACGAACTCGCTATAGGCAATGTTATTGGTTCTAACATATTCAATTTATTGGCTGTTTTAGCCATACCAACTCTGATTATGGATATTGATATCGAATCAACTGTTTTGCAAATTGACTACAGCCTCATGATTATTTTAACTGTTTTAGCAAGTATAATGGCGTATGGATTTAATCAACAGGAAGGAAAAATTTCCAGATTGGAAGGTGGTTTTTTACTTTTAATTTTTATTTCTTATCAGATTTATCAGTTGTTTATTGTCGTTGCGGGCGGAAATTAATTTCAAAATCAATTACATAAAGATATAATCAATCAAAGTTTACATTGAATTATTAAAGTTTTGTTCAGATCATTCTACATAAACCAGAAGATCTGAATCTGATCAACCTATTGAAGAAACCCTATGAAACAGGAAAACTCGTTTATTAGTTCCGGGCAAAGAGTTGTTGAAATTGAGCAAGAAGCAGTTGCCATGCTCAAGGATAAAATTAACGATGACTTTGCCAAGGCCTGTGAACTGCTGATAAATTGTCAAGGCAGGATAGTGGTCATTGGCATGGGGAAATCAGGACATATCGGCAACAAAATTGCTGCGACACTTGCAAGTACAGGTAGCCCAGCATTTTTTGTACATCCAGGAGAGGCCAGTCATGGTGACTTGGGGATGATCACCAGTAAAGATGTCGTGGTAGCCTTATCCAATTCAGGGGAAACCAGTGAAGTCACCAGTCTGTTACCTGTTATCAAAAGACTCAATGTTCCACTGATCAGCATGACGGGCAATCCCAATTCTACCTTATCAAAATTTGCCTCGGTTAACCTGAATACCAAAGTAACTCGCGAAGCCTGCCCAATGAATTTGGCACCAACAGCTTCAACGACAGTTTCTCTGGTCATGGGCGATGCATTGGCTGTAGCACTTCTGGAGGCTAGAGGCTTTACTGAAGATGATTTTGCCCTGTCACATCCGGGTGGGAGTTTAGGTAGACGGCTATTATTGCGAGTCGATGACATTATGCACAAGGGCGATCAAGTACCTGTTGTCACAGTTGATACATCCATTGCCAATGCTCTTCTTGAGATGAGTGCAAAACGGTTGGGAATGACCTGTATCGTAGACCAAAATGGACAACTGACGGGAATTTTTACCGACGGCGATCTGAGAAGAGCTCTGGAAACAGAAGTAGACTTTAAAAGTGCTAACATCTCTCAGGTAATGACCAAAGGCGGCTTAACCATTTCAGCTGAAAGCCTTGCTGCTCAGGCTTTACAAATTATGGATTCAAAATCTGTTAATGCTCTGGTGGTAACTGATGACAGCGGCACTCCAATTGGCGCTCTCAATATGCATGACCTGTTAAAAGCCGGAGTAGTTTAAAATGGAATCAGATATCCTGACAACCAATATTGATTCAATTCAAAGCAAGGCTGAAAAGATAAAGTTACTGATCTGTGATGTTGATGGTGTACTAAGCGACGGCAAGGTTTACTATGGCAGCAACGGTGAAGAATTCAAAAACTTTAATATAAAAGATGGTCTGGGATTAAAGTTACTGCAATCAAATGGCATTCAGGTTGCCATTATAACAGGTCGAAAATCAGATATAGTTGAACGAAGAGCCAAAGAGTTGGGAATTTCTCATCTTTATCAAGGTCAAAGCGACAAGCAGGCAGCTTATGATGAATTACTCAATAAGGTTGGAATTTCAAAAGTTCAGGTTGCTCATGTCGGTGATGACTTACCTGATTTACCGCTCATGCAGCAATCCGCAATAGGTTTTTGTGTAGCTGATGCACACTGGTATGTTAAACAGAATGCCGATTATGTAACACATTTATCGGGTGGTTGTGGAGCAGTCCGGGAAATATGTGATATTTTACTCAAGGCTAATGGATGTCTTGAAAAGGTTTTAAAAGCATATCATTATTCAAATGAATAAATAAAACTAACTGACTAAACTTGAAAGGTTTTAATGGTTACAAGACGCACCAAATTATTATTTATATCAACATTAATCACTCTGATTCTGGGTTTGAGCTATTGGCAAGGCGATAGCGTTGTTGGTTCTGACACCCTGCTAAAACCATCTCAGGCGGATTATTTTTTCAGTCAGGTCACCTTTAAATTTTTTGATGAATCAGGCCAAATTGTTAATCAGATCAAAAGCGAAAAAATTGAGCATTTTAAATCTGGCAATTATTCAGATGTTGTAAATCCGGAAATTCGTATAATGGATAAGGAAGATAGCAACTGGGAAATTACAGCCAATTCAGCTCAGCTGGATCATGACAAGGAAAATATAAAAATTTTTGACGGTGTTGTTATACAACAAAATATCATCAGCAATAATTTGCCAGTGGTAAACAGCCAAATCAGCACGCAATCTCTGGTCTTTGACATGGCTGCAAATACAGCTTTTTCAAACGTTCAGGTAGAAATCAGGTCTGACAAAATTCTTACGCGAGCGGACAGGCTGGATATAGATTTTAATCAGGAATTACTTCAACTTGATGGTAATGTCATAAGTCAGGAACAAACGAATGAACAATAAAAAGCAACTTTATTTAATATTATTCCTGTCAGTTCTTTTTGCTCACAAAAGCATATCCAAAGAAACCAATAGCTGGAAAATATCCAGCGATCATTCTCTTCATAATCTTGCCAGCAAAGAAATTGTTTATTCTGGCAATGCCTCTTTTATAAGTGGTACTTTAATGATTAATGGTGATGAAATTCGTGCAATAAAAAATGCCAATGGCGATCTGACACAACTTAATATCAAAGGTAATCCTGTTGTCATGAAGCAAGTCGAAAACAATAATGTTTCAGTACTAAATGCAAAATCGCTTAAATATGATTACAGCAATAAGAGTACGACTGCCAATCAAAATGTTATATTTAAGCAACAATCCCAATCCGGATCATTCGATATAAAAGCGTATAGTCTTGAATTATCTGATAATCAGGCACTTCAATTACGCGCTACAGGAACACCAATTGACATCATCATCACACAGCCTGGTCAAGATCCTATTAAAGCAACCGCCGAACAGTTAAACTACAACGGTGAAGATGAAACTTTTCATCTTAAAGGTGATGTGGTTATGACCACTCAGCAGGAAACCATAAAGGCGCATGTCATCAGTTACAATGCGGCTAAACAGTTACTACAAATGAGCCGAACAAAAGATAATCAGGTAGAATTAATTAAAAATTAAACTGGCAAAGTCATAAAACTAACAGAACGAGAACTATGAACAAACTGGAAACCAAACATTTAAAAAAATCCTACTCCGGACGTGAAGTCGTTTCTGATGTTTCCTTGTATGTAGAACCTGGTGAAATTGTTGGTTTATTGGGCCCAAATGGTGCCGGCAAAACCACTTCTTTTTACATGATTGTTGGTTTGGTTACTGCTGACGGTGGTGAAATTAGCTTAAACGAAAAACCAATCACCAATCATGCTATGCACGAAAGAGCAAAATTGGGAATCGGATATCTCCCTCAGGAAGAATCCATCTTCAGAAAATTATCGGTCGAAGACAATATCATGGCCATACTGGAATTAAACAATTCACTGTCAAACCAGCAGCGTGAAGATAAAATGATGAGCCTGCTCCATGAATTTCAAATAACACACATCCAAAAAAGCCTTGGAATGTCTTTATCCGGTGGAGAAAGAAGGCGTGTGGAAATTGCAAGAGCTCTTGCCAATGATCCGGAATATATATTACTGGACGAACCTTTTGCTGGAGTAGATCCCATTTCTATCAATGATATCAAAAACGTAATTCAGCAACTCAAGGATAGAGGTCTTGGCGTGCTGATAACTGATCACAATGTTAGAGAAACGCTTGACGTATGTCATAGAGCATACATCGTAGGTAGTGGTAAAATCATCGCAAGTGGTTCACCTCAAGATGTTCTGAATGATGAGCAGGTTAAACAGGTTTATCTTGGTGAAGACTTCAGAATTTAATCTAACTTCACCTGAAAGGCTAAGCATTCTGTTACTTTTTTTAACTTGAATTTGAACCCGACAGTTAACATATAATAACCATACATAAAATCCAGAGTCAAAACTGTGTTAAAGCTGTTAAATAGTAGAATTTGAAATCACAACCTGCCATTTAAATGCTATAGTTAATACAGATGGAATTAAAAAATAGTTGTATCGGATAAACTGAATGAAACAGGCATTACATTTAAAATTAAGTCAATCCCTGACAATGACACCTCAATTGCAGCAGGCAATCAAATTATTGCAATTGTCCAGCCTCGATCTTCAGGGAGAAATTCAGGAATATCTTGATTCAAATCCGTTACTCGAATCAGACAATGGTGAAGAGCCATCCTTTGCTGATGGCAATGGCAAAGCCGGGAATAATTACTCAGATGAAACTGTTGTAACGCTTCACACCTCAGATAGCATTGATACCAGCAGCCAACTTAAGAATGACAGAATTAGCGAAGAACTGGAGTCTGATACCAAATGGGAAGACTGGGGATATAGTGGACAGTCTGCCAGTCAATATAACAATGGTGAAGATAGTAATGGTTTTGACTATCAAGGGGAAACCGTTGAATCTCTACAAGATCAACTACAGTGGCAAATAGACATGATGAACTTGTCAGAAGTGGATTATGCCATTGCAAAAATACTAATCGATTCAATTGATGACAAAGGATATCTCAACATCGATAAATGTGAGGTTGTGGAAATCCTGAGAGAAGATAATCAACACATTATTGAAGCAGACGAAGAGATTGATGTTGGAGAAGATGAAGTCCAAGCAATTATCCATCTTATCCAAAGTTTTGAACCAGCAGGAATAGGAGCAAGAAACATACAGGAATGCTTGCAATTACAGTTAAAACGCTTCGATAATGACTTTCCCGGCAAGCGGCTAGCATTACAAGTAGTTGATGAGTGTTTTGACCACCTTTCAAACAGAAATTACAAACAAATTCAAAAAGCACTTTCAATCAATGAAGACCAATTAAAACATGTCATTAATCTGATTAAGACATTAGACCCGAGGCCTGGAAATCAGGTAACTGAATCTACTGCCCAGTATATTGTCCCTGATGTTTTTGTAACAAAAGACAGTAATGGCGAGTGGTATATTGAACTCAATAAAAGCTGTACGCCAAAATTAAAAATCAACTCTGATTATGCTTCGCTAATCAAGCGTGCTGATAATACCGCAGATAATATGTATCTTAAAAACAACCTGCAAGATGCAAAATGGTTTATTAAGAGTTTGCAGAGTAGAAACGAAACACTGTTAAAAGTCTCCACATCAATCGTTGACAAACAAATTGACTTTCTGGAGCATGGCGAAGAAGCAATGAAACCGCTGGTGTTAGCAGATGTTGCTGCGGAGGTCGATATGCATGAATCAACCATTTCTCGTGTGACAACTCAAAAATATATGCATACCCCGAGAGGTATTTTTGAGCTCAAGTATTTCTTTTCGAGCCATGTCGGTACACAGGCCGGGGGAGAATGTTCTTCAACAGCCATTCGCGCAGTGCTAAAAAAATTAATTGGCGCAGAAAACCCGCAAAAACCTTTAAGTGATAGTAAATTAGCTAATCTTCTTAAAGATCAGGGTATTAATGTAGCCAGAAGAACCATTGCAAAATACAGAGAGGCGATGATGATTCCGCCATCTAACGAACGCAAACAATTGATATAAAACAATAAACAAAATGCTTTTTTATATTACAATGTCACCAACTCAAGTAGAAAGTGCTTTTTTACCGCAACTGATATTTGAGTGTTATGTTCAACCATCCACATAAGGAAAAAACCATGCAAATCAATCTAACAGGTCATCATATTGATATTACCGATTCTCTTCGTAATTATGTTAATGAAAAGTTTGCACGAATTGAAAGGCATTTCGACCACATAAATAATGTGCATGTCATTTTGGAAGTTGATAAAGTCAGACAAATTGCTGAAGCAAAATTGAATGTCAACGGCGGTGAGATTTTTGCTAACAGTGAATCTGAGGATATGTATGCTTCAATTGATAGTCTTGTGGATAAATTAGACAGACAGGTAATTAAACATAAGGAAAAAATGCTGAATCATTGATTGCAAAAAACCACATAAAAACTGTGTATTTCAGGGCGACTTGTGCTAGAGTACGCAACCAGTTTATTTTGGGTTACGACAATTCTTAAAACTAATGAATATCAGCCAAATCTTGTCGCCTGAGCTCACGTTTTGTAGTGCCAAACTGACAAGCAAAAAGAAAATACTAGAAAAGATAAGCACCGAGGTAGCGCAAGTTATCGGGTGTCAGGAACAGGATGTTTTTGAAGCGCTTGTTGCGAGAGAAAAATTAGGCTCTACCTCGCTGGGAAATGGTATTGCCATGCCCCACGGGAGAGCAGCGGATTGTAGTCAGGCTGTTGCTGTTTTTATATTACTCGATGAGCCAATAGATTATGACGCACTTGATGGCAAATCAGTGGATATTATTTTTGCCATCATTGTTCCGGAAAAAGCCACCGCTCAACAGTTAAAATATTTGGGTACAGTTGCCAAAGCCCTGTCAGAACAAAATTTGGCTAATAAAATCAGACATGCTCATTGTAATGCAGCTTTATTTGAAATAATTGAGCAAGCAACTGAAAATTTGTACTAAACTTTTAGGAGTGAAGTTGAAGTATGAGTGTAGAAGTAACAATGAAAAGGATTATCGTTAGTGGCCGTTCCGGTTCGGGAAAAACCGTTGCATTACGCGCCCTTGAAGATCACGGGTTTTATTGTGTTGACAATATTCCTGTAAAACTCATTCCCCTCCTTATAGATCACATCGAACCACAATATTTAGGTTTGGCCATTGGTGTCGATTCCAGAAATGTAACCCATACTGCCGAAGAATTTGACCAATTAATTCATCAACTGGATGAGAGTCAATTTCATTTCGATGTTATTTTTATTGATGCGAATGATTCTACTCTACTCAAAAGATTCAGCGAAACCAGACGTAGACATCCGCTAACCGGTGAAGGACTTTCACTGGCAGAAGCAATTCAGGAAGAAAAAAAGAGACTGGAGCCTGTCTCACGCTACGCTCAATTGGTAATTGATACCACGGAAAAGACGCCTCACGAATTAAGAAAAGTCATTACTGATAGAGTTTCAGGTCAAGAAGATTCTCATTTAAGCCTGTTATTTACTTCATTTGGCTTTAAGCATGGAGCTCCAAGAGATGCTGATTTTGTTTTTGATGCGCGTTGTTTACCTAACCCCTATTGGGATGAAAGTCTGAGAAACTTTAATGGTCTGGAACAACCGATTATCAGCTTTTTGGAATCTCAACCTTCTGTTCAGGAATACTGCTGGCAATTAAAGATTTTCCTTCAGTCCTGGTTACCAAGATTTGAAGAAGATAACAGAAGCTACGTTACAGTTGCTATTGGTTGCACAGGCGGCCAACATCGTTCGGTTTATGTTGCAGAAAAACTGGCTCAAAGTTTTAGACCATTTTTTCCTAATACTCAAATCAGACATAGGGAGCTGACAGGACATTCAACTACAGAATTGTCGGATTAGCTGTCATATGACTGTCTTTTTGCACAGTTTCAAGTAACCAATTGGTAAAGGCTTTTATTTTGGGTCTTTCAGCATATTGCTGCGGGCACACAATATCATAAGAAAAATCACTTTCCATTTCTAAATCAAACGGCTTGACCAGCCTGCCTGCCTGCACGTCAGCTTTGGATAAAACAGCATGCCCCATAGCAATACCTTGACCGTAAATTGCAGCCTGTTGAACCATTGAGGTATGACTAAAAACAGGCCCCTGTGATAAGTTAATGCCTTCAACTCGAGCAGCTTTTAACCAACGCCTCCAATCATTTGTACTACCGTCATGAAGCAAGGTATGCTCTTTAAGATCTGACAGCTGCTTTAATGGTTTTCTTTTCAGAAGTTCTGGAGAACATAATGGTGTCAAACACTCATTTAACAAAGTAACCGTATGCATCCCGGCATAGTCGCCAGAATTGTAGTAGATAGCTACGTCTATATCTTCTTTTACAAAATCAACCGTAGCGTCACTGGCTTTTAATCTGACATCAATTTCAGGATAGTTTTGATTAAAATCGGATAATCTCGGAACCAGCCAAACAGTGGCAAAAGTCGGCACAACGCTGACGGTTAACGGACCTCTGATTCTTTGGGCTCTAACACTCTCGGTTGCACTCACCAAAATTTCAAAAATATCTCTGATTTTAGGCCAATAATTTTGGCCTTCATCAGTAAGAAGCAATTGCCTGTTCTTTCGGATAAATAAATCCACCCCCAAAAAATCCTCTAAAGCTTTTATCTGATGACTAATAGCAGCTTGAGTAACATACAGCTCGTCCGCAGCCCTTGTAAAACTTAGGTTTCTTGCGGCTGCCTCAAAAGCTCTTAAACTTTTTAAAGGCGGGATTCTTCTTGGCATTGAAAATTTCGCATTAGTTTTATTAATGCTAGACATTATAAACTATCATTTGATGTTTAACAATGAAGTGCGTATAGTTCGCCACGTTCTCGCACAGTCAAACTTGACTGACAGTTTTTGTCACAAGTATTGCTAGATTGGTAAATTATTTGAGTTTTTTCAAGAACTTGCTAATAAGCGGAAAGTTTGTTTTTAATGTGTTTTGAAGTTGTTTTCTGTCCCAACAGAATTAATTGGCAAATGCTGTGACCTCCTGCCCCTTTATGGTTTAATTAAATCACGGATATTGCTAATAAGCCTGCGTCAGCAGGCTTTTTTTTGTCTTAAATTCGGGCTAATATCTGACATTGAAAACATTACTGATATTTATTCTAACTATTACCGGAGTTTATTCATGACACTGTACACACAGCCGCATTTGGCATCAAGCCTTATTATGGCAAGACCAACAGATTTTGGTTTCAATGAACAAACAACCGATAATGAGTTTCAGAACAAACCTGATCAAATTAACAGCGAAGACATCAGAAAAAAAGCTAATATCGAATTTGACAAGATGGCAGAATTGCTGACAAAGCATAAAGTGGAGGTTTTGATCCTTGAAAAAGCACCAACCGAACAACTACTTCCTGATGCTATCTTTCCTAATAACTGGTTTTCTACAAGAGCTGATGGCACTATATTCATCTATCCGATGAAGGCGACAAACAGACAGGCTGAAGTTCAAATTGAGGGTTTAAAGCAAATTTTGGCAAAAGCGAATTATTCAGTAAATTCTGTCGTTGATTTAAGAAACAACTTTGAAAATCATGGCGTTCTGGAAGGAACCGGAAGTTTGATTTTTCATCATCCGAGTGCAAGTTTGTTTGCAGCCTATTCCGAAAGATGTACGAAGGATGCACTACAATCATTTAGCAGAAAATACCACTATCAATTGTTCGACTTTTTCTCTTCCAGTGAAAATGCGGTTCCTGTCTATCATACCAATGTTGTCATGTCATGTGGTGAAAGTTTCGCAGTGATAGCAAAGTCATGCATGAAGAATGACAATCATACAAAAACTGTTTTACACAAACTTGAAGAACAAATGGAAGATGTCATTTATATCTCTGAACATCAAATGGCAACTCGGTTCTGTGGCAATATTTTGCAGATTAAAAATGCTGACGGGCAAAATTGTATTGTGATGTCTCGCTCAGCACACGATGGATTTGAATCACAACAACTGCAAATTCTGAAAAAGCACGGGGAATTAATTGTTTGCGATATTCCCACCATTGAATATGTAGGTGGTGGTAGCGCGCGATGCATGATTGCAGAAAACTTTATACCTAAATCAAGCGCTATTTAGAGTGGTTAAAGCCTGCTTAATTATCATTTGAGCCAATAAAAAATAGCTGTTGCCAATACAACAAATGCAGACAGATACAAAATCATGTGATTGGTATCTGGCTCTGATTGCACTTCTGTTTGATATCTTCTTGGCTGACTTCCATTACACTGGAACTTTAATTTTGTTCCACCAATGGTCACTTCATCTTCATCATGAAGAACGCCTTGGGTTTGCATGCGCTTATTAATGATTAACCCATCTGCAGCACCATTATTTTTGATCTCCCAACCCACATCGGTAAGCTTCAGGTAAACATGACGAGCTGAAACGCTTTCTTCACTTCTGGAAAGATGATGACCAAGCAATCTTGAAACATGTGTTTCATTGTCTGCAATTTCAAATATTTTTCCAGCTACATCTGAAGAAATACCATGAAAAAACACTCTTTGGTTGGTTGCAGCGTGTTTGCCAGTAGATTTTGAAGCAGAAACTTTTTCCTTGTTTTTTGTGGTGGCAGATAATTTCTTTTCAGCACCTGTTTTTCCTGTTGTAGAACTTATCTCTTGCGTATTCACTACTTTGAAAGCAAATTTATCAAGCTCCAGTTCATCTCCACCTTTTAGCTCCTTGCTGGCGACTTTCTCTCCATTGACAAAAGTGCCATTGGAAGAATTAAGATCTTGAATAAGCAGCCTCCCATTTCTTATTGACAGTTTTGCGTGTTTTCGAGAAATAAAACCTAACGGGATCTGGATTTCACAAGCAGAATCGCGACCGATTAATGATTCCCCGGAAATCGAAAAGTACTTCCCCTTAAGAGGGGCCGAATATGCCTCTAACATCCATGGAGTAATTGCAGGTCGAATTACAGTCGCTTGAACAGAAGTATCGTGTCTGGGTTTTGGATTACGCTCGTTGATGGGATCAATAATTTCAAACTCTGTTTCACCCAAGCGCATGATATCCCAGGGTTTAAGTTTTTGAGAATTAATAACGGGCATTTCATTCACAAAAATATTATTTTTTTTGCTTATTACCTGAAGCGTAATATCATCATTAACAACGTCCAGTTTGACGTGCAATGGGTCTATAGACTTTTCATCCAGCAAAATCTGGCATTGACTATCCTTGCCAATTTTATATACAGAATCAACCAGCCAGATGGCTGGTTTGCGTTTATCCTTAAATTGAATTTTTAACATACGTTGCCACTACACCCTGTTCAATTGTTATACCTTAACACTTTTATAATTCTAATCATTCGGGACAACAAGACTCATATTATACATTCAAATAAACGCTTTTTTTACTTTTTTATATAAAACAAACAGCATTATTATCAAACTAACACTGATAATATCAAACCACAGAACCATGCTGCAAAAGTACCAATAGCATAACCCAAAACAGCCAATAGAACGCCTACAGGCGCTAATGATGGATGGAATGCAGCTGCTACAACAGGTGCCGATGCCGCACCGCCAACGTTAGCCTGACTGCCCACAGCCATATAAAACACCGGCGCTTTGATCAATTTGGCAACCAAAAGCATTAAACTTGCGTGGAAAATCATCCAGATTGCGCCCAACAAAAATAACCAGGGTCTTTCAGTGACAGCCGTTACATCCATATGCAATCCAATTGAAGCGACCAGAATGTATATAAAAACAGAACCAATTTTTGAAGCACCGGCAGCTTCCAGATTTTTTACCTTTGTTGTAGATAAAATCAAACCGGAAATTGTGACTGTCACAATCATCCAGAAAAATTTACTGGTTAGAGAGAAATCACTGGCTGGCCTCCAGCTTTCAGGCCAAATACTTTTGATAAAAGGCACCATCACCTCAGCCATAACATGACCTAAAGCAGTGACACCAAAAGCAATCGCAATTATCATCATTAAATCGGTCAGGTCCGGGTTACGGGCATTTTCTCGGTTAAACTTTTCAACTGTCTCTCTCAGATCATCTATAGCAGAGGTATCAGCATTATTTTTCTTGTCAATAGAAGCTGCCCGTCCTGCCATTATCAGTAACACTGCCATCCATACATTAGCAATCAATACATCTACAGCAATCATACTGGAAAACAGGCTACCGGAAACCTCATAAACTTCCTTCATTGCAGCCTGATTAGCACCACCACCAATCCAGCTACCGGCAACAGTTGTCATCCCTCGCCATACATCACCCGAAACAACTTCAGGGTTAATCCACGACATGATAATCAGGGCAATTGGACCACCAATCACAATCCCTAAAGTTCCTGTGATAAACAGGATCAAAGCTTTGGGTCCCAGTGCAACAATTTTTTTGAAATCAACACTAATGATGAGTAAAACCAGACTTGCAGGTAATAAAAATCTTGAAGCCACATAGTAAAGTTGTGAGCCAGCCGCTGATATTTTATATTCGGGATCAGCCGGGAGCTCTCTTTGGCACTCGGCTATAATTTTTTGGCTGACATCATAAACGCCTTGTAAAACCTTTTCACAAGGATAATCGTAAGGTACGATATGAAAACTATAAAGTAATGAGGGAATAAAATAACAAAGCAGCAAAGCAGGAACAAACTGACAAAATCGCTTGCAGTAAATATTGTCAGTTTTATGATACAAGTAAAAAATCCCGCCCAATATCAGGGCTAATACTCCAAATACTATTGCATTATTGGTAATCAGATAACTAATTGGCTGCATATCGAACTTTCTCCCAAAATTATAATTATTTAAAACAGTTAACCGAGAATGATTTTTTAGCATTTAATGGATGCTAAAGTTAAAAAACAAACCATATATATTTTATCTTCGGAAACTAATGATGACCTAAGTTATCAAAAAAAACGACAAAAAGAAAACCCTGAGAATAAAAAGTTATTTTTTTGTTCTATCAAGTAACATCTTTAAGCAATTTAGCTGTAATGTTCTATATTTAATAGATGGATTTATGAAAAATTTAATGATAAAAATTAGTTGTTTAGGTTTAATTATTTTGTTTACTTACAAAAAGACGATTAATTGCTCAAAATACACAATAAGGTAATATCAGATTGTCACCACACATTGCTGCTATAACATATTGCAAACAGACCTTTAAAATCATTTTGATTGTTATCCTTATATTTGTAAACAATCTGTTTGTTTATGGTGCTGAAAAGTTCAGAGAACCTATTACACCAGTTATCCCTTTTAATAACTTGAATAAGGATAAAGTATCGCTTGGCAAAAAACTTTTTCATGACCCGAAATTATCAAGTGATGGAACTGTTTCATGTGCAAAATGCCACAATCTGGAAACAAACGGGGTTGATCTTTTACCTGTATCTTTTGGTATCAATGGTGAAAAAGGAAATCGAAATTCACCAACAATAATCAATGCGGCCTTACAATATCGCTTTTTTTGGGACGGAAGAGCCAAGACTGCCGAAGAACAAATCACTGACCCAATAGAAAACCCTATTGAAATGGGATCCAGTTGGCAACATATTCTACTTTACCTTGGTTCAAATAATGAATACATCAGCTCTTTTAATCAAGTATATGGGGTAAATCCTGACCGCAATTTGGTTATTGATGCCATAGCTGAATTTCAGAAAAGCCTGATATCCTATAACAGCCCTTTTGATCAATATCTTAAGGGGGATGAAAATGCCATATCCCCAGAGGCAAAAGAAGGTTATGCTCTTTTTAAATCTTATGGATGCTCCCAATGTCACCAAGGTATGAATGTAGGTGGAAATATGTTTGAAAAAATCGGGGTTATACGTCCTTATTACGGTAAAGATAATCCCGCAAAACTGACTGATTTGGGTAGATACAATCTCACAGGAAACAAGGAAGATATGTATGAATTCAGAGTTCCCAGTTTAAGATTGGTAGTAAAAACGCCTCCTTATTTTCACGATGGTTCCATTTCAACCCTGAATGAAGCTATCCAGTTAATGGGAAAACATCAGCTTGGAAGAGATATTAAAGACGACCATGTAAATAAAATCATTCAATTTCTGGCAACTTTGGAAGGGCAGTTAGAAAGTGGAAAGTAATCATCAGTCAAAATCAATCAAAACCAAAACCTTAATTGGTGTTTTGGTTAGTTTTGGCTTTCTATTTCTGATTACTTTTCTCTATTACTCAGCCATTAATTCCGATCATGAAAATCATAAAAAAATATCTATCCTTAGTTCCAAATTATTACAAACAAATGCCTTGATAAAAGAATACATTGTCGAAAACAGATATGGCTTACAAACTAATTATGACGGCCTCAACAGCATGCACGATGAACTTCATCGACTAACTCATGAATACAACAATATCTTAAAACAAAAGGCGGATAAACGACTTTTTAATCCTTTTGTAACCTTAACTATAGCGATTGACCAACGAGAAACTCGCATAGAAAAATTTAAATCTCAGGTGTCAGTTTATAAGCTTTCCAGCTCTTTTTTACCTTTTATGGCAGAAGAAATCAAAAAGATGATCCTGAATTCCAGTTTAAATAGCAAAACTGAAAAGCTTAATGTTATTAATGAATTTTTGCTTCAAATTGATAGTGTAGAAAAAAACAATATAAGTGACTGGAACGAACCCGTTAAATCTTTGCAAAAACAGCTGCCAAAGGAAATTGCACAGCAGGTTTACATTATCATCATACATGGTGAAAGATTGATAAATTCAAGAAACGATCTGGAAAAGCTGACTCTTGAAATTCTGGATTTTCAGATTGCTCAAAAGATATATAGTGCGACTGAAACATACAATGCAGTTTATCTTGAACAGGAAAGATCCTCAGGTCTTTACCAATTACTAATGGCAGTAATTATTGTTTTACTTAGTGGCGGTGTCGTTTTTTATATCTTCAAACAGGAAGAAACAAAAAAACATTTAAAAAAAACGCTAAGTTCGCTTACACAACAACAATTTGCCTTGAATCAGCACGCTATTGTTTCAATTGCTGATGTAACAGGAAAAATAATCTATGTTAACGATATGTTCTGTCAAATTTCAGGTTACAGTAAAGAAGAACTGATTGGGCAAAACCATAGAATTGTTAAGTCCGATGAACATGACAAAAACTTTTTTAAAACCCTGTGGAAAACTATTGCCAATGGGGAAGTATGGCATGGCGAAATTAAAAACATCAATAAGAGAGGCAATCCCTATTGGGTCAATTCGACAATTGTTCCTTTTATTGATGAAAACGGAAAGCCATACCAATATGTTTCCATCAGAACAGATATTACAGCAACAAAAAAAATTGAAAACCAATTAAATAGAGAGCGATCTTTCTTTGCAAAAATAACAAAATCGATGGGTGAAGGTTTATACGTTCATGATGAAACAGGCAGATGTACCTTCATTAACGGTAAAGCTCTTGAAATATTAGGATGGAATGAAGATGAGCTGCTCAATCAAAATATTCACGAAATTATTCATTACAAAGACCAACGTGGCATCCCTCTTGAATCCAAAGATTCGGATATACTCAAATCCTATACCACAACAGAGCCATTCCACAGTGAAAATCAGGTTTTCTGGTCAAAAAACGGTGCGATGATATCGGTTTCATTATCAGCTGTACCAATTTATGAGGATGATAGTTTTAAAGGTGGCATTATAGTTTTTCAGGATATCACTCAACGTAAATTACAGGAAAAAAGGTTAGCCAACGCATTGCTCGAGGCCGAAGAAGGTAATAGAGCTAAAAATAATTTTCTGAATAATATTAGTCATGAAATCAGAACTCCACTAAATGCTATTCTAGGAATGACTCATCTTGTAATGGAAACAAAACTTACAAAAGAACAAACAGATCATTTGCAGAAGGTAGAAATTTCCTCTCAAAATCTTTTGAAAATAATTAATGATATTTTAGATTTCTCAAAACTTTCTGACAACAAGTTTGAAGTTAAAATGATGCCTTTTAATATCTTGCAACTGGTTTCTGACATTGAGAAGACTTATAAAAAGAAATTTTCCAATAAATCTATAGGTTTTGATATTGATCTACAAAAAGACATTCCTGAAAATCTGGTTGGTGATTACAAGATATTGTTTCAAACACTGGATTACTTTCTGGACAACGCACTAAAATTTACCGAAAAAGGACATGTTAAATTAATCATAGACCTAAAATATCTCTCGGTATCCAAGGTATCTTTAAAATTTATTGTTGAAGATAGTGGAATTGGTATGACCGAAAATCAAATTTTAAATCTGTTTCAGGCTTTCTCTCAAGCAGATCTTTCCAGAACAAGAAAATATGGTGGTACCGGAATTGGATTGGCTATAGCTTATAACCTTGTTGAATTATTAGGCGGAGAAATTAACGTAGAAAGCACAAAAGGTAAAGGTAGTAGTTTCAGCTTTATTCTGGATTTTGATGTCGTAAAAGATAATGCCAAACCAGGAAAGAAATCGGCGACAAAAACCAAACATATTAATCAGGATGAACTTTCAGGATTATCGGTTCTTCTTGTAGAAGATAATGAATTAAATCAGGATCTCGCACTTCAGGTATTAAAATCCAAAGGTATAAAGGCAGATCTGGCCGTTAATGGGCAGGAAGCTGTAGATATGTTTCAGGAAAATCATCACTATGACTGCATATTGATGGATTGCCAAATGCCAGTAATGGATGGTTATGAAGCTACCAGACAAATCCGCGAGTTGAAGCTTAAAGACTTGCCCATAATTGCGGTCACTGCCAATGTGCTACCTGACGATATTGCCAAATCAAAGGAATCAGGTATGGATGACGTAGTTTCAAAACCTATCAATATTAAAATATTAATGGAGAAAATACATTTCTGGATTAAAAAATATCAAGGAGAAACACCTCAAATAAAAGCACCAGCCACTACAAATATTAAAACAAACATTGTTGAAAAAATGGAGCTTGGCACAACTGTCAATATGATAGAACCTGACAAAGCCATGGCTATGCTGGGTGCAAACGAATCACTTTATTTTCAATTACTAAACAGATTTTCAGTCGAATTTTCAAAACCTTTAACCGAGTTGGAAGCATTAATTGAAACAGATATGGAATCAGCTATCAGATTTGTTCACACACTAAAAAGTTCAGCTGCCACAATAGGGACAACTAACTTGCATCTTCAAGCTGGAGAAATTGAAACTCTGTTAAGAAATGAAAAAATAACACAAGCTAAAGAAAAAATAACGCATTTACAGATGAGTCTGGACGTAGTAAATGATCAGCTTAATGTATTACTGGATAAATACAAACAGTTAAATAATGATTCACAACAGGCAACCGAACAGGCTGATTCTGAAACAATTAATCAACTTGTTGAAACTCTTAAAAATCATCTGGATTCCTATGATTCTGAAGCAGATACGACTCTTGAACAGCTTAGAGGAAAACTGACAGACAAAAAGGTGATCACACAACTCGAAAAGGTAAAACACCTGGTTCTCCAATACGACTATGAAGAGGCATTGAATAAAGTAAACGAAATATTTGCCAAGGATGAGACTGAGTAGATGGCTAAAAAAACGATTCTGGCGATAGATGACGCACCGGAAATCCTGGATGTTATCAAAGCTACATTATCAGAAGAATACCGAATCAAATTGACAACTAGTGCAAAACTAGGGGTTGCTATTGCTGAATCGCAACAACCTGATTTAATTTTACTGGATGTTGTCATGCCAGATATGAATGGTTACGAAGCGGCGAAAATTCTCAAAAGTAATCCAAGAACAGAACATATTCCTATTATCATGGTATCAGGAATGACCGAGGTCAGTGACGAATTGATTGGGTTTGAAGCTGGAGCGGTTGATTATATAAACAAGCCCATTTCAGCGCCCATTCTCTCAGCCAGAATTAAAACACATATGTCATTAATGTTAACAACCAGAGATTTGAAAGAGGCTCATAGCAAAATTGCTCAGGAAAGGGAATTTCTCGATCAGATAGTTTACAGAATGGGGAATGATACGTTATTTAACCCTACAAACATTCAATTTGCAGCACGTTCCGAAGAGGTCAACAGCGGTGATGTACATTTGTCAGCGTTAACGCCAGATGGTAATCAACATGTTTTATTGGGCGATTTTACCGGTCATGGTCTACCAGCTGCGATGGGAGGCCCGTTGGTGTCATATATTTTTTATTCAAAAACCCATGCTGGTGCTTCTATGCAGGAGATATTGGAAGAACTCAATACTGTGCTGTGCAAGACACTACCCGTTAATATATTTATGGCAACTGGCGCACTTGAAATTTCACCAAATGAGCAAAAAGTCGGCATCTGGAATTTTGGCATTGAAGATATACTTTGTCTGGACAAGGAATATAAATGGATAAACTGTTCTTCGCAAAACATTGCGCTTGGAATTACACAACACAATAAGTTTATGACTCATTTTAATCTGACAACAAATGATCTTAACAGTATATATCTGTTATCTGATGGCGTAACTGAAGCTGCCAGTGGAGAAAATATGTTTGGAATGGAAAGATTGCAAAATGCACTTGTTGATAATTACAAAAATAATGGAACAATGGATGCCATACTGGACGAAGTAAGCAAATTTGCCAATTTGCAAAAAGGTTATGACGACATGACATTATTGGAATTTAAAATAAATTAAGCTAATCTTCTTATAGAGGTGAAAATGCTAAAAAACAGACAAACAATATTAGTCGTGGATGATACAGCCGCAAATCTCGATGTGCTGAAGGGATTATTATCGCCATTTTATAATGTGAAAATCGCTATCAATGGTGCTATAGCGCTTAAAATAATAGAAAAATTCCCACCAGATTTGATTCTGCTTGATGTCATGATGCCTGAAATGGATGGTTATGAAGTTTGTCGTCGCATTAAATCTAATCCGGAAACATATAAAATCCCGATTATTTTTGTCACAGCAATGAGCGAAGCAAGTGATGAACAAAAAGGGTTTAATCTTGGTGCTGTTGACTATATCACCAAACCAATAAATCCAGCAATTGTACAATCCAGAGTTAAAACTCATATAGCATTATCAGATCAAAGACGCCAATGTGAAGAAATGGTTTTGCAGCGAACTGCAGAACTGGAGAAAAGTCAGAAAGACGCAATTTTCATGTTAGGTGAGGCTGGACATTTTAATGATACCGATACAGGAAGTCACATATGGAGAATGGCGCAATATGCTGGCCTTTTGGCAAGAGCTAACAACTGGCCTGTTGAACAGGTAAAACTTCTTGAACTGGCTGCGCCCATGCACGATACAGGAAAAATTGGTATTCCGGATTCTATCCTGAAAGCGCCAAGGAAATTAACCGATGAGGAATGGGTTGTTATGCGCTCACATACTGAAATTGGCTATGGCATTTTAAGCGTGAGTCAGACGCCCCTATTTCAGTTGGCCGCTGAAATATCATTAACACATCATGAAAAGTGGGATGGTTCAGGATATCCCAGGAAACTGAAAGGGCAAGATATTCCTGAATCTGCCAGAATTGTTGCTATAGCCGACGTTTTTGATGCTCTCACGATGAAACGACCCTATAAAGAAGCTTGGCCTATTGATGATGCTTTTGCATTAATAGAAAAAGATGCAGGAAGTCATTTTGACCCTAACCTGGTTAAATTATTTATCGAAAATATGGATGAAATTCTCAAAATTAAAGACTATTGGGAAGAAAAAGAAAAAATGGATGCTATTGATGAAAAAAAACATGCTTAATAGATAACAATGTTTAACATTTAATATCAAAAATAAAACGAACTTCTTACTATCATAGTTCTTTTTTAATCATGTCCAGCTAGTGTTGTCTAATTCATACAAAACAACATTCTCTAACAATACACAAAAATATTAATAAAAATTGATAATTAATCTAACATTTCTCTACTTTTTTATTTAATCCTCCACTGCATCATTATGAATAAGTTCTTGACAAGCCCCAAACTTATCTCTACATTTGTAGATATTATCACTACAAACGTAGAGGAAAATATGACTAAACCAATCGACTTATCCGACTTTGAACTCGAAGTTATGCAGTTATTCTGGCAATACCCCGAATCGACTGCGCCGGAAATTCATAAATTAATCGAACAATTACGTCCTGTAAGTTATTCAACCATCAAAACGATTATTGATCGACTTGAGAAAAAACAGGCAATATCGCGAAGTCGCCAGCAAGGCCGAACGATTTATTATTTTCCGCTCATTGAAAAAAACCAATTAAGAAAACCCATGATTAAGGATTTTATTAAGCGGGTATTTCTAGGTGAGAGCAAACCACTGGTTGCGCATATTCTCAAAGAAGAGGCGTTATCGCTGGATGATATTAGTTATTTAGAATTGTTGCTTGAACAAAAAAAGAAGGAGCTGAAATAATTATGAGCTTATTTTTAATCTCAAATTTCATTCTGTCGACTTTGGCTGTTTTATACCATCGTTACGGTCATCGAAACATTTCAATGAAATTGTTTTTTTCGGCTTTTGCTTTGATTTGCTGGGTTGTTCCTTTCACCATGGTTCGTGAATATCTTCCGCAAGATATTGCCGTAAATGTCAACTGGATAGTTAATCTGCAAACGCCAGCGACCACATCAGTCAGTCATATTAATAATCATGTCAGTTTGCACGATTTACTTACGTTAAACAATGTCTTTATCGCACTGACCGCACTGGGTGTTTTATTATTTATGATTCACCTCTACAAACACTTTCAATGGCTAAGAACACTAAAAAATAATTCTTCATTCAAAAGAATTGAGGATTATAAGGCGATTCCGGTTTATTCATCCGATTTAATCAGTAACGCCTTACTGATTGGTTATAAATACCCCGAAATATGGGTAAATACCAAACTGGTTGATTCTCCCTATCTGGAGATTGTTCTGGAACACGAAATGAATCATTTTAAGCAAAAAGACAATTACTGGTTGCTTTTGCTTCAATTTGTTCAATCCATTTACTGGTGGAATCCACTCATAAGATTATTGGTCAGCAATATTGAAACCTTAATTGAAGCGCGCTGCGACTATATCAGCAGCCATTCGTTTAATGAGGGCATTTATCAACAAAAATTAACTGACCTAATTGTTGCGAGTCTGCCCATAGTCAGTACCAGATTTGCTAGTACCGTAGTCTGCAAAAACTCAAACATAAATCGACTAAAACTACTCAAGGAGAAACAAACCATGAACTTGCTTTCAAAACTAACTGCCGGCCTTTTATTCGTAACAGGTGTCGCAATTTTAACTTTACCGATTTCATCAACTAATATTTTTGCATCAAATGAAATAGCAGAAAAATTTAAGGCTCCAAATGCTCTTACGATGAATTTTATTGATATTCCACTAGAACAACTGGCGCCAATTATTACTGAAATTTATAAACTAGAGCCTAATTCTTATTCAGATGAAATTAAAAATGAATTAATTTCTGTGAAAATAGAAAGCGTACATAAAGATGAGTTTCTAAAAAAATTAACAGAGTTAACTAATATAGAATTTAAAATAATAAATAATCAACTTGCCATTAAGATCTTACCAAACAGAGTAAGAAAAAATAAATCTGAAGCATCAAAGAATGCAAAAACAGATTCATAGAAAAAGGACGTATTGGCAAAAGAAAAAAGGCTAGAAATATTTCTAGCCTTTTCTCCATTATGATAGACAGCTTTTACTTATTAACAAAAATCTTGCCATCTTTCATAACAAAAGACACACCTGTTTCCATAACTTTAATATCTTTAAGTGGATCACCATCAACCGCGATAATATCTGCCAGTTTTCCTTTTTTAATGCTACCCAAATCGTCTTCAATTCTTAATAATTTGGCTGCATTTAAAGTAGCTGACTGAATCGCTTCCAATACAGGCATTCCGGCTTCAACCATATAGCGGAACTCTCTACCATTTAGTCCATGAGGAAATACTCCGGCGTCCGTTCCAAAGGCAATTGGAACACCCTTAATGTATGCTTTGCCAAAAGTCGACTGAATCAATGGCCCTATTTTTGCGGCTTTGGGCTGAACCACTGCAGGATAATAACCAGGAATGGCGGCTTTCTCTGCTACCCATTTACCAGCAGTAACTGTAGGTACATAATAAGTTCCTTTCTTCTTCATCAAACTCATCACTTCATCATTCATGTATGTGCCGTGTTCAACAGAATCCACCCCTGCCAATACTGCTCGCTTCATACCTTCAGTACCGTGGGCATGAACCGCTACTACAAAATCATAATCCTTGGCAGTTTGTACAACAGCTTTTAATTCTTCATCAGTAAATTGAGGATTATCACCTTTTTTGGCTACACTTAAAACGCCTCCCGTTACTGTCAACTTGATTACGTCAGCACCTTCTTTGTAACGTTGTCTAACAGCTTTCATCGCTTCATAGGGTCCGTTGATTACACCTGCTTCTGGCCCCGGATCACCCATCAACTGATGATTAACGCCATTTGTTGGATCTGCATGACCACCAGTTGTCGCAATACTTTTTCCCGCCGCGTAAACTCTTGGACCGACAATGTAACCTTTATCAATTGCATTTCTCAAAGCAACAGGGACACCCTTGTAATGCTCACCTAAATCTCTAACCGTGGTAAATCCTGCCTCCAGCGTTTTTTTGGCGTAAACTGTACTTCTAAGCGCGGCATCAGCAGGATTGAATTTGAATCTTTCTGAGTAGGATTGACTATTACTTTCTCCGGAAAGATGAACATGCATATCCATCAGCCCTGGCATCACAGTTTTATCTTTTAAATCTACAACTTTTTGTCCTTGTTTTGGTTTAATAAAACCTGAGCTCACCTTGACAATTCGATTACCTGATATCTCTATAGAATAATTGGAACGAACCTTTAAAGCGTCCACATCCACCAACTTACCTGCATAAATTAATACTTCTTCAGCAGCAGCCTGAAAACTCATAACCGCACAGATAAGTAACATTACCGATCTTTTCATTTACTTGCCCCTTGATAAATTAAGTGCCCAAAGCCTAATTGATAAAATCGCCCATATCAAATGACATTATTTCATAAGCACAATTGTGAGTTCTGAGTATATATCATTTTAATTTTAAAAACCTGCATTCACAAAAAAGGAGGCTTTGAGCCTCCTTCTTCAAACAATATAATTGTTGTTTAGAAATGGTAAGTTGCTTCGATACCATAAGTTCTTGGCGTTTGTGGTGTCACCACTAAAGTACCAAAGAATTCACGGAAAGAATCAACTGGTTGACGTTCATCTGTCAGGTTACGACCCCACAGATAAACTTCCCAGCTACCTTCATTGTCTATCAGACCAATTCTACCACTTACCAATGAGTAGGCATCGACATGACCGAAAGGAACAGTATGGGGAATACCATAAGACTGTAGATCAAGCGCAGCAGTCAAAGGGTGTAAACCATCAACAACTCTTTCCTTTTCGTTTTCGACTGTCGTGTAATAGTCACCTGTGTGAGTTACATCTAAGCGAATCAACAGATCAGAACCCATTGAAGGTAAAGAGGTGTAGTACTGGATACCGATTGCAGCATTCAAATCAGCAGCTCCCGGCAAACTGTTCCCTTTGGCATCAATTGGAATTCTTTTACCTTGTGCAGCATCATAAACACTTGAACCACCAGGGAAACTTGAGAAAGCTGCATCCAGAGTACCAATCGAACCACTTAAAGTTAATGATTCGCTGACTTTAAAATTCGCTTCTATTTCAACACCTGAAGTTTCTACTTCAGCCGCATTGGTAATTCTGATGGCAGTCAATTGAGTACCGGTTATTGGGTCGAATCCGAGATCAAAGAACTGATTTACCTGATAGTCTTCATAGGTTGTATCAAAATAAGCCATGTTCAAAGTCAAACGGTTATCCATCAAACTGGTTTTCACACCAACCTCGGCACTGACAACTGTTTCCTTGTCAAATTCTATACCTGCATCCAAATCAGCCTGAGTAATATAATCCAGATTAAAACCGCCAGATTTGAAACCAGTACTTCCCTTGATATACATATTGGTATTGTCCGAAACAGCATAACCAAGGCTCAAGGTAGGAGCGAAGAAAGTATCTTCCCGACTGTCAAGATAGCCACCAGCCGGTGTACTACCAATTCCAAATACGCCAGAAAAGCTCCCGTCAAGATTCCACTCTACATCTTTGGTTTCTTTCGAATAACGGAAACCAAATCCAGCTTTTAATCTATCTGAAAAGTCATAACTACCACTCATATACATGGCTGTACTTTTAGTTTCAACATCACCATCATTTCTAACAATTGCTCCAGGATAGTTGCCAAAAAGAAAAACGGCATTTCCCTGAATTGCATCACGATAGGTATGAGAATCCTGATTATAATGATAAAGACCCAATACATATTTCAGATTTTTACCTTCAGGCGATATAAATTGAAATTCCTGAGTAGTCTGGTCATATTCGTCATGATACTCAACCGTCAAATAGTCGATTGCTGTATAGTCAGTATCGTTGGAGTAAAAGATTTTGGTATTACGATTTGCTGTAATCGATCTGAATATAAATCCATTCTTCATTTCGTAATTGACATCAAAACTGACGCCCAAAATATCTCTGGTTTCAAGCCCCTGATGTCCCCAATGAACCTGATCTTCACCACTGACAAAACGATCAATACTAGACGCGAATGCATCAGTCAAATTTTGTCCCAGAACCGGTACTCTTTCAGACTGTAACCCATCAAAAGCAATGTTGATATCCAGATTGTCAGATGGTTGATAACGTAATTGAGCACGCCAGGATTGTGTATCTTGATCATTTAATTTTTCTGTTGTGTCCGGATCTTCGGTTGGCCCAACACCGGCAGTTGGAAATGGAGGAAATCCCAAAGCTTCAAATTGTGGACTTACAACATAAGTGATGTAAAAATCCAGCGGCATGTAAGTCGGAGCACCAGTATTTGGATCAAGTCCAATCATTAATTGTGTTGGCACATCACTATTTTGATATACATTTTCAACATAACCATCACGCGTTCTATTTGAAACCGCTACTTTGGCTGACCAGCTGTCATTCAAAGGTTGATTTACCATGGCTTTGAATTCAACACCATTATAGTTGGCCACATTAACAGTAGCACTTGCTTCAAAAATATCACTTGGCTTAACCGATACAAGACTTACAGCTCCTGCTACCGTATTTTTACCGAACAGAGTTCCCTGTGGTCCCCTTAACACCTCAATCCGCTCAAGATCAACCAGATCCTGATTAACAGCTGGACCTTGTCCCAGATAAACACCGTCAAGATAAACCCCTACCCGACTATCAAAACCGATGTTTCTACTGGGAGCTCCAACGCCACGTATTAAAATTCTTGAATTGAAATCTGTTCCCTGAGTGATCAAAACATTGGGTATCAATTCACCAATTTCTCTTAATTCCTGAACACCTGTTTGGTCAATGGCTTCATTAGAAAAAACTGAAATAGCGATAGGTACCTCACTTAATCTTTCTGTTCTTTTCTGAGCCGTAACCACAACAACATTATCATTGTCATCCTCATTTCTATCTTCAGCAGCCGAGTATGAGCCATACATGGCCAAACTGACAGCCAAAGGGAGTAACAACTTTTTATGGTTATTTTTCACGATAAATCCTCCATAACCTGAGTTAGTAATATTATTTTTATTTCACCTAAAGAATTCGCTGCTTGAAAATCACCTTATCTATTGCTTTCCTGTTCATAATCTTTTAAAAAAACAAAAGGTGACAATCGCGTCAACAATGACCACACAATACACTTTTTTCAAAAAAAAAACCACAACTCCGACCAATATAAAAAATTATCTAATTGCGTAAAATTTTATTTTTTGTACCAACCAATTCAGATATTTTTTGAGCTTGTTTGATTTTTCTTACATACTTGAAAACATTTTGTAAATAAACATTCTTTGATATTGCTCCTGGATTAGTTTATTTTTTATTTCATAAATCAGGATTCTTGCAGGAAACTATGGTTATCAAGCTAATAAAATATAGTATCGCCGTTACTTTGGGTGTCATTATTGGATTCTATATTCAAAATTCAGGATCATCTGTCGCAATTGAGCTAACTAATGATATTGAAGAAATCACAACAAACAATTCTGAATCAACTCTTCTGAACGTTGGTCAAAATTCATCAGAAAAAAGTATCAATGATGAATTAAAAACCATGCAAAATGATGCAATACAACAAATAAACCATCTCTCACAACAATTAAAAGAAAAAGATAAAGTTATTAATGAATTAAAGAAACAACTTGAAATTTCACCTGATTCTGATGAACCAACAACCGATGTTGCCAAATTACTCAGAACTATATCTTTTGCTGATTTTCGCCAAATCGTAGATGATTCACTGCAAAGAAGGTTCAACGACTATCTGATTCAACTTGATCAAAATGAAAGTGATGAAATTAATTTGGCTGTTACCCGCCGGCCTAAAAAAAATGACTGGAATGAAGAACTCAAAAGCAATATTCATCAGTACATTAAATCTCAGGATCAAGACAATTTACACTTTGTCGAAGATATTATTTGCAATTCCAATCTCTGTCGTTTAAAAGTCCAGTCTGACGATCACCAACACTGGAAAAATATTTATTATTCAATGACAAGGCAGGATTGGTTTGACTCACCAACTATTATGAGCAAATCAAATGACCCTAATGTTTTCGTTTACTTTATATCAAAACCTATAAAATTCTAGCGAGTTAAAAAATGATAAAATTATTATTTGATGGGCAAGTTAACCTTTTTATTATCTACCTGATAGCAATCATAATTTCCCTGACCTTTCATGAATTTGGACATGCACTTGTAGCCAAAATTTATGGTGATGATACACCGCAAAGAATGGGCAGACTGACACTCAATCCGGTACCCCATATTGATCCGATGGGATTGCTTATGGTTGCTGTAATCGGATTTGGCTATGCTCGTCCAGTGCAAACCAATCCAAGGAATTATAACTCTCGATATGCTCCTCTCTGGATTGCAGCCGCAGGCCCCGGGATGAACTTGCTTCTGGCATTTATATGCATCAATCTTCAGGTTGGCGCATGGTTTTTTGGTATTGATGCATTATTAGGTGCTGGACCTCAAAAGTTTCTTCAGTTTATGGCTTTCATCAATTTATTATTGATGCTTTTTAATCTTTTGCCGATTGGTCCGCTTGATGGTCATTATATTCTTCCTTACTTTATGCAGCGTGAAAACGCCATAAAATACGATAGATGGAATGCACAGTATGGTCATTTGGTATTTTTAAGTTTAGTAGTACTAAGTTTAATGGGACTGCCCATCTTTACCTTTTTGTTAGATGTAGCAGGTTATATCGCATCTTATCTGATTATTTTTTAACAACATTTTTCAGTCCAGGCTTGATGATTTTTATAGGCTTCAAGTCTTTGCTGAAATTGTGCCCGAATATCCTCTTTTATATCATCAGGTAAATGACTAATTGCGTCATTTTGCAAATTAACTGCTTCTTCATATTTACCAGCCAAAGCATAAGCAGCTGCCTGAGTATCGAGAAACATATATGAATTGTCTTTGTTAATTTTTAATTTCTCTGCCCAAAACATCGCTCTTTTTGCATCCCGAAATTGTTTTTCAGGCGCTGTAGCGTAAAGCCAGGACAAATTATTAATACTCATTTGATGGTTATCATTGGCTGCTTTTTTAAACCAGTGAATCGCATTCGCCAAATCCGGCTCCCCCATCAGGTCAGAATAAAATAATTGGCCTATTTCGAACGATGCTTCTCTTAAACCGTTATCTGCTGCTTTTTTTAGCCATTTAAAACCTTCATCAACATTCTTTTCGACACCTTCACCATCACGATAAAGCAAACCGATGGAATATTGCGCATCTGTCCAGTCGTTTTGCGCAGCGGCCAAATACCAATCAAATGCTTTCTTGTCAGATACTTCTGTACCAAGTCCATGATAATACATATTACCCAGCAACCACTGAGCTCTTGCACTTTCCTTTTCAGCGGCTTTAGTACATGTTGTTAAAGCAACTTTAAAACTTTCGGCCCGGTAATGATTAACACAATCTCCCAAAAAATCATCTTTTGGGGTTTCTGATTCTGAACATGCTGCCAATACCAAAAACACAGCACTTAACAAATTACGCAACTTCATTTAACTTCCTTTGATAAACCATGAGATCATTTGATTATTTTCAAATATTTATAATCTTGCATCCTGATATATTAACTCATTTCATAATTATTTACATAATCTAACCACCACATTGAAAACTTATATAACCAATTGTTGGTCTAATTTGCTAGCATGAAGCTCCCAAATAAGATTAAGTTCTGCATGTTTTTTGAGATATTTTTTAAAATAAAATGCATTTAGCCAAATTTTTTACTAGCTTGATCTTAATGGAAGCGATTATATGCATATGGAAATTCTGTTTTATGATGGGGATAAGCAGTGACCAAAAAACTTACACAAGAAGATCAAAATTTCATCTGGAATGTTGTTAATCTTGCTTCACAAAAAGCGGGATCACATACCTTATTGTTCCATAACAAAGATAATTTTTTCGATGAATACGGCAGAATTGTCGCCAAATGGCCCGATTGGTTATTGCCAGTTAGAGGCTATCTGATATATCAATACAATGTCAAACATGCTGATTCTCTTCTGATTCCTATTCTCAGAGAAGTGATGTCAGAGGCAAATTTTGCTGCATACGGAAGAAATAATGAAATGGCAATTTTACCAAAAAGGTTCAGCCAGGCCTCGTAATCAAAACCGTGGCTGTTTCAATATCATAAACTTTAATTATTTTGACAAATGCTCTTCAAATAATTGATAAATTCTGGTGTACTCATCCAGCCAACTGGAAGGTTCTCTAAATCCATGAGGTTCAACCGGATAAATTGCCGTTTCAAAATAACGGGTTTTTTTCAATTCGATTAATCGCTGCACCAATCTTACACTGTCCTTAAAAAACACATTGTCATCCACCATACCATGAGCAATGAGTAATGGTTTTTTTAACCCTTCTGCGAACTCAATGGGTGAGCTTCGTTCAAAAGCATCCGGGTCAACTTGTGGTGTATTTAATATATTTGAAGTGTAACCATGATTATAATGAACCCAATCAGTAACGGGTCTTAGTGCAGCACCTGCAGCAAATACATCCGGTTCTTTGAACATTGCCATAAAGGTCATAAATCCACCGTAGGATCCGCCATAAATGCCAACTCTGTCAGGATCAACGTTTGCGTTTTTAGCCAACCATTTTGCCCCCTGAACCAAATCTTCCAGCTCAGGCGTACCCATATTGCGATAAATTGCTGTTCGCCAATCTCTACCGTAACCTTTTGAAGCTCTATAATCCATATCAAGAACCACATACCCCTGTTGTGTCAGCATGTTGTGGAACATAAATTCCCTAAAATAACCTGACCAACCCTTGTGTGCATTTTGCAAATAGCCTGCTCCATGAACAAAGATCACCGCAGGCTTTTTACCATTTTTATCCTTTTTATTATCGCTTCTGGATGCGTAATATCTCGAATAAATCGGTTTTTTACTATGAGGCGATTTTACTGCAACTATCTCAGGAGCTTGCCATTGATAAGATTTAAACCTTTCTGAAGTGGTATTGGTTATTTTTACCGACTTTTTACTATCAATCGGTTGAATATATAATTCTGTTGGCTCAGTAGATTTTGAATGCAATATAACCAATGATTTTTCATCATGTGACAAGGCATAGTCATTAATTCCACCCAGTTCGGACAAGGCCTGAATTCTTCCACCTTTGCTTGCAATACGATAAATTTCATAATTGCCAGGATGATTTTTATTTGCCTTGAAATAAAAGAATTTCCCATCCTTTGATAATGTGATGTCACTGACTTCAAACTCACCACGAGTCAACTGTGTAGCTCTTCGCTTGCCACTTTTAATATAAATATGTGAATAACCATCTTCTTCTGATAAATAGTAAATGGTT
>Ga0224506_10000373_pt1 | contig 40172 bp, 39 predicted proteins | sample SF_Jan12_sed_USG_2_FD_169108 | JGI IMG/M metagenome (GOLD analysis project Ga0224506, IMG submission 169108) | Sediment microbial communities from San Francisco Bay, California, United States - SF_Jan12_sed_USGS_8_1 | ecosystem: Environmental > Aquatic > Marine > Sediment | place: USA... | reverse complement strand
ATGAGACCAGTGCAGCAAATCGTTGGGCAGGAGATAAGATGGATTATTCGATGGCACTGGATGCATTGATGGGATAGTAAGAAATTAAATGGGGTCAAACGAACATCAGATGTGAAAATTCATAATCACTCACATACCGCTTCTCGTTGTATCCGACCAAAGAGTTCAATCTTTTGAGTGACCGTAATCGCGGAAATCAGCAACTCCTCAAGAATGGTAACACAGGCTCGTTTGCATGAAATTCTTGCTAGTGGCCTAACACAAGGCATGTTTATTCAAATTATACCTGCTGCAAGATGTCTAGCATGATAGGTTTTAGACCCGCAAAGAAAAATTCTACGGCAATAACCATGACAATGAGCCCCATGAGTCTCATAAGGACTGCATTGCCCGTTTCGCCTAAAAAGTGAATGATACGGTTGGCAGCAAAAAGTATTATGAAAGTTAACATCATAACCAGTGCCATAACGGAAAAAAGTACTAACTCAAGGTCGAAACTGGTGGCGTCTTCCATTAATACAATCGCATTTGTGATGGCGCCCGGGCCGCAAATCATAGGGATCGCTAGCGGTGTAATGCTGATGTCGTTAACATAACTTTTCACTTCTTCATCGGCCACCTTCACCCTGGATAGTCTGGCTTGCAACATATCCATACCCATAATAAAGAAGATAACACCGCCGACAATTCTGAAGCTATTCACCGAAATATTGAAAAAGTTAAACAAAAGCTGGCCAGAAAGAGCAAATAATAACAAAACGAAAAAAGAAACCAGTACGGCTTTACGCGCTGTCCGAACCCGTTGTTGTGGGTTGAGGTCTGCTGTGAGAGTCATGAAAATCAATATGGGTTGGTGTTATTTCGCCGCATTCTATCTTGAATAATAAGTCTAATGCATATTCGTGGTGATATTTTTTATTCTACATAGTAAGGATTATCAGACGGTTGATAAAAGGCCAATTATATCGACAAAATAGCATTGAAATATTGGAATTTGATATCATTCTAGGGTTTCAGTGAATTGTAAAATACCTGATTGTTTTACTAAACTATTTTATCAACAGACTAAAATGTTTTATATTAGTCAGTATTAACTTAGCGATGGGAATTCCATGGATATAAATATACATGTCAGTGAAGGGGCTCAAGGGTATCTGGCTCAATTATTGGAAAAGCAAGAAATAAATGGTATGGGTGTTCGGATATTTGTGACACAGCCAGGAACTCCCTATGCAGAAACCTGTCTAGCCTATTGTAAACCAGGTGAAGAAAAGGCAACTGATGAACAGCTGGCCTTTGAAAAGTTCATTGTATATCTGGATGAGCCTAGCCTAAAGTATTTAGAAGAAGCTGTGGTTGACTATCAAGAAGAAAAAATGGGTGGTCAGCTCACTATTAAAGCGCCCAATGCAAAAATGGCCAGGGTGACAAAAGATAGTCCTCTTGATGAGCGTATTCGGTATATTCTATATACAGAAATCAATCCGGGGCTATCCTCTCATGGTGGCGAAGTGTCTTTGGAAGAGATCACCGAAGATATGGTTGCTATTCTTAAGTTCGGGGGTGGTTGCCAAGGATGTTCTGCGGTTGATATGACCTTGAAGGATGGTGTTGAAGCGACGTTAATTGAACGAATTCCTGAATTGAAGGGCGTTCGTGACGTTACCGATCATACGGTTACTGAAAACGCTTTCTATAAGTAGATACCGTTGAACGGAAGGCATTTTTGTTGCCAGGCGACGTTAAATGAGTCCTGTCAGTTATTTACTCTGGTAAATCCAGTCAGGGCTTTGCTCCTGTAAAACTGCCCGCACATTACCTGAATGAGGTATGTCCGACAACGTGGGTTAGGGGTGCTAGCAGGACGCGGCGATCTTGCCTATAAGCCGAACCCTTATCCATACATCGGCCTTAAGTAAACTACCGTTCTAGAGCGATAATAGCCCAGCCCAGCTTGCAGATTGTAGGTATATCAACGGTTTGCAAAGCAGGGAATGACAGATTAAAGGTATGCTTTTTTTAGTTTTGTGTAAGCTTCGGTGATTTGCTGGTATTTTTTGGTAACACCGCCCCGATCGGGGTGATGTAACATACTTAATTGCTGGTATTTTTGTCTAATAGCTTTCCATGAGGCTTCGGGAGGAAGCTCTAAAACCTCTAAAGATGTAGTTGTATCATTCTGAGCTAAAAATTTGGACCAAAATCCGTCTAGCATCTTCTCGACTTCTGCTCTATCAGTTTCCTGTAAGTTCATCAAATCAAGGTAGTAAGACTCCATTGGATCCTGTCTTCCTACGCAGGTTGTGATCGATTCTGACCAGGGGAGTAACCGAATAGTGAGTTGCCCTATATCTAAAAAACCACTTTTAGTTTGGCTTAATTGTTGTCGCAAATTATATAAAGCGTTGAATAATATGAAATGAACCCTGAATAGCGTAAGCGAGTCTTTAAAGGCATCTTTCGAAAATAGCAAGGGCATGCTGTCATTCAACTCATTTAACAGCTCAATCTCTTTTAAGCCTTCAGGATGTTGAAGCAACAACTGATGTAATGTTTTAACCAGATTGGGAGGCGTGTTTAACGGTATTTCACTCATAAGGATGCAGCCTGGTGACCAATTTGAGTATTTTTCATCAATTGCGCACAACCCTGTGGGCCTGGGTGTGCGCGAAATAAGTATTTATGTATTTACCCTATACATTTACTATGGCTCGTTCTTTTCTCCGGCTGAGAGCTGATTTCACAATAAGCGAGAGAACAACGCCCATAATATAAGCGGCCACTCCCAATAGCAGTGTAGAATTACTATAAGCAATAGATGTCAAAGCAGGGCCGGGGCAGAACCCGCCTAAACCCCAGCCAATGCCAAAGACAGCTGAACCCATCACCAATTGAGTGTCCAGACGATCTTTTGTGGGTAATCGCCAGTATTCTGCATAAACCGGACGGTTCATTTTAACCGCGAACAAATTAGCAATAATCATTATTGTCAGGCCGCCAGCAATTGCGAGCGCCAGACTGGGATCCCATGAGCCGGTAATATCCAGAAATCCAATGACTTTGGCCGGATTGACCATGCCGGAAATACATATGCCGGCGCCAAACATAATACCGGTTAATAGTGAGATGATATCTTTCATGACAGTCCCCCTACTAGGTAACGGATGACATAAACGGTTACAATAGCACTGACCATGAAGCTGGTTGTTGCCACAATGGATCTCACACTCCAGCGAGAAATGCCACAAATACCGTGTCCACTGGTACAACCGGATCCAAATGTAGCACCAATGCCAACTAATAGTCCTGCCAGTATTACCCAGTTACCTTCAACCACCGGCTCCAGTGTTTCCAATACGCCGCCCGCACCTTGATATAGGTAACCACCTATAACCATACCTATTAAAAACAATATCCGCCAACTGACTTCGCCTTTAATTGGATTGAGGATACCTGTTACCATGCCATTCACTCCGGCAACATCACCGCGGAGTAAAAACAATAACATCGCAGATAGACCCATAATGAGCCCGCCTCCGTATGCACTCATAGCATCAAATTGAATTATTTCCATCATGAACTCCTAGCCGTCGGCTTCAATAGCCACTTTGAATGTGCATTCTGTTGCTAAAACGATTTGCTCGTTGTCCAGTTTAATGACAACTTCATTTGGTACTTCTGCATCAGCTCTAATGACAGTACCCCTTTGTGGTTTTTTAGATTCATACCCCAACATAACAACCACTTTTTTATTGAGTAGTTTAGGATCCTGTTTTGGGTAGCGGTCTACACCAATATATTTATATCGACTCATTATAAGAAAGCCCCTGGCTATTTGTGACTGTAACTAATGTGGATTGCATTTTTGCCGGTTAATATCTGTGCAGATATTGATAGCTGCTGGTGCATCAGCTTGATTTTAGTTCCTTCAATATACCGGCCAAGTAACTTAAATATTTCCAGGCTGGAGATATAATCCCATTGTTGTGTTGAGCAGCTAATAAGGATTCGAGGGAACGCCATGCGTTGATCTTCTATAACGGTCGCGAGTTGTGACAGATGTTGGACAATTTGCGCCTCCAGTGAGGTTTGCTCTCCAATATCTATGTCATCCTTCTTAAGGGAAACTGACAGCCATTGCTTTCTTTGTAATTTTGCAGTGAGTTTGTTTTTTAACCCGGGATCAGAAAGTTTATTTTTGAGCGCTTTGTTTATGGCGCTGTTGTCCATGATTAAAATTGATTTTGTACGGTTGGAATATCGCTCGAATACTTCTTTAAGTTGTAATAACGAGAGGTTTTTGTTGGGATCCATTCTTAATAGAAATTCCTGACATTGCCACAGAAGTAACCCTATTCCGCCAAACACATTGCCGCTGTTCACCACAAAGTGTTTTATTTTGCCTGTTTTTCGATCATGTTTACGAAAAAAATCAATAAAGTGGGTTTTTAATTTCATTGTAGACGCGACAGCATTGTCCAGCTCATTTGGATAGATGACGGTATTGGGTAAAAATATAAAAATAGCGTCATTTTCTACTGAGTGATTTACCAGGAAATCAGTCCAATTCCATTTTTGATTTTGAATGATACCGCTGGTTGCCGGAATGATTTCAGCGTTCTTTGAAAACAATGATCTGGCGACAGAATCGTTTAAATCTTCGGTTTGCATATCATTCCAGATAATTTCAGCAGGTTTGATTACAATGTTTGGATATTTTTCCAAATCCTGGCCTGAAAGGCTTGCAGCGCTATCGCAGGCCAAGGATATTAAACTTGCTTGACTCATTTAATACGTCCCGGTGTGAATTAAAGACTGAATAATTTTATTTTTATTATTCCTCAGCCTCTGATCATCATAGCAGTTGTACGATGTGTTAACTGACCTTCCATATATGAAGTGCAGCATATATGTTGCTCAAAAGTTTTAGCCTTTTGTGGCCAGGCTGTGGCCAATATAAGCAATAGCTAACATAAAGTCAGGGCTGTAGACTACTATAGAAAATCGCGAAAAAAAATACACAGTTCTCAATTTTTAGTGGGAATAATAACCTAAGCACTGCTATTTGATATATGGACATCAAGTGCCACGCTTTGTGTGGCACAGGTTAAACCAGGTGAATAATCATACTATGCTCTAATGCGGTCTGGGGTTTAATTCAATGTCTTGGCATTTCGTGTCAATAATTTTGGATAATATTACCGGTTACTTTGCCGATGAATTAACCTTGATGTATTATCTGCTTCTATTTTTTGGTACTGGATTTCATGTATAAATTTAAACAGATTGGCATCTTTGGACGATTGGAAAGCTATAATGTTATCGAAACATTGAAGCGGCTGACTCAATTTCTAACTGATCAGGGTGTTAGTTTTTCTCTTGAGTCTGATTTTGGTACCAAGCTATCTTCCAGATTTCAATATTTAGATCGGCAAGAAATTGCTGCCCAGTCAGATTTAATTATCGTGGTTGGAGGTGATGGGACATTATTGGGAGCCGCTCGTGATGTAGCCAGTCATAACGTTCCGGTAATCGGTATTAACCGAGGTCGGTTAGGCTTTTTAACTGACATCATGCCTGATGAAATTGAATCTGGCATCCATGATGTATTAATGGGCCATTATGTCGAAGAACATCGATTTTTACTCGATATATCGGTTAAACGGTGTGGCAAAGTTATTCATCAGTCTTTAGCAATGAATGATGTGGTATTACATCCAGGCCAATCTATTCGAATGATTGAATTTGAGTTGTTGATTGATGATCAGTTTGTTTACAGTCAGCGATCAGATGGATTGATCGTATCAACGCCAACAGGGTCAACAGCTTACGCGTTGAGTGCTGGCGGACCAATTATGCAGCCTAAATTGAATGCCATCGTCTTAGTACCTATGTTTCCTCATACCCTGACTAGCCGACCGCTGGTCGTAGATGGTGACAGCAAAATTTGCATTCGTGTAGGCCATAATAGAGATCTTGATCCCCAGGTTAGTTGTGATGCTCAGTCTCATGTTGTGACACAAGAAGGAGACGAGCTCGAAATACGGAAATTTTCTGGCAGGCTGCATTTATTACATACATCGCAATATAACTATTATGAAACCTGTCGGTCGAAATTAGGCTGGGGTAGTCGTTTAGGTCTTGGGCAGCGATATGAAGAAGACGGGGAGTAGGATATAACAGTATGAATTTTCAACACCTTATTAAACAGATGAACCCGGAAGTCTATCAGCAATTAAAACAGAGTCTCGAACTGAGTAAATGGCCTAATGGTGCGTCTTTGACTCAGCAACAAAAAGAAATCTGTATGGAGGCGGTAATTGCTTATGAACATACGCATCTTACTGAAGACCAGCGGACGGGTTATGTAGAAAAAGGTAAAAAGATCACAGATAAAGGCGTGGTTAAGCAGCCAATCAATCTGATTGATATATTGGACGTTCATTCATGATGGATGATCTGTTTGCCGAAAAAACAACTGATCTATTAGGGGTTGGAATTCTGGATAAAATGTTGACCCGTCTGGATTCTGAAAACGGTGTTCAGTACCAATTAATGCTGGGATCAGACAAAATTGATATGAATGCATTGATTGGCCGCACACTGGAATTTCAATTTGATCAACAAATATTTTGTAGTTATTGTGGCAAACAAACGTCAAAGAGTTATCAGGGCTTATGTTACGATCACTTTATGTCATTAGCTCAAAGCGACAGCTGCATGATGAGCCCTGAAAAATGTCATTTGGCACAGGGCACTTGTCGTGAACCGGCATGGGCTGAAACGGTTTGCCAGCAAACACATTATGTTTACCTTGCCAATTCATCAGGCGTAAAGGTGGGTATTACCAGAGCAGGTCAACTACCGGTTAGATGGCTTGATCAAGGAGCTGAGCAAGGGCTTATTATTGCGCGCGTTACCAGCCGGTACTTATCGGGTCTTTTGGAGGTCGTATTTAAGCAGCATGTATCCGATAAAACCAACTGGCGCAATATGCTAAAAAGTGAAACGGACGACATTGATCTGATTGATCAACGTGATAAGTTATTCAATCTTTGCTCAGAACCACTGTCTCAATTAGAACAGCAATATGGACGACAACATATACAACTGATTCGTCAGGGTGACATACAGGAATTTAATTATCCCGTTTCACACTATTTAGAAAAAATATCGTCTATGACTTTTGATAAGCAAAGCCAGATTGGTGGTAAGTTGCTTGGCATTAAAGGTCAATATCTTATCTTAGATCAGGGTGTTGTGAATATTCGCAGGCACTCTGGCTATCAAGTAAAACTCTTTGCATCTGCAAGTTAACGTATTGGAATTTTTATGAGTAATACTACACCTCAGACAATCTACCTGAAGGATTATCAGGCTCCGGAATTTGTCATTAAGACCACTGATTTGTTGGTTCAGATCTTTGAAGACTACACATGGATAACCAGTAAGTTGGAAATACAAAAAAATACCGATTCGCCCGCCGTTGCTGCAGATCTGGTGCTTACCGGTGTGGAGCTGGACACATTATCAGTGTCAATGGACGGAAAACAATTAAGCTCAGACCAATACAAAATAGAAGGTGAAAGCCTGAAAATTGTAAACGTGCCAGCCAGGTTTTTACTTGAAACGAAGGTAAGTATTAAGCCTCAGCAAAATACCAGTCTTGAAGGATTTTATAAGTCTGGTGATATGTTTTGTACCCAATGCGAAGCCGAAGGATTCCGTAAAATCACCTGGTATCTGGATCGCCCTGATGTCATGTCTGTTTTTACCACCCGTATCGAAGCAGACAAAACAGAGTTCCCGATACTGCTTAGTAATGGGAACCCGGTATCTGATGGTGATTTGGCAGATGGTCGTCACTTTTCCGAATGGTTTGATCCCTTCAAAAAGCCGGCCTATTTGTTCGCCATGGTTGCGGGGAAATTAGTTCGTAGCGATAGTGAGTTTGTGACCTGTAGTGGGCGAACCATCAGCATTCAATTGTTTGTTGAATCGCACAATGCACACAAAACAGAATTTGCTCATGGGGCGCTTCAACGGGCTATGAAATGGGACGAAGATGCCTATGGTCGAGAATATGATCTTGATATCTATATGATTGTCGCTTCAGACTTTTTCAATATGGGTGCCATGGAAAATAAAGGTCTCAATGTTTTTAACTCGGCACGAGTATTGGCTTTACCTAATACTACAACCGACGCACAGTTTCAGGACATCGAAGCGGTAATCGGCCATGAATACTTCCATAACTGGTCGGGTAACCGGGTGACTTGTCGAGATTGGTTTCAACTCAGTCTTAAGGAAGGCTTTACTGTCTTTAGGGATTCCGAGTTTACCGCCGACTTGAATTCGCGCGTTGTAAAGCGAATGGATGATGTTATGTCATTGAAAACCCTGCAGTTTGCTGAAGACGCCAGTCCGATTTCTCACCCCGTACGCCCTGCGTCCTATATGGAAATTAATAATTTCTATACCATGACCATCTATGAAAAGGGTGCTGAAGTCGTGCGGATGATCCATACGTTATTGGGCGCAGAACGATTTCGTAAGGGCTCAGACCTGTATTTCGACACCAATGATGGTAAAGCCGCTACCATTGAAGACTTTATTGCAGCAATGACCCAAGTGAGCGGCTTCGATTTTAGCCAGTTTATGTTGTGGTATGACCAGTCTGGCACACCGTTAGTCCGCGTACATGATCAATACTTTCCTGAAACCAATGAGTATAAATTGACCTTTCGTCAGAGTATTGCAGCGAATAAGGGTCAGCCAGTTAAGTTACCGATGTTGATTCCGGTGAAAATGGGATTAATGAATCAGGATGGTTCAGAAGCAAGAATTCATATTGTTCAACAGGATGCCTGGAATGCCGATACCGGTGTGCTAATGCTAACTGAAGCAGAACAAACATTCACCTTTACCGGTGTCACTTCAAAACCAGTGCCTTCGCTATTAAGAGATTTTTCGGCCCCGGTTAATCTGGAGTTTGATTATTCTACGGAAGAACTGGCATTTTTAATGGCCAATGACAGCAATATGTTTAATCGTTGGGATGCGAGTCAACGCTTGGCGACTAATGTACTGATGTCTAACATTTCTCGTGCAAATGCTGGCGAAGCTATGGAATTGCCTGATGAAATGGTGTCGGCCTTGCAATATGTGGTTCGAAACAAAGACATTGACCCTGCAATCACTGCGCGCATGTTAGTGCTGCCATCTGAAAACCTGTTGTTTGAAAAAATGCCTGTGGCAAACGTTGATGCAATACATCAGGCGCGTCAGTTCGTTAAAAAGCAAATTGCCGAAGCGCTTCAGAAAGATCTGCAGACCTGGTATCAGGAACTGGATCAAGTATCCGACTATCGCTTTATTTCAGAAGATGTTGCCAAGCGGGCGTTGAAAAATGTGTGTTTAGGATATCTGGCCTTACTGGACGATGATGTTCATAGCGAACGGTGTTTACACCAATATAAGAATGCCAATAACTTTACCGATGTTAGTGCCGCCATGGCATCATTGTCAGAAAGTAATTCGGAATCAATACGTACTGAATTGTATCAAGACTTTATAGCGAACTGGCACCAGGATGGTCTGATGCTGGAACACTGGCTAGCGACTCAGTCGGCTAGCTCAAAGTTCACGGTGAGTGATATTGAAGCCTTGATGGCACTTGATTATTTTAATATGAAAAACCCTAACCACGTTCGTAGTGTGTTGGGTCGTTTCATGATGTCAAATTTAATTAATTTCCATAAGTCAGATGGATCAGGCTATCGTTTTATCGCAGATCAGGTTATCGCGCTGAATACGTTAAATCCTCAGGTTGCTGCTCGCATGTGTACCGGGTTTAGAGCCTTGCCCAAGCTGGATGCCGGTCGTCAACATCTTTTAACCAAACAGTTGAAACGTGTACTGGAAGTTGAAAATCTGTCTCCTGATGTTTTTGAAAACATTGATCGCATTCTGAAAGGCTAACCCAGAGTTTAATTGAAACCCATTGTTCAGAGCCTGTGCATTGCTAATGCCAGACTCTGATAACCCGTTTATGGAGTAAAATGCTATGCCACTTGACATGCTGCTATTGTTTGTAGCCGGTATATTGGGCGGTATTGTTAATGCTATTGCCGGGGGCGGTAGTTTCATTACTTTTCCTGCATTACTCTTTGTAGGTATCCCGCCGGTCGCCGCTAATGCAACAAATACCTACGCATCCTTTGCCGGCTATGTCAGTGGTGCAGTTGCATTCAGGGAAGAATTAAGCCAGATTCGCCCTCAACTTTTAAAATTGACGTTGATCAGTCTTGGTGGTGGATTGGCTGGTGCCTGGTTGCTATTGCAAACAGACGAGGATCTATTTCAGAGAGCCATTCCCTGGTTATTATTGATAGCTACTTTTTTGTTTATTTTTGGGGGCCGAATTAATCAACTATTATCTCGGTTTAGCCACTTCAAATCGACATTTTCAGTAGGCTTGTTGAGTGTTCTTCTATTACTGGTTTGTATTTATGGTGGTTTCTTTAATGCAGGTTTAGGTATTATTATCCTGAGTTACCTGGTATTGCAGGGTTATCAAAATATTCATTTAATGAACGGGTTGAAGTTGCTCATTTCCTCGGCTGTATCTGTTACCGCGATTGGGCTCTTTATTGCTAACGGAGCTATCGTGTGGTTTGAGGGGAGTGTTTTATTGTTGGGTACGTTAATAGGAGGCTATATTGCTGCTCATACCTCTCGAAATATTCCGCAACATGCGGTTCGAAAGACCGTTATCTTTGCCAGTGTGCTAATAACCCTGCATTTTTTTCAGCAAACTTATTCCCTAATACCCTTTAGTTAGATCGAGTGTTTTCAGATCCCTACCACAATTCCGGTTCTGCGTAGACCTGATAAATGTATGCCTGGTGCAATGACGCTGACAGACCCGGGTTTGCTGCAGAAGACATGAATCCAGGTGTCGTTAGGGTATTGATATGACCGATCAAAAGTGTCTTTATGGCTATAGCGGGAGCTATTGATCTTATTGACGATAGGGGTATCGAATCTGGCCAATGTGTAATACGGCTTTGAGTATAAAAAGAAGGCGTAAAAATTGATATCCAGATTAGTGTCTTATCTGGTTTTAGTCTGCCCTTATTCATCCACCTTGCGGTCAGTTTTTCGCCTGAATTATACTAACTGACTGTTAGCTGTGGTTTTTAAGCGCACAGTCGCCATATCGTCACTTTGTGAAGTTGAGCTATAGCAAAATCATCTTGAAAAGAATGCAAAGGAAAAGCAATGAAAGACATGTTATTGAGCTTGAATCAGTATTTTAGTCAAGTACCAGGTCAGCTGAGGCCGCGCCGTTGGACAGTTATCGGTCTGGCATCTCTGTTTACGGTTTTCTTTACATTCGGTGCGGTTACCAGGTTTGAAATGGATGTCACCATGGACGCATTCTTCAGTGATGAAGATCCGGTTACTCAGGCATTAGATGATTTTCGTCGACAGTTTGGCAGTGATGATGGTCTATTCATTGTCTATGAAGCGAAAGATGGTGATGTTTTTTCACATCAATCCTTGACCCTGCTTAGAGAGCTAACTGAGACTTTCGACAATGCAGAGGACTTAATTACGCTGGACGAAAAAAATCAGCCACTAGACCACATTCGTAGGGTCCAATCATTAACCAATGTGAATATTCAGTACAACGAAGGTGAAACGCTTCGATCTGATAAATTGGTACCGCCGATTATTCCCGTCAATGAATCAGAATTAGACGAAATTCGTCGTTTGGCTGACTCTCAAAAGAATCTCAAATTATTTATGTTTTCTCTGGATCATCGATTTGGTGCAATATCGATCCAAACCGATTTTGGAGCCATTCCCAAGTCCGAAAGCCAGGTTATGGCTGACGTAGACCTGTCTTCTTCTGACGTCATGGATGCCGTGTTATTAGAGGACGATTTTGATGCCGCATTTGTTGATTTTGAAGTGGAAATTGATGCCTCTGCATTAGTGAATGAAGTTGAATTTGAGGACACAGAATCCACTGTCTAGATGGATTTTATGACTTCAATTAAGTCCATCTATTTACAGGATAAGTACCAGCAGCAGTTTGAATTTTACCCGGTGGGTACATCGGCTATGGTTGATCTGGCAATGGAAACCATGACGCAAGCCGGATATTTGATGTTGCTTATGATTATTGTCGTAGTGGGCTTGCTCTGGACGCTACTGCATTCGGCTAGCGCGGTGGTTTGGTCCATTTTAGCCATCATTGTCAGTTTGATTTGGGTTATTGGAGCGACATTATGGCTAAATGTCGCCGTTTCCCAAATGGTCTCACTGACCGTTATGCTGGTTTTGGCGGTGGGCATTGCTGATTGTGTACATGTGATGAGTACCTACCTCTATTACCGTAGAGAAGGCGAAGCACATGAACAAGCCATGCAGCATGCCTATGGTAAAACGGGTTTGCCTATTTTGTTGACCACCATCACTACTATGGCGGGTATGTTGGCATTGACCGTCACCGGTATGCCCATGTTTGTGCTCTTTGGTGTAACATCAGCAGCAGGTGTTGCCATGGCATTCTTGTTTACTGTTTATTTGTTACCCGTGTTGCTTGATATCTGGCATCCATTGGCTGTTATTAAAGAATCCGCGAAACCATCGGCATGGAAGTTACCTCTGGTATATCTGGGTAAATTATTTGTGCTCCTTTGGTTTCCATTTAAAAAATTGGCAGGAGTTACAGGGCTATCCTGGTTGTTGAGTGCTGTCTGGTTACAGCCTTTGCTGGATAAAATTCCTGCTTTCGTACAAAGACGTCCTATCACCATTTCAGTATTATTTGGTGCTCTGTTTATTGCCTGCGTTGTTGGTACCCTGAATGTTCGTATCGATACCAATCTGGTTGAGCTGTATCGAGAAGGCACTACATTCAGAGAATCATATAAGATTGTTGATGAGGAAATGATGGGGACCGGCAGCATGACGGTGATGCTGGATTTAAACCGATCTGATGCCTTTGTTGATCCTCGTGTATTAAAGGCTTCAGAAGCCCTGCAACAGAGAATTGAACAAAAGTATAGCCAATATGTACTTCGTACCAACTCATTGGCAGATCTGGTAAAAGAAACCAATAAAACCATGAATGATGGAACAGATACGTTTTATTTTATTCCCGATGATGAAATAACCGTATCCCAGTTACTCTATCTGTTTAACAGCGCCAACCCGGAAGATCGTCGTGCCATTGTGAGTGATGACTATGCCAAATCACATATCACCGTGAATCTGGTCAATGCCGGATCCTATGAGTATTCCCGGTTTTTTGACCAAATTAATCAGGATATTGCTGAAATATTCGATCCGCTGAAATCAGATTATCCGGATATGAATGTGTCCGTTACAGGGACGCTGGCTATGATGATGAGTCTTATGGATCAAATCAGTAATAGTCAATTTCAGAGTCTGTCATTGGCAATGGCCATTATTGCAGTGTTATTAATGTTAACCCTTGGATCGATTCAGGCCGGAGTGCTTGGGATTATTCCTAACCTGATTCCCGCCGTGGTCACATTCGGTGTTATGGGTTGGTTAAATGTCCCACTGGATACCGATACCCTGATGATTGCCCCGGTTATTATTGGTATTGCCGTTGACGATACGATTCATTTCATTACCCATTATCGAATGGCGTTGGCTAAAAATCATAATATGCAGAAGTCTTTAATGTCTGCCATTAAAGAGGTGGGTCAGGCCGTCACCTTTACCACGCTGATATTAGGCTGTGGCTTCATGATGTTGAGTTTTAGTGATTATTTAGGTCTGGCTAAAATGGGTACCTTTGGAGCGCTAGCGGTATTTGTTGCCTTGTTATGTGACCTACTGTTCTTGCCTGCTCTTATCATGATATTCAAACCGAAATTTGGACAGTCTAACGTCAATACTACTTTTGAGTTTAAGGGAGTACTTAAATGATTAATCTAAACCGAACCATACCTGCATTGGCTGCCATCCTGCTTTCACTTACTTCAATTTCTACAATGGCAATAGAGGGACGGGAGTTAGCTCAACTGGTTGACGAAAACTCAAAGTTAACCACCGATAGCGCCTTCAACCGCTTTAAATTGTCGACTTGCAAATATGGAATCAAAGACAAGAAGTTAAAATGTGTTGAGAAACCACGGGAAAAACTGGTTGAAAGTGTGCAAATGAATACAGGTTTAAACAACAAAGACACAAAATCACTAGCAATAATACTAGAGCCCGCGTCGGAAAACGGCATCGGTATGCTGTCATATAATTATGACGATGCCAGTAAGGACAACGAAACCTGGTTGTATTTGTCGGCATTAGGCAAAGTAAAGCGTATTGCTTCAGGTAATAGTGATGAAGAGAGCGAGCCTGCATCGCTTTTTGGCTCGGAAATTACCACAGAAGACCAGGAAACAGGAAAGCTGGATGAATACACCTATAGAATTTTGCAAGAAGATACCTATAAGGATAGACCGGTGTATATATTGGAAACAACGCCAACGCTGGAGCGAGCAAAAAAATCTCGCTATGCCAAAACGATATCCTGGATTGATGCCGAACGATTAATTACGTTAAAAGCGCAGATGTATGACAAACGAGGTAAGGCAATTAAACGCATTCAGATGAATAAGGTTGAGTTAATTAATGATATCTGGATGCCTAGAAGTTTGACGGTAATGAATTTGGTAACCAGTCGATTAACCCATATGTCCCTGGAAGCGGTAACCTTTGGCGTTGATATCGATGAAGGCTTTTTAACCCAGCGAGCGTTGACCGATCAGGCATTTAGAGAAAGCAATTTGAATGCACTTAGATCCCAGACTCAATAGAGGACTAAGTGATGAAAACACCATGTTATTTAACATTTGTTATGGCTGCCGCCTTGGCCTGTACGCAGCCGGTTTGGGCAGAAGATGATTTTGAATTTGATGATTCTGAATATGACGATGTTGTTTTTGAGGACGACCTTCAGGAATCAGGCAACTGGTTTATCGAGAATCTCAGTATGGAAATCACACATGGTCTCACATCCAGTCGCATGCAAAACTGGGATGTTATTGGCAATAAGACAACGGGTTCAGTTGGCTGGTCAAGCGCACTTTCACCCGCTCTATATGCCAAGATTGAAGGGCAGCTGGATCTGTATTGGGCTGACGATAGCAATGCTTCTGAACATTATGATGCCCGGTTTACCGATACCTTTATACAAGCCAGTGTGGCCAATATTAGCGGGAAATTGGGTTATTTTACGCTGGGGTGGGGTGAAGTAGAAGGCAGTCAGGTGCTGGATGTTATAAATCCAACGGCTTCTATCACCTCGGGAAGCCTGGATGTAGCGGGCGAAAGCCAGCTGTTGCTAACGACGGATATGTATCTGGGGAGGACCACTGGTAGCCTGTTTGTGAATCTCGATCCCAAAGTGGCTGATATACCCTTTCCAGGAGTGACGACTAAAAATACCGATGAACTGGAGTATGGCGGTAAATTAAAGCTGACACTGTCGGGCTCTGATGTGGGTCTGTATGCAGCGCATTTGTTGCCAAATAATCCTGTATTCACCTCTCCAGTGAATCCTGATAAAGCCGTAGCCAATCCCTATACATTGATCGGAACCAGTATGAATCGAACCCTGGGTAACATGTTGTTAAAGGCCGATATTGCCTATAAACAGGGATTGGAAACTCTGGATGCAGAGGTTATGTCAGAACCGGTGTCTATCAATCGTCTTGATTATGCAGCAGGGGTTGAATATAGTTTTAGTGATGGTAAACAGTTAGTCGTTGCTTTGAATAATAAACAAATACTGGATTTTAAAGCAAGTTATTTGGCGATACCCGGTTTTTCTGGACGTCCTGCTATCGAATCAAAAGAACATGCCAGTCAGTTGATGCTTTCATTCTCGGATACCTATGTTAATGAAACATTATCTCTGGATGTAGGCAGTATGGCATCCCTGGATGGCGAAATGGTGATGCTGTTTTACCAGCTTGACTACAGCCTGAGTGATCGCTGGTCAGTAAACAGTGGGCAGGTGTTTGCATTTGCTGACGCTGAAAGCCTGTTTGCCGCCTATGATCAGGAGATCATGCTATCTGCAGGTGTCACCTGGTCGAATTGAGGGTGTTTATATCATGTTAAAGAAGGGCATACTCAATGTCAGTATGAATGAGGTGATCGAAAATTCCGGTCTGAGTAAAGGCAGGGTTTATCTCTATGTCAAAAATAATCATGAGATAATCTTCTATCATTCTGCTGTTTTGTGATTTTGAAAATACCGGGTGTCTAAGTACGGCGCGTACCTACAAATATTTAGGAAGGGCGATATTTAAGGGTTTAATTTATCTTGTTGGCTGCGGATAACCCTGACTAAAACAATATCTTATCTGACTTCAATATAAGGCAGGCGCAGATTCTGTTTCTGAAGTTAAAAGCCGGAAAGAGGGAAGGATAGATAAAGGATACCGTTAATCCTTTACAGGTTACCATGCGAATTGTCGCCATTTTTGATGGTTAGAAGTTGACAGGTTCATCTTCAAATAAATTCTGAATTTGATTTATCTTGTCATGGTTATTACAAATGGCCATAACGCAATCAGTATCCAGGCTTTGCCCCGCCATCTTCTTTAGTTCGCTATATGCATCCTGGTTACTCCAGCGAGATTTATAAGAACGGACACTGGTAAGGGCGTCAAAAATGTCTGCTACCGCAATAATTCTGGCACTAATGGAGATTTGGTCTCCCATTAGTCCATCTGGATATCCTGAACCATCGAGTTTTTCATGATGGGATCGAACAATTTGAAAAAGATCGTCAACAAGAGGCATATGTGCTAGGTCGTAAAGATTGATGACAGATCTTACTATTTCTTCACCAGCAATCGTATGTCGTTTCATGAGATCGAATTCTTCTCTTGTTAGCTTGTCCGGCTTTAATAAAATAGTGTCAGGTATTATTAGTTTGCCAATGTCATGAAGTGGTGCATAGATGTACAAAAAGTTTAGGTAGAGATCGGTAAATTGATATTTTGGCTGAATTTCTCTGGCAATTAACAATGTATAAGCGGCCATTCTCTGAAGATGGCCACCAGTTTCCGGATCACGGTGTTGAGTCATCATTTGTATTGAATCAACAGTAGATTTTAATATATCTATCTTGACCAGATTTTGATGAATAAGCAGCGCCAGAACCATTGCAACCAGTTTTAACTGATTTGTCAGTTCTTCTTTAAATACCTGAGTATTTCTTGAATTGGCAAATAAGAATCCGATGAACTTATCATCGACTACTAATGGCATAGTAAAGCTACTACTAAAACCGGCTTGTCTAATTAGAGTGGTATAATGGTTGTCTACGTTGTTAAATATCGAAAGATCATTTACTACCCTGTTTTCTTTTGTCTCCATTAGGTGAATCAAGGATGCGCTGGAGTTTAATCCGGCTTCATAATTGAATAATTGGCTGGGTTTGTCTTCAGACACTGCAAACGTTTGGAGGGTTCCCCGTTCTTCATGAAAAACAGCAATTGCTATGCGATGCACGTCAGGGTGCGAACGCCTCAAGTCATCGTGGATTCCAAAAAGTTTAGTTTGAAAGCTCTGATCTGCTATTTGATCCATATACATATCCATATCCATATCCATATACATGAAGTAAAAAGCCGATAACTATATCATTCTTAGGTATCATTGAAAGATATTTTTCAATCATTATTTATAATGGTTTATTATGAACAAAATTTTGGATTTCAAAATTATCTAGAGCGACAATAAATAAATGTTTTTAAAAAATGATTAATAAGATGTGTACCAAAATTAAAAAAGCGCCGGAGGGCGCTTTTTTAATTTCCTGAATTCGTTGGTTGAATGCCTAATGCATCGTAATTTCTGCGAGTCGTTGAACACCGCTTACGCCAGTTTTTCCTTCCCAGTTGTCAATTCGGCCTTCTCGCCAGCCATTGACCCATTGTTGGTGAATCGCACCTTCTTCGGTGGGACAACTTTCTTTTGATTTACCACTAACTCCTGCTAAATATCCTTTTTGGAATGCTCTTTCTGACTTATCGCGTTTCAGTCTTCTCATAGATGTGACCTCTTTTAGAAAGCAAAATAGAGTTCTAATTATCCAATGGTTAATTTTAAAATTATAATATAAAACCAGAGCGGACAATCAGGTACGGCATAAAAGCCTGTAAATAAACATACTGTTAGAATGGCTTCCCGTCGACAATTTTTTCTTTATAAGGAAATTATTTTTAAAAACTGAGAGAATATTACTCTCTAGTTTAAGAAAAGACGGCAGTAAATCAAACACTTAGAAATAGCATGGTTAATTTTTATATGCTACTTGGCATAACAGAGAATATTTTATATATCTTTTTAATCTAAAATGATCCATTAACTAAAGCGAGCATCCGCATGAATTCAATTTTTATCTCCTGTCCTAAAGGGAATGAGTCTCTTCTTCGTGATGAAGCTGGTGAACTGGGACTGCAGCATATTACCGAAACTACAGGAGGGATTTCCGGAGAAGCAGATGTTGAGTGTTTGTATCGAATATGTTTATGGTCTCGCCTGGCTTCTCGTGTATTGCTGGTGCTTGCCGACCAGCCGGTTAGTACTTTTGAGACGTTGGAGTCACATTTAAAAAATATTGATTGGTCTGAACATCTGAGAGTGTCCGGTACCTTCAAAGTTAACTTCGCCGGAGAGTTAAAAGATATTAATAACGAACTCTTCGGAGCCATGCGTGTTAAAGACGTTATTGTTGATCAATTCCGGGAACGTACAGGATTAAGGCCAACCATACAGAAAACGCAACCCGATGTGTGTGTTGATGTGCGCGTAAGAAAGGGACGTGCCCGTATCGCACTGGATTTGTCAGGAGACCCGTTACATCGTCGAGGTTATCGTTTAGACGGAGCCAAGGCACCATTAAAGGAGAATCTGGCTGCCGCCATCCTTATTCGAGCCGGGTGGCCTGACATATCTAAGCAACAAGGCAGTCTCATAGATCCTATGTGTGGATCAGGCACGTTGTTAATTGAAGCGGCCTGGATGGCGGGTGATCGTGCGCCAGGGCTGTCTCGTCAGTACTGGGGTTTTTCGGGCTGGTTAGGTCATAGCCCATCAGTTTGGGTCGACCTGATTTCAGAAGCAAGAGCGCGCAGGGAAAAGGGCGATACCGAGATTCCACCCATCCTGGGATACGATGCGGATCAGAGCGCTATAATGGCGTCGATCACGAATATTGAACGTGCCGGGTTGAAGGGCAAAGTGTGGTCATACAGAAAAGAATTATCTCAATGGCAGTTACCAACGCACATGACATTAAAAACAGGTTTGCTGGTGTGTAATCCTCCTTATGGAGAACGTTTGGGTGAGCAGCAAGCGTTAAAAGGGTTATACCGTTATCTTGGTCAGATTATGGATCGTGATCTTCAAGGTTGGAGAGCCAGTATCTTTACTGGCAATGTCGAATTAGCTAAATCTGTAGGCTTTAGAGCCTATAAGCAATATCGATTAAATAATGGTCCATTGGATTGCAAGCTCTTTAATTTCCATATTGACAGTGAGTGGAAAATGAAAAGCATGGACAATTCTGAATACGCGGGTGAACAAACCATTCAATCCATTGAAGACCTGTCACCAGGGGCACAAATGGTCGCCAATAGAATTAAGAAAAATATTAAGGCGCTTAAACCAGAACTTAAAAAACATAAATTGCAGGCCTATCGCATATATGATGCTGATATTCCAGAATACTCAGCGGCCATTGATATTTATGGTGACTGGGTTCATGTTGCTGAATATCAGGCTCCATCCGAGATTCCGGAGGAAAAAACCAAAGCCAGGCTCGTCGAGATTGTAGACGCTGTACCTGCAGCCACCGGTATTCCGCATTCTCGTGTCGTACTGAAGGAGCGAAGTCGTCAAAAGGGACGCAAGCAATACACACGATTGTCACAAGAAGGCCAAGAATTCGCGATCCAGGAACATGGAGTTAACCTGTTAGTGAATATGAGTGATTATCTGGATACCGGATTGTTTTTAGACCACCGTCCCGTGCGTCTCATGATCCAGGAAATGTCCAGGGGAAAAGACATTCTTAATCTCTATTGTTATACTGCATCTGTAACAGCGCATGCTGCTGTCGGTGGTGCAAAATCTACGATCAGCATTGACCTGTCTAAAACCTATTTGAATTGGGCAAGAAGAAATCTGGATGCCAATGGTATATCTGATAGTAAACATAAATTAATTGAATCAGACTGTCGCACCTGGTTAAAGGATCCTAAAAACAGGAACAAGACATTTGATCTGATCTTTATGGACCCCCCGACGTTCTCAAATTCTAAAAAGACCTATGAAACTCTGGATATACAGCGCGACCATGCTGAACTGATTCAGCTGGCAATGGCTCGATTGAATCCTCAGGGTGTATTAATTTTTTCGAATAATCGGCGTGGTTTTAAATTGGATGACAGTATATCTGAGCACTTTTCTGTTGCGGATATCTCTCAACAAACCATTCCGAAAGATTTCAAACGAAATCTTAAAATCCATCAGTGTTGGAAGATTGAAAACCAATAGTTTCATAGATGTAAGTTGGAATATGGAGGAGATTAATGGAAATATTAGGCATTGATATTGGTGGTACCGGTATCAAGGGTGCAATTGTAAATACTGTATCCGGGGAATTGGTAACCGAACGGTTTCGTATCCCGACACCACAACCTGCTACTCCCAAAGCCGTTGCTGAAACCCTGGCAGACGTTGTACGACATTTTAATTGGACTGGGCCCGTAGGTGCCGGTTTTCCTGTGACAATTTTGCATGGCGTCGCCAAAACAGCAGCCAATGTAGATGACGCGTTCATAGGAACCAATCTGGAGGTTTTGTTTAGCGAAGAATCAGGGTGTTCAGTATATGTCGCCAATGATGCCGATGTTGCCGGTTTAGCCGAGTTTACCTTTGGTCAGGGTAAAGACCATCAGGGGCTCGTTATTATGGTAACTGTTGGCACAGGAATAGGAACCGCCATTATCAGTCAGGGTCGATTGTTACCTAATACTGAACTGGGGCACATTTATCTAAAGAACGGTGTTAAGGCGGAACAGTATGCAGCGAATTCTGTTCGTAAAGATCAGAATCTTAGCTGGAAGGAGTGGGGAAAGAGATTCAATAGCTATCTGGAAACAATGGAAGGACTATTTAACCCGGATCTATTCGTTTTAGGTGGTGGTGTCAGTAAGCATTTTGACCAGTATCAGAAATACCTAACTACCAATGCCCCGGTTAAGACAGCTTCATTTTTAAATCAGGCCGGCATTGTTGGGGCGGCAATGTATGCGATGGCTGAAGTGAATGCTAAGTAGTATTGTTGGATCCCGCCTTCTGCCGGAGGCTGTGTGCAAACGACTACATTTGCCTCTCAGCGTTAAAAATGAACTTAAATTCTGCTGGAAAGAATGTAAACCGCTTTAGCTGGCCCGAAAGGGCGGAGCACAGGATGTGTGGGTTTTTACCCGGTTGAACTCCGCTTTTTCTTTCGTTTTGCCTTGATTTAGCCTAGATAATTGCTCCCCGACAACCGCTCCTGCGTTGTTCTTATAAGCTACGTACCCAAAGCACTCGCGAAGCTCGCGGGGCAAGCATTCCATGTGGTTATGCATTGGTGACGTTTTCACGCAGCCACACCGGTAAGGAGTATAGGCGGGTTCCTTACTTATTCATTGATAGATGTGAAACCAGCGTTACCTTGCCGCTTTGCCGAATGTATTGATTCGATGGGTATTACTATAGAATAACCACGTAAATATACAGGTGGCTAGTTTCGAGCCGAAAGTACCACAAACTTATCGTTTTGTGCCTGCATGACGCTATTGCCAAATAGATGTTTCAATGTTGCCTGATAGTTCAGGTGTCTATTTGCCACAATCCATAATTCACCATCTCTCTTTAAAACTTTTTTTGCTGCTTTAAAAAAATACTGGCCCAGCTGGGTATTAATGGTCGTACCCTGATGGAAGGGTGGGTTGCAAATGACCATTGAAAAATAATCTTCTTTCAAGCCGGTTGTTGCTTCAGTTTGAATAAAATCTATATCTTTAAAATCACTATCAAGGCGTTTGAAATTTTCTCTGGCGCAGGCAATACCATGACTGGATTCGTCTGTTAGGGTTAACGCGGCTTCCGGAAATCTTAAGTGGTAGGCGAGGCTCAATACACCGTTTCCACATCCCAGATCCAGAACACGTTCAGAGGACGATAATTTGTGTATGTTTTCCAGAAAGAAGCGACTACCAGGATCAAGGTTTTCACCACTGTAGACACCAGGAGTGGCTATTAAATTAAAGTCGCTACCAGGTAGAGTATAGGCAGGACTGAAAAACTCACTAACAATGCCTGGCTTGGAATTCACCGCTTGCCAAACCCGGGCTTTTTTAACACCTCGTAATGCCGTGACATCACCAAAATACTTTGCAACTAATTCAAATTGATTTTTTGTGATGTGTTTGTCCATCCCGGCAAGCCATAGCTCTGTACCCTTGGGAGACAAGCTACTTAGTTTTGAAAGTTGCCATTCCAAGAGCCGATTTGATTTAGGTATCTTGAGTAGAATCGTTGATATGGGTGCTTCAGGATCATTTGTTAGATCGATAACTTTTTCCAGTGTATACACCGAATTCAGATGGTTTTCCTTGGCGTTCTTCTTAAGAGCAGACTTTAGCAGTGCGGAATCAGACCAGGATTGCTGTATACGATCTCTTAGGGCCAGGGTGAGTGCCCCAAAGCTATCATTTACAACCGTTAGGTCGGTTGCCGAGTCAGGCACTAAAGATAATAAATACGCATCTGCAGCATCCCATGCACGCAACGGCTGATGATCGAAATGTGGCGCTCTGTTGAGCGTTAGTAGTTGGTCGCCAATAGACAGCTGATTTTGCTTCATAAAATACTCTGATTCCAGACTCGATAAAGGGCCGTATTGTATGTTGAACCGTGACTAAGTCACAGCGAATTAATTTATACCGTTATCTTTTCTAGGGGGGAGGTGTGTTGGTTTCATTCCGTAGAGGGAATTTATCAAACAAAATGGTTATATAATGAAGGTTCGGATAATCGGAGTGAAACTACCGGAGGGGGAGTGTTAATAATCGGGTATCAAAAAACCTCATTCGGTAATAGTGCCATGTGGTGAATGAGGTTTGCTGAGACCAGGAAATATATTCAGCAAGTGGAATATCTTGATCTAGGGCTTATTTTTAATCAATAGCGCACCGCATTCCATGTGATGGGTGTAGGGAAACTGATCAAAAAATGCAAATTCCTGAATGGTAAATTCATTGCTGAGGGACTTGCAGTTGTTTAATAGAGTCTCTGGATTACATGATATGTAGATGATCTGATCAAAGTGTCTGGCCAAATCTACCGTGTCCGGGTCCAGTCCTGCGCGCGGAGGGTCGACGAACAGGGTATTGAGGTGTTTGCCTTTTTGTCCGGCTTTCAGCCAGTTCTGGCTATATTCTTCACTGCTAGCCTTTAAGAACTCTATGTTATCAATAGCGTTTTTTTCAGCATTCAACTTTGCGGTTTTAATAGAAAGTTTCGAGATTTCAGTAGCTGTAACCGAATCAAAATGGTGGCTTAGCGGTAATGTGAAGTTACCAATACCGCAATATAACTCAAGTAATTCACCAGATAGGTTCTGCGAACGATCACATGCCCATTGCAGCATTTTCTGCGCAACACCAGCATTAGGCTGTGTAAAGCTGTTTTCATATTGTAAGTAGTCGAATGTCGTTCCATCGACATTAAAAGATTCTTCAATAAAGTTGTCACTCACCAGAATCTTTTGCTTTTTGGAGCGACCAATCATTTTAACATTAAGTTCAGATTCAAGTTTTTTAGCTTCCATTAACCATTCATCTTCCAGTTTTCTATGGTAGATCATTGAGATAAGGGCCTGACCCTTTGTACTCGTAAGAAACTCTACTTGATACAATTTCTGGCGAAGAACCGGATTATTGAGAAAACGTTCTCTAAGTGACTTCATTAGGCTATTAATGAGTTTGCTGCCAACCGGAAATTCATCCACTCGAATTTTCTCTCGAGTTTCCGGATGAAACATAATGTAATAGCTATCATCGTCCTGATGCCATACCCTGAATTCAGCGCGCATTCGATAATGGGATACTTCAGAGGTAAATACAGGTGCCTGAGGTAAGGTTAACTCCTGTTGGTGGAAGTTTTCGGTTATTTCAGAAACTTTGCTTTCGAGTAATTGCTGGTACTGCTCCGGAAAAACCTGGCCAACCGACATGATTCATCTCACACTGATAAAATGGACGGATAGTTTACTGGTGCATTTTTAAATGAAAAGCCCTATTCGAGAGGAGGTTGGGTTTATTCTGTAAATATTTCTTTCGATTTATCCAGGGCACCTCTGAAAAATGCAACCGAAGACGTCAGGGCTAGACCAAAACCGGCGAAAAAGCGCAGTTTTCATTCTTTCCAGAAGAATCGATGAGCATGTCGAGGTGGTTTTTAACCCGGGCATAACGATGCTGGTAATTCTTCACAGGTGCCCTTAATTTGGAGATGGAATCAGTTGAAAGCCGTCTTGTTCCGAGTACTTGCCAATAATACCGCCATTTTTGTCCCAGCTCCCCAGAACATAACGAAACTTGTCTTTTGAAATAGTATGAGTAAACGGCTGATGTGTGTGGCCATGAATTATGTGGTTGGCATTCCAAGTATTTATAAGCTGGAACACGGCATCTTCAGTGACTTCAAAAACTTCCTGACTCTGTTTTTCAAAAAAATCATGGCTTCTTGCACGCATTCTGTCAGCCATCTGTCTTCGTTTGGATAGAGGAAGCCTGCGCACCAGGAATTGCAAAACCGGGTTGCGAAGCCACTTGCGATTGTTTTGATATTCAGTATCCAGGGTGCAAAGCAGGTCTCCATGGCACAAAACATAGGTTTGAGTGCCCATTGTAAGCAAGTAGTTTTCTTGCAGTAAGGTTGCTTTGGTTGCTTTAAAAAATGATCGTCCCAGTAGGAAGTCTCTATTGCCGTGCTGGATGTAACATGGAATGCCGCGGTCATGTAATTTTACCAGTCTCTCAATGAACTTTCTGGTTAGCGGTTGAATATCATCATCACCAATCCAGTATTCAAAAAGGTCTCCCAATAAGTACAAAGACTCCATGTCATCCTGACAGTGATCCAGGAATTTAAAAAAAGCCTGAAATAATTCAGGCTTTTTTTCATCCAGATGCATATCAGATGCAAAATATATAGGCATGTGGCGCTTAGCTCTTAATAATTTATACCAGATTTATGGGTGTTTAATTACTAGTTCTTAACTGTTAGTTTTTAACTACAGCCGACTCAATCACAATGGCTTCTTCCGGAACATCCTGATGGAAGCCATTTGAACCAGTTTTAACGGCTTTCATTTGATTGACGATATCCATACCTTCAACGATCTTACCAAACACTGCATATCCCCAGCCCTGATTGTTTTCAGCTGTATGGTCAAGAAACGAGTTGTCGGCAACGTTAATAAAGAACTGCGCTGTTGCAGAGTCAGGGTCATTCGTTCGAGCCATTGCAACAGTACCGTTTAAATTTTTCAGGCCGTTGTTTGCTTCGTTTTTGATCGGCTCCATAGTTGATTTTTGAGCCATGTCAGTATCGAAACCACCACCCTGAACCATAAACCCATTGATAACCCGATGAAAAATAGTGCCATCATAAAAGCCGTCTTCAACATACTTTTTAAAATTTTCAGCAGTCTTTGGGGCATTTTCTGTATCCAGTTCAATGGTGATATCACCCATACTGGTTTTCATCAAAATCATCATTCTATATCTCCTGTATCAATTTGAAGGTGTAATTTTTGTGCAGCGATTAACGTATTCTGCATTAGGGTTGCAACGGTCATTGGACCGACACCGCCCGGGACAGGTGTAATCCATCCCGCTTTTTCTCTAGCTTCTGAAAAACCGATGTCACCAACCAGGGTGCCTGATTCCAGTCTGTTGATACCAACATCAATAACGATTGCACCTTCCTTAACCCAGGATCCAGGTATAAATTCAGGTTTTCCAACAGCGACTACTAAAATTTCGGCGCGTCTGACATGGAATTCTAGGTCTTTAGTGAACTTGTGAGCCACTGTTGTTGTACAGCCTGCTAATAAAAGTTCAAGTGCCATGGGCCTGCCTACATGGTTACTGGCCCCAACAACAACGGCTTCTTTCCCGTGAAAGTCTGTTCCAGTTGATTCAAGCAAAGTCATAATGCCCTTGGGAGTGCAGCTTTCTAACAGGGGAGTACGCTGTGCCAACTTACCCAGATTAAAAGGATGGAATCCATCTACGTCTTTATCGGGCTTAATTTGGTCAAGAATGGGATTGGCAGCCAGTTGTGCAGGCAAGGGTAGCTGAACCAGGATTCCGTCTATGGTTTCATCGTCATTTAGCTGGGCAACAAGAGCCATTAATTCATCCTGAGTTGTTTCTTCAGGAAGGTCGTATGAAATAGATTTGAATCCCACTTCTTCGCAGGCTTTTCGTTTACTGGCAACATATAGGCGAGACGCAGGATCAGCCCCGACAAGTATTACAGCCAGTCCTGGTACGCGATAGCCTTTTTGCTTCATGTTCTGAACTGATTTAGCAATTGACGATCGCACCTGCTGCGCAATTGCTTTTCCATCAATTAGTTGAGCGGTCATCGAGGCAGTTACCTTATGGTTAATTTGCCACGAATTCTCTCATGAAACCGTTACAGCGCCAACCGACTCAGGTAATTATTTAAGACCGATATTCTTCAGGTCATCACAATATGTCGTTGCATCACCAAATAATGCAGTTTCGATAAGTTCTCTCGTTTAGTAAGTCATTAATCTGACTGCAGGATTGTTATTAAGTCTTATGTATGTATGTGTGACGACCGGGAGTCACTATAGCAAGTATTATGTTTTTAGATTTTTGAGGAAGGGATTTGGTAGGGTCTTGTTTTATAAGAAAAAAAATAAAAAAATAATTGACGGATGAAATTCATGACCGTATTATGCGCGCACTTTCGAGGGAACAATGATTTCCAGGAAAGCGTCGGAGCATAGCGCAGTTTGGTAGCGCATCTGGTTTGGGACCAGAGGGTCGGGGGTTCGAATCCCTCTGCTCCGACCAATTAGTTTTTTAAGTGTATGTAGTTTTGTATCAAATTGCCTTCTGGCAGTAAGATTTGCGCCCGTAGCTCAATTGGATAGAGCAACGGCCTTCTAAGCCGTAGGTTGCAGGTTCGAGCCCTGCCGGGCGTGCCATTAGATACAAGTTGCAAGTTATGGTGGGCGTAGCTCAGTTGGTAGAGCCCCGGATTGTGATTCCGGTGGTCGCGGGTTCGAGCCCCGTCGTCCACCCCATTATCTTAATGAGCTAAGTGTAGTATTGCGGATGTGGTGAAATTGGTAGACACGCTGGATTTAGGTTCCAGTGCTTCACGGCATGAGAGTTCGAGTCTCTCCATCCGCACCATTCTTTTCAGTCTGTTTTATCTCTCTCAAATGTTTGTTTCAAGTAAAAAAATTGCATTTTTACGGCTTTTTTTTAGACCCTTGTTGATGTAGACTAGCGCCCACTTAAAAAAGGGTGGTATTTTAGCTTTTTTGCGTGGTTTTCAATTTGATCCTGGTAGGCATATTTGTGCCTCTGCAAGTCTGGCGATTCAACTGTTAACGCCGGCAAACGGTCTTCAGATTTTCTATCCATTTTTATTAAATTTTAGAAACTTGATTGAAAGTCGCTACGCTATTAAAGTTGCGCCCCTTAATCGCTTTGCTTAACAGAATTATTGGTGAGGAATTACATGCAAATCTCTGTTGAAACGACTTCAGGACTTGAACGTCGTATGACTATTGGCCTTCCGGCTGCAAATATTGACGCAGAAGTAGAAACTCGACTAGGTAATGCTGCTCGCGGTGTTCGTATCGATGGCTTCCGTCCTGGTAAAGTTCCAATGTCTGTTGTTCGACAGCGTTTTGGCGCTGGCATTCGTCAGGAAGTAATTGGTGACGTCATGCGTAATAGTTTTGTTGAAGCTATTACTAAGGAAGAATTAAAGCCTGCTGGAGTTCCTTCAGTAGAGCCGACCAAGAATGTTAAAGGTCAGGATTTCGAATTCACAGCAACTTTTGAAGTGTATCCAGAAATAGAATTGGCCGGATTTGACGGATTTAAATTTAAAAAGTATGAATCAGAAGTCGCTGACGTTGACGTTGATAAAATGTTAGAAAGCCTTCAGGAACAACGTGCGACCTATAAGTCGGTTAAGCGTAAATCCAAGAAGAACGATCAGGTGACTATTGATTTCGTTGGTCGGGTTGATGGCGAAGAGTTTGCTGGCGGTAAAGCTGAAGGTCAGAAAGTTGTTCTGGGTTCAAACCAAATGATTCCTGGTTTCGAAAAGGGCATTATCGGCATGAAAGCCGGTGAAGAGCAAACTATTGAAGTTAAATTCCCGGATGATTATCAGGCAGAAGACCTTAAGGGGAAAGACGCTCAGTTCGATATTAAGGTTATCGAAGTAGGTGCTCCTGAGTTGCCAGAAGTTGACGAAGAGTTTATCAAGTCTTTCCAGAGTAGTGCTTCTGATCTTGAAGGATTTAAATCTGACATTAAAGGCAATATGGAGCGTGAAGCTCGACAGGCCCTTACTGGTATGTTGAAAAATGAAATTATAGAAAAGCTTCTGGAAGTGAATAAAGTAGATGCGCCATCTGCTTTGGTTTCTGAAGAGATCGGTCGTTTGCAGCAGCAGGCTGTTCAGCAGTATGGCGGCAATGCTCAAATGGATCCGTCAAGTCTTCCTGCTGAATTGTTTAAGGATCAAGCTGAACGTCGCGTTAAAGTTGGCTTGGTAATGAACGAAGTAATTTCAAAATATGAATTGAAAGCTGAAGATGAAGCGGTTGATAAATATTTGACTGAAATGGCTTCTGTTTACCAGGAGCCACAGACTGTTATCGATTATTACCGTAATAATCCACAGCAGCTATCTCAGGTACAAGCGGTCGTTGTTGAAGAAGCAGTGATCAATAAGATTCTTTCCGAATCTAAGGTAACGGAAAAAACGGTTGGATATGACGAAGCACTGAAACTTTCACGTGCGTAAGTCTTGCTGAAGACAAAGAGAAATCCAGCTTTTCTATTTAATTCATTAGATAGCTGGTTTACTATGACAGTTAGTGCTTAGGGTACTAACTGTTTTTCTTTTTATGGGTATGGAAGGAGCGAATATGACTAACTTCCCAAAGAATTTTACAGGCCAGACAGATAGAATGATGGAAGCTACTATCATTCCCCAGGTTGTTGAAACTACCGCTCGCGGTGAATCGCGCTGGGATATCTATTCGCGACTTTTAAAAGAACGTGTAGTTTTTCTCGTTGGGCCTATCGAAGAGTACATGGCCAATGTTGCTGTTGCTCAGTTGTTGTTTTTGGAATCAGAAAATCCGGACAAAGATATCCACTTGTATATTAACTCTCCGGGTGGTTCGGTAACTGCAGGTATGTCGATTTATGATACTATGCAATTTATTAAGCCGGATGTAAGTACCATGTGTATTGGTCAGGCTGCTAGCATGGGTGCATTACTACTTACCGGTGGTGCTGAAAACAAGCGGTTCTGTTTGCCAAATTCAAGAATGATGATTCATCAGCCCTTAGGTGGTTTTCAGGGCCAGGCGACTGATATTGAAATTCATGCGAAGGAAATTTTGTCGATGAAGCAGAAGCTGAATGAAATTATGGCTGCGCATACCGGGCAGAGTATCGAACAAATAGAAAAAGACACCGATAGAGATAACTTCATGGACGCTGAAACAGCCGTGAAATATGGTCTCATTGATCAGGTGATATCGAAGAGATAAAAAACAAAACCTATAATTGGGCGAATTTTGAGTATATATATTATATTCTGCCTTGATTTTATTAGATTCTGGTTCCATTTTATGTGTATGAAAGAATTATTAGATATGGAGATGTCTTATGTCAGATGACACCAAAGACACAAAAGATGACGGCAAATTACTTTATTGTTCTTTTTGTGGCAAAAGCCAGCATGAAGTACGAAAGCTGATTGCCGGGCCTTCTGTATTCATCTGTGATGAATGTGTGGATCTTTGTAATGACATCATCCGTGAAGAGTTACAAGAGTCTGAGGTGGCTGATGAGGTAGAGCGTTTGCCGACACCAGCTGAGATTCGGGAAACTTTAAACGATTATGTTATCGGTCAGGAAAGAGCCAAGATGGTATTGGCTGTCGCTGTATATAACCATTACAAACGTTTACGATATTCAGGTTCTGAAGATGATATTGAGCTGAGTAAAAGTAATATCTTGTTAATTGGTCCTACAGGTAGTGGCAAGACATTATTAGCAGAAACATTAGCTAGAATGCTGAATGTTCCCTTCACTATGGCCGACGCAACAACATTGACCGAAGCTGGATATGTTGGTGAAGACGTTGAAAATATTATCCAGAAACTGCTTCAAAAATGTGACTATGATGTTGAGCGAGCACAGCGTGGTATCGTTTATATTGATGAAATCGATAAGATTTCCCGGAAATCAGATAATCCGTCAATTACTCGAGATGTATCTGGTGAGGGTGTACAGCAAGCCTTGTTGAAGCTAATAGAAGGTACAGTTGCCAGTGTGCCTCCACAGGGTGGGCGCAAGCATCCACAGCAAGAATTTCTGCAGGTTAATACATCAAATATTCTGTTTATCTGTGGTGGTGCTTTTGCAGGCCTTGATAAAATCATCAAGGGTCGGTCTGAAAAAAGTAGCATTGGTTTTTCTGCAGAAGTTACCAGTAAGTCAGATAGCGAAAATGTCGGTCAGACACTGCTTAATGTTGAACCCACAGATTTAGTGAAGTTTGGATTGATTCCCGAATTCATTGGTCGACTTCCAGTGATTGCAACATTGCAAGAGTTAGACGAAGAGGCACTGATGCAAATTCTTACCGAGCCTAAAAACTCTCTAGTTAAGCAATTTCAGCAATTATTTGTTATGGAAGATGTTGAGTTGGAATTTAGAGAGAATGCGTTGCGAGCCGTTGCCAATAAGGCAATGGAGCGTAAAACAGGTGCTCGAGGTTTACGTTCAATTATTGAGAACGTGTTACTGGATACTATGTATAAGGTGCCCTCTGAGCCTGATATTACCAAAGTCATTATTGATGAAGCGGTAATTAATGGTGAATCTGATCCTATGCTTTTATATGAAAGTTCTGAACGTGCCATCGCTAGTAATGGAAGTTCTGATTAAGTATTTGGGCCAATAGGCCCATTTTTATTCGTTTCAAAATTGATTCTTTTTTGGTCTTGTATTCTTTTCATTAGTCACCATTAAGATTGAATTATTGTCATTGGTATTGAGGTACTCCGAAATGGAGAAAGAGCAAGACATCAGCTCAGAAATTATCCCGTTATTGCCGTTGCGCGATGTAGTTGTTTATCCGCATATGGTAATTCCTTTGTTCGTAGGTCGTGAAAAATCAATTAATGCGCTAAATAAGGCAATGGAGGCTGACAAAAAAGTTTTCCTTGTTGCTCAGAAAAATGCGTCTGAAGATGACCCGGTTAAAGAAGATATCTATGAAATAGGTACCTTGGCAACCATCTTACAGTTATTAAAATTACCAGATGGCACGGTTAAGGTTTTGGTTGAAGGTGAGCGTCGTGGTCAGGTAATAAATATAATCAATGAGGCTGAGTACCTAAGTTCAGAGGTGCATGTTTTACCCGCTAAGGCACTGGAAGCGCGTGAAGAAGAAGTTTTATTACGGACAGTCATGTCTCAGTTTGAACGTTACGTTCAATTGAGTAAAAAAGTACCCAGTGAGGTATTAACCTCGCTGCAAACCATTACTGAGCCAGGCAGATTGGCAGACACCATAGCAGCTCACATGTCGCTCAAATTAAGTGAAAAGCAGCATGTACTGGAAATGGTAGATCTAAAAGATCGAATGGAACATTTAATGACTCTGATGGAATCTGAAATTGACTTGATGCAAGTTGAAAAAAGGATTCGCGGTCGAGTTAAGAAGCAAATGGAAAAAAGTCAGCGAGAGTACTATCTGAATGAGCAAATGAAAGCTATTCAGAAAGAGCTTGGAGATATTGATGGTGCAGGTGCCAGTGAAACTGACGAGCTTAAAAAGCGAGTAGATGACTCCGGCATGACCAAAGATGCCAAAGAAAAAGCTGAAGCAGAAATCAACAAGCTTCGGATGATGTCTCCCATGTCTGCTGAAGCTTCCGTTGTCCGCTCCTATGTAGAGTGGTTGGTAAATATACCCTGGAAGAAAAAGAGCAAATTAAAGCATGATTTAAATGCTGCCCAGAAAATACTGGATGAAGATCATTATGGTCTGGATGAAGTAAAAGAACGAATACTGGAGTATCTCGCCGTTCAGTCTCGTGTGAGAAAAATAAAAGGTCCCATTCTGTGCCTGGTTGGACCTCCAGGCGTGGGTAAAACATCACTAGGGCAGTCGTTGGCACGTGCTACGAATCGAAAGTTTGTTCGCATGGCTTTGGGTGGTGTTAGAGATGAATCTGAAATCCGTGGCCACCGTCGTACCTATATAGGCTCGTTGCCAGGCAAAATTGTGCAAAAAATGGCAAAAGCCACGGTACGTAATCCTTTATTTTTGCTTGATGAAATTGACAAGATGGGTATGGATCATCGGGGTGATCCGGCGTCGGCTTTGTTAGAGGTATTGGATCCAGAACAAAATAATACCTTTAGTGATCACTATCTTGAAGTTGATTATGATCTTTCAGACGTTATGTTTATTTGTACTTCAAATACAATGAATATCCCGGGGCCTTTACTCGACCGGATGGAGATCATTCGAATTCCAGGGTATACAGAAGACGAGAAGCTAAATATCGCGAGGCAATATCTGCTGCCAAAGCAGATGAAAGATAATGGACTAAAAACCGATGAGTTGGACGTTGCAGACGATGCGATTCTTGATTTAATTAGATATTACTCACGAGAAGCCGGTGTTCGAAATCTGAATCGTGAGTTAGCGAAAATTTGCCGAAAAGTCGTGAAGCAACAGGTCGTTTCTAAATCAGACGTTCTACAGAGTATCGTGGTAACCTCAGAAAATCTTGAAGAGTATTCAGGTGTTCGGAAATTTCAGTACGGCGTTGCAGAAGAAGAAAACCAAATTGGCCAGGTTACCGGGTTGGCATGGACATCTGTCGGTGGAGAGTTGCTGACTTTAGAATGCAGTGCTGTTAGGGGTAAGGGGCGTGTGACGAGAACCGGTAAGCTAGGTGACGTTATGCAAGAGTCGATTCAGGCTGCAACTACAGTTGTTAAAAGCCGTGCGCAAAGTTTGGGAATATATCCTAACTTTATGGATAAATATGACCTGCATATTCACGTACCTGAGGGTGCTACGCCTAAAGATGGTCCTAGTGCCGGTATTGGTATGGTTACGGCATTAGTTTCGGCATTGTCGCGTAATCCGGTTCGTGCCGATGTCGCCATGACGGGCGAAATTACCTTGCGTGGCCAGGTGCTACCCATCGGTGGACTCAAGGAAAAGCTTCTGGCAGCGCATCGAGGCGGTATCAAGACGGTTATTATCCCGGCTGATAACGAGCGTGATTTAAAAGAGATTCCTGATAATATCAAGAAAGATCTTGAGATTATTCCTGTTAAGTGGATAGATCAGGTGCTGGATATTGCTCTGGTTGAGCAGTCCATTCCGTTAACAGATGAGCAAATAGAAATAGAACAGCGTCAGGACAAAGATAGTGTAAAAGAGCAGGGTAGAATGAACACACACTAAAATACAGGCTTGACAGTTGAAATTAGGGCTTGGTATAAAGACCTTAATCTATTATTATCTTTACCATACAAAAAAAACTAAGAAGTAGCCCAGTCATCATTTTAGTAGAGCAGTAATCATTAGGTTTATGTTTCTATCTATTTGATTTATTTATTTGGGTGCTTAAATAATATAAAAGGGGAAACTTGTGAATAAAACTGAATTAATTGAAGCTGTAGCAGCGGCTGCTGATATTCCTAAAGCTGTTGCTGGTCGTGCATTGGACGCAACTACTGAAGCAATCAGTGGCGCATTGAAAGGTGGTGACCAGGTTGTATTAGTAGGCTTCGGTACTTTTTCTGTGAAGGACCGTGCGGCACGTACTGGTCGTAACCCTCAGACTGGTGCACCAATTCAGATTGCTGCTGCCAAGGTACCAGGGTTCAAGGCAGGTAAAGTGTTAAAAGACTCTGTTAACTAAGCCGTCTTTTAGGAAAAAAGCGTGCAATGCACGCTTTTTTTTATTGTGTTGCTCTTGTCGATGGTTCTTGCCTGAAACCCCATTCATTAATATCCCGCATTATCGTCATTAATTGAGATTAAAAACGGAAGTTGGAGTTTTACGTAAATTCTTGATAACAAGTTGATAGAACCGTGGAGTTGTCTTGTGTTTCTGTGCATAATGGCGGCCAAATTTTATTCAAGTAACTTTTAGAATTCGCGTGGAGGATTCATGCTGCAGTTTTTCCGTAGCAATGCAAAAGGTGTGTTAGGTAAGACAATTGTTACCGCGATTGTTCTTGTTTTTACCCTATGGGGAGCACAGTCTATTGTTGCCATCAGTACATCAAATGATGCACCAGTTAGCGTTAACGGCGTAGACATAAGTGAATATGAAGTTAGCAAGCTGACTGATATTCAAAAACGCAACATTCAGGCGCAGTTGGGCGATGCGTATGATCCTTCACTAATTAGTGATGCGATGATTCGTCAGTCTGTACTTCAAAATCTGGTGTCTCAGGAGCTAGAGTGGCAAGCCGCATTAGATCTGGGTATGGCTATGTCCGATGAAATTGTTACAGAGATCATCGTAAACACTAAATCTTTTCAAACTGACGGGCTTTTTGATCAAGACACCTATACTCGTGTTTTGGGTCAATACGGTTACGCGCCAATAGAATACAAAGAAATGGTACGCCAGGATTTAATTAACTTTCAGCTAAAACGTGGCCTTTTGGCAAGTGGCTTTATTCTTGATCATGAAGTAGACCGTGTATCGGCGTTAGAAAGTCAAACCCGCGATTTCGGTGTGTTGGTTATCTCTCCTGAACAGTTCATTGGACAGGTCAGTGTCGAAGCCGATGATATTGAAGCCTATTATCAGGAAAACAAAGGTCAGTTTAGAACAGACGAATTGTTAAGCGTTGACTATGTTGTTCTCAGTAAAGACAAGATTGCCGAATCGTTAGTTGTTAGTGATCAGGATATTGAAGACGCTTACGAAAATTATGTAACGCAGCAATCAGGCAATGTAGATAAATCCATTGCACATATTCTCATTACGTCTGAATCTCGTTCTGATTCCGAGGCCAAATCGTTGGCTAATTCGATAAAGCAACGAGTGGATGCAGGTGAATCTTTCGCGACCCTTGCGGAGGAATTTTCAGACGATCCTGGTAGTGCTGCCTCTGGTGGTGAACTGGGTATTTATTTTCCAGGCATGTTTGTTGAAGAATTTGAACAGGCTGTCAATAGTCTTCAGTCAGAAGGTGATTTAACCGGACCTGTCAAAACAGATTTTGGATATCATTTGATTTTGTTAACTGATATATCAGAAACTCAAGTTGCCTCGTTTGAATCCCAAGAGTCTCGCTTGCGCAATATCGTGCTAGACCGTAAAGTTTCTGATGAATTACTGGTTTTGAAAGAAGAGTTAACCAATTTAGCGTTTTCAGAATCTGGCCTGGTTGGGGTTGCAGAGCAGTTTGAGCTTGTAATCGAAACTTCCGAGTTATTTGGTCGCTCTGGTGGGGCTGGTTTGTTTGCAGACTCTTCAGTGGTTAGTGCGGCATTTGATCCATCGGTTGTTGAAGAGGATGAGAACTCAAATGTAGTTACTCTGGCAGATGGCAGTCTTATCATCATGCATATGAATGACTACCAGAGTTCAGGTTATAAGCCGGTAGCAGAAGTGAGCGATCTGATTAGCAACGTCTTGACCCGAGAAGCCTCTGCTCAGGAAGCTATTAAAGTTGCAGACCGTCTTATGGTTGACCTTGCCGAAGCAGGAAGTATAACAGCCGTTGAAGTTGATCGGGAGTGGTCAAACTATCAACAGGTTGCAAGAAGTGGTGCTGATGTCCCGCAGGAAATCTTGTTTGAAGTCTTTAAGATGGCGAAGCCTGTTGAAAGCAATTATAGTTTATCTAAAGTGAGTTTAACTGATGGTTCAGTTGCCATAATTGCGCTTAATCTGGTTGCTGAAAATGAGCCGCAGTTTACTGAAGAAGATAGGCTTGGCATTGAAAACTATATGTCGTCGCTGATTAGCGAAGCTGAATACGAACAGTGGTTTAACGGTGTCGAAGAAAATTCAAAGGTAAAATATCGGTAATAGCGTTATTGATATAAAACTAAGGCCGCATTGCGGCCTTAGTTGTTTGGGAGAGCGACATGAGTGAACTCCAGCTTACAAGACAAGGTAGAATGAAGGTCATCATGCAGGAAAATGCCATAGGTTTCGAAGAATTTGCGTTTTGTTTAGGAAAAGATCCTGTTGCCATGGAAAAACTAATAAACAGTAGTCACCCTAAAATTAGTGATTCATTGGCGCGATTAATTGAGCAAACATTCTCAAAAGCAAGCTTTTGGCTTGATGGAGATGTACAGGCTCAGGATAATTTTGATTTGTTCGGCTCGTAACTCGTTTTTAAAAGGGGAATGAAAATGAAACCTGATTTTAGTCAGACTCGGTTAGTGGTCTTTGATGTTGATGGTGTTTTAACTGACGGGCTTCTACATTACGGATCAGAGGGAGAAGTGATTAAAGTTTTTCATGTTCGTGATGGAGTAGGAATCAAATTGTTGCAAGATAACAATATTCCTGTGGCTGTTATTTCAGCAAAAGAATCACTGCCATTAGCCAAACGAATGACTGAATTAGGTGTGAATTATTTTTTCCCGGGTAGTAAAGACAAAAAATCCGCTTTGATGCAAATATTATCTGAACTTGCTATTGAAGTAACAGATGTTGTCTACGTTGGTGATGATATGGTTGATTTGCCAGTCATGCGCGAAGTCGGTGTTAGTCTAGCCCCGTCAGACGCCTATTTTCTGGTCAGGAACGAATGTGACTGGGTATTGGATACTGCAGGAGGTCAGGGAGTCGCCAGAGAGGTTGCAGACCTGGTCTTGGCAAGTAAGTTTCAACTGGCATCTGTTTATGAGCTGGCGATGCAACCCGATTTTGAACGTAAACGAGACTAGTGGAATGAAAAGTATTGTATCTGTCCATGATGTTATGCCGCATACCATGGCCAATATTCAGGATATTCTTGAAAAAATGCCTGTAAATAGCATTAAGAATGTTTACTTATTGGTTGTACCGGGTCTGAATTGGCTGCCTGACCAGCTTTTGCAGCTAAGGCAATGGCAAAACCAGGGTTATAAACTTGCCGGACATGGATGGACTCATAAGATAACCAGAAAGATCTCTGTCTATCACCATCTTCATTCTTTTTTTATCTCCAGGGACGTGGCTGAGCACTTATCCCTGACGTCTGAAGAAGTGTATAAATTGGTTAGTGATAACTATCAATGGTTTATCGATCACGATTTTAAAGCCCCGGAACTTTATGTGCCGCCAGCCTGGGCCATGGGTAAGCTGTCTCATCAACAGCTCAATGAGTTACCCTTTCGATTCTTTGAAGTGTCCAGCGGTATTTATGATAGTCAAAAAGGCGCGCTGAAAATACTGCCATTAACTGGCTACGAGGCAGACCGAAACTGGCGGACACCTATTCTAAAGTTTTGGAATCACTTGAATGTCTGGATGGCAAGAAAAGGCCGTAGCTTGCGCATTTCAATCCACCCCTATGATTTAACCTATCCGCTTGAACGAGATATCTACAGTCATATAAGCAGAAGTGACGTGTTTGTCGATTGTGACGTGGCAACAAATTCATAATCAATAGTTGATTAAGGTCGTAAATTGTTGTGCATTCGGTAAACGAAAAGGATCCCCAATTAAAGGCTTCGGGGAGAATGTCGCCTTATCATGCTGGGCATTTCAGCGGCAGTCCAAGCTGAATTTAGTCGACGATCATCACATAAAATCCGCTGGATACCAGGTCACCATCTGAAGTTTACTGTGAAGTGCACTGCAAGGTAACCTGATTTGTAGGTATCGATAATAGCGCCTATAACGGCTAGGGTGAACCATTTATATTTTAAGGTTATCCAGCCACTGCTTGAACTGTTGAGCTGGCAATGCGCCAGATTGCCGCGCAATTTCCTTACCCCTGCGAAATACAGCAAGGGTCGGAATGCTTTGTATTTTATACCTGGCGGCTAATTGTTGGTGTTTTTGAGTATCCAGTTTTGTGAACTGAAATTTAGTGTTCATCTCACCCGTAGTTTTTTCATAGATTGGAGCCATCATTTTACACGGACCACACCAGTCTGCCCAAAAATCAACAATGACCGGTAGATCTGAATTGTTGATATGTTTGAGAAATGAACTTGAATCCAGGTCTATTGGCTTGGTTTGAATGACAGGCTTCTTACATTGCCCGCATTTAGGGCCGTCGGAAATACGTTCGTATGGAATTCGGTTTGTGGTGTGACACGAAGGACAAATAACTTGCATTTCATTTCCCGATATTGAATGAGTTAATTCTAATATGGTGGGTGATCTTTGTATTTCAAGCAATCTGACGCTCGATTTATGGCTTTAATGCCATATACAAGCCTGTCTCAGCTTTCAGAGTAAAACTACAATAGCCCGCTAAAATATAAGAAACCCATCGGTCAATCAGAGCGCGTCATGAATAAACTTGGCTAAATTCGGTAGTGAGCCCAGGTGAGGCAAGAGCTCAATGGTCATCTCGGGGTATTCTTGTTGTGCCTGTACAACTATTGCGGTTATGTCTCGTTTAACGTGAACACCCGCCGTAATAAAATAAGGTAATATTTTAAGGGTGTTAATACCCTTGAGGCTGGCATCCATCAGGGTTCGTGGAATTGTCGGATGACCACACTCCAGAAATGCTTCAGCAATCCAGGTGTTATTGGTGTCCAGAGCTTTCAGTGTAGTAGCCATTAGGCGAATTTCATCGTTAGACGCTTCAAGTTTGCTGCCATGAGCAACTACAATTAAACCCAGTTTACTTGAGTCGTTCATATTCTTCCTCTGTCAATTTTCTGGCTTCAGTCTCCAGCATAACCGGAATGTCATCTCTGATCGGGTAGGCCAGATGGCTGGCTTTGCACCACAATTCCTGTTTGTCTTTCATTAGTGTCAAGGGCGCCTTGGTAACAGGGCAGGCTAATACGTTGAGCAGCTGTGGATCAATCATCAGACGGGGTCTCTTTTTTTGTATTTGCATGAGCGGAGTCTTTTTCTGGAACCGGGTCAAGACCGCCCTCGTGGTAAGGGTGACATCGACCAATACGTTTTATTGCAAGCCAGGTTCCTTTGAAAAAACCAAATCGTCTCAGTGCTTCAATGGAATATTGAGAGCAGGTTGGGTAAAAGCGGCAGCTGGGACCCAATAACGGACTTATAAATAACTGATAGCCCCGAATGATCAGAATAAATAAATATTTCATTTTCTATACTCTCTGCCAGCGCGTTCCTTCGCGCGTATCTTGAATTTCTACGCCATCCTGAAGCAAATCATCTCTGATTTGATCAGATAGAGCGAAGTTACGGGCTTTTTTTGCTTCGACGCGTTGCTGAATTTTAGCTTCAATGTCTTCTTCACTAATAGCCCCTTTTTCAGCTGCTCTGAACCACTGCTCAGGTGTCTTTTGGAATAATCCCAGCAACTCACCACCTGCGATAAGCTCCCCCTTAAGGCGAGCCCTTTCCAGGTTGTCGTTGGATTTAAAAATAGCCGAAGACAGGCCGTGCATTGCAGCCAGGGCTTCAGGAGAATTTAGGTCATCAGAAAGCGCCAATGCCACTTTGCCTAATTTAGGGTCTTCAGGCAGAACGGCGTCTATATCTGCCGTCTCACGTAACGCGTTGTAGAAGCGGTCCAGTGCCG
>Ga0224506_10000372_pt1 | contig 40174 bp, 30 predicted proteins | sample SF_Jan12_sed_USG_2_FD_169108 | JGI IMG/M metagenome (GOLD analysis project Ga0224506, IMG submission 169108) | Sediment microbial communities from San Francisco Bay, California, United States - SF_Jan12_sed_USGS_8_1 | ecosystem: Environmental > Aquatic > Marine > Sediment | place: USA... | reverse complement strand
ATCCAGCCGGTAGCTTTCCATTGCTCTCGTCGAGTGGAGGAAATCTCGTTCGCACGCTTCCCCATCATGTTAAAGGCGGGGGCTAAAAGAACAAGTTTTTTCACCTGTGGGAATTCTTGTCCAAGGATCCATGAGAGCCATCCGCCTAAGGATGATCCGACAATAGTGAGGGGAGGACCGTCCGCCATTCGTTGAAGGACGCGACGAGCGTCATCAAGCCAGTCGGTCAGCGTGTAGTCTTGGAACGCGCCTTCCGAATCCCCATTGCCACGAAAATCAAAACAGCAAAATCCCCACTGGTGTTCTCGGCATAGTTCAGCTAAAGCCTTGCTTTTATTGCCCCATCGTTTAGAAAGAAATCCCGTAATAAACAGCAATTGCCGGTTCTGGTCAAGGATGCGATCACCAACAATGCGTTTCGAATCGGCCCCAAGTATGTCAAATCGAGTGAGTTGATTCTTGTCTGGCATGGTAGAGAAACGAGGTACCAACCTTCGGCCCTTGGCTTAGAATTTTGGCTTGTCCGACTTACCGGCTTCGTAGGCTTCTTGTTTGGCCTGACGTTCGGCGGCGAAGGCGGCGCGTTCGTCATAGGAACCGAACCCTGCATCGTTCACAATCAGCCGCAGGTACTCGACTTTGTTGGTCTGTCTGTCGGTCCGGAAATGGATTTTCATAAAGGCGCCGAGTCCCTCGTCAACCCGACTGACTAATTGATAGCTCCACCATATACCCCCAGCACCTGTATCGTCCGGTTCGCCGTACTTTGTTTCTAAGTCAGCGACCAGCTTGGCCTTTTCTGGTCCGGCGCGCAAGTCCTGCTCATACACAATCGCGTACAACACCGAGTTGTGCACCGGTGAGGTGAAGTGCGTGGTGACTCGAGCTCCGTCGGTTAAGCGAATCGACTGCTCAAATTGTCGAAAAGGCGGGAGTGGTTTACGAGGGTCCCAACGCGGCTTCCATTCGGTGCTTTCGTCTTTCAAATGGGCATGCAACTCAGGCAGCGTCACTCCCAGACGAATGCCGCGTATATCTGGCGTCCCACGGGTTTTAGCCGCGGTGGCCGCCTGGAGCTTTTTTTGCTGTCGCTCTTCTTTCTCGTGTTCTCTGGCTAATTTGCGCTGCTCTTCCTCATTCGCTTGTTTGGCATGATTGACAAAGTTGCCGACCGTGAGCGTTTCGCCGGACTTGCCGTAAAAGTTGCCGGTGGCAAGTTGAGGGACAAAGATGCGGTGTCCGAAACGATTCTTACCAAAACCGAATGCCGGAGGCACAACCGTAAGGTCCGCATAAAAGTTCTTGGGGCAAGCGTCAAGAAAAATTCGCCAGGCTTCACCCATGATGGCTTTGGTGGCTTCGTCATCCAAAACCGTGAAGCCTTTTGGCACCACGGTGACAAGGTCAGGCTTCCGATTGGTGGCGACGTAACAGGGATTGGCGGCGAAATCAACGCCAAAATCCACACGGACCCAGAAGGCCACGTTGCGATAGACCCGGTCCTTGCTAACCGGGAGCAGGTAGAGAAAATCGTTGGTGGACAAAAATTGAAACTCGCCTTCACGCTCGTGGTCGCCGAAATAATATCCGCGGGAAAAGTAACCCTCGAAGACCCGGTCGGAATCGCCTGGAAAGCTGGCTTGAAGCATGACCTTGCCTTGACCGTGCGCATAGCCGTCCACTGCAGGCACATCGACTTGGAGCGAATAGCTGCCGGTGCGATACCAGGACGGGAGCCATACGGCGGTCTGATTTTTGGGATCATGCCCCCAGCCTGCAAACACCTTCGGGCCAAGATTGCCGACGCGGATGAAAGCGGAATGGCGATCTGATGAGCTCAAAGCAGAAAGTCTGTTGTCTCGCTCGGTCACTGCATCAGCATGGCCATGCGAAGCCGCAAGAATAAACCAGGCCATCGCTTGAATTGGGTCAGTTTTCACGCCTGAGCCTTGCTGATAAGCCTGACCGAGCAAGTATTGTGCGAAGGGGTTGTTCTGTTCGGCGGCCTTCCGGAAATACTCGACGGCCTTTTTGGCATCTTGCGAAATGGACTGGCCGTTAAGCAGGGCCAGCCCGAGAGCGGTTTGTGCTTCCGGCCATCCGGCCTTCGCAAACTCAGTGATGACTGCCAGCGACCCTGGAGAATCGTCTTTGGTCAGTTCCGCCAATGCGGTCACGAGTGCGGGTGGCGGATCCGGTGGTTGTAGCATTGGCCCCGCAAGGATTGGTTCTGCTGCGGCTTCTACCGCGGGTTGAACGGGACGCGGCGTATTTTCTTTTTTTGGAGACGTACTTGGCCGCGCAGGCTCGGACAACGTTTTCGTGTCCCTGTCCGGCTCAGGACGGGCTGGGACTTGTACAGTGTCTTTCTCCTTTTCTACCGGAGGGGCCTTCGTGGATGTTGGCTTCCTTCCATCAAGCGGTGACGTCTGTTCTGGGGGTGGGCCCAATAGAGGTTCCGTGTGAGGCGGGTTTGAAATGGGCTCCACAATTGAAGCGGTCTCGATGACTGCATTGTCTTGCGGCGGGGTGTCGAGGCTGATGAACCAACTGACGACCCCGACGATGGTGCCACTCAGAAGGACCAGAATGAACAGTATTGGCCAAAATGGGTTGATGCCCTCCTTCATCTTCCCACCCGAAGATGGAAAGGTGCTGTCCGAGGGTGCCGAAGATTCTTCGTCAGCCAGTTTTGCTGGGTAACTTATCTCAGAAGAAGGTTCACTGCTGGGTTTGGCGTTTTCAGTCATCACACACCTTGAGATTTACCAGGCCTGCAGTGTAGCTCGTGGAGCTAGGCGAGGAAAACACGCTCATGTCCTGTACCACCAGGCATTAGTTTTGCTTCATGGCGATGGGGCTTCATAGGGAGTTGGCTCACCAAATTCTGTTGGTCAATTTTCCTCATTCTGCTTGTTAAAGATCAAGGAAGTCACACAGAGTGCAATAACGGCCCAGGAGATTCATCCAAGCCTGATTTCAGTCGGCATTAAGGGATGGGTGCATGGAAAGACGGGGGATTGGGATAAAGAACAATGCCGGAAATGCCGAAAGAAAGCGGCAAGATGGGGATGGTAATGGATAAGGGGTATGTCACAAACGTGAAGGTTAAAACATTCAGGGTGATTCACCAGGACCAGGAATCTGGACTGAATGACAATTTGGTAAAAAGGCTCGATTGGGGAGGGTTGCTCTGGTCCTGGCTTCCCTTGCTGGTCTATGCAACGGCTATTATTGGTATCTCATCAATATCGGCTCCCGAACAGCAATTTGGATCGTTTCTCCATTCGGTGAATTCGCTTTTTCCTGCTGATGGCGAAATGTTTCGGATGATCAATGACAAATTCTATCATGTGGTTGAATATGCACTATTAGCGGTGCTTGTCTATCGTGCCGTCCGGTATTCTTGGAAGGAACCATCTGAAGTCACCGTTGGTCTTCTGACCTGTGGGGCCGTCATCCTCTTTGGCTGTACCGATGAACTCTACCAGTTACTGACCCCGCTTCGTTATTCCAATGTGTGGGATTTGACGGCTGACGCGCTCGGGGGAGTCATGGGCGTGATTCTCTGGCAGGGCGCACTCAGTATTACAAAAATTCGGCTTCTTGAAGAACGGATTCCCCTTAAAATGCAAGTTGCATTAGGTATTGAAGTCTTGAAGCTCTAACCGAGTCTCTCCTCTTCCTCAAAAAACCCTGTTCATGCGTGTCCCTGCATTTAGGGCGTGGTATGGTGTTTGGCCCATTCAGCAAAGGGCGTGAATCCCTCGGGGTACAAGGATCGAGCTAGGGCAATCATGTTGTCAGCCTTGGGTCCAAAGTAGGTGTAGTCTTCAAAGTAGTTCATCATCTCTCGAAGTTCGGCTGCGCCGGGGAAGGGCAAGGCATCAAACACCTCATTGGGCACTTGCTTGAATTGAAAATGATGGCCTTGTGCATTGAGAGTATTGATCATCTCTTGCCAACTCACCAGTTCGGAAGCTAGTGCTAAGTACTGCCCGGTGCCGACGGTGTCAGGATGTTCAAACACCCGAGCCGCCAGCTTTCCCATTTCAACCGGATCGCCAATATGTAGGACTTTAGCTGAGGGGTGCATGGGCATGGCCCAGCCTTTTCCGCCACCTTCTAGGGGTTGTGGCGCCATCATTCCCAAAAAATTTTGAAAATACATCGGCGCTTCCACGAACGTGTAATACGGGAAGGAAGCGGCTTTCACCTCGGCATCCACAAGAGCCTTTCCCGTGAAGTGAATCACTTGGTATTTGCCGTTCGAAATCTCTTGGCAATTGGGAAGCGTGGACCACACCAGATGCTGAACCCCGGCAGCCTTTGCGGCTTTTACCGCAAGCGTGCCTTGTGCGGTTTCGCTGGCCATGGTGCCGGGATCCCAAAAATTGGTGACGACAAAAGCCCCATAGGCGTTTTGGAAAGCCGGTTCCAAGGTTTCTGGCTTGGTGAAGTCACCCTGCACCACTTCGCAGCCTTTGGCTTGAAGGGCTTTGGCTTTTTTGCTGTGAGGGTTGCGGGTTAACACCCGCACCGCAAATTGTTGCCGGGCGAGGAGTTCCTCAACCACGCCGCCGCCTTGCGTGCCCGTGGCTCCCATGACTGCGATCAGGTGTTTAGACATTGGTGGCTCTCCTTATGGTAGGCATGAGATTACGGAATAGGTGGGATTCTGCCATTTTCTGACTATCCTCGCATATGCGAGGTTATTTGAGGCTTTGGTAAATGTGGGAAATAGAGCTCTCTACATTGACCGCGATAAACAGGGAACCAGAAATCTTAATGTTGTCATTCCCGACGTTTGTGATGGGGAATCTATCTTTCATATTGGATCCGATTGTCACTTGGATCCAAAGAACTGAATCTCAACAGGATTGCCGGGTTTCGGCCCGGCAGCCGAGCTTGGTGTTGAGTGCGTCCCGTAGAGCGCATCCAAGCTTGATTTGGCAAAAGGACCCCAAACCATTGAAGCCCCATTTTTCCTCATTGAATGAGACGGACGCCAGCTTGTGGAAGGCGGACCAACTCGCTAGGCTGTGACTTGCCTGCCCGAGGAGGAAAGTCGAAATATGATTTCAAATCTTAAGATACTCAGAGTGCGAACCTCTTTACACCAAGCAACTGTGTGGTTGCCAACTCGCGGAACGATATTCCTGATTAGCCGCACATGCCTTGCGACGGCATTGCTTGTGATGATGGCCGTCTTGGGTTCTTCGGTTTACGCCACAGACGGAGGTCAGACGAGGTTTCAACCTATTTCGGCCCAGTTCATCGCAGCAGTGGGTCCTCCAGGAGCAACCTCCGGGAACGGCGCGCAGTCGTGGGGTCTCTGGCCTCTGGATCCTGGCCCTCGGGGAGTGAGGTTGAGCCGCTTTGAGCAGTTGGCGGCGGCGGGTGGCGTCGCCCCGGCTCGCTGGCAATTCGACCGCACAGACTGGTGGCTGGAAGAACACGGCCTCATCATGGAGCAGCCGAAATTTCCGATCCCTCCCGGCAAATACCTGGTCACGGGTGACCGCGAGGTCACGACCGTGTTGACCATTCATCCCGCTGACAAGGATGGAAATAGGCGTTGGGAGCTCGATCACCAGGCGACGCTCTATGACGTGACGCACCTGGCGTGCCGCTCCGCGCGTTATACCCCGACGACCGGTGATGGTTCGTGTTCTCCGGCAAACGTGCAGAAAAGGGCGTTTCCGGTTACTCCAGGGGGGGCGATGCCTCCAGTCGAGGGCTGCAAGAAGCAAGACTATGCGGTTCTCTTTGTAATCGCTGTGGCTGGGGAAGACGAAGGCCGGTGAGGCCGGCAAGGTAAGTAAAATTGGGCTCCGTCTAAGTGTGGAGTCATCAACCTCATCCCTGAATATCAGTGGATGATCTCCAGGCGAATGGTCTGCCCAGGGTCCAATTTTCTTTAAGTTGACAGTACCCCTGGGAACTCCATTGAGGAATCCTCAATGAAAGGAATGGTCGCTATGATTTTTCTGACGGAACAGGCTGTGATGAAGCTCAAGGTGTTAATTCTCGAACACCCGGAAGACCCCATTGTCCGATTGGTGGTGCGGGACCTCGACGAGGGCCGATTGTCGTACAACATAACCCTTGAAGATAAGGTTCAGCCCGATGACGAGGTGCAGGAGGTGAAAGGATTGACCGTGGCGGTTGAAGGGCAGAATGCTCCGCGCATGCAGGGAATTACCCTGGATTACCAGGAGCCTGACCGGTTTACATTTATTCATCCTGAACAAGAAGGGGACCCTAAATTTGATGTGTTCAATTGGAATTGACCGAGCCTCATGCTGAATCGACGAAGCCGCGCTTGCCCTCTCGGTATATCCTCTTCTACTCATGAGGAAAAGGTCCCCCCCCTTGCACGCGTTCCTCATTCACCTATTCTCTAGCCCCTCATGGTACTCCTGTCTGACCACAAAGAATTGTGGCCCTGTGCATGACGTGTGTTGAGTCTTTCCTGCCAACTGGTCAGCGCTGGAGCCTGTACACGGTACTGGTCCTGATCACCTTCACCCCGGTATCGACAAGGGCTTTCCCCGTGCAATGAACCACCTCGTATTTCCCTCCGGGCATTTCTTGGCAACCCCGGCGGCGCGAAAATTTGCGGAGCCTGTCCAGAGTCTTGGCGAAGGGCTCAAGCACTGCTCGCCTTTTATCCGGTGTTGGCTGGACGACTTGGCTATGCCACAAGGCCCAGCTCTTTTGTTCCACGCCCCAGCGGGGAGCGTGGAGGTACAGGGAAGCGTCCCCTTTCCCATACATTGATTTAGCAGTGGCGGCGGAGTGAGAGTTTGGATCGCAAGACGCGACCACGTTTACAGGAGAATGGGTGGTAATGGGATCGTCTACGGATTATTTTTTATTGCTTTTATAGACATTTTCCGGCTACTTTGAACCTTCTGCAAGGAGGCTTCGACGCACGAGACTAAGGACGGTTAGCTATTTCTTACTCTTAACTTAGGAGGGCGCGATGAAATCATCCAAAGTATTCAAGGTTGGGGGCCTCGCCGTAGGAGGCGTCCTGGTTGCGGGCATGCTGGGTGCCGGGATGAATGGCACTCCAGTCAGTTGGGCGAAACGAACGGTGTTGGAGTCGTTGGGCAAAGGGACGCCTGCGGTCCAAACGGCATTCTATGAGGGCCAATCAGAAGGTGGCACGTTGCTGCACTTTGTGAAGCGTCCGGCGGCCACAGAACCCTCCCCCGAAGACATCGAAGCTAAAAAACATCCGTCACCTCCAGGGAAGCCTGAAGATGTGGGCCGACCTTCGACGAAGGAGGAGATGATTGACCACTGCATGCAAGATCCGAACTGTCGTCAAAAGCTGCAAGAAGCTAAAAAGGGGAAGCGTCCAGCAAAAGGTCGGCCCGCCGCGACCGGGCCCAGCCCAGAGGATATTGAGGACAAAAAAATGGGCAAGCCCGCGATGGGAAACCCACAGGGGCCACGAAGCGAACTAGTGCCACTGTCAGCTTCTTCGCTCCTTGCCTGGTTAAATCCCCTCAATCCTAGCGTGGCGGAGGCAGCAGGTTTTAACGCATTCGCGGACTTCTCCCGACCGAAAGGTCAATATGGAGCCCTGCGGATTGGTACGTTTGGGGGATATCAAACCGGCACGTATTGGCCGTATATCGGTCCATATTATCCTGCCCACACCGCCACCTACGCAAATAGCGAAAACAAATCCTTCGTGCAAATGGTCGTCAGTCTTCCGACAGCTGGATTTTATCTGGTGGAACATAAAGGCGGGAGGGGCAGTACTAAGCTGAGGCATCTAAACGCTGGTCCGATTATCAATGCCTGGGACTATACCCAAACTCCTTGCGACCCCTGCTATTACGTTGACATAGACTGGTATGATGCAGGCTATCATTATTGGTATTTCTGGAGTGTGCAAAACACTATGAAGATCATGGGTGGCACGGTCAGATCTTATCCCTGAGGTTTGAGTCTGAAAGCGGGGCACCGGAGGAGGTTTCCGGAAGACGTTTAATCGCCAAACGCTCATACCCTGGCTGCAGTCGGAAGCAACCCATTTCCCTTTCATAACGAGCCTCACATCTTCGGATGTGGGGCTTTGCTGTTGGTTTTGCTGTTTGCGGCGTTGTGTCATTTCTTTGCTTTGGACACTTTTGTGCCAACCCTACCCTTTTTTAAGAAGACGATGATTTGACCAGTCGTCTGAAATGAGCCTATCTTTCTCAAACTTTGATGTTAAAGAGCAGAAACGTCCAAGGAGATTTTGCCAAAGTGTATTTTCAGGATATTCCATGAAACCCTTTCCTGTTCTTCTACCGTGGCTGTGTTTACTGGTCGGGGTCTTCTTTGCCTCTCTTAGCCCCGCTGGAGCGTCCCAAGAAAAGCCGCAGTTGCCGCTGGCGATGGAGGTGTTTTTGAAGAAGCCTCAGGCGCGGGTGTATGAACTTGAAATTCATTTGACCAATATCAGTGAGGAGATGGTGTGGGTGAACGTTCGGGATTTGCCGTGGAATCCGCCAAATGATTCCAAGTGGTTTTCATTATTTAAAATGGATGAACAAGAGAGCTTGGTGAAGCAGCTTGTTCAGGATTGGAATTTTGGGTCGCGCATGATCCAAATTCTTCCAGGTGAATCGATCCAAGATACGATGGTGTTGAATCCTCGAATGCCGTCGTTGTTGGATGACGTGGCCCAATTCGGGGTGAAATTACGGTGGGACTGTCCACCCACGTCCTTGAAATTTATCTGTCATCAGGGGGCCCCGCAACAAGTGGTGATTCCGAAAGGTGATGATGGAAATGTGACCGTGTATTCAGCGGATGCCCCGGTGTGCGTGAAGTTGGGACAGACGATTGGGCTTATTAAAATTCCTGAAAGCCATGAGGTCTTGTTTCTTCTGACGCCTGAATCAACGATGGTTGATGTTCCGCACATGCAAGCCCTTCTGTATGCCGTGAATGACTATGTGCAGCAATGCCAACCGTCGTGGACGAATAGTTGGGCGGTAAGTTTTTTTACGGAAGAACAATATGCGGGATTTCTGAGTGATGAGGGGAACCGGGAGTATTTCAAACAAGGTATCTGGCAACAGGTGAATATCGGGCAATACTCCAGCCAAATCCGCACGCTGTTCCGTTTTCCCTGGATTAAGAAGAGAGCCGATGATGTGTATATTTCCGTGTATCGGTGAAACTTTTATGATTTGTACTGGCTGTCTGTGATTCTACCTCCCCCTTTCCCCTTCTTAGAAAGGAGGGGATTTTTTTAGAGGAATGCCCAGTCAATCGGAAGATGGATTTCCGACAGAGACTTGCTACAATCTTGTCATTGCTTCCCTTGACCGGAGGTTCTAGCCTATGCCGCTGCAAGCGTTTCATCCGGTGATTCAGGAATGGTTCTCGACGACGTTGGGGGAGCCGACGGATGTGCAGCAGGCCAGTTGGCCGGCGATTCAATCGGGGAAACATGCCCTGATTTCGGCCCCGACCGGCTCTGGGAAAACTCTTGCCGCCTTTCTCACCTGTATTGACCGATTGTTGAACCAGGCGATTTATGGGGAACTGGTCGAAGGCATCCAAGTCGTCTACGTGTCTCCCCTCCGTGCGCTGAGTCACGATATCCACAAAAATTTGCAACAGCCGTTAGACGAGATTAGTCAATTGGCGCTGTCTGCCGGTTTGTTGAGTCCCAATATTCGGGTAGAGGTCCGAACCGGAGATACGCCTCCCGCGCAACGGCAACGCATGCTGACGCATCCGCCGCATATTCTCGTGACGACTCCAGAAACCTTGTTCCTCATGGTGACGGCCAGGCGGAGTCGAGAACTCTTGACGGGTGTGCATACGGTGATTGTCGATGAGATTCATGCGTTGGCGCCCAATAAACGGGGTTCCCATTTGGCGTTATCGATAGAACGGTTGGATGCGGTGACGAACAAGCGATTAGTTCGCATTGGTTTGTCGGCAACGCAGCGGCCATTGGAACAGGTCGCACAGTTCCTGGTGGGAGACTCTTCTCACCGGCAAAAGAGTCAGCAAGCGTCCCTTTTTGAATCATCGGATTGCCATATTGTGGATATCGGACATCGGCGAACGTTGGATCTACAAGTCGAGGTGCCCAACGATGAATTAGGTGCCATTGCCACCAATGCGATTTGGTCTGAAGTCTATGACCGCATTGCCGCGATTGCCGAGCAGCACCGTTCCACGTTGGTCTTTGTGAATACGCGTCGTTTAGCCGAACGGATTGCCCATCATGTGAGCGAGCGGGTGGGCGAAGATCAAGTGGCCTCCCATCATGGCAGTTTGTCTCGTCAGTTACGACTTGCTGCGGAAGAACGTTTAAAGACGGGGCAAATTAAGGTCATGGTGGCGACGGCCTCGTTGGAGTTGGGTATCGATATTGGATGTATTGATGTCGTGTGTCAGATTGGCTCGCCTCGGGCCATTGCCACCTGTCTTCAGCGAGTGGGGCGGGCGGGCCATTGGGTGGGAGCGGTGCCGAAAGGCCGGGTGTTTTGTACGACGCGAGATGAGTTGGTGGAATGTGCGGCGGTGGTGCGAGCCATTCGACAGGGGCAATTAGAATCCATTGAAATCCCGTTAGCCCCGCTGGATATTTTGATTCAACATGTCATCGCGGAAGTGGCGGCGCAGGAATGGGATGTGCGGGCCCTGTTTGATGTGTGTCGGTCGGCCTATCCGTATCGAGAGATGACGTGGGAAGAGTTTGAATCTTTAATCGAACTGATTGCGGAAGGGTTCGTGCCTGGTCGCCGGCGGTTGTATGCGTATCTGAGCTATGACCGGCGTGAAGGACGGTTGCGGCCACGGCGGGGCGGGCGCTTGGCGGCGCTAACCTCTGGTGGCGCTATTCCTGAAACCGCCACGTATTCGGTCGTCGCGGAACCTGACGGCACCGTCGTCGGTACGGTCGACGAAGATTTTGCGATTGAAAGTTTAGCTGGCGACATCATGTTGCTGGGGACGACATCCTGGCGAATCCGGGCGATTGAAACCGGAAAAGTGCGCGTGGAAGATGCGCATGGGCAACCTCCCAATATTCCATTTTGGCGCGGCGAAGCTCCCTCACGGTCCCGAGAGCTATCGAAGGCTGTGGCGGACGTGCGGGAAGGCATACAGCAATTATTAGACAATGGTGCAACGCCTGGAGATGTCTCAGCCCGCAAGTGGTGTTTGGAAGAATGTGGCGTGGACGCAGCAGGGGCCGATCAACTCTTGGCGTATGTGGCGGGTGGTGTGCAGATTTTGGGTGGCGTGCCCACACAGACCTGTATTATTGCCGAACGTTTTTTTGATGAAGCCGGAGGGATGCAACTGGTCGTGCATGCGCCGTTCGGCGGCCGACTGAATCGGGCCTGGGGCCTGGCCCTACGGAAGCGGTTTTGTCTGAATTTTGATTTTGAATTACAGGCGGCGGCCACGGATGATGGGCTCGTGCTTTCCCTTGGCGAACAACATAGTTTCCCGCTTGAGACGATCTTTCAATTTCTGCAACCCAAGACCGTGCGCGATGTGTTAATTCAGGCGACCTTGGCAACTCCGCTGTTTGTGACACGCTGGCGATGGAATGTGAGTCGTTCTCTGGCGCTGTTGCGATTCCAGAATGGCAAGCGGGTGCCGGTGCATCTGCAACGGATGCGGGCTGAGGATTTGCTTGCCGCTGCGTTTCCGATGGTGGCGGCCTGTGGCGATAACCATGTCGGCGATATTCCTGTGCCGGAGCATCCGCTGGTGCAGGAAACGCTGCGAGATTGTTTAACAGAAGCGATGGATGTGGAAGGCCTGGGCTATGTCCTGGAACAGATCGATTCTCAAGGCATCCAAGTCCGAGCTGTGGAATCTCCGGTGCCGTCTCCTTTCGCCCATGAAATTCTGAATGCCAATCCCTATGCGTTTTTGGATGACGCACCCTTGGAGGAACGTCGTGCGCGTGCGGTCAATCTTCGACGTACCTTCCCAACTTCATTTGATGGGAACATGGGAACCCTGGATGTCTCGGCGATTGAGACGGTTCTGGAGGAAGCCTGGCCGACTGTGCGTGATGCAGACGAGGTCTTTGATGTTCTGCAAGTGATGGGGTGGATGCCAGAAAAAGATGGGAAGTTCTGGCGAGAAGAGTTGGATGCCCTCGTGGCAAAAGGCCGGGCCCTGTTTCTTCGTGTCACCCCTGAAGAATATCCAAAAACTAACTTTATCGAGGGATGGACCACTCAAGAACATTTCTCCCGAATCCAGGTTCTGTTTACTCAGATAGAAATTCTGGCCGGGATGCAAGATGCGTGTGCTAGTGATGAAGAGAAAGCACCTTCATCTGAAACGGCATCTCTATTTGTGGTTCAAGGATGGATGCCCCATATCGGTCCTGTGACTTCCCAAGAATTAGCGAACCGTTTAGGGGTAGCCTCTTTACCCATTCATCACGCCTTATTGCAGTTGGAAAGCCAAGGACAAGTCTTGCGTGGCCAATTCCGTCCTGCTTTTTCTCACAATCCCTCTTCCTTTTCTTCTCCCTCTCCCTCTCAGGGAGAGGGTAGGGGTGAGGGTCAAGGCGATCAACGACAAGACGAAGAATGGTGCGATCGCAGTCTCCTTACCCGCATTCATCGCCGAACGGTGACCGCCTTGCGTCGAGAGATTGAACCGGTTGCTGCTTCGGATTTCATGCGCTTCCTCTTTCGGTGGCAACATTGTGCCCCAGGGTCGCAACTGCATGGCGAAGCCGGACTTCGTGAAATCGTTTCCCAGTTATCTGGCTATGAAACCCCAGCGTCTGCTTGGGAGTCGTCTCTCCTCAAAGCCCGTATGGCCAATTACAAACCGGAATGGCTGGACCATCTCTGTTTGCGAGGTGAAGTGGCATGGGGCCGGCTCACCCCTCCAGACATGAAACCCAACCTAAGGCCTGTTGTGAGTGGCGAGGCGTTCCGTCGCATTTCACCAACGAGCATGGCCCCCATCAGTTTTGTGCGACGAGTCGATGTTCCCTGGATGTTGGCGATGGCCAGACCTGGGAAATCTTCCGGACCGCTTGGTATTCGCTTGAGCGTCAGTGGAGTCGCACAAGCTATTTATGAATGTTTGGATAGCCGAGGCGCATGTTTTTTTGCCGATCTCACCAACCGCACCGGACATTTGGCTGCCGAAGTCGAACAAGCTTTATGGGAACTCGTCGCAGGAGGGCTCGTCACCGCTGATGGGTTTGATCCTCTGCGGGCAATGATCGATCCTCGTCGTCGTCGCGCGGAAGGAAAAGATCGTGCGCGGCGCCCCCAACATAGTGTGGGACGGTGGGCCTTGTTGGAATTATCTCCGCCTGAGAAAGAAGGAGAATCGATTTCTTCCCTGCATCCGCATGAGCAATGGGCCAAGCAACTGGCAAGGCGGTACGGTGTCGTCTTCCGTGATGTCCTCAAACGTGAGTCTCTCCCGATGACGTGGCGCGAGTTGCTTCTGCAATTTCGCAAGATGGAATGGCGGGGCGAGATGCGAGGGGGCCGTTTTGTGGAAGGGTTTACCGGCGAACAATTCGCGTTACCTGAAGCCGTGGAAGCCCTAAGAGCGGTTCGTCGCGACCACACGCTGGGAGCCCAAGCTCTTCGGCTCTCCCCGGCCGACCCTCTGAATCTGATCGGCATTATTCTTCCCGGTGACCGCATCTCCTCGCATACGTCAAAATCCATTCTCTTTCGAGATGGCGTGCAAGCCTGTGATGAACGTCCCGTCATGAGCTTAGCCTAAATTGAAGAGTCTCCAATCCCGATCTTTTCGGCAAGCTGGGCACGCCGTTGGTTGGATCTTCGTCCTGGTCGGTCTGCTGACCTTTCTGTTTATTCCGGTTCCTACGCATACGGCTTTGTGGCGGGCGATCAATAATTTCGCACATCTGCCATTGTTTGGAATTGTCGGCCTTGTGCTCTTGCACCTGTTGCGGATGATGGTTGCGGCTACATTGTGGTCGCCGATCCGACAGTATTTGGTTGCCATGTTGGGCGTATTAGGGCTAGCCCTGCTAACCGAAGCGTTACAATCGTTGAGCGCCACGCGTCATCCCGAATGGTCTGATGTGCTGCACGATCTTGGAGGAGCCTTGTGCGGGCTGGGAGTATTTTTAACGTACGATCCATGGCTGACTGGGTCTTTGGCCCGATGGAGACAATTTCCTCGAAATGCGATCGTCCGTGGGTGGGTGTTCGTGGTGGTGGGCATCGCCCTTGTTCCCACGATGGGATGGGCCTATGCCTATTGGGATCGTGCTCAGCGGTTTCCGTCAATCTTGCAATTTTCGTCCTCATGGGAACTGAAGTTTGTGAAGGCCTCAAACAGTGCGATCCAGGTCGTGGAGCCACCACAAGTATGGAGAAAATCAGCTGAAGATCAAGTAGGTAAAGTCGAGTTTTATCCGCAGAAGTATCCCGGCATCCGCATCGAGGAGCCCTATCCCGACTGGCGAGGATTGACCTCATTCCAATTGGACGTCTTTTCGGAGTTACAGAACCCACAATCAGTGGTCATTCGAATTGATGATGCCCATCACAATAATGACTATACGGATCGGTTCAACCAAGCCTTCACTATTGTGCCTGGCCTCAACCATATTGAAATTCCATTAGAGAGAATTCGCCAAGCACCGTTGGTCCGGGAAATGGATCTGAGTGCCCTCAAGTCTATTATCATCTTTGCCGTCAATCCGCCAAAAGCCTTCTCGCTTTATGTAGATAATTTCCGATTGGAATAGATTTTTGTGCGTAGTTGCTTGACGGGGAGAGTGATAACCGTGGTTTAGCTTGGAGGTTGAACAAAAGGAGTGGTGATTTCAGCTATCACCGAGAGGTCCTTGCACAAATGGCACATCACCGTTTGTTTCTTGACCGGTTAAGAGTCCTTCGCTAAGATCGGTATATGCCAATGTCCCCGTTTCCAGGCGGTCCTCGTCCCACTCACGGGGTTCGACCACGCCGTCCTCCCAGTCCTCAACGGGATCCCAAGCAATTTGAATCACTTCGAGCGTCTTTGCTGTATTGCCCAACCTGTCAGACCGCAACGCCGGCTCGTGAAAAATTGCTGCTGGTTCTACCCAGTGGAAATCTTTATGAGTACCTTTGTGCGCAATGCGGCACGTCCACCGGTTCGAAGACCGATCAAGCTCCAGGTGGAGGGCTGGTGGCCCCCTAAGAAGTAGAAAGTGAGAAGGAAAAAGTTAGAAGTTATCAGATAGAAGCTAGAACCCTTCCTTTTCCCCCTTCCACCTCTTCTTGTTTAACCCTTTTTTTCTTCTCACTTCTCACTTCTCACTGTTTTTGGTACTGGCAGCCCCTCTTGGGCCATGATGCGGAGGGCGTTGGTGGTGGGGCAGGGTCCGGGGCGCAGTTGGTAGTCAAAATGTAGCGTGCCGTCTTCTACTGATTCCTGAAAGTGTGCATTGCGAATATGTCCGTTGATATCTGCCAGGCCGGTGAGTTCCAAGTCGTGTGTGGAAATCATTCCCAGTCCTCGACTGTCTTGAAGCACTCGGACAAAGGCTTCACTGCCTGCTAACCGTTCCCGATTATTCGTGCCTCGGTAAATTTCATCAATCAAAAACAAGACTGGGTACGAAGTGATGGTGCGGACGGCGTCCAAGATCACTTTGAGCCGTTTGACTTCGGCATAGAAATACGACAGTCCTTCGTCCAGGGCATCGGTGACTCGGATACAGCAATAGAGTTGAAGCCATGACCAGGAAAAGGTGGTGGCGCAGACAGGCCCTCCGGCTTGCGCGAGGCAAAGGTTAATGCCGACGGTTCGAAGGAACGTACTTTTTCCGGACATGTTGGAGCCGGTGACCAGCACCATATGGCCTTCTCCACGGAGGTCGAGGTCATTGGGGATGCGATGAGCGCGTGCAATGAGGGGATGGCCGAGCCCTGTTGTGGTGAGGCCCGGCTGTTGTTCGGGCGTCTCCGATGTTTCTAGCTGAGGCCATTGGTAGTCTGGGTTCACATAGGCAAATCGTGCCATGGCGCTTGCGGCATCAAATTGCCCAATGGTTTCTAACCAGGTGGGCAGTGTGTCATGCAAGGTGGTGAGGAGCCGCTGTAATTTCCCCACGTAGAGTAAATCCCAAGGGACGATGGCATTCAAGGCCAGATGAACCAGCGGGTGGGCTTTGACACTGAGTCCCTGGCAGATACGGCTGAGTTGTTTCAGGCAGGTTGTGGGTCGAATGTGTTGGGTGAGGAGTGCGTGGCATTGTTGCCGAATGGTCGGCTGTTGAGAAAATGTTGTTCGTTCGAGGGTTATGATGACGGTGACGAGTTTTTCCAGTTCGACGTGGAGGGCAAGTACGCGACCGAAGAGAGGCGCGATGGAACCGGAGAGAGAGAAATACAGAACGACATAGATAATCAATGAAAGCACCCAAAAATTCGATAATCCTGTGGAGAGTGTCAAAAGCCCTAAGATCATGGTTAGCGTACAAAGGCTTGCGGCAGTCATGATGACCCAGGAAAGATTGGGGATTGCAATGGGTTCCTGGAGAAGCGATAGGATGCGGGTGCCGTCCAGGGGATCCGGGCTAATGAGGCGCGTCGCTAACAGACAGCGATCTCTTAAGCGTGAAAGCGGCGTGAGTTCTTTGATATAGGTTTGACGCGTTTGCCACGCTAATTCATCTGCTTCGGGATTGTTGGCGTGAAAGACCCAGTCTTGAAGTCGAGCATGCCCATTTGACGAAAATGTGGTATCGAGTAAGGCTAATAAGGAATGAGGACCGGTGAGATCCAGATCCAAGGCAAAGGGATGATTCGGTGGGGGGTGATGTGCCTGGATCTGCATGTTGGGCCAATCCAGTTGCAGCCGGGCCAGAAGATCCTTTTTAATAACAAGCCACAGGTCCAATCGCCGTAACCGAGTTTTCAATCGTTGATGAAGCCAGGTCGTGGTTAAAAAAATGCCGAGAAATAATACAAGGGCAATATTGCCGCTGTGAAACCAGGCATGCTGATAGAAGCCGATGCAGGTGAGTGCCCCAAGGAGAAAAATGCCGAGTCGCCATCGGCTAAACCGTTGACTGGCGGTATTTGCTTGTGAAGTGAGTCGATCTCCTCGACGCAAGAGACGGGTGAACGCTTCGCGGCGTTGATCGGTACGTGAGCATTTCATACAGTTTGAAACCTTAGCCGCTGTTCATACTTCCGTCAATAATTACAATGGCAATACGTCCTTCTATATTAGAGGTCAAGATTCCTGCCTGTGTGGATGGTGCCGAACTATCTGGTCATATGGCCTGCCCGGAATTTTTGGGCATCTGGGAACAAGATGGCATACTCACCATTTATTGGCAGGGGGCCGAACCTTCGATGCGTCAATGCCTGCATGGGGCCTTGGCCTCTTTCAATACCGCGATTGCTGATGCAAATATTCAGGTGCAACTCGTTCAACATCAAGATTGGAATGCTCAATGGGCGGCCTCGGTGAAGCCGATTCGCATTGGCCGTCGTATCGGGATTCGTCCAAGTTGGGAACCGATGGACCTACCCGCGGAGGGGATTGAAATCGTGCTTGATCCGAAGCAAGCATTTGGGACGGGGCACCACGCCACGACGCACCTTTTGCTTGAATGGTTGGAAGAGTTGTCGGAGTTGAACGATTGCAGGGTATTAGATGTTGGGACTGGTAGCGGGATTTTGAGCATGGTGGCCTTGCGGTTGGGTGCTCTGTCTGCCCTGGGAATTGATTGTGATCCCGTTGCGGTCGATTGTGCGAAAGAGTATGCCCTGATGAATGGATTTGCGGATGAACTGGATGTGCGATGTTGCCGAATCGAAGACCTGACTCTCCAAGCATTTGAGATTATTGTGGCGAATATCGATCGGAAAACGATTCTTGAAATCTCCTCTAAGTTTTCACGGTTTCGTTCCTTTTCTACGCAGCTTTTTTTATCTGGCTTGCTGAAAGACGATGAGTCCGAGATTGCGGAACACTTACGCAAAGAAGGGTGGATTCAAAAAGCTATTCGGGAGCGCGAAGGGTGGATTGCGCTTCACTTTGGCGTGATGTCGTCTTGCTGATTGTCTTCCGGTAATGATTCGAGAAATGTAATGAGAGCCTGATAGGTTTGTTGCCGCACTTCGGTTTTTGATCCCGTCCCACCTTCGATGTTTTTTTGTAACCACACGGTCTCGGAAAGGTGCGCACTTGCCGCGTTACATAAGGTCCACATTTGGTGAAGAAATTCCATCGGAAGTCCGACTTGGACGCCTTCTGACTCAATTCGGTCGTCTAAAATCGCGAGTAAATCCGAAATAGCTTGATCAGGTCGATACAGCTGGGCAGCGAATCCAAATGCGGCGTGGGAGGCTTCGTCTTGTTTGGCTTGTTCGACGAGATCATGCATATATTCTTTCAGAAGGCCAATGATCCTCCCGGACAACCTCATGAGGAAGAGTAGCCGGAAATAGGGGGTATTGGGAAGAGCGGATAGAAGAACCGGTATAGGTGTTAGGGCAGTTTTGTCCAACCATTCCGAAATGAGAAAGGTTAATCTTCGAAAAGCGTTTCAATATCTCCTTTGAAGGTGCCAGGCGGAATCCCAGGCTTCCAATCACCGTATTTTTGGTCAGGGCGGTGAAAGTATTGGTTGTTTTGACGTTTGATGACCCAATCTTCCCCTTCGGCCCATAACTGACGGATTTCTTCTTCATCCATTCTTAATCGTGTCCTGTATCTAGAGGCGACCTTGTGTTTGAGGTTGCTGTGGTTATGGTAAAATTCTCAGGCGTTTTGAGTTCAGAGAGTACTTTCATCATCTCTTCCTCCTCTGTTTCTTTCTCGTCTAAAGTGATGGCCAACTGAAGTGCAAACTTTTCGTCATCACCAAAGCGGGCCGAAGGACATTATGAATCGATGAAGTTGAGATAATGGCGAGAGGGAAACAACCATAAAGTGCTATGATATGCACTATATTGGCAAGAAATAAGTAATATGGTATAGAAAACACCTTTTTCCAGGTGTGGGCCTCAAAATTTCATCAAATCAACCGAAAAGAATCAAATTATTCATTCGACAAATGAAGGGAATAGGCATGGGACGAGGGAGCGGTATCGTCTTGATAGGGGTTTTGTGTTGTGTGGCCAGTGTTCCAATTGTGGGCGCTGAAGAATCCGTGCAAGCCTTGACCAATCAGGCGATGGAAGAATGCCAAAAGGGCCGACGGGCGAAGGATGCCGAGAGCCGGGGTGTACATTTTGATCGAGGGCGTACCTTGGCGGAAAAGGCAGTCGAATTAAATAGTCAATCTGCCGATGCCCAGTTTTCCTTATTTTGTAATATTGGAGAACGGATGCGGGCCAATGGGGAAGTTTTCTTTTCAGTCTTTGACTACGGCCGCATGATGGATGCCTTAGATCAGACTCTTGTCTTAAACCCCAATCATCTTGATGCGTTGTCCTCCAAGGGCACCATTCTCATTGAAGTTCCTGAATTTCTTGGCGGAGATGACGCCAAGGGGGAAGTCATGTTGCGGAAAGTCATTAAAGAAGAACCGACCTCGATTAATGCCCGGATGGTCGTCGCACGTCAGTGTGCCGAACGAGGAGAACATCAAGAGGCGTACGAATTGTCCAAACAGGCACTGGACTTAGCGAAACAACAGCAGCGAGACGACCTCCTTCCCGAGGCCGAAAAAACTTTTTCGGAAATCAAAACGAAACTCATGGCTCACTAATCTGGCTCGCCACTTTCACCGGTTCGCCTGGGATCCCAGGATTCAAATTTTTTTACGTTTTTCCATCGACCGGCATGTCTCGTATTCACGGTGGACTTCCTGATTATCTGGCTCCGGGTCTTTCCATTCTTTTTGTGGGAATTAACCCTGGGCTTCGTTCCTCGAAAGTTGGCCATCATTATGCCGGGCCTTCAAATCGTTTTTGGAAATTGTTATACGAAGCGAAGCTTGTTCCTGATCGCCTGACCTGTCAAGATGATAGACGATTGCTTACCTTTGGGTATGGCCTAACCAATCTTATTGCCAGGCCTACATCGGGGACGCGAGACTTAACGGAACAAGATTTTCTTCAAGGGCGGGAGGCGTTGCTTGCGAAAATCACGCGCTATCAACCTGCCATTGTCGCGGTGTTAGGGATGAGTGTGGCTCGGGTATTGTGGGATCACGAGGACCTAGTTTCTTCTGGCCAAGACAAACCCAAAGAGCGGATCCTCCCCGGGTTCCAATCGAGATCGCTTGCGGGTGTGCCTGTGTGCGTATTGCCAAATCCCAGTGGACGCAATGCCCATTATTCTTATCATGTGATGACAAACCTCTTTGTTGAGCTAAAAAACGTTTCCTTGAAGTTGTCACAAGGGCAGGCGAACCAGACGTGTTCTTAATGGAGGGATGAATCGGTCTGTATGATTGTGAAGAGGTTACGTGACTTGCATCAAACTGTTCGTGTATCCATGCGTGGTCGGTTCACCATATTGATTGCTCTGATTCTTGTGCTCTGCGTCGGTCCATTGGTCCTGTTGGCTGCTGATGAGCCCTCGCGCAGATCAGCGGATATGATTGAGAATGCCAAGCGTGCCACAGTTGGCATTCTTCAAGCGGAAGCGGTACAGGCGAACGATCCAGGTTTTGGTGTCCCCATCACCATTCGGGGATCAGGGATTCATCTAGGAAACGGTCGTATTGTGACGGCACGGCATGCGGTTGAGCGGTCTGAGGGCGGGAAAGAAGTGGTTCCAGAGAACATCCTGGTGCTGACAGATGATCTCCGGGAGCTGCTCGCCACCCGTCAAGGAGCCAATGCCTATTTAGATGTGGCGGTCTATCAACTGCAAGGGGACCAGTCCGATTGGCCCGTCTCCCAGGTCACGTTTTCTGACGAAGATGTGACCTATGGGAATGAGGTGTTTACAGTAGGGTATCCCATGGGCCGTGGCCCGGCCCTTTCATTTGGAAAGGTGGGGAATCCCAATACCTTTTTAGCTACTGTTCACAGTCGATTAGTGCAAGTCGATCTTACTACCTGTCGAGGGAATTCCGGAGGAGGTCTTCTGAATGATGAAGGACAATTGGTGGGTCTGGTTCATGCGATTATCCAAACGGAAACGTCCCCTGCAGAGCGGGGGTGTAGTCGATTGGGGTTTGCCCTTCCCGGCTTGTTAGTCAAGCGTGTGGTTGATGCCGTGTTGGCTGGGAAGACTCCAGGATTTTCCGTGTTGGGAATTCATCTTGAAACTTTGAAAGAGGGCAATCGGTGGATATTGGGTATTGCGAAAGCCACGGGGCCTTCAAGGCATGCGGGGTTTCGAAAAGGCGATATCTTAGTGGCGATTAATGAAATCGCGGTCACGACGCCGGCACAATTGAAAAACTATCTCATTGAACGTACGGAACCTGGACAAGTCGTCGTCGTCCGGGTTCGACGTGGAGAGATGCAACACACCATTTCGGTAAAGTTGGGACATTCCTGATTCATCACGTCTCAACTTTGGGCTTTCTTGCCCTCCTCCTTCATTTTTCCAGTCACCATACAATTCTTCTGTGGTCAAACTGGCAAGGATTCCAGTACAGTGCCATCATTTGGGAACAGGGAAGGTTTTGAAGACGGTCAGCCTCTTTCTCGATTGACACGGGCAACTTCATCTCTCGCTTTTTTCAACCTCACAGGTCTTTTTCGGGAGTCGGTGGATGTCCCCTCGCGAGTATGACGTCATTATCGTGGGCATGGGACCAGCTGGTGCCTCAGCGGCCTACGAGTTGAGCCGCCACGGAATTTCCGTTTTGGCTTTTGATAAACAGATTCATCCTCGGTATAAAGTGTGTGGAGGGGGGCTTTCAGCTCGCATTGCAAAGATTCTTCCCCTCGATTTTCCTGAGGTGGTGGAAGAAACTGTTCGTCGAGTGCAATTTACCTATGGAGATCGAGAATCGTTTCTTATTGAGTCACCAGATCCCATTGCCTTTATGGTCATGCGGCAAAATTTTGACCAATGGCTAGCCGATCATGCTCGACAAGCTGGGACCGAAATTCATGAAGGGGAGAGGGTCGTTGAGATTCACAACGGTGAAGATGGGGTCGATGTGGTGACGACACAGGCCCGATACCATAGCCGAGTGGTCATCGGAGCCGATGGGGCTATGAGTGTGGTGGCACAACAATGTTTCCCAGGGCGGCCGCTACGGAAGATTCCCGCGCTAGAGAGTGAAGTGCATGAAGAAGGGTCCCATCCATTTCAGGAAATCCCGACGGCGCTCATTAGTTTGCAGGCCGCCAAAAAAGGCTATGGGTGGATCTTTCCCAAGCGACAGGGCCTGTCGTTGGGGGTGGGGGAATTTGTTCAAGGCCCCAAACGCCCGAAACAAAGTTTTCGGGATTTTATTGAGCATGAACCTATGTTGACTGGGCTACAGATCCCAACTCCATTGGGGCATCCGATTCCCATTGCGTCTCCCCAGGCGTATCGAAGTGGACACGCCTGGCAAGGACGATTGGTGCGTGGGCGGGCTATGTTAGTGGGTGATGCTGGCCATCTTGTTGACCCGTTATTAGGTGAAGGTATTTATTATGCGGTGCGTTCCGGGCAATTAGCGGCGACAAGTGTGGCCGATATGTTGAATCAATCAGCCACGGGCCATTTGAGTCATTATGAAACCTTGGTGGCCAATGAGGTTGGCCCGGAGTTTCGCGTGGCCGGTCGGTTAGGCAAGATTATTTATGGATTGCCGCATGTCGTTCATCGCTGGGCTGGACAACAATTTCCTGATGCGTATCAACGTGTACTCTCTCGATATTGCGAAGTGTTGCAAGGGAAGGAAACCTATCAAAGTCTTTGGAACCGTATTCTTCAACGTCTGCACTGCCCATGGGCAGCCAATCCCTGAGTCGACTGACATGGTGAGGGATAATTGGTTGGTTCAACGAGAAGAGGGGGGATTACCCGTGCTGAGGGGCATAGGCGTTCAAGCCATCAATGAGCATCTGGATGCCATATCCCCAGGTTCCGCGAACCGCGTGATGCTCTTGTCCCGAAGCAATCATCATGACGGTGAGGCTCCAGCCCTCAATACCGTAGTGATGAAAAAAGGTGGGTTGAATTTCTAGAATAATTTCGAGGTCGAGGGTTTGCCCAAGCATGGCATTCACGTCTTGGAGTAATGCCGCCATTTGTTGATGAAGAAACGTCACGAGGTCCGACAAGAATTCTTTGGCGTTGAGGGGAATCTCGGCAAAGCAGAGCGAGACGAAGGAGACTAAGATCACCGGGCGATCGGGATCGGGTCCCTTGGCATAACTTTGATCGGCAGCTACGGTCATAAACGGTGACTGAGGTGTATTGATTTGCACCAGAAGTTCCTGTGTTTCTGGCCACCCGATACAGGGGGGCAAGACGGGAATCATCTCGGGATGGGTCTTCAGGTCAATAAAGCGAGCCTCCAGGGATCCATCGGTAATGGCTGGGCCATACGGCAGGTGAAAATATTTTGTACCTTCAGAGAGGACGATGCCCATAGGATTCACTCATTTTCTTGAGGTGGTTACCTCATTGTACTCGAATGGTTGGTGGAAAAGGTAAGGGGTCTTATTAAAAAATTTCCCCCCTCTCTTGAGGGATGGTTCAACAGAATGGGGCAGTCATGGCCGCGTTAATTTATTGTCAAAAAATACAAAAATCGTTTGGGGCGAAAGCGTTATTCCACGGGGTGAGCTTCGGGATCACGGAGGGGGAACGTGTGGGGGTTGTCGGACCCAATGGCTCAGGGAAATCGACGTTGTTGAAAATTTTGGCGGGATTGGAATCACCAGATGAAGGTACGGTGACGCGGCGTCAACGACTACGCGTGGCGTACGTTGCTCAAGATACGGCATTTTCTGAAGTACACACTGTAGGAGATATTTTGCATGAATCCGCTCAGCAAGCCGGGTTGCCCAAGGGTGAGGCGGAGATCCGTGTCTATGAGGTTGTGGGACGGGTGGGATTCTCGGACGTTTCTCAACGAATCGATGTTCTGTCCGGCGGATGGCGAAAACGCTTGGCGATTGCTTGCGCCATTGTTCAAGATCCCGATGTGATATTGCTTGATGAACCGACAAACCATATGGATGCCGAGGGACTTCTGTGGTTAGAGCAAGTGTTGCTGCAAGCTTCATGGGCATGGGTGCTCGTCAGTCATGATCGGTGGTTTTTAGAGCAAACCACCAACAAAATGGCCGAATTGAATAGCCGCTATGAAGATGGAATTTTGGTCTTTCCGGGGACGTACACCAGTTTTCTCGAAAAACGTGAAGCGTTTCAGCATGCCCAGGAACAGCAAGCGCAGGCTTTAGCGGGAAAGGTGCGACGTGAGGAGGCCTGGCTTCGGCAGGGGGCCAAAGCCCGGACGACGAAAGCGAAGTACCGAGTGGAAACCGCCCAGGCCTTGCAAATAGAACTGGCGGAGACCTCTACGCGATTGCGTCAGCAGGATGTGGGCATTGATTTCGTGGCATCTGGTCGAAAAACCAAGCAGTTGATTGAGGTGGCGGGCCTGAGCAAGACGTTTGGTGCTCGCCCAATCCTTCACAATTTGGAACTGATGATTTCTCCTGGCAAGGCCATTGGCATCGTCGGACAGAACGGGTCAGGAAAGTCCACGCTCCTGAAACTCTTGGCGAAAGAATTGGAACCTGATGAAGGCTTCGTCAAGTATGCCGACAAATTACAGATGGTGTATTTCGATCAGCAGCGTGAGCAATTGGACCCGAAGATGACCTTGCGACGTACGCTGTCAGATACGGGACATACCGTGACGTATAGAGGGCAGACCGTACATTTGGTGGGATGGGCGAAGCGGTTTTGCTTTCAGCCAGAGCAATTAGATCTTCCGGTTGAACGATTATCCGGAGGGGAACAAGCGCGAGCCGTCATGGCTCGGTTCATGTTGCAACCGGCAGATGTCCTGATTGTGGATGAACCGACGAATGATCTTGATATTCCAACGAGAGAGATTTTAGAGGAGAGCTTTAAGGAGTTTTCTGGAGCATTAGTCTTGGTAACACATGATCGGTTCATGTTGGAAAAGGTATGCAAGGAGTTTGTGGGGTTAGATGGCCACGGTGGTCATGGGCATTTCGCCACTTATGGACAATGGGAGAAATGGCTTCATCGTCAACAGCAGGGAGACCTTCAAGAATCCTCTACTTCACGATCACGCAAGGGAGCTGGCCAAGGCCCCAAGCCCAAAAAACTGTCGTTCAAGGAGCAACAGGAGTTTGAGGGGATGGAGAGGCGAATTTTTGAGGCAGAGACCAAGCGAGACACCTGTCGTGCCAAGGTGGAAGAGCCAGCGGTGGCATCCGACCATCTTCGACTTCAAGAAGCCTATGGTCATTTGAAGGAAGCTGAACGGGAAGTTGAGCGTCTCTATGCCCGGTGGGCCGAACTTGAGGCTAAACATCAGGCCTATGCGAATCGGTAAGACCATAACGCCTTGTGCCGAAATGTTTAGCGAAGTACAAGCTCTGACGGTATTGAATGTGAAATATGATATGGTGGGATATACACTGTAAGTGGGAAGTTGTTCGCAGGATGATACGGGATTAAAGCGATGTCTCAGGAATCAAACGCATACACAAGGGCGAACTAGGGGGAATTCATGAAGACCTTCATGTTCTTGAAAATCGTCTTTTTTGTCATAGTGGTTGGTGCGACCCCTGTTTGGTCAAATTTCCTGGATGGGGAAGGTGCCTACTTGCGAGAGGACTATGCGAGGGCTCTTGAGGAATGGCAGCCCCTCGCGAAGACCGGAGACGCCGAAGCCCAAAATATGTTGGGGTATATGTATCGATACGGACAAGGGATCCCACAAGATTTTGAGCAGGCGCGTCAATGGTACCGGTTAGCGGCCGATCAAGGGCATGCCCGGGCTCAAAACAACTTGGGAGCCATGTACCGTCAGGGTTTGGGAGTCCCTCAAAATTTTGAAGAAGCCTTACGATGGTTTCGTCGTTCGGCCGAACAGGGGAATGGTGGGGCGCAAAGCCACCTGGGTTTAATGTATTTCGAGGGCGAAGGCACCGCGAAGGATGTCATTCAAGCCTATAAGTGGGCCTATCTGTCGGCACAACAAGGCGTCGAGCAGGCCATATTCGCGTTGGAATTTTTAGAGAAAGAATTACGCCCTGAGCAGATAGAAGAAGCCAAACGATTGGCTAGAGAATGGACGCCGAAGGGAGAAGAAGTGGCGCTCTAACCGCAGAGGAAAAGTCGAGTTCACGCCTCTAGTAAAGGCTTTTCGAATGTGACATCGAATGCCGATCTCTCCGATTTGACTCCGTTCTGACAGGGTGGTAGGCTGGCCATCTCTTCTTGGGGAGATGGCGTTAAAGCCTTTCGTGCTCATTCACACAGGTACTGTTTTCCGAAGTTCAGACACGAGCCTATTGTGGTGTAAGGCTTGTTTAATGAAAGGGGGCCCCTATGGGACGACCAGCCAAAGTGACTCAGGCCAAGCGCAATCGCGAAATGCAAAAGCGCATGAAGCAGCAGGATAAAGAAGCCAGACGAGAGCAACGAAAATCCGAAAACGAAGAAATCCGGCCGGTCTTGGATGGCGAAGATCCGGATTTAATTGGGTTGCGTCCTGGTCCTCAAGCTCCCCTGTATTAGCGCTCGTTACCTGAACGCTTCATTCTCTGCCTTCATTACCGCAATTGCCTGCAAGTCCAGCCAAAGGGCTGGGGCCAGTACGAAAGTTAACCCGAACCGTTATCTGGTAAAATAGGATCACCATGCGTCTTCGTGCATTCGAAACTCTTCTTGGTGTCCTCTTGCTACTTGGGACCGGCTGTGCGTCTGGCTCAAATGTTGTGCCGGAGACTCTCAAAACCCAAATTGATTCTTCCCTCACGTTTTCGAAAATTCTTGAAGAGCCGACGAGTCATCAAGGAGCCGTGGTGCTCTTGGGTGGCGAGGTTCTTTCCGCCAAACGGTTGACCGAAGGAACGCGTGTGGAAATTCTGCAACTCCCGTTAGACAGTTCTGAAGAACCGGTTGTTGATAGAACGGCTTCTCAAGGGCGGTTTTTGGCTTTTGAGTCTTCTTTTCTGGATCCAGCGACGCTTCCTCCAAATACCCGGGTCACTCTTGTTGGTGAAGTGACGGGTGTCACGAATGCCCATCTTGATGAAATGGCCTATCGCTATCCGACTTTGACGATTAAACATTTGCATGTTTGGCCAGAACCTGAATTGAATCAACCAGGGTCTTCTGGTCCTAGTTTTGGCATTTTTGGCGGTGGCGGCACAGGAGGACGCGTGGGTGGCGGGGTGAGTATTGGAATTGGATTTTAAACACGAATAAACGATCTGGATAAGAAATTTATGAGATGGCTGGCGAGGTGTGAGATAACTCCGCTTCAAGGGCGGATTGAACTCTTGTGTATTCAGACTGAAGAGAAACGAAAACGGCCTCAGCTTCTGTAAAGTTTTGAGTTTGTCCCATCTGCTCAAGCTGAAAGGCGATTTCGGAAAGCGGCTTGGCACCTATTGTTCGTGAGCATCCTTTGAGGGCATGGGCGACTTTCTGGAGTGAACCACTATTTCCCCCCTCTATCGCAGACTTTATGTTTCCTAAATGTGTCCTTGCATCCTGAAGAAATTGATTCACCACGGTTGCAAAAAATGACGGATCATCTTCCCCGTCCAATTGACGAAGGTCTGCCAGAACTGCTGGGAGCAATGATGGTGCTTGGCTTTGGCGTGACGAAATTGTATCAGGAGACGTTGTGGTAAGAGGTCGGGTTTTGTCCGACTCTATTGTTCTCAGCGTGTGATCTGTCCAAGAGCCCGGAGGAATCCATTTCTCTAAGACGCCTTTCAAGTCTTTCACCTTCACGGGTTTCGATAAAAAAGCATCCATCCCTGCCGCAAGACATTGTTCTTGGTCACCCTGCATGGTATTGGCGGTCATCGCGATGATGGGTAGGGAGGAGAATCCCTCTAGCTTTCTTATCGCCATCGTCGCTTCGAATCCATCCATTTCAGGCATGAGGCAATCCATCAAGATGCCGGCATATGGATTTCGTTGCACGGCTTCCACAGCCTCAAGCCCATTGATCGCCACATCCACCTGATACCCGAGTGTTTTCAACATACGGACCGCCACCTTTTGATTCACGAGGTTGTCGTCCACAAGTAAGATGGGGGTGGCTGCTCCTTTAACTGGAGGCTCCGATTCTTGTTTGGGTAGAGGCAGTGGTATATTTCCAGCTCGATTTATGACATTGATTAAGCATTGATGCAACTGATGATGCCTGATTGGTTTGGTCAGATGGGCAGAAAATCCAGCACGACGGACCATTTCTGATTCCGCTTTATTCGCCAATGAATTCATCAAGATGAGGCGAACGGAGTGTAGTTGCGGATCATTCTTCATCGCCTTTGCTAGCTGAAGCCCATTCATTTCCGACAGAGTCATATCCACAATCGCGATATCACAAGAGTCTCCTCTTTCGGCCATCTCCCGGAGCAAAGTCATTGCCGTAGAGCTATCTTCGGCTTCATAGCTCTGCATGCCCCAAAAATTCGTATACTGACGAAGTAATGTTCGATTGGTGGCATTATCATCGATAAGGCATACTCGAATACCCTTCAAGTTGTCTGCTCTCTTAGAAAGGGGTAAGGGAGGAGTTGATTGAAGGGGGAAGTTGACCGTAAACCAAAAGGAGCTACCCTTACCTAATTCACTATTCACCCCGATCGTTCCTCCCATGAGTTCAGTGAGCCTTTTTGAAATTGAGAGTCCTAATCCCGTTCCTCCATATTTTCGTGTCGTTGAACGATCTTCCTGGCTAAATGCTTGAAACAATCGCCTGCATCCTTCCGGCGTGAGGCCAATGCCGGTGTCGGTGACCGTAAAGCGAAGGAGTGCATGGTTTGTCGGTTCTACTTCGAGATTGACCTTGATCACGACTTCTCCCTGTTCAGTGAACTTAAGGGCATTCCCTACCAGATTCATGAGAATTTGACGAAGACGGGTTGGGTCTCCTTGAACGGCTGTCGGGATTGTGGGATCTATGAGGCCAACCAACTCCAAGTTTTTTTCCTGGGCTTTAAATCCCAGAAGATCTAATACCGCCTCAAGCGTATCCCGAATATCGAAGTCAATTGTTTCGAGAGTGAGCTTGCCGGCTTCAATCTTTGAAAAATCCAGAATGTCATTAATGATGGTTAGGAGCGCATCACCTGAATCTTTAATGGTGAGCAGACAGTCCTGCTGGTCCATCGTTAATTCCATGTTGAGTAAAATGTCTGACATACCAATAATGCCATTCATCGGCGTGCGAATTTCATGGCTCATGGTCGCTAGAAATTCGGATTTGGCTTTTGCAGCGGATTCGGCTTCGGCTTTGGCCTGAATTAAAAGGGCCTCACCCTGTCTTCGTTCGACGACTCGACCAAGTTGAGCTCCAACGTAGCCCATGACTTCTAATAATTTAGAATCCAAATCTATTGCCACTGGTGAGAAAAATTCCAAGACTCCGACCACACGTTCCTCAATGAGAATGGGAAACCCAAATCCGGTCTTGACCCCAATATCTTTGGCCAACTGGGCTCTTGGAAAATTTTGATCCTGAGTGACGTCCTGAATCCAATCTGGTTTCCCCGTGGCCAGCACTCGACCAGGTAGTCCGACTCCTATCTGAAAATTGGTCTGTTCGGTAATCTGGCGAAATGTCCGATAGCGTTCAGGGTGGTCCATGTGCCAGACGGGGGTAGAAATAAGTTCGTTGTTGGACTCCTCAGATACAAGGTATAAATGTCCGACAGGCCACCCGATTTTTCGACAAATTAAATCCATACTTATCTGCATGACCTCTTCTACTTTTGAGGGTGAGTGAGTGGTCTTGGCGATGTGCTGGAAGAGGGAATCCAGGCTGGCACAATATTGCAGATGATCATCCAACATCTGCCGTTGTTCTTGCTCGGCGTTAATGGTATCTAAGACCCGGTTATATTCTTCAGCAATTTGACCAACTTCGGTATGAGGTTCTGATTGGACATGACGCGAAAAATCGTTAGTCTGTCGTTGTTTCTCCATTGCGCTCAGGAGATCCAAAATGGCAGTGCTGGCACCATGTTCAGCCATGTTGAGACCGATGTGTTCTTCTTCAGCTGTGACACGTAGGGGAACCCATCGATTTATGAGCCAGAGGAGGGCAAAGCCCATTCCAAATGCCCAGACAAAGCATACGCCGCTTCCCAGAGCTTGAATGGTCAACTGTTCCCATCGACCTAAGCCTGTGCCCCAACTGGCTGGGTCACTCAATAGGGGAAAGACGATGGTCCCATAAACCCCTGCGCAGGCATGGACGGGCACGACGCCAATGGCATCGTCTATCTGAAAACGTTCGAGGACACGCGTTCCGCCTACACAGATGATTCCCGCTCCAACTCCAATCAGGATGGTGTCTTCGGGACTCATAATATTTGCTGAGGCAGTAATGCCGACGAGTCCAGCAAGGGCTCCATTGAGCGCATAGCCAACCTCAGGCCGACCGAGGAGATACCAGCTCAAACCCAGAGCCGATAAGGCACCAGCTGCTCCCGATAAAGAGGTATTCACAAAAATCTGTGGGATTTTATGAGAAAATTCGAAAGAACTTCCGCCGTTAAAGCCGTACCATCCGAACCACACGACTAGGACACCGAGAGTGGCGAGCGGAATGTTTTGGCCTTGTATTGGGGAGGCGTTTCCAGAAAACCGGCCAATGCGTGGACCGATTATGAGAACGGCTGCTAGGGCCACCCAACCGCCGACCGAATGCACGACTGTTGATCCGGCAAAGTCAATAAAGCCGAGACGATGTAACCACCCTGTTGTTTCCCCGGTAGCCAATCCTCCCCATATCCAATGACCCATAATAGGATAGATCACAACTGAGACAGCCAGGCTTGTGGCTAAATACCCTGTGAACCTCATGCGTTCCGCAACGGCCCCGGAGACCAGGGTTGTGGCAGTCCCACAAAATACCATTTGAAAGAAAAAGAACGCCCAGAGCCATGGTTGGTTGTCCGCGTTAAAGAAGAATCCCTCGGTCCCCGCCATGCCGGCTGCGGTCGGACCGAACATGATGGCAAAGCCAACTGCCCAAAAACCCAGGGACGAGGTACAAAAATCCACTAAATTTTTGATGGCGACGTTAATGCTATTTTTGGCACGAACCAGGCCGGTTTCTAGACACGTAAACCCCGCCTGCATCAGCATGACGAGGGCTGCACAGAGGAGTACCCAGAGGACATCAACGACGGGTAAGGTGTTGAAAGTCAGATCGGGCATATCATTTCGGAGCAAGGTGCTGGAAATTGTGGGGGGAGATGGTTGGTAGGGAAGAGGGGCTGTTTCACGGGAACATCTAGATCTCTCACTCACAAGAAAAAAATGGACATAAGCCAAGCCCCGAAAATGGCCAAGCTTACGTCCACAACTTGCTTCTCCATACAGATGTTAAGGAGCTCGTTTGAAACGTTTGCTAAATTCTCGGTTGGAAAATTGGCTGACTTTAAAAAAGGTTTTTTAGGGATGTACGAAAAGAAGGGGGTGTATTTGCTCTGTTCTGGAAGGCCCTCTATACTTTTAATTCGTAGGGGGGTAAGCGACGGGAGGCGATGGGTTTGGGTTATTCGAATCGAGGGGGAGGTTTACTGAGAAGTGGATGAATAGACATCAACCATTATTAAGTGAGTGGAAGTGAATACCAAATAGAAGTTTGGCAGCAAATTCTTCCAAGCGCAGAGGACTATTTTTTATGAAGAATCTTATGATGAAGGCTCTAATTTTTGGTCTTGTTCCTAGTGTGTTTCTCTTGGGGATTCCGCCCGTAGCAAATTCGACGGTGGGATGGGAAATAGGGGATATGGTCCTGGATTTCGGTCTTTATCTTGAGTCTGGAGAACAGGTGGTATTAGTCGATAAATATGAAGTGGGCCATCCCTTTTTTGTGGAATTATCCTGGAAACTGAACGCAGACAATTGCCTATTGCAAGTTCAAGAATCTACAGGTGAAGGTGGCACTGTTATCACCAAAACTGTTAGCGATGATGGTCTATTAAATGGCGTGGTGTCACATGCCGTGTTCCAGCAAGTTGAAGCCGTGGTGGTGACAGCGGCTGAAGGGAAACATTGTGAAATCGAACCATCGCAAGATGAATTCTTGGTCATAGCACGGGAGGCGCGTGCTCCTCTCTCTGTTGAAGAGGGAATTTCCCCAGCACCAATTGGTGCGGTTGTCGTGGTGTTTCGCGCGACGACGTTTTTTATGCCAGGGGAGGTCACGATTAAACCTGGCGAAAAAGTTGTGTGGGTGTATGCTGATGGGGCTCAAGAGCCACATAGTGTGACCAGTGGAAGTTGCAAGGTGAACGATTGTTCGGGAGGAGGAAAACAGTTCAATAGTGGCTTGAATCTGAATAAACCTGGCCAGCGTTTTGAACATGTTTTCAAGCATTCCAGGACCTTTCCCTACCACTGCGATCTTCATCTCGGGTCGATGCAAGGATCCGTGACCGTTCAACCCTCTCCGTAGCTTTCCCAGTTCCCCAAGCTTTGGCCCTCAATTTCCGGGACCCTTCTTCTCTTGAGCTCGATAAAGTCGTAAAGATGACCAGGCAGGTTCTGCGTGTTATTATAAGGGTCCTCCGGAGCCGATCCTGTGAAATCCCCCATTCTCGCAAAACCATTTCATCTTATTCTGATTAAGCCTTCTCATTATGATGATGACGGCTATGTCATCCAGTGGGTGCGTTCGTCTATCCCTTCCAACACCATGGCGGCCATTTATGGGCTTGCACTTGATTGTGCCGAACGACAGGTGCTCGGAGATGATGTGCAGGTATCCATTACGGCCTTAGACGAGACGAATACCCGCGTGAGCCCGCCTCAGTTGGTGCGCATGATTCAAGATGCGGGTGGCCAGGGCCTTATCGCCCTGGTGGGCGTTCAAACGAATCAATTCCCACGTGCCATGGATCTGGCCAGAGAATTTCGCCGATCTCATCTACAGGTGTGTATCGGCGGATTTCATGTCAGTGGGTGTTTAGCCATGTTGCCGACCATCCCAGCGGATCTTCAAGAAGCGATGAACGAAGGAGTGTCCTTATTTGCCGGAGAAGTAGAAGGCCAGCTAGATAGACTATTGCAGGATGCGCATTCTGGAAAATTACAGCTCCTCTATAACGTCATGAAAGATCCTCCAGGACTGGGAGGCCAACCAGTTCCCTACCTTCCGGCTCATCTCGTTCATCGGATGTCTGGTGCGCGCACGAGTTTTGATGCGGGGCGCGGCTGTCCGTTTCTATGTAGTTTTTGCACGATAATTAATGTCCAAGGGCGGAAGTCCCGGTTTCGGACTCCAGATGATATTGAGCAATTAGTACGGACCAACCTTGAGCAGGGCATTCATAAGTTTTTTGTGACGGATGATAACTTTGCGAGAAATCAAGCTTGGGAACCGATCTTGGATCGGTTGATTCAACTACGCGAAGAGGAAGGGCTGCAATTTAAGATCACCATTCAAGTGGATACCATGTGTCACAAAATTCCCCGGTTTATCGAAAAATCAGGACGGGCCGGAGTGGATCGGGTATTCATTGGATTGGAAAGTATCAACCCCGATTCTTTGGAAGGATCAAGAAAACATCAAAATAAAATTACGGAATATCGGAGCATGCTCCAAGCGTGGCATCGCGTTGGCGCCCTCACTCTGGCTGGCCTCATCCTTGGATTCCCCACGGATACGCCTGAAAGCATCACCCGGGATATTCAAATTATACAAAAGGAACTCCCGATAGATCTGTTGTATTTTTTTATTTTGACCCCATTACCGGGCTCCCAAGATCACAAGGAGTTGTGCGAACAGGGGGTGCCCTTAGCGAGGGACATGAATACCTACGATTCTGTGCATGTCACCATGCCCCATGCACGGATGTCTGAGCAGCAATTGTTGAAGGCCTATCATCAGGCGTGGGAGACCTATTATACGGCAGAACATGTGGAGACAGTCATCCGGCGAGCGAAAGCCTGGAACTTCAGTATGAACAAAGTGAAGTGGATGATGCTATCGTTTTATGCGGCAGCAAAGGTTGAAGGTGTGCATCCCATGGATAGTGGGGTATTCCGTCGAAAGTATCGACGGGATCGACGACGAGGGTTGCCTCTAGAAAATCCCGTTCTCTTTTATGCACGGTATGGTTGGGAAATTCTATCGAAACATGTTCGCTATATGGGATTGTATGTGAAATTTCATGGGGCCTACCGTCGGGTCATGAAGGGCTCCGAGCCAAAATCGATTGATGTGGCCATGCAGCCAGTCTTGGCAGAAGAACTCGATTCTCTGGATCTCTTTACCGCAACGTCTGCCGCACAAATCGTGGTCGAAAAACTTAAGAAAAAACAGGCCAAACATACCCTAGCCTTACCTATTTCATGATGTCACAAGACGAGGTGTCAGCATCATTCCGCCTATGGCCATAGAAACTTCGGGTGTCCTTGCACATCTCAAAGCGCTCTCTCCCAACCACATCTACTTTCTCGCATCAAAAGCCTATGTGCTGCGTGGCTATGAGTACTATGCGCAAGGGCGTCTGGAGTCGTATAGCTGGAATCACTCCCGTACGATCCTTGCCGCATCGGTGAGAGGGTCCAAGTATTATGCCGTCACGTTTTCAGTCGAGAAGGGGCAACTCGTCTATTCCTGCCGGTGTCCGTCCTGGACAGCCTCGACGCAGTGCAAGCATGTTATTTGTGCGTTGTTGACGACGGTCAATCTCTTAGTGCCTGATGTGTTTCGGGTGGCCATCACCCGAAAGACCAGCCAGGAAGAGCTTTCCCAACAATTGTTGCAAGGGGCTTCAGCCTCTCAATCGGTGCCGGAATCTGCCCTCGCGCTTCCACGGTTTGAAGTGACCTTGATCGATCGTCAGGGGCAAGGCGGTATTGCCATCACCAATCATGGGAATGTCTGCCAGACATTTTTAGGGATGCCGACGGAATTAGCCATCCTCTTGCGGGCGACTCAGGATCCAGCCTGGTCGGTCCAAGATGCCCTTCGAGATTTCCTGAAACATCATGGACAGGCCTTTCCCATTTATTTCGAATCTTCGCAGGGGCGAACCTTGGTGGAGTGGGCGCCATCAATGACCTACACCATAAAAACAGAATTGGATGTTCACGGAGAGGAAGTGACGGTCGCCGCACGGAGTTTTCGTTTTGGTGTAGCTCAAGAGCATGCACAGGTATTTATGGGGATGGTGGTCGATCTCGATTCGTACAAACTGGCGCCATTAGATGATGCTCAGGGATGGGCTCTTTATGATCTGGTGGTAGAACATTACTATGGACGAGAGGAAATCTCTTCGCAAAAATTTCTGAAATCAGGGATGGGAAAACGAGGAGCGCCCTCCTTTCGAGACCCTGAACATGAACCCTGGAAGGATACGCGGCCAATCATCGCAATCCCACTTAACGAGTTTGCCAGTTTACAAATTGATCTTCCGACGCAAGATGTGTCTCGTATATGTAGGACCGTCCAATTCAAGATTGAGGGACAGGATGTGGCTCTTGCCCAAGCTGACCTCGCAGAAAATTTCCCGCTCAAACGATATCGCCTGACCGTGATGCCAGAAGCCTGGGTCGTGGAGGGTCCCCTCCTCGAACCCAATACCGCGTCCCTGGTTGCGGAATGTTGGCAAGGAACCAGCTTTAGCGGGACAAGTGAGCAGGTTTTTAGTCTCTTTCCATTTCTGGAGAAGGGGACTTCGGTGGCAGCTGGCCTACGAACGAAAAAACGACGGTCGGCACTGTACGACACGTTCTTCCAACTTTGTCGTGCGAAAACGGCGGCGGAAGGGAAAAAGCTCATCAAAGCCTGTTTGCGTCAGGAAGAGTTTCGCCCGTTTCGCATTAAAGCGGAAGCGGAAGAAATTCTCCAATTTTTTTCGGCGCCACTGTTAGAAAAGACGGTACGGTTACTCGTGCATGAGGGCCACTGGTGTGTGGTCCCCAACGATTGGGCGAAGGAAGCGCAATTGTATGCTATCCCGTATGAAATTTGGGGGCCGCAAATATTTGAACACATGAGTGGGCACGAGGCGATGCCTCTTTCGCAGGCTGCGCTATTTGCCGGGTTGCCGGAATGTTACGCTAAAACGGCAGAGGCGGGCATCGAACTCTTTTTTCAAGACAAGCCCGTAGCGACAGGGCAATGGGATTGTTCCGTCGATGCCCGGCGGCCGCCGACCATTGATTGGTTTGAGCTTCGCCCGGAAATCATGTGTGATGGCGTGCGTCTTGAGGCGCAAGAAATTCAGACGATTTTGGAACGCGGTGGCATCATGGAAGTCGATGGCCAGGTGCGCATTGTAGATCAGAACACCCAGGAAATTCTACGTGCCTTCACGGCCTTATCTGCCTCGAAGTCAAGCAAAAATACGGACGAGAAAAAACCCGTCGTCGTGCAAGTGCCGAAATTGCAGATTTTGGATTGGGTGGCGCTACGTAAGCGGGGGGTCAGGGTCATGCTCCCGCCTGATGATGAAGCGTTAGTGGAACGCCTCCTCAATTTCGAGCGGATTGAACCCCGGCCCTTGCCCAAAGCGCTCAAAGCCACGCTGCGCCCGTATCAGCAAGAAGGCTATCGTTGGCTGGGGTTTTTGTATCAGCATCGGTTGGGAGCCTGCCTGGCGGACGATATGGGTTTGGGCAAAACCATTCAAGCCATCAGTTTGCTTGCGGGCATCCATGAAGGAATCATTCAATCCCCTGGGCGGAATGATGGTCCCCATTTAGTCGTGCTGCCGCCAAGTCTCCTGTTTAATTGGGAACAAGAAATTGCACGTTTCTATCCAAACTTAACGGTACACACCTATATTGGAAAAGAACGTCAGAACGACTTTGCGCATGCGGATGTCGTGCTGACCACCTATGGATTAGTGCGCCGGGATATAGACGTCCTTGAACACATGATGTTCCATGTGATTTTGTTTGATGAAGCGCAGGCGGTTAAAAATATTGTGGCGGGCACGACGGGTGCGGCTCGACGACTCAAAGGGCATTTCAAATGCGTCATGACCGGGACGCCATTGGAGAACCATGTGGGGGAATACTATTCCCTCATGGATCTGTGTGTGCCAGGATTGCTCGGGGAGTACGACAGTATCAAAGGGAAGCTGAAAACGCCGGGCCCGGACTTGCTCAATACCATTATGCAACGAACCAGGCCATTTGTCCTTCGTCGCACGAAGGCACAAATCCTGAAAGAGCTTCCTCCCAAAACGGAAACCGATATCTATTTAGAACTCACGGATCGTCAGAAAGCTCTGTACCAACAGACTGTGGCCACCATTCGGTCTTCTATTGCGTCGGCCTATCGCACCAAAACGGCGTCACAAGCCCGGATCATTGCGTTGACGGCCATCTTAAAGCTACGGCAAATCTGCCTGTCGCCCCAACTCCTGCAGAAAGACAGTACAGACACGTCTCCCAAGTTGGGGTGTGTCGTGGAGCGGCTTCAGGAGCTCATGGACGAGGGACATAGTGCATTGGTTTTTTCGCAATTTACCTCATACCTGGATCTGGTCGAGCAAGAATTTCGTGCGCATCATATTCCCTATGTGCGACTTGATGGGTCGACCCCCACCGCCACACGAAAAAAAATTGTCCAGGAATTTCAAGACTCGAAAGAGCCAATTGTTTTTTTACTCAGCCTCAAAGCCGGTGGGCAGGGACTCAATCTGACGAAAGCCTCATATGTCTTTCACTTGGACCCGTGGTGGAATCCTGCGGTCGAAAATCAGGCGTCGGATCGTGCGCATCGCATCGGCCAAAAGCAGAAAGTCTCGATCATGCGGTTGCTCATGCGGCATACGATTGAAGAAAAGATGATGGCGCTCAAGCAACAAAAAATGGAACTCTATCATGCCGTGTTAGAAGGAGCGGCCCATGGAGGAGGAGGAACTTCTCTCACGCAACAAGATTTTGATTTTTTACTTGAATAGAAATTGTTTGGTAGGAGCGGGCCTGATACAAGCAGGATGGTCTCGCGGAAATCCTGTTCAATGAAGTCGGATTTTCTCAACCTAAAGAGGAGGAATCTATCATGAAAAACCTCAAGTCAATGGTACGAGGAATGGTGGTGGCCATTCTTTTGGGAGCCCCATCGATAGCCCTAGCAGCGGCAGAACCCTTTATCGGAGAAATTATGATGACGGGTGCCAATTTTTGTCCACGAGGATGGGCGAATGCGGATGGCCAATTACTCCCCATCAATCAAAATCAAGCGCTCTTTTCCCTTCTCGGTACCACCTATGGAGGAGACGGGCGAACGACTCTGGGATTGCCGGATATGCGTGGAAGAGTGCCTCTGCATGTTGGGCAGGGATCGGGATTAACGGATAGGAGACAAGGGAGTAAAGGTGGTGAAGAAAATCATGCCTTGAACATTCCTGAAATGCCTCAGCATCAACATGTACTGAATGCCTCGAAGGAAGGGGCCAATCAATCCTCTCCGACGGGCAATCTATTAGCCAATCAAAGTCGAAAGAGTCGGATGTATGTTCCGTCCGCAGCCAACGCTCTGACCCCGATGCATGCCACAGCTATTGGTACAACTGGGAGTAGTCGTCCGCATAATACTATGCAACCATTTTTGGGTATACGGTTTTGTATTGCGTTGCAAGGAGTTTTTCCTTCAAGGAATTGAAGGTAAGGTAAGCAATGGTTGGATATAGCAAAACAACTTGCCATTTCTGGACATGAATTTGCGCCAATGAAATCAGAATTTCATGACAAGACCTTAGCCTCGGAATTGGGTATTGCCGTTAACCAGGTGACGGCGACGGTGGAGCTGTTGGATGACGGTGCGACGGTGCCGTTTCTTGCCCGCTATCGGAAAGAGGTGACGGGTGGGTTGGATGAGGTCGTGATCACATCCATCCGAGATCGAGTGGCCCAACTACGAGAACTAGACAAACGGCGGACGGCCATTCTGGCGTCTCTCGAAGAACAAGGGAAACTCACTGACGGGCTACAAGGGCAGATTGACGCGGCGGCCACGATGATGGAGCTTGAAGACCTGTATCTCCCGTATCGCCCCAAGCGACGCACGAGGGCCATGATCGCCAAAGAACGCGGGTTGGAGCCGTTGGCCCAAGCCATCTGGGAGCAGAATGCACAATTGGATGTGATCGCTGAAGCACAGAAATTCCTCAATTCAGAACAGGGAGTGGAGTCAGTGGAGGATGCGCTGGCTGGCGCTCGGGATATCATGGCTGAATGGGTGAATGAAGATCAGCAGGCCCGCGCATCTATGCGGACCCTGTTTATGGAACAAGGTCTATTTAAGACCGCAGGCGTGCGTGGGAAAGATGTGCAGGGGAGCAAGTATCGAGATTATGCCGAATGGGAAGAACCTGTTGCGAACGCCCCTTCCCATCGTGTGCTGGCCATGCGCCGGGGTGAGCAAGAAGGCTTCCTCTCCTTTCGGGTGGTCGTGCCCGAAGCGGCAGCTCTGGCACTGCTGTCTCGCGTGTTTGTAAAAGGAAATGGATCAGCATCGGATCAGGTGACGCGAGCCATTCAAGATTGTTTCACCAGATTGTTGTCGCTTTCGATGGAAACGGAAACCCGTCTGCAGACTAAAGCCAAAGCCGATCAGATAGCCATCGATGTGTTTGCACAAAACATCCAACAATTGCTCATGGCACCGCCCTTGGGCCAAAAGGCCGTGTTGGCCATTGATCCCGGATTTCGCACAGGATGCAAGGTGGTCTGTCTGGATAAACAAGGTCATTTGCGTCATACAGATGTGATCTATCCCAATCAAGGTCCAGGAGGCGCCGCGAAGGCAGGGGACACGGTGACCGAGTTATGTCAGCGTTTCCACATTGAAGCGATTGCCATTGGCAACGGGACGGCGGGCAGAGAAACCGAAACGTTTGTTCGGGCGTTAACGTTGCCCCCAGCTATTGCCATTGTCATGGTGAACGAAAGCGGGGCTTCCGTGTATTCGGCATCACCAGTGGCACGAGAGGAATTTCCTGATCAGGATGTCACGGTGCGGGGTGCCGTCTCGATTGGACGGCGACTCATGGATCCGTTAGCGGAACTGGTAAAAATCGATCCGAAGGCCATTGGAGTGGGG
>Ga0224506_10000371_pt1 | contig 40469 bp, 40 predicted proteins | sample SF_Jan12_sed_USG_2_FD_169108 | JGI IMG/M metagenome (GOLD analysis project Ga0224506, IMG submission 169108) | Sediment microbial communities from San Francisco Bay, California, United States - SF_Jan12_sed_USGS_8_1 | ecosystem: Environmental > Aquatic > Marine > Sediment | place: USA... | reverse complement strand
TTTAAAAAACTATGCAAGCGGTATCTGGCACAGTCCTTTTGATTATAAAAACCGTGCCATGATTTACTTGCCAGAAGACCTGCCTGAGCCATCACAGCCGCAGTACACTCATCAGCTAATGCAGGCCATGCTGCCGGTCATTAAATCCAGTGATGGCCGGGCTTTTCTGTTATTTACCAGCTACCGGGCGATGAATGAAGCCAATGATTTTCTAAAACAACGGCTCGATTATCCTATCTTTGTGCAGGGTCAAAAACCAAAGCACCAGTTACTGGCGGCGTTTAAAGACGCCGGTCAGGCGGTGTTATTGGGCACCAGCAGCTTTTGGGAAGGGGTCGATGTCAGAGGCGAGGCACTGACCTGCGTGATGATCGATAAATTGCCGTTTGCATCGCCAGGAGACCCGGTCTTGCAGGCGCGTATGGATCAGATTCGTCACAACGGCGGCAACCCTTTTATGGATTTCCAGCTGCCAACCGCTGTGATCAGTTTAAAACAGGGGGCTGGCCGGCTGATTCGCGACCTCACGGATTACGGTGTGCTGGTGATTGGTGATCCGCGCATTATTCATAAACAATATGGCAAGATGTTTATAAAAAGCTTGCCAGAAATGCCGGTAACACAATCGATCCAGGCAGTAGAAGGCTTTTATCAGCAAATACGCCAAAAAGCTAAGGTGCCGGCATGAAATTACTGGCCATAGACACAGCGACAGAAGCTTGTTCAGCTGCGTTGTATATTGATGGTGAAATCAGCTCTGAATACGAGCTCGCGCCACGCCAGCACACCCAGCTGATCCTGCCGATGGTGGATCGCTTGCTCGCAGATGCCGGTCTGCTAGTAAATCAGCTCGATGCCTTATCCTTTGCCCGTGGCCCGGGCGCTTTTACCGGCGTTCGCATAGCAGCGGGCGTGATACAGGGTTTATCCTATGCGGCTGATATACCGGTGGTACCGGTTTCAACGTTGGCTGCCATGGCCGCCGGCATTTTTCAGCAATACGGTCACCGTGATGTACTAACGGCTATTGATGCGCGCATGGGCGAGGTGTACTGGGCAGCGTATCATCTTGATCATGATGTTATCGACTTATTAGGCCAGGAGCTCGTTAGCAGTATTGATAACCTGCCTGCCTGCGACGCTAGAAAATGGGTCGGGGCGGGAACAGGGTGGACAGAGTATAAAGCGCAACTGGCGCATAAATATGGCGTTGATGAGGCCGATATCTATAGTGATTATTTGCCGACCGCCGAGTCAGTAGTGAGGCTCGCGGCGCTGGATTTTCAATTGGGAAAACAGATGTCAGCGCATCAGGCTCAGCCGGTATATCTGCGTGATAATGTCGCCAAAAAGAAACAAATCCCGTCACGCTAATGCTTTTAGATCCTGACGTAAGCTCTTGAATAGGGTATGATTGATTGTTAATTTATTAGTCCAGAAATATTAGCCAAAATGTTAGAAATCAATCTGTTTGCCACCCATATAGCCGATTTAAAACAGCGCTCTGAAACGCTTAGGGGGTATCTTTGACTTCGAAGCCAAACAAGAGCGCCTTGAAGAAGTCCTAAGAGAGCTTGAACAGCCAGATATCTGGAATAAGCCGGAAGCGGCACAGGCTCTGGGGCAGGAGAGAACGGCTCTTGAAACCATCGTGCATACATTAAACACGCTGTTTAATGGTCTCGATGATACATTAGATCTATTACAAATGGCTGCAGAAGAAGATGACCAGGAAACGGTCGATGCTGTTATTGCCGATATCGACGTGTTTGAAAAACAAGTGGCTGAATTAGAGTTTCGGCGCATGTTTTCCGGTGAAATGGATCATAATAATGCTTTTATGGATATTCAGTCCGGCTCGGGTGGTACCGAAGCACAGGACTGGGCAGAAATGATCCTGCGCATGTATCTGCGCTGGGGTGAGGCGCATGGCTTTAAAACAGAGTTAATGGAGGTTTCAGCCGGCGATGTCGCGGGTATTAAAAGCGCTACTATTCGCTTTCAAGGTGAATATGCCTATGGCTGGCTAAGAACAGAGACTGGCGTTCACCGGCTGGTGCGTAAATCGCCATTTGATTCGGGTAACCGCCGTCATACTTCGTTTTCATCTGTCTTTGTTTCGCCTGAAGTCGATGATAATGTGGATATCGATATCAACCCGGCTGATCTTCGCATTGACGTGTACCGTGCCAGTGGTGCCGGTGGTCAGCATGTTAACCGTACTGAGTCGGCCGTGCGTATTACCCATAACCCTACCAATGTCGTGGTGCAGTGCCAGAATGACCGCTCGCAACACAAAAATAAAGCCGCTGCGATGAAACAATTAAAGGCAAAACTGTATGAGCTTGAAATGCAAAAGCGCATGGGTGAGCAACAAGCCTTAGAAGAAACCAAATCAGATATCGGCTGGGGCAGCCAGATCCGTTCTTATGTTCTGGATCAGTCGCGAATCAAGGATTTGCGAACAAACGTTGAAACCGGCAATACACAAGCGGTGCTTGACGGAGGACTGGATATATTTATCGAAGCCAGCCTAAAAAGTGGCCTCTAAAAGCGGCTAGCAGTGTGCATACTAATTCAGGTAAACAGTAAAACTAAAATGACTCAAGAAAATACTACAGAACAAACCGACAATGTTGAAACAGTTGATGAAAATAAACTGATTTTGCAGCGCCGCGAAAAGCTCGGCGCATTACGCGAAGAGGGCATTGCCTTTCCTAATGACTTCCGGCGCGATGTGATGGCGGAAGAATTGCACCTGCAATACGGCGGTAAAGAAAAAGAAGAGCTTGAGTCATTAAACCAGCGTGTTGCGATTGCCGGCCGCTTGATGGCAAAACGCATTATGGGTAAAGCCAGTTTTGCTCAAATACAGGATATGTCGGGACGCATTCAGGTATTTGTTCAGCGCGATAGTCTGCCCGAAGGGTTCTATAATGATCAGTTCAAAAAATGGGATATTGGCGATGTTATTGGCGCAGAAGGCATTTTGTTTAAGACAAAAACGGGCGAGTTATCGGTAAAAATCGATGATATCAAACTACTGACAAAATCGTTGCGCCCGTTACCTGAAAAATGGCACGGCCTGACGGATCAGGAAACCCGATATCGCCAGCGTTATGTTGATTTGATTATGAACGAAGATGTGCAAAAAACATTTAAGTTACGTTCAAAAATTATCAGTTACATACGGCAGTTTTTCGATAGCCAAAATTATATGGAAGTTGAAACGCCTATGATGCATGTGATTCCTGGCGGCGCTACTGCAAGGCCGTTTAACACGCACCACAATGCCCTCGATATGCCGTTGTATTTGCGGATTGCGCCCGAGTTATATTTAAAGCGGCTGGTGGTGGGCGGTTTCGAGCGTGTCTATGAAATCAATCGTAACTTCCGCAACGAAGGTTTGTCGACCCGGCATAACCCGGAATTCACCATGGTTGAGTTTTATCAGGCCTATGCCGATTATAAAGACCTGATGGACATTACCGAAGCCTTATTACACGGTCTGGCCAAAGATGTTGTGGGTAAAAGCAAGATCGAATACCAGGGTGATATTTATGACTTTGGCAAAAAGTTTGAGCGCATGACAGTGCTTGAATCGATCTTGCATTTCAATCCTGATCTAAGCGCTGAGCAGTTAAACGATATCGATAGCGCCAGAGCGATTGCTGAAAAACTGGCGATTCCATTAAAGGACTCTTATGGTCTGGGTAAAGTCCAGATTGAAATTTTTGAGAAAACGGTCGAGCACCGTTTAATGCAGCCAACCTTTATCACCGAATACCCGACCGAGGTGTCACCACTGGCCAGGCGCAATGACGATAATCATTTTGTTACCGATCGCTTTGAGTTTTTTGTCGGCGGGCGAGAAATCGCCAATGGCTTTTCCGAGCTAAACGATGCAGAAGATCAGGCCGCGCGCTTTAAAGACCAGGTGCTTGAAAAAGATGCCGGTGATGATGAAGCCATGCATTATGACGAAGATTACATTCGTGCGCTGGAACACGGGCTGCCGCCAACAGCAGGCGAAGGTATCGGCATAGACCGGCTGGTCATGTTATTAACCGATTCGGCATCAATCAGAGATGTGATTTTATTCCCGCATATGCGCCCTGAAGCGTGAAGAGGTTTAACTAGGACTGGTGTAGCGGCGCGCGTGTGATGCTGCCCTGAGATGTTATAAAAATATTTTAAATGAAACTGATCGTAATTTAAGAAAAAAATTAAGGAACACGGAATGAAAAGAAGTGATATTGAGCAGGCTGCATCGCCGTCTAATAACATGCCGCAGATGTATGCGCCGTATTATGATGATGAAATCAGTCTGGTAGACTTGTGGCTGGTATTAGTCAAACATAAAAAAGTCTTGTTCTATGTTTTTATGCTCTCATTGGTATTAGCCACCGCGGTAGCTGTGTCCAAAAAACAGCAATATGAATTTATTTCTGTGATTGAAGTGGGTCGTCTGCCGTCTGCCAAAGGTTATGACTATGTCGCGTCCCTGGAATCGGCAAAAGCAAAACTGGAGCAGGGATACATTCCCTTTGTTTTAGCTGACATTGAAAAAGATCAGCGTGGTCAATATAAAACAACGATTGAACTGCCAAAAGGCGCTCATTTATTATCCGTCAAGACAAAAAGCACAGAAGATAATAAAGCGCTTCATCAGACTTTTCATGCCACGATTTTAGCGAAGCTGATTGATGATTTAAACCTCTTGGTTGAGAATTACAAAGACAAACAAAACTCGGATTTGAAAATTCAGACATTAAGCCTGAAAGAATACAGCGAGTCTCAAGATGAGCTGTTAGCTCAAATAAAACAGAAGATTAAACAGCAAGAATCCGAACTGTCAGCGCTAAAAAAATCATTTAATAAATCCCAAGTCAATAAAGAGTCTGTTGCATTGCTGGCGGCTGAGACGGCTGATGTATATGACCAGCTGCGGCAATTGACTGAAAAAACTCAGGCGACAATCTTGCTGAAACAAACACGTATCGCTGATATCGAGTTAAATCTTGAGAAAGTCATCCCAACTAAATCCATCGTGCCTTTTTATCAGTCGAACACTTCAAAAGGCTTGTCGAATAAGATTTTATTTATTCTGATTGTTTTTGTCGGCGGAATCTTTGCGCTGATCGCGGCATTTGTTGCAGAGTTTGCTGATAAGGTAAGAGAGAAGATGAAGCAGCAAGAGACGGCATAGTCTCTTGCTGAAAGACGGTTACAAGTCTATTGATGATCTGGCTTCGTCGATCATCGCCTGATTTTCTTCAATATTGATTGAATCAACTTCGGTATCAAGATCGAGCTTATCGAAAGCCTGAATTCTTGTCCAGTCGTCGGTTCCGGGTAAGCCTTCAGCGAAGCCGCCCTGCAAAATTGAGACTTGAATGATGTCGGTAAGATCGGCATCGCCGGCATGGCTGCGGTTGAACTTGTAGCAGTCCGAGACAGCGTCGATTAACTCGGGTGCAAATTTCCAGGATTCCAGTATCAGTCTGCCAACGCGCCCGCCAATTGAATAAATCACTTCACTGAGGGCATCATTATCGTTGAATAGTTCGTCATCTTCTTCAGCGAAAACCAATATCGGCAGTGTGCCAATATTATGGATAAGCCCGGCCAGTAATGCATGCTCGTTTGAAATCGGTGTCATTGATGCCAGCATCCGACTGATGGCGGCCACTTCGACGCTGGTGCTCCAGGCTGCGCGGAAATGCCTGTCCAGTACTTCTGAGGTTGACTGGTACATTTGTTTCATAGCCAGACGTATCACCAGATCTTTTACGATCTTAATGCCGAGTCTGGAGATTGCCATTTGAATATCTTCGATTGCGTTATTGCCTCTGTATAACGGGCTGTTAGCGACCTGTATGAGTCGAGTGGTCAACGAAGCATCCTGTGACAGAATGGCTGCAATGGTGAGAATAGAGCTGTTCTCGGCTTCAGCTTCATCTCTGATTTTAATGGCTATTTCAGGAAGTGTCGGTAAGATAACCTTATCACTGGCTATTGCTACCTGTAAATTCAGATACACTTCTTCAGCTTTATCGCTCATTCTTAAAGGGCCCCAAACGGTTATTTTTTATTTAAACTGAAGTATAGACGGCAATTCTAAAAATGCCTACCTATAGATACAGTTAATAGATGTTAATCGAAATAACCTTGGTCAGCGGGCTATTTTTTTGCCGCAGGCAATTCGTAAGGTATTTCCAGAATTTCGATATTTTCGCCATTTTCGTCGTTAAGTCGTAAATTTGAGCTTTCCGATTCACTGGTCTGGATTACCGCCAGGGCCTCAATGCCTTTGCCGGATGAAGCCGGTGCAGCGATAACGATATTGCCCGTACCCTGGCCCGAGGTTGATGCCGGGCTGTATAAAGCTGTGCCGGCAGAAACGGGTTCTGAACGATCAATATGAATTCGATACATTCTACGTTTCAATTTGCCCAGATAGTGCATTCTGGCAACGATCTCCTGACCGGTGTAACAGCCTTTTTTGAAACTGACGCCGTTAATTAATTCAAGATTCACCATTTGAGGCACAAATGATTCAACAGTGCCGGTATAAATGGTGGGAATACCGGCTCGTATTTCGAGCAGGTTCCACACATCTTTGCCAACCGGTGCAGCATTCACATCAAGGCCTTGCCAGAGATTAATGATGTCTCCGACAGGGCCGCTTATTTGATATCTTGGTTGAGTGCCGGCGAGCTTTATAACGCTTAAATCGCCGGAATGGGTGACAGCGTCAGTGCTCTCGGGTATGTGTTTAAGGTGCTTTAGTAACTCGGTATCAGCATTGGGCCCGCTGATGCCGATGCTGACAAAGTCAGTTGAGCAATTGATGAATTCAACCTTGCTTCTCATGATGAACATTTTCAAGCGTTTAAAGGTTTCTTCGTAAAGCTCTTCAGGTAACAGCAAATAGAGATCGTTATTTTTTTTGAAAATTCTAAAGCTGGCTAATAATCGACCTTTTTGATTGCAATAGCCGCTGAGTTGACTGTGATCTTCGGTCACTTGTTCAATATCATTGGTTAGCTGGCCCTGTAAAAAACTTGCCGCATCCGAACCGATGGCTTTAATCAGACTAAAATGACTGAGGTCGGCAATGATCAGTCCATTGTCACTGGCGCGACTTTCGAGCTCAGGATTGCCAAAGTGCAGAAGTTGGTCGTCAGCGTATTCAGCGCCCATGTTTGTAAGAAAATCTCGCCATTTTGTTTTCACGGTGACTCCAGTAAACAATTAAAACATTGTGGCTTCATCATAGTTAAATTACTATAATGAGTCGACATACACTTTATATGGTCAAGTGTGGCCATAATCAACATGGCTTGTAAAAAACGCCTTATTGACTATAACTTATGCAACCGTCTGAAAAGCGAATATTTTATAATGATAACCGAGGAGACAACAGATGTTGTTGCATGACAGACGCCCTAAATACCTGAATTTATTTAAAATTAAACTGCCGATCGCCGGCATTATTTCAATTTTTCATAGACTAACCGGTATATTGTTGTTTTTGTTTATTCCGCTTAGTCTTTATTTTCTGCAGTTATCCGTAAAAGATGCATCATCATTTCAAGAAGTGACGGCGTTAATGCATTATCCGCTCAGTCGTTTTTTTATTCTGCTGATTGTCTGGTCATTGCTTCACCACCTGCTAACAGGGCTCAGGTTTCTGTTGATCGATATGGAATTCTTTCTTGACAGGAAATTATCCAGTCTCTCAGCCTGGGTTGTGGTTGTCATCGAGGCATTGCTGATGTTTGCTGTAATCGTGGGGTTATTTTTATGAGCATGGTGGCGCTGGAGGGTTTACGGCCCTGGATACTGCAGCGACTAACTGCTGTTTACCTGCTGTTGTATGTTTTTTATGTTGCGGTCTACTGGCTGTTTTTCAATAGTTTCACATACAATCACTGGTTGCAGTGGCTTTCAGATGACAGTAATCAGATTTTACTAAGTCTGTTTTATTTATCGATGCTGATCCATTCCTGGGTCGGAATACGCGATGTATTGTTAGATTATATAAAGCCTTTTTTACTCAAGCTATTGTTATTGTTTGGGGTGGCCTTGTTTCTCATAGGCTCTGGTTTCTGGCTGATAAAAATATTAATGATGGTGAAAGCATAATGGCCCATAGTAATTCGACAAAAAACATCAGCTATCGACGTTTTGATACCTTGATCATTGGTGCGGGCGGTGGCGGCTTGCGCGCGGCACTGCAATTATCAGAGGCGGATGCCAGCGTCGCTGTTGTTTCCAAGGTTTTTCCCACCCGCTCACATACTGTGGCGGCCCAGGGCGGGGTTAATGCCGCGCTTGCTAATGTCTCGGAAGATAACTGGCACTGGCATATGTTTGATACCGTTAAAGGCAGTGATTATCTGGGCGATCAGGATGCCATAGAATATATGTGCCGGGCGGCATCAAAAGTTGTTTATGAGCTGGAACACTTTGGTGTGCCTTTTTCGCGGCTCGATAATGGCTCGATTTATCAGCGGCCCTTTGGTGGTCAGAGTAAAAATTTTGGTGGCTCACAAGCTACCCGAACCTGCGCGGCTGCCGACAGAACCGGGCATGCAATCTTGCACAGCTTGTATCAGCAAAATATCCGGGCAAAAACACATTTTTTTGATGAATACTTTGCCGTTGATTTAATAAAAGACGATGAAGGCAATATACAAGGTGCGCTGGTATTTGATATTAAAACCGGTGATATCGTTGTAATTGAGGCCAAGACCACCTTGCTGGCAACCGGCGGAGCCGGTCAGTTATATCGCACCACGACCAACGCGCTTATCAATACCGGTGACGGCATGGCCATGTCATTACGCGCCGGTGTGCCGTTACAGGATATGGAGTTTTTTCAGTTCCACCCAACCGGTATTGCTGGCCGGGGCATGTTAATTACCGAAGGTGCGCGAGGCGAAGGCGGTTATCTGGTCAATGGTCTGGGTGAGCGCTTTATGGAGCGTTATGCGCCTAATGCAAAAGATCTGGCCAGTCGCGATGTGGTGAGCCGTGCGATTGCGACTGAAATTCGCGAAGGCCGGGGTTGTGGTAAAGATAAAGGTCATGTTTTATTGAAGCTCGATCATCTTGAAGAAAGCGTGATTCAAAAACGTCTGCCGGGCATTCGTCAAACCTGTAAGACATTTTTAGGGCTTGATCCTGTTGAGAGTGAAATCCCTGTTTATCCGACTGCCCATTATACAATGGGGGGCATTCCAACTAACCGTGACGGGCAGGTGGTAACACCGGTTAAAGACACGCCAGAAGAACCTGTTCAGGGGCTTTATTCTGCTGGTGAATGCGCCTGTGTTTCTGTGCACGGTGCCAATCGGCTGGGTGGCAACTCGCTGCTCGATATACTGGTGTTTGGTCGTTCAGCGGCAAATCATATTATTACCCAGCTGCAGGAAAATCGTTTTCATCGTCGCTTGCATCAGCCCAGTGTTGATCAGGCCTTAGAGCGGCTGTTTCGCTGGAACAAAAAAGGTGATGGAGAATCAGTCGAAGAGCTGCGTACAGATTTGAAAAAAGTGATGGATGAAAACTGCGGTGTTTTTAGAACCCAGGAAGTGCTTGATGAGGGCATTGAAAAAGTCTCAGCACTAGCAGAACGATTAAAAGACGCCGTTATAGATGATCATTCCGATGTCTTCAATACTGCCAGGGTAGAGGCTCTGGAGCTTGAAAATATAATGGATGTTGCATTAGCAACCGTGTATTCAGCTGCGGCGCGTACCGAAAGCCGTGGAGCCCATTCAAGAATAGATTATCCGCAGCGGGATGATATTCACTGGATGAAACATACACTATATTTCAGCGAAAACAGAAGCATTGATTTTAAGCCGGTTCGTACCAAGCCACTCTCAGTCGATAGCTTTCCTCCAAAGCCTCGTGTTTATTAATGAATAGCCTAGACGTGAGAAGGCCAGATGATGCGATTTAAAATATACCGATTTAATCCTGAGACCGATAAAAAGCCTTATGTTCAGGAATACGAATTAGAAAAAATTGAACCGGGCATGATGTTGCTTGATGCACTAAAACAAATCAAAGAGCAGGACCCGAGTCTGGGTTTCAGGCGTTCCTGTGGTGAAGGTGTTTGTGGTTCTGATGGCATGAATATAAATGGTACCAATGGCCTTGCCTGTATCACCCCGCTGGCTGATTTAAAAAGCCCGGTTGAAATCAATCCATTGCCGGGTTTACCGGTTGTGCGTGATTTGATTATCGATATGGAGCAGTTTTATAAACAATACCGGGAAGTAAAACCCTATCTGACAAGAAAAGCGCCGTTGCCTGAACTCGAATTAAAACAAAGCCCCGAAGAAAGGGATAAGCTGGACGGCTTGTATGAATGTATATTGTGCGCCTGCTGCTCAACCTCATGCCCTTCATTCTGGTGGAATCCCGACAAGTTTTTAGGCCCGGCAGCGCTGTTGCAGGCAGGGCGCTTTTTACAGGATAGCAGGGACCAGACTCAGGCGGAGCGGCTGGAGGCATTAGATGGGCCTTTTAAATTATTCAGGTGTCATACAATTATGAATTGTGTGCAGGTTTGTCCTAAAGATCTGAATCCGACAAAAGCCATCGGTGAGATTAAAAAAATGATGCTAAAACGAACGATATGAGAGTATCGTATGATTGATAATCAGGCACTGTTACCCGGCGCGCTGCGCTGGCGTTGTCGGCGGGGTATGCTGGAGCTGGATTTAATGCTGTTGTCATTTGTGGATAATGAAATAGACAATCTGTCGGCTGGCGAATTACAAGTGTTTGATCGTTTACTGGATTACCCTGATCAGACGCTGCTTGAGTTATTTTTAAACCAGACGCATTCATCGGATAAGGAAATCAGTGGTTTTGTCAAAAGAATTCGCCAGTCCACTAACGCTTGAGCTATCTGGCTCCGTTATTTTAAAAAAATATTTTATTGTAATCCATGCTTTGGCTGTGTTTGCCGTTTGTTATGCTGAAATAGACCTTGCCGTTCAGCTTTTCTTATTTACACTTGTCCTGTTTCATTATCTATTTCAGACGCGGTATTGTTTTCAAATAATAAAAATTGTCTGCTCAAATGATAATGAATGGCGATTAATCAATAGCCTTGGCGAATCGACAGAGACAAAACTCACGCCGATGTCTTTTCTTTCTTCCTGGCTGGTGATTCTGGCTTTTAAGTCTGCCAGCGGTAAAAGACAGTCTGTTTTGATAGCTTTTGATAGTTTGAGCGAAGCGAGCTTTAGACAACTGAAAGTTAAACTGACGACATTAAGATCAAAAGATGTTGATAAGGCGGCCAGCCATGGCTTTTAAGAGACGTGATATACTTTGATAATGCTAAATGATCAACATACTCCTTCGCACCTGCAGGCATGTAACGATATTCATAAAGAGTCTTTTGCTGCGTTAATGGACTTGTATGAAAATAATTACCTGCGCCTTAAAAAGCTGATACCTGGCATGTCTGAAATAAATGGCGCGGCAGTCTCGACTGTATTTGGTTGTCTGGATTTGCATTTGTGTATTCTTGAGCAAAGCAAGTTTACGACGCTGTTGTCGTTAAGCTATTATTTTGAGCGTGAACAGGCTCTGGTGCGGGAACCGAATTTGCAGATTCGTGTCTATCATGACGTGGCACTGGCTGAGGTGCTCAGTGGGGAGTTGCATCACGGCAAGCTCAGGCTTAAAAAAATACCCGAAACAGCGATTATAGAGCGCTGGCATCTGAACCGATTTTTATACAAATGGCTGGGTTTTTGTTTGCATATTGGGCATGGTTTTGAGCGTTCTGGCTGCGCGAAAAATGTAAATCATCGTATGAATCAACTTTTATCCGCAAAATTATCATCTTGAACGCCTAAGTTATTGATTTATAAATGGCATGTCTTGCCTAGAGAATGCATATTATTAATGCAGAAAGGGCCTGATTTATGTTAGAATTAGCGCAGATTTTTTGACTAAACCATAATTAAAACAAACAAGCTGTGAATGTTGACAGGTGTATTCCTGGATACCGGGAAATTGATAAAAAGCAGTTATTATTTAACGGCTGTTATTTGTGCTGTAAAGCCTGATCTTAATCGATTGAAACCATCACTTAAAACACTTGTTTTGACATGAAGTTATCAAACATATGGCTGATTTCGCCAAAGAAATAGTTCCAGTAAATCTAGAAGATGAAATGCGTCAGTCCTATCTGGACTATGCCATGAGTGTAATCGTCGGCAGGGCGCTTCCCGATGTTCGTGATGGTTTGAAACCGGTTCACCGGCGCGTTTTATACGCAATGAATGTGCTCGGTAACGACTGGAACAAATCCTACAAAAAATCCGCTCGTGTAGTCGGTGATGTTATCGGTAAATACCATCCGCATGGTGATACCGCAGTCTATGACACTATCGTGCGTATGGCGCAGCCTTTTTCCTTACGTTACATGCTGGTTGATGGTCAGGGTAACTTCGGTTCAGTTGATGGCGATGCACCGGCTGCGATGCGTTATACCGAAGTGCGCATGGCAAAAATTGCGCATGAGATGCTCGCCGACCTTGATAAAGAAACCGTAGATTTTATTGAAAACTACGATGGCTCCGAGTCTGAACCAACCGTTTTTCCCAGTCGTTTACCTGGTCTGTTGATCAATGGCTCATCGGGCATTGCAGTGGGTATGGCGACCAATATACCGCCACATAATATCAATGAAGTGGTAAGTGCCTGCGTTGCCCTGGTCGATAATCCCGATCTGACGATTGACGAACTCATGCAGTACATTCCTGCACCTGATTTGCCCACCGCCGGTTTTATCAACGGAGTTAAAGGTATTCGGGATGCCTATCATACCGGCCGTGGCCGTATGGTTATGCGTGCGCGTTGCTCTATAGAAACCAATGAAAATAATGGCAAACAAACCATTCTTGTACATGAAATTCCGTATCAGGTTAACAAGGCGCGATTGATCGAAAAGATCGCAGAACTCGTTAAAGATAAAAAGATTGAAGGTATTACCGAGCTGCGCGATGAATCCGATAAAGACGGTATGCGTATCGTTATCGAGCTTCGCCGCGGTGAAGTCGGTGAGGTGATTCTAAATAACCTTTACTCACAAACACAGCTGCAGTGTGTGTTCGGTATCAATATGGTGGCTTTGGTAGATGGTCAGCCAAAACTTTTAAACCTTAAAGAAATTCTTGATGCCTTTATCCGTCATCGTCGTGAAGTCGTTACTCGGCGCACTATATTCGAACTGAAAAAAGCCCGTGAGCGAGCTCATGTGCTCGAAGGTTTAGCGATTGCGCTGGCTAATATTGACGAAGTGATCGAGCTGATCCGTAAAGCAGCAAACCCTGCAGCAGCCAAACAGCAATTGGTTGCAAAAGTGTGGGTGCCTGGTCAAATCACAGACATGTTAAGCCGTACTGGTGCCGATTCGACCCGGCCAGAAAACTTAAGTGCAGAATTAGGCCTGTTAAAAGACGGCTATCATTTATCAGAAACCCAGGCGCAGGCCATACTTGATTTACGTTTGCATCGTCTGACAGGTCTTGAGCAAGACAAGATCATTGATGAGTTTAAGGCGCTGCTTGAACTGGTTAAAGAATTACTGGAAATTATATCTAATCCAGAGCGTCTGCTTGAAGTCATACGCGAAGAACTGGCTGAAGTGGTTGAAAAGTTTGGTGATGAGCGTCGCAGTGAAATTATTCAGAATCGTCTTGACTTAACGCTGGAAGATTTGATTACCGAAGAAGATGTCGTCGTCACCATGTCTCATGAGGGTTACGTTAAAGCTCAGCCACTGACTGAATACGCGACACAACGCCGTGGAGGCCGTGGTAAAGCCGCGACCAAAATGAAAGATGAAGACTTCATCGATAAATTATTCGTTGCCAATACACACGATACTTTATTGTGCTTCTCTAACCGCGGAAAAGTCTACTGGATAAAAGTTTACGAACTACCTATTGCCAGCCGTGGCTCACGTGGCAAACCAATTGTTAACTTATTGCCGCTTGAAGATAACGAGCGCATCAATGCGGTATTGCCAGTTCGTGAATACGACGAAGATCACTACATCTTTATGGCTACCAGTAACGCCACGGTGAAGAAAACATCACTCATGAATTTCTCGCGCCCTCGTAACGGCGGCATTATCGCGGTTGATCTGCGTGATGATGATACCTTGGTTGATGTCGCCATTACTGACGGTTCATCACAAATCATGTTATTTGCAGACTCTGGTAAATCAATTCGCTTCTCGGAAACCGATGTCCGGGCAATGGGCCGTACAGCTGCCGGTGTCCGGGGTATGAAGTTAGCTGAAGGCAATAAGGTTATTAGCATGATTGTAGCCAGAGAAGACGGTTATATATTAACGGCTACTGAATTTGGATATGGCAAACGCACCTCTCTGGATCAATATTCACTTCAGGGTCGTGGTGGTCAGGGTGTGATTTCGATCCAGACCAGTGAGCGTAACGGTGCTGTGGTGGGCGCTGTGCAGGTCTCTGATGATGATCAGATCATGCTCATATCCGATTGTGGCACCCTGGTGCGAACAGAATCCAGCGGTGTGTCGATTACCGGCAGAAATACACAGGGAGTGCGCTTAATCAGGCTGGCCGATGAAGAAAAGCTGGTTGAAATCGAACGCATAGAAAACCTTTCTATTGACGGTGAAGATGACGATGCTGATAGCGAAGAGGGTGCTCAAGCATCTTCTGACACGGCTCAGGATTCAGCGCAACCGGATTCTTCTGACGAGTAAACATAAACATTTAATTTAATTTTATCGATGGGGTGAAGTGTGAGTCGCGTGTATAACTTTAGTGCCGGTCCAGCTATGTTGCCGGAAGCTGTTTTAAAACAAGCGCAGGAAGAACTGCTGGATTTTGCCGGCACGGGTTCATCGGTGATGGAGCTAAGTCACCGCAGTAAAGAGTTCATTGCCGTCGCAGAACAGGCAGAAGCCGATTTACGTGAAGTCATGTCAATCCCTTCTAACTACAAAGTTTTATTCTTGCAAGGTGGCGCCAGTAGCCAGTTTGCAATGGTGCCGGTAAATTTACTCAATGGTGCTAAAAAAGCCGATTACTTGCTCACGGGGCAGTGGTCAAAAAAAGCCGTTACTGAAGCCAGACGCTATTGTGATGTCAATCTTGTAACCGATAACTCAGAAAGCAAATTTACAACAATTGCAGATGCATCAGCATGGAATTTCAGTGATGATGCTGCCTATGTTCATTACACACCAAATGAAACGATTGTTGGTCTCGAATTTGATGCTGTGCCGCAGACAGACAAACCGTTAGTAGCGGATATGTCGTCATCAATTTTGTCCCGTGAAATTGATGTCAGTAAGTTTGGTGTTATCTATGCCGGTGCCCAGAAAAACATTGGCCCGGCTGGCTTAACACTGGTTATTGTGCGTGAAGATCTGATTGGCAATGCAATGACGGATATGCCCGCCATGTTTGATTATAAAATACACGCCGATAACGACTCAATGTATAACACGCCACCCACCAACAGCTGGTATTTGTCGGGTCTGGTTTTTAAATGGCTGAAAGAAAATGGTGGCATTAAAGCCATGCAGGCAATTAATCAGCGTAAAGCTGAAAAGCTTTATTCAGCCATTGATAGCTCAGCTTTTTATAGTAATCCGATAGATATTAAATACCGCTCATGGATGAATGTTCCGTTTATTTTAGCCGATGATAAGCTGGATGCTCTGTTTATTGAAAAAGCGGCTGCAAACGGTTTAACGACTTTAAAAGGTCACCGCTCTTTAGGTGGTATGCGTGCCAGTATATACAATGCAATGCCGGAAGCCGGGGTTGAAGCATTGGTTGAATTCATGACCGATTTTGAAAAAAATAACGCCTAACTTATAAATGAGTCAGGTATAAGGTTAATAATAAAATGTATAAAATTAAAACCTATAACAATATTTCGCATAAAGGTTTATCGCGATTACCTGCAGATCAATACGAAGTAGGCGAAGACATTGAAGATGCGGATGCGATTATGTTGCGTTCGGCCAAATTACACGATGAGCCAATAGCGGATACGGTGCGTGCAATTGGACGTGCCGGTGCCGGCGTTAATAACATCCCGGTCGATAAAATGAGCGAACGTGGTGTGGTTGTTTTTAATGCTCCCGGCGCTAATGCTAATGCCGTAAAAGAGCTGGTGATCGTCGGCATGTTAATGGCGGCGCGTAATATCTGTGATGCATGGCAGTATTCTGAAAATCTGGAAGGCTCAGAGGCTGAAGTCAGTAAAGCGGTTGAAGCGGGTAAAAAACAATACGTTGGATTTGAGTTGCCAGGGCGTACACTCGGTGTCATTGGTCTGGGTGCAATCGGTGTTGAGGTTGCAAATGCCGCCGTTGCCCTTGGCATGAATGTTATCGGTTTTGATCCGACGATTACGATTAAACGGGCATGGCAATTATCGGCCGATGTCAAAGAAATGGACAGTGCGGAAGCCTTGTTGAACGAATGTGATTTTGTTACGTTTCACGTGCCATTGATTGAATCAACTCAAAACCTTTTAAATGCAGAACGTTTAGCAACCATGAAAGATGGTGTTGTGATAATGAACTTTGCTCGTGATGGCATTGTCGATGACGATGCGGTTTTAGCGGCCATTAAAAAGGGCAAAGTAAATGCATATGTATCTGATTTTCCGTCACCTAAATTAAAGGGCCAGAACAGGGTCTATACCTTGCCTCATCTGGGTGCTTCAACTAATGAGGCTGAAGATAACTGCGCGATTATGATTGCGGACCAGCTAAAAGATTTTTTGCAAAACGGGCATATTAAAAATTCTGTCAATTTTCCGAATGTAAAATTATCACACAAGGGGGCTAACAGGCTGGCCATTGCCAATATGAATCGTCCGGATATGGTGGCGCAGATATCTCATGTGCTGGGCCAGGCCAGTGTGAATATTTTGCACATGGTTAATGAATCACGAGGTGATCTGGCTTATTCACTAATGGATCTTGAATCACCTGTGCCTGAAGTTTGTTTGCAGAAGCTGTCAGCTGTTGACGGGGTTCTGAGTGTGAGGGCGCTTTAGGGCGCTAATTGGGAAACGCTAGTTATATAACCATGTCAGAAACAGATTTAAATACTATCCGGATAAAAATTGATGAACTGGATCAGCAGATTCAGGCTTTAATTTCCGAGCGCGCTAAATGTGCACAACAAGTAGCAGAAGTAAAAATGCGTGCCGGCGATGAGGCATTGTTTTATCGCCCTGAACGTGAAGCTCAGGTATTACGGGCGGTTAAAGAACGCAATAGCGGGCCACTTGATGCAAATGAAATGGCCAGACTGTTCCGGGAAATTATGGCCGCCTGTCTTGCGCTTGAGCAACCTTTAAAAATAGCCTATCTCGGTCCTGATGGTTCCTATACACATATGGGTGCGCTGAAACACTTTGGTGGCTCGATAAATGGACTGGCGTCTGCGCAGATAGATGACGTGTTTCGCGAAGTAGAAGCCGGTAATGCAGATTTTGGAATCGTACCCATCGAGAATTCTACGGAAGGCGTGATCAGCTATACGCTGGATATGCTGTTGCAGTCTCGTCTGGTTATTTGTGGCGAGGTTGATTTACCGATTCACCATAATTTAATTACCCATTGCAAAGTCCTTACAGCAGTTACCAGAGTCTACTCTCATCAGCAGTCTCTGGCGCAGTGTCGAAACTGGTTAAACAAAAACCTGCCGGCTGTCGAAACCATTGCCGTTAGCAGTAACAGTCATGCTGTTACCTTGCTAAAGGACGAACCGGGTGCGGCTGCAATCGCAGGGCAGGTTGCAGCCGATTTATATTCTGTGCCGGTACTCAATCAAAATATAGAAGATCAGGTTGATAATACCACGCGTTTTATTGTGCTCGGTAAACACAGCGTGCCTGCCAGCGGTGACGACAAAACATCACTGCTGGTGATGCTGCACAATAAAGCCGGTGCTTTACATGACCTGCTAAGCGCTTTTGCCGATCGCGGGATCAGCATGAGTAAAATCGAATCGCGCCCTGCCCAAAGCAGCGGTGTCTGGGAGTATGTCTTCTTTATTGATATACAGGGCCACCGTGATGAGCCTAACGTAGCCGAGGCGATCACTGATCTTGAGCATAAATCTGCGATGCTTAAAGTGCTTGGTTCATATCCTGTCGCTGTACTCTAAACATAACAATGACTCATACAGATCAATACCATGGCTTATAAAGAACTGGCCACAAAAGGCGTGCAAGGCTTAACACCTTATCTGCCTGGCAAACCCGTTGAAGAACTCGAGCGTGAATTAGGCATTACTCATTCACTGAAACTGGCATCAAATGAAAATCCCCTGGGGCCATCTGCGTCTGTGCAAAAAGCACTGATCACCGCATTACCATTATTGCATTTATACCCGGATGGTAGTGCGCATAATTTAAGGCACAAGCTGGCTCAGGTACATGGGCTTGATATGCAACAGGTGACGCTGGGTAACGGCTCAAACGATGTACTTGAGTTAATTGCGCGAACGTTTTTAACTGAGCAAAGTTCTGCTGTTTTTTCTGAATATGCCTTTGCTGTTTACCCAATTGTTGTACAGGCTGTCGGTGCACAGGCCAAGGTTGCAAACGCGTATCCGGTTGATCATAGCAGCATGCCTTATGGTCATGATCTGGATGCGATGCTGAGCTGTATTGATAAAAATACAAAAGTTGTTTTTCTGGCAAACCCGAATAACCCGACAGGTACCTGGATTGAACCGGCAGTGCTGCATGAGTTTTTAACAAAAGTGGATGCCAATGTGGTGGTGGTGCTGGACGAGGCTTATTTTGAATACATGCCCGATAGCCTGAAACCTGACTCGATCAACTGGCTGAATTTATTTCCGAACTTAATCATTACCCGAACCTTTTCAAAAATACATGCGCTCGCCGGTTTACGAGTGGGTTATGCGCTTTCGAATGCTGAAATTGCTGATCTTTTAAACCGTGTGCGTCAGCCATTTAATGTCAATACCATGGCGCAGGTTGCAGCTTGCGCAGCGCTCGATGATGAAACACATGTTGTCCAAAGTGTGATGATCAACACCCAGGGTTTAAAACAGTTAATGATTGGTTTTGATGAGCTGGGTTTAAATTATATACAGTCAATTGGCAACTTTATTACGGTTGATATGAATCAGCCTGCAGCGCCACTTTATGACGCATTATTGCATGAAGGCGTGATCGTCAGACCTGTCGCCAACTATGGTTTAGCAAATCATTTACGCATTACAGTTGGCAGTTATCAACAAAATGATCGTGTTTTAAGGGCGCTCGACAGTGTGCTTAATGGACCGGCTAATGATTAAAAAACTCTGCATAATTGGTGTGGGTTTGATTGGTGGCTCGTTAGCCCTGGCCTTACGCCGTGCCGGCTATTGTGAAGAAATCATCGGTGCCGGTCGCAATGCAGAGAGGTTGCAAATTGCTCAGGATCTGGGTGTGATCGATAGCTTTAATACAGACATGGCGGCAGCCGTGTCGGATGCCGATATGGTATTTGTGGCAGTACCTATGGGGGCGATGGCGGCGGTCTTTAAAGCAATTGATGCGCATTTAAAACCGACTGCAATCGTGACTGATGGTGGCAGTGCAAAAGTGCGCGTAATTGAAGACGCAAAAGAATTTCTTAAGCGGTGTTATTCACAATTTGTTCCTGCTCATCCTATTGCGGGCACTGAACAAAGTGGTGTCGAAGCGGCTTTTGCTGAGCTTTATCAAGACCGTAGAGTCATTATTACACCGTCTGATGAAAGCGCTCAGGCATCAGCTGCCGTTATCGCCATGTGGCAGGCAGCGGGTGCTGAAGTCGAGTCAATGCCGGCTGCAGAACATGATGAGATCCTGGCTGGCACAAGTCATCTGCCACACTTGCTGGCTTATGGGCTGGTCAATTGCCTGTTCGAGAGCAATAACTCGGAAAGCTACTTCCGCTACGCAGCGGGTGGTTTCCGTGACTTCACTCGGATTGCTTCCAGTGATCCGGTGATGTGGCGTGATATTTGTCTGGCTAATAAAACAGCGCTGCTAACGAGCTTAAGCCGCTATCAGTCAGAGCTGGACAGGATAAAAGACGCATTAAACAAAGAGGATGCGGATCAGTTATTATGCTATTTTCAGTCAGCTAAAATGTCACGCGACAAATTCAATTTCTAGACTATTCTGAAAAAATTAATGGTTAAGTATTTAAATAAGGTTCTCATCGCATGAGCTTACAGTTCAAGTTACAACCCGCCGGTAAAATCTCCGGTGAGATTCGTGTACCGGGTGATAAATCGGTATCGCATCGATCCATTATGTTTGGCTCTCTTGCCGAAGGTATAACTCACGTTAGCGGTTTTTTAGAAGGCGAAGACAGTCTCAATACACTGCGGGCTTTTCAGGCCATGGGTGTTGAGATTGAGGGCCCTGTTGATGGCAAAGTGTGCATTCATGGAGTGGGTATGAATGGACTTAAGCCACCTGCCAAGCCCCTGGATATGGGTAACTCGGGTACCTCGATGCGGTTGTTGTCCGGCTTATTATCGGGCCAGTCATTTGATCTGGAACTGATCGGTGATCGTTCTTTAACAAAGCGCCCAATGAAACGCGTGACAGATCCTTTGGCGTTAATGGGGGCGAGAGTGGATACTGCTGAAGGCGGCCGGCCGCCATTGAAGATTCACGGTGGCAGCCAAATGAAAGGTATTCATTATGATATGCCGATGGCCAGTGCACAGGTTAAGTCCTGTCTGTTATTGGCGGGCATGTATGCCGATGGTGAAACCTCTGTTACTGAACCGGCACCAACACGTGACCATACAGAAAGAATGCTGGCAGCATTTGGTTATCCGGTTAAAACGCAGGCCAATAAAATCAGCCTGCAAGGTGGCGGTAAGTTAACGGCTTGCGATATTGATGTGCCTTCAGATATCTCATCAGCGGCTTTTTTTATGGTGATGGCTGCGATAGCGAAAGAGGCTGATATCTTAATTAAACACGTCGGCATTAACCCAACACGAACCGGCGTGATTGATATCCTTAAACTAATGGGTGCTGATATTACGTTGCAAAATCACCAGCAAGTCGGTGGTGAGCCTGTGGCGGATGTGCATGTCCGGAACAGTCAGTTAAAAGGTATACATGTGCCCGAAGCGCTGGTGCCCTTAGCGATCGATGAATTTCCGGTGTTATTTGTAGCCGCTGCCTGCGCACAGGGTCAAACAGTTGTCAGCGGTGCGCATGAGCTGCGTGTTAAAGAATGTGACCGAATTCAGGTGATGGCAGATGGCTTGGTGGCTTTGGGTGTCGATGCAACGGCGACCGATGATGGCATGATCATTAATGGCGGTGCCATTAAATCCGGTACGGTTAACAGTCATGATGATCATCGTATCGCGATGGCCTTTAGTGTGGCGTCATTAGCAGCTGAAGGTGAAATCGTGATTGATGACTGCGATAACGTCAATACCTCCTTCCCAACCTTTGTAGAGCTGGCTAATCAGGTCGGTTTGCAGCTTACAACCACGCAGACAACGAACTCATTATGACAATAGCAAAATCCGTGGATAAATTAATTACCGTCGATGGTCCCAGCGGTGTAGGCAAGGGTACGATTTGCCTGCTGTTATCGCATCAGCTGGGCTGGCCGGTACTGGATAGCGGTGCTTTGTACCGGTTAACGGCGTGTGCGGCTATGAATGATGGCATATCAGAACATGATCATGAAGCATTAGAAAAAATCGCCATTGCGCTTGATGTGCGCTTTGAAAGCGGCGCTGACGGTTTGCGTTATTTTCTGCGTAATGAAGATGTAAGCGAGAAAATACGCGAGGAGGCAACAGGTAATATGGCCTCCAAAGTGGCCGCTGTAGAAGGTGTCCGGGCGGCTTTATTAGAGAAACAGCGCTCATTGGCAAATGAAGCCGGTTTGATCGCCGATGGCCGTGATATGGGCACGGTTGTATTCCCAAATGCACCATTAAAGATCTATTTAACGGCAAGTGCTGAAGAAAGGGCCGAAAGGCGCTTTAAGCAGTTGAAAGACAAGGGGATAGATGTTAATATCCGCGACCTCGTAGCCGACTTGACGGCACGGGATGAACGCGATTCTAATCGCAAAGTAGCGCCGCTTAAGCCCGCCGAAGATGCTGTCGTTATCGACACCACTGAGTTATCGGTCGCTGAAGTCGAAGCCAAAGTGCTTCAACTGGCGCAACAATGCTTTAGTTAATCATGGTTTTGCGGCTGATCCGGCCGTTAAATGGATACTGGAGACCTGCATGAGCAGGTCATTTGTTTAACATTAACCCTATCTATCTGGTTGACCAGTCCTATGGTCAATATAAAGGTACATAGTTTCTTAAGGTTTAATCATGTCTGAAAGTTTTGCTGATTTATTTGAACAAAGTCTGATTGAGACGAATATGGAAACCGGTTCTATTATTACCGGTACTATCGTTGATATTCACAATGGCTTTGTTTTTGTCGCTGCTGGTTTGAAATCAGAAGGCGTTATCGCTGAAAACCAATTTTATAATGAGAACGGTGAGCTCGACATCAACATCGGTGACGAAGTTGAAGTGGCACTGGAATCTATAGAAGATGGTTGGGGTGAGACGCGTCTGTCTCGTGAAAAAGCTAAGCGCGCTAAAGCCTGGATCCGTCTTGAAAAAGCATCTGAGGCCGATGAAATTGTTACAGGTATCATCACTGGAAAAGTTAAGGGTGGTTTCACTGTTGACCTTAGCGATATCCGTGCCTTCTTACCAGGTTCATTAGTCGATGTTCGCCCGGTGCGTGACACGACCTACCTGGAAGGCAAAGAGCTTGAATTTAAAGTTATCAAGCTGGATCAGAAACGTAATAACGTTGTTGTATCTCGTCGTGCTGTGGTTGAGACAGAATACAGCGAAGAGCGCGAAAAACTGCTGGCTGGTTTGGAAGAAGGTAAAGAAGTTAAAGGTATTGTTAAAAACCTTACCGATTACGGCGCATTCCTTGATCTGGGTGGCATCGATGGTCTTCTGCATATCACTGATATGGCCTGGAAGCGTGTCAAGCATCCATCAGAAATCGTTGAAGTGGGTAAAGAAATCAGCGTGGTAGTGCTGAAGTTTGACAAAGAGCGCAACCGTGTTTCTCTTGGTCTCAAGCAAATGGGCAATGATCCGTGGTCTGATATTGCACGTCGCTATCCTGAAGGCACCCGTTTATTCGGTAAAGTATCCAATATTACTGATTACGGTTGTTTTGTTGAGATCGAAGAAGGCGTTGAAGGCCTGGTTCACGTCTCTGAAATGGACTGGACTAACAAGAACGTTAATCCTGCTAAAGTTGTGACTTTAGGTCAGGAAGTTGAAGTAACGATTCTGGATATCGATGAAGAGCGTCGTCGTATTTCTCTGGGCATGAAGCAGTGTTCTGCTAATCCATGGGATGATTTCGGCACTACACATAACAAGAACGACAAAGTTGTGGGTACGATCAAGTCAATCACTGATTTTGGTATCTTCGTTGGCTTGCCTGGCGGTATCGACGGTTTAATTCACTTGTCTGATCTGTCATGGAACAGCACGGGCGAAGATATCGTTCGTAACTTCAAGAAAGGCGATGAGCTGGAAGCTGTAGTACTGTCTATTGACCCAGAACGTGAGCGTATCTCGTTAGGTGTTAAGCAGATGGAAACCGATCCGTTCTCAAGCTTCCTGGCTGTGCATGAAAAAGGCAGTATCGTCAAAGGTACTATTACTGATGTCGACGCAAAAGCGGCAACTATCGATTTAGGTGATGGCATTGAAGGTACCCTGAAAGCATCTGAGCTGTCTCGCGACCGCGTAGAAGATGCTCGCACAGTACTGAAAGTAGGTGAAGAGATTGAAGCTAAATTCACCGGTGTTGATCGTAAGAGTCGGATGGTAAACCTGTCGATTAAAGCGAAAGATAACGATGATGAAGCCAAAACTCTGAAAGATTATTCAAGTTCAGCTCCTTCAGCGGCCCCAACATTGGGTGATTTGCTGAAAGAACAAATGGATGCTGGTAAAGACGGCGAATAATTAGTTCTGTGCTATGATTAGGGTGTGTGCTTTATGCCACATGCCCTAATTTTAAACAATAATAAGAAAGGAAGGGGATATGCCTGATTCTGCAATAAACTCACTAATGAAGTCTGAGTTGATCGAAATGATGGCACGTAAACAGAGCCACCTGGCTTATAAGGATGTTGAACTGGCAGTTAAAAGTTTACTTGAGCAGATGAGTCATTCATTGTCGTCAGGTGAGCGTATCGAAATCCGTGGTTTTGGAAGCTTTAGTTTGCATTATCGTCCGCCACGCGCAGGCCGTAACCCGAAAACAGGTGATTCAGTCGAACTACCGGGTAAATATGTGCCACATTTTAAACCAGGCAAAGAGTTAAGGGAAAAAGTGAACGAATCATTCCTTGAGCTGGGGGCCTGACATCGTTAGATATTGTTCTTAAGTGTTATTAAAATGATAAGAATAATCCGTTTCATTATAGTTATATCTGTTATCTTCTCTTTAGGTGTTCTAGCCTATCTTAATTCAAATAATGTTCAGTTTGATTATCTGCTCGCAAAAACCGAACTGCCTTTGTCAATCTTGCTTTTATTTTGCTTTTTGGCAGGCGTACTGGTTTCTGCTTTTGCATTGATAGGGCTGGTTTTGGCTCAGAAATTGAAAATCAATAAATTAACATCATCAGTTCATCACTGATGTTATTTTATTGCATGAGTAAGTTACAATAATAGAATGGAAGATATATTTTCTTACTGGCCCTGGCTATTATTGCTGTTACCTGTTGCTTATTTATTAGGCTGGTTAAAGGGTATCAGTTTCAAAAAGGCTGAAAGTTCAAACAGCTCAAACTCACTGTCATCAGATTACTTCAAAGGCCTTAATTATCTGTTATCAGACCAGCAGGAAAGAGCATTACCTGTTTTTTTACATCTGGTCCAGGTTGATAATGAAACCATTGATACACATTTAGCATTAGCCACCATTTACCGTCGTAGTGGTAACTATGATAAAGCGATCGAGGTGCATCAGAACCTGATTGCCAAGCCATCCCTGTCTGCAAAGTATCGAAGTAAAGCGTTACTGGAACTGGGCCGTGATTATCTCGCGGCAGGTTTGTTTGACAGGGCTGAAGGCCTCTTCAATGATGTTATAAAAAACGGTTTCTATGAACAGCAAGCCCGCCAGTACATGCTGGATATTTACCAGCAAGAAAAAGAATGGAGCGAAGCGGTTAAGGTAACCCGAAGCCTTATTCAGAATGGTGATAGTACGTTACGATCATTGATCGCCCAGTTTTACTGTGAAATCAGTGACCAGTATTTCAAAAAAGGTAATATCAAACAGGCCGAAGTCGCTGCTAAAGATGCATTAAGTTATGACTCTGATTGTATACGGGCCATTATTGTTCGCGTGCAAAACGCGGTTGCATTAAGAAAATTTAAAGATGCCATCAAATTTATAAAAAGAATCGAGCAGACGGACTCCAGATATTTTCCAGTCATACTGCCTTACTGCATTGAATCATACCGCGAGCTTGGCAAGCTCAATGAACTCATAGACTATTTAAAATCGGTCGAAAGTCATCATGCCAATCTGAGCTTAATGCAGGGTATTGTTAACTTGCTGGTAGAGGTAAAGGGTGAAGAGGCCGCCTTAATCTATATTCAAAAACAGTTAGTTTTGAGACCCAATATAAATGGCCTCGCCAGCTTCATCGAGTTGATGAATAAGCAGGATAACTTCGCTGAGAATAGTCATTTTCAGAAGTTACAAAAAGCAGTAGAACATATACGGCAGAAAAATGACCTGTATCAGTGTAATAAATGCGGATATACATCAGGCACATTAAACTGGCAATGCCCCAGTTGTCTTGTTTGGGGCGAGATTAAACCCTTAATAGGTGATATGAATGCAAAAAACTGACTCCAGAATTATTGTTGCTCTGGATTATGCTGAGCTGTCCATGGCAGAGGCCCTGGTTGAAAAGGTGAGCCCGGATTTATGTAAACTTAAAGTTGGCAAAGAAATGTTTACTCGCTTTGGGCCTGGCTTCGTAGAGGATTTATGTAAATCAGGTTTCGATGTTTTTCTGGATCTGAAATTCCATGATATTCCAAACACCGTGGCTAAAGCCTGTGAAGCAGCAGCCGATCTGGGTGTGTGGATGACCAATGTGCATGCCCAGGGTGGCCAGCGCATGATGACAGCAGCGAAAGAAGCTTTAATCAAAAACAATGCCAGCACGCGTTTAATCGCTGTCACTGTTTTAACCAGCATGGATAAAAAGGACCTTGAGCTGCTGGGAATATCACAAAGCCCTTCGGAATTAGCACAGTCGCTGGCTAAATTAAGCCATGACTGCGGCCTTGATGGCATAGTTTGTTCGGCACAGGAAGCCTCACAAATGAGGTCACATTTTCTCAGTGATTTTTTATTGGTGACACCAGGCATACGCCCTTCGGGTTCTGAATCGGATGATCAGCGGCGCATTATGACCCCGGCCGACGCTATCAAGGCTGGCTCCAGTTACCTGGTTATCGGCCGTCCGATTACTAAATCTGATGATCCTGTTGGCATTTTGAGGACAATTAATTCAGAAATAACTGACTTAACTCCAGAATAAATTAATGTAAGATCATTACTCGATGGATTGAATACATACTCAGGGAGAGTCATATGAATTTATTCAGGATTATACTATTAAGTGTCACTTTTATCTTTGCATCAGCAGCCTGGTCGGCTGCGGTGGATATTAACACGGCGACATCGGAGCAATTAACCGAATTAAAAGGAATCGGGCATAAAAAAGCACAGGCAATTGTCAGTTACCGAAATCAGCATGGAAAGTTCAAAACAGCAGAGGCTCTGGCTAATGTAAAAGGCATTAGCCTGAAAACGGTTGAAAAAAACAAATCATTAATCAAGGCATCTGATTAATATTATTAAAGTTTTTAAATACAACTCCATCGATAGCTGGCCTGTAATATTATTACAGGCCTTTTTATTGATAGGGCACTGTCATGAGTAAACAAATGGAATAATGTTCTTTGTTATGGCCGTATGCACAATATATGCAAATATGACTATGGCCAACAGCAGGCTGAAAAGAATCTCGTTTCGGCTCTGAGCTTTTCTGAATAAATATAACCCCGTCAATATATACATCAACATAGCCGTGATTTTCGCTGTTAGCCATTGATGGTTGCTGCCTGGGGATAAGTCGGCCACCGTTATCATTAGCAGTGCACTGAACAATAACACACTGTCAATAAGGTGTGGCAGGCGTTTGATTGCTTTGTTATTTAATAAGCGGGGCTGGTACCACAACCAATAGCTTCTGGTTATAAATAATATGAAGCTGAGCAGTACTGATGTAACATGAATGCTTTTAAAAATAAGGTAGTATTTCATGAATAATAGGCTCTCCTCAATGCCTTCGTAACGGCAATATCAGGTATAATATCAGACTATGAATAGCAGTTTCTTTTTAAGGGTTTATGACTGTCTAATGACGGCCGATCCGGTTGCAAAAGTCAGCAAAACAACGCAGTGTGCGGCAGACTTCAGTGCCGGTCTGCTGATCCCGGAGCATCATCTTCCTGTTGAGCGAATAGAGGTACCTGGACGCCCTGATAGCCCGATTCTCACCGATCCCCGGAATGTAGCCAGGCGCTCTATACACAGCACTGAAGGCAGGGTTATCCTGGCTCACGCTATTGCTCATATTGAGTTCAATGCAATTAATCTAGCACTGGATGCAGTTTATCGGTTTCGAAATATGCCCACAGACTTTTATAAAGACTGGATGAGAGTTGCCAAAGAAGAAGCTTACCATTTCACACTCATGTGTGATTATCTGGCTATTCATGGTTACCATTATGGTGATTTTTCAGCACATAATGGTCTCTGGGAAATGGCGTTGAAAACGGACCACAGTTGTTTAAAACGAATGGCACTGGTGCCTCGAGTACTGGAAGCCAGAGGGCTTGATGTCACACCGGGCATGATCAAAAAACTCGAAACGGTAAAAGATAAGCCACTTATTGAGTGTTTAGAAATCATATACAAAGAAGAAATAGGTCATGTCGCTATTGGGAGTCACTGGTTTGAGTATGCCTGTCTGCAGCAAGGCGTTGAGCCCAGAAAGACGTTTATAAAACTTTTAAGCGAAGAAAATGTCAAAAATGCCATTAGCGGGCCATTTGATGAGTGGGGCCGGCTGCAGGCTGGCTTTAGTAAAGAAGAAATGTCAGATTTAAAATTATTAGAAGCAGGGTTTAAAAATTAATATGAAATTTAAAAAGTATGTTTTTGTTATTTTTATGTCAACTATCATTAATTCGGCTATTGCAGAGACTAATGAAGTCACAATTGTTCAGTTTTCTGAGCGCGAGCAGGGCATTGAACCATATTCAGTGCGTTATATGGTTGCTGAAGATTTACTGAGAATTGATGATAATAGCGATGATGGTGATTTTATTTTATACGACGATAAAAAAAGAATTATCTATAGTGTCAATCACGATGACTCAACGGTTTTAATCATTCAGCACAAAGACTGGAAATTACCCGACTTTGCATTCCCACGTAATGTTAGCTGGAAAGTGCTTGAAGGCGCCCCAGAAATCAATAATAAACCGGTTTATTCTTACTGGTTGTCAGCGGGTAAAACAGTGTGCAGTGAAGCTCAGGTGGCAAAAGGTTTCTTGATGCGAGAGTCAGCCATGCTAAAGCGCTATAAACAAACGCTCTCAGCAGGCCAGGTTGAAGCCATTGTGGCTACCCCGGAAGAAATGCGAACTCCCTGTCTTTTGATCGATCAGGTATATAATATTGGCAGTGTCTATGAAAATGGTTTTCCATTACAGCAATGGCACCTAAATGGTCTACAACGGGTTATGTCATCATATAAAACAGATGAAAAGGTTTCTGCTCAGTTATTTAAGTTGCCAGAAAATTATAAAAGGTATTCGATGGGTGACAATTTAAGCTTCGGCGAGAGAGAATAATAAACTTCTTTATTGAAAATTCTCTAGTTCAAATTCAAAGCCATCACTGAGTGGGTGGCTTTTTACCGATAAAACACTTCCATGGTCATACCAGTCACCTAAAACTATCCGGGTGACGGGCTGGTTATCGACAGTAAAGCAGTGGATATCGGGTCTGTGTGTGTGCCCATGGATTAGCCAGTTGACCCTATGGGCTTGTACTATTTCATTAACGGCTTGTTTATTTACATCCATAATGTCATCATTTTTTTCTGATGTTTCCGACTGACTGGTTTTTCTTAAATTTTCAACGATTAACTTGCGCTCTGATAAGGGCTTTGAAGTAAACGTCTTTTGCCATTCATGCGATCTTACCTGTGTTTTGAATTGCTGATATTTAATATCATCAGTGCAGAGGCTGTCGCCGTGCATCAGCAATATATCCCGCTGATTGATATTAATAGTTGTCGGGTCTTGAATTAACTGGCAGTGAGTTCTTTTTTCGAAATCTTTTTTTATCAGAAAGTCGCGATTTCCGTGCATAAAATAAACCGGAACATGATGATCATGCAAGTTATTAAATGCACCAAATACAGCGGCTAATTCATCAGCAGGATCGTCATCACCTACCCAGTATTCAAAAAAATCACCGAGTATATATAAAGCATCCGCTTTAACGGCTCGCTCATTAACAAACCGGCTAAACAGTTCAATAATGGCGGGACGTTCAGCTGTTAAATGAAGATCTGAAATAAAAAGAGTTTCAGATACATCGGCTGTCATGATTAATCGATTACGCTGGCTTTATTAATAACGATGCTGTCTACCGGCACATCACCATGACCTGCTTTAGTTGTCGTCGGTACTGTTGCAATATTATCGACAACATCCATGCCTTCCAGCACTTTACCAAAAACACAATATCCCCAGCCCTGGTCAGTCGGAGCGGTATGGTTCAGGAAGCTGTTATCTTTTAGATTGATGAAAAACTGGGCCGTTGCAGAGTCCGGAATCATTGTTCTTGCCATTGCAAGCGTGCCACGGTCATTGCTCAAGCCATTGTCAGCTTCAATCTTGATAGCATCGCGCGTTGTTTTTTGTGATAAATCTTCCAGCATGCCGCCACCCTGAACCATAAAGTTTGGAATCACACGATGAAAAATAGTTTCAGAGAAGAAGTCGTCCTTAACATAAGCCAAAAAGTTTTCTACGGTGATAGGGGCTTTTTCAGGGTATAACTCAATGACGATATCGCCCATGGTAGTTTCAATTTTGACTTTGGTATTTTCAGACATGACAGAATCCTGTGTTATTCATAGCTTGAGACCCATTTAAGGATCATATATAAGCCTGTTTATGCTTAAACGTATGACATTAAAAGAAGCATAATTTTAGCAAAATTTTCGCCATGATGTGTTAAATAATGGGTTATTATTGGCATAATTATCAGTGTATTGAGGTAAGCATGTCTAAATTAGCAATAATCGGTGGTACAGGTCTTGCCCATCTGAGTAATCTTAAAATTATTAATAAACAAATGGTGCATACACCTTTTGGCCCCGCTTCAGCGCCACTGATTACGGGCGAGTTATGTTCCGAATCGATTATTTTTATCGCCCGTCACGGTCACGGCCACACTATACCGCCGCATAAAATTAACTATCAGGCTAATATCTGGGCATTAAAATCGTTAGATGTTGAACAGATAATTGCTGTTGCCGCAGTCGGTGGCATAACTGAACAAATGTCCCCCAAGTCCATTGTTATACCGGAGCAGTTAATCGATTATACCTATGGCAGAGAGCATACCTTTTTCAATGATGACTTTAATCCTGAACGCCATATTGATTTTACCCAGCCTTATAATCAGCGTCTGCGAAAGGCCATGTTAACGGCTGCGGAATCGGTTGATTTTGCCGTTGTTGATAATGGAGTTTATGCGGCGACCCAGGGTCCCCGGCTGGAAACGGCTGCTGAAATCAAAAAACTTGAAAATGATGGCTGTGATATTGTCGGCATGACAGGCATGCCTGAAGCGGCGCTGGCAAGAGAACTGGACATGCACTATGCGACCTGTGCGGTGGTTGCCAACTGGGCAGCAGGAAAATGTAAAAATGAAATTACAATGCAGGAAATTGAAACAAACTTAATCGATGGCATGAAAAATGTCAGGGAATTGCTTGAAAAAACTTTACCTCGGGTATTGTAAGCGGATTAATGATTAATCGGCCTTGATTAAGAACAAAGCCGGGCTGCATTTAAGCTAACCGGCATCTGTTATATTTTTTTAGCGAGTTCCCTTGCGGTCTTCACGTATTTGTTTCTGGCAAATATTAGCTGCAGTCGGGAACCACCGGTTTGACGCCATAAAACCGCAGCACGTATGCCGGCCAGCAAAAGTGCACGTATTTTATCAGCATTATCATTATTGGATAAATAGACCTGCTCACCTTCGACAATAATTTTTGGCTGTATAGTACTGATAGTCGTCTTGTATATATCTGCCAGCTTCGCAATCGTGTTTTTATGGGACAAGTCAAAATAATCAAGCTGTGATTTAACGCTGTCAAGTCGGCTACTTATTTGATCGAGTATTTCAGGGTTTTTTTCTAGTTTTCGTTGCAGGTGTATCAATGTGATAACGTAGCGCATGATATCAGTGTTTCTATTTTGAGACTGGTTATCAAGCTGGTTTTGCAGTGTTCGAAGACCCTGAATAATACCGCTGAGGTCACCATAAACTGACAACACATCAGGGGCGTTAAAATTTAGCAGGCTTTCCAGGCTCGACGCCATTGCAGTCGGGTTAGTTTTACCCTGCCATGCGATGTCTTTAACGAGTTGAGCGGCCTGGTAAATGCCAGCAAGTGCTATGGTTTTGTCTGTTTGTGTATATGGCATATTATCTATATCGTTGGTTGTTATCGATTGTGCATGGAATCAATAATCCCACCACCCAGGCATTCATCATCGGCATAAAAAACAATTGACTGACCCGGTGTGATGGCACGCTGAGCTTGTTTAAATTCGACTCTACAGGTGTCAGCATCCAGCTGAACAATAGTACAGGGCTGGTCGGCCTGACGATAACGGTTTTTTGCCATGCAGCCAAATGGAATGTCCGGAGCTTTAGCGGTCCATGTGAGCTGAGACGCGAAAAGCGTATCATGGTAAAGCCGTTTGTTATCGATTCCCTGCGCGGCGACCAGAATGTTGTTTTCTAAATCTTTACTAACACTGAACCAGGGCTCCTCAGATGAGTCCTTAAGACCGCCTATGCCCAGACCTTTGCGCTGTCCCAGTGTGTAATACATCAGACCGTGATGCTTGCCGATACAGTTGCCTTGCGGGTCGTGGATTTCTCCAGGCTGGGCTGGCAGGTATCGTTCGAGGAAGTCTTTGAATTTTCTTTCGCCAATGAAACAAATACCGGTGCTGTCTTTTTTGTCATAGGTGATAAGCCCGGCCTTGTCGGCCATCGCTCTGACGGCAGGTTTCTCCAGTTCGCCGATAGGAAAGAGTGATTTTTCCAGTTGCCGCTGGCCCAAGGTATAGAGGAAATAACTCTGGTCCTTATTGTGATCAAGGCCTTTTAAGAGCTGAAATTTGTTCTCATGATGCGCGCGGCGAGCATAATGGCCGGTGGCGATATAATCGGCACCGAGTTCGATTGCGTAGTCAAGAAAGGCTTTAAACTTGATTTCTTTATTGCAAAGAATATCGGGGTTGGGTGTGCGTCCGGCTTTATATTCATCAAGAAAATTCTGGAACACGCGATCCCAGTACTGGTCAGAAAAATTAACGCTGTGTAGCTTGATACCCAGTTTGTCACAAACTGATTGAGCGTCGGCCAGATCTTCGGCAGCAGCACAGTAATCCTCCGCATCATCATCTTCCCAGTTTTTCATAAACAGGCCTTCGACATGATGACCTTGTTGCAATAGCAACAGAGCGGCTACCGATGAGTCAACACCGCCGGACATTCCTACAATAATGTTCTTTTTCTGCAAGGTCTTTATTCCAGGTCTTTTAGTAAGTCGAGTGGAAAGTTTTTTCCGAGCCGGTAATCGTTAATGCATTGTAAAACCAGCGGGCTTCTTAACTGTTCCCGGTGATTAATAATTTCTGCATAACTGAGCCATCGGGTTCTGATAATATCGGTATCGAGTGACTGGTTTTCAAGAGTCTTAGTTAGCGTGCCAGCAAAACATAAACGAATATAGGTGCGGTCTTTTTCAAGCAGCTTCCAGCGGTAGAGCCCGACTAAAAATTCAGGCTGAAACACACAGGCGGCTTCTTCTTCGGTTTCGCGGATAGCTGCGTTAATAAAGCTTTCGTCAGGTTCAACGTGTCCGGCTGGTTGGTTAAGTACTTTTTTGCCGTCAACCCATTCTTCAACCAGTAAAAATTTCTGCTTATCTTCAATTACAGCTGCCACTGTTACATGTGGTTTCCAGGTCATAGCGTGGCTCCAGATTGATATCGGCTACGAAGACCGGGAATTCTTTCGAAGGTTAATTCTTTTGACAATCGACAAGCGCCATAACAGCCGAATTGTGATGTAGCCAAGTACTGAAAAAATCGTGCCGAGTAAGAGACAGCCGAACAAAAAAGGAAACCAGATTGCTGTCATGCCGTTGAGTAACCAGTCCATTGTTGGCTCAAAAGCAAATTCAGCTTCAGGAGTCTGTAAGATCCAGGCACCGAACCGGTATGCAAAGTAGAACATAGGCGGCATTGTTATTGGGTTGCTGATCCAGACAAGAATTACGGAAATAGGTAAATTACTCCTGATAATGATAGCGGCACCGGCGGCCAGAGCCATCTGGAAAGGCACTGGCATCATCATAAAGAAAAGACCCACGGCAAACGCTTTGGCAACTGAGCGGCGATTTAAGTGCCATAGATTAGGATCATGGAGCAGGCTACCGAACATCTGCAACGATTTGTGTTCACGGATCGTATGCGGATCCGGCATATACTTCTTAATAAAGCGCTTGGGCATGTTGATTGTTCTAAAATGTTATCGTCGATTATCCAGCTAATATTATACCGTATCAAACAGATTGACGCATAATTAAGCCGCTCATATAAACGCTCTGTTACACTGGCTGCATCGTTAAGCTGGTCAACAGATAACAAGGACGTTCCATGATGAGGTCATTACCGAGCGGGATAATGTTGCCGGTGTTTGCACTGGCGTTTTTTGCAGGCGTGCTGGGCATGCAATCACAGCCAGAGTTAGTACCATTGTATTGGTCTGCTGTGTTATTTCCAGTGATCGTATTTTGCTATTATTCCAGGCAGCAATATTGGCTGATTTGGCTGTTTTCAGGCTTCTTTTGGGCCAATCTGCAAGGCTGGCAATATCTTCAGTCGGTAGTTGATGAGAGCCTTGCCGGGCAAAACATACTGATCACCGGCAGTGTCGATGATTTAGCTGTTCGCCAAACACGGTCTACAAAGTTCAGGTTTAATATTGAAAGCTTTGAACTCGAAGGCTATACAGGCCCCGTTCCTGAATATATCAGGCTAAGCTGGTATTACTCTAATGTTGAATTGATAGCCGGTGACCGCTGGCAGTTCGTGGTCAGGTTAAAACCGCCTTCTGGGTTGCAAAACCCGGGCGGCTTTGATTATGAAGCCTGGCTGTACCAGCAAAACATCCAGGCGACCGGCTACATTAGAAAGCACCCTTTAAACAAAAAACTGGCAGCAGCCAGTGGCGTCTCAATCGTTGATCGACTGCGCCATACCATCAGACAAAAGATTACCGACAACGCAAAGCCTGAAATGGCGGCCTTAGTAAATGCCCTGGCAATTGGTTATCGGGGCGATATGAATGCCGATATCTGGCAAGTCTTGATTAAAACCGGTACCAATCACTTAATGGCTATTTCAGGGCTGCATATCGGTTTGATAGCCGGATTTGTCTGGTTTGGCCTGCATCAGTTGGCCAGAATTAAATACTTAAACCGGCACATTGATGGTCGACGTCTTTTGCTGCTGAGTTTTAGTGCCGCTTTTGTTTATGCTGCTTTAGCCGGATTTACCATACCGACTCAGCGAGCACTGATCATGCTTGCAGTGGTTTATACCGGATTGTTTTTTTACCGCCAGCTTGGTGTATTGCACAGCTTGTCGGCGGCCTTGATCATTGTTTTGTTCATTTCTCCAAGCTGCGTTCTATCAGTAGGTTTCTGGTTATCCTTTTTGGCCGTGGCGGCCATCAGTTACGGTATATCGGGACGTATGAAGGGCAGAAACAAGGTTATGCTCTGGCTATGGCCACAAATTGTGGTGATAGTGGCGCTGATGCCATTGAGTCTGTATTTCTTTCATCAGGCATCTGTTATTGCATTAGTTGCCAATCTCATCGCTATTCCGGCGGTAGGTCTGTTGATCTTGCCTGTTATTATGCTGGCTTTACTGCTGGCTCCGTTTTTTTCGGCCTTGTCATCGGTCTTGATCGCCTTTTCAGCAGACAGCTTGTCATACCTTGTCATGGTTTTACGTGTCCTCTCGGAATACCCGTTTTCAGTCTGGGTTCATAGCGAGTCGAGTATTATTTCTTTGCTGTTAGCCCTGACCGGGCTGTTATTGCTTTTTTCACCTTATGCCTTTCCGGCAAGAGCATTATCTGTGTTGCTGCTATTGCCTTTATTTACCTCAAAAGCTCAATCATTGCCGGATAATGCTTTCGAATTGCATGTGCTGGATGTGGGTCAGGGCTTATCGGTTTATATTAAAACCAAAGATCATAATTTATTGTTTGATGCGGGCGCCAAATTTAGTCAGCGCTTTGATCTTGGCGAAAAAGTGGTCGTGCCTTTTCTAAGAAACCAGGGTGTTCGCAAACTCGACCGGCTAATTATCAGCAACGGCGATAATGACCACATCGGCGGTGCACAAGCGGTTATCGACCATATTCAAACAGCGGCCGTTATTGGCAGAGACACCGAGAAAATAACGCATGCTCATTCGAGCCTGTGTGTCAGGGGGCAGAAATGGAACTGGGACGGTATTGCATTTGAAATGTTACACCCATTGAGTCAAGACTATAAAAAAAGAAACAATTACAGCTGTGTGCTTAAAGTCAGTAATGCGGTTAACAGCGTATTGATAACAGCAGATATTGAGAGCCGGGCAGAAAAAGAACTGTTAAAACAACAGGCCTCAGCATTAAATGCAACGGTCTTAATCGTTCCGCACCATGGCAGCAACACCTCATCTTCTAGAGACTTTTTAAAGGCCGTTAATCCCAAAATAGCCATTTATTCAAGCGGCTACCTGAATCGATACCGCTTTCCACATGCCAAGGTTGTGGCACGTTATACAGAACAGGGTATAGCGCAGTTAAATACAGCTAAAAGTGGCCATATTAGCTTAATAGTCGACGAAAATAGCCTTAATGCACGCGCTTTGAGCTATCGCCAACAATATCGACGATATTGGCATCGAACGACGAACAGTGATTATTTTTGATAAATGGCATAAGTAATTGACTAAAAACAGATTTTTGTACCTTTGCCGGTGGGTTTGGTTAGTAAAAACAGGGCAAATCTAGTATCATCTGTGTTTGTTAATTGTTGATCTGGGAAGTATTTGCTGTGTTTGAATTTGTAAAAGCGGGGGGCTGGTTAATGTTTCCAATCATTGCCTGCTCAATTGTTGCTTTAGGCATTGTTGCAGAGCGTTTTTGGAGTTTACGTCGCAGTAAAATTATCCCTCAGCATCTCGTCGCCAGTGTCTGGCACTGGATTAAAGAAGGCAAACTTGATCAAACTAAAGTTCAGGCCATTAGTAATGAGTCGGCATTAGGAAAAATCCTGGCCACCGGCATTATGAATAGCCAGACGGATCGTGCCCGAATGAAAGAAAGCATCGAAGAGGTAGGCCGCCATGTTGTGCATGGCATGGACCGTTTTTTAAATACCCTGGGCACGATTGCTGCAATTTCCCCGTTATTAGGATTATTGGGAACAGTGATTGGCATGATTAAAGTTTTTGCGGCGATAACGATTGTCGGCGTGGGTAATCCGGGTGAATTAGCCGGCGGAATCTCCCAGGCTTTAACCACGACAGCCGCAGGTTTAACCGTTGCTATAGTTGCGTATATGTTTCATCGCTATTTTCGCGGCAGGGTTGATGAACTGGTAATAGAAATGGAACAGGAAGCCATCAAACTGGTTGATGTAATGCATTCTAAAAACATTAAACTGTCGAGCATGATTAAGTGAACCTTAAACCAGACAGAGAAGACAATGTTGAGCTGAACTTGACGCCGCTGATAGACGTGGTTTTTCTGTTGCTGATATTTTTTATGGTCTCAACCACGTTTGAAAAACAGGCAAAACTAAAAATACAACTACCCGATTCTACGGCACAAGCTGAAGTGCAGAATGATAAATCGATTGTGATTGGTATCGATGCTAAGGGCCACTATTTCATTAATGACCGTCAGCTGGTGAATACTTCTCTTGATACTTTAAAGACAGCCTTGAAACAAGTCAGCAGCGGTAAAACAGACATGCTTGTCATTTTACGGGCCGATGCTAAAACACCTCACCAGTCGGTTGTTACGGCCATGGATGCAGCCAGTCAGTTAGGTCTTGTAAAACTCTCAATAGCAACCCTGCAATCACAATAAGTATTATTAATTATGCAAGAAAATAAACCGGATTCGATGCAAACTTATAAGCGTTTGCTGTCTTACGTTATGCAATATTGGGTTGTTTTTCTGTTCGCAGTAGTCGGCATGATTGTCGCGGCGTTAACGGAAACGGCTTTTGCGGCCCTGATGGAGCCGATGTTAAACGGCAGTTTCGTCGATAAAGACCCGGATGTTATCGCCTGGGTACCGCTGGCATTAATTGGCATCTTTGTGGTCAGGGCAGCCGCTAGCTTTGTTTCTGGCTATGGCATGAGCTGGATAGGGCGCAATCTGATTTTGACCGTTCGCAATGAAATGTTCAGCAAAATGCTGGTCTTGCCAGACACGTATTTTGATCAGACAGAAACCGGCAAGGTCATTTCAAAATTTGTTTATGACGCCGAGCAGGTTGCCAATGCGGCGACAAAATCTATTACAATCTTAATTCGTGACACGGTCACCTTAATCGCGTTATTTGGCTGGATGTTATACCTTAACGTTATTCTTACGCTGACTTTTATCGTGGTCTCGCCGGTAATCGGTGTTCTGATTGCTATTGTCTCGAAGCGTTTTCGTCTGATCAGCCGCCGTATCCAAAATTCAATGGGCGATGTCAGTAGCATTGTTGATCAGAGTGTTCGTGCGCAGCGAGTTGTAAAAATATTCGGTGGCCAGTCATTCGAGACTGATGCCTTTAGCAATATCAATAATCAAAACAGACGGCAGCAGTTAAAGCTTGCTATTACCACCGCACTGAGTGTGCCGATTATTCAGTTAATCATTGCCATCGCACTGGCAGGCGTTATTTATATTGCAACGATGAAAGGTGTGATTGAAGACATTGATGTTGGTACCTTTATGTCATTTTTTATTGCCATGATGATGCTGTTCGCTCCGATGAAACGATTAACCAATGTTAATGTTGATATACAAAAAGGCATAGCGGCTTCGGTCAGTATTTTTGAGCTGCTCGATCAGCCGACTGAAAAAGACAGCGGCCAAAAGCAACTGAGTGACGTTGTGGGTGATATACAGTATAAAAATGTCAGCTTTCAATATGAAAGCAGTCACAGGCAAATATTAAGTAATATTAATCTGCATATCGAGCCGGGCAAGAGTGTTGCCTTTGTTGGCCGCTCTGGCAGTGGTAAAACCACGCTGGTGAATTTGTTGCCACGACTATATGAAGTTAGTCAGGGGCAGATTGAGGTAGACGGTAATAACTGCCGCGACCTGAGTCTGCAGTCATTAAGAAAACACATCGCTTATGTAGGACAGGAAACCATTATTTTCAGCGCAACACTGAAAGAGAATATTGCCTATGGGATGATGCAGCAGGCCTGTGATGAAGACATTATTAAAGCGGCAGAAGCGGCGCATGCGATTGAGTTTATTAACGAACTGCCTGATGGCTTAAATACATGGGTTGGTGAAGGCGGGATACAGCTGTCAGGTGGGCAGCGCCAGCGTATCGCTATCGCCAGAGCACTATTGAGAAATGCGCCTATTTTAATTCTAGATGAGGCGACGTCTGCACTGGATACGGAATCTGAACGACATATTCAGGAAGCTCTGGAAGAGCTGGTAAAAAACAGAACCACTTTGGTGATTGCACACCGGCTTTCCACTATTGAAAATGCTGATAAAATTGTTGTGATGGATAATGGCCAGATTGTAGAACAGGGCACTCACCAGGAATTGATCAGACTTGAAAACGGTCATTATGCCGCCCTGCATCAGATTCAGTTTAAAGATACCAGTGCCGCGGATAGCCAGCAAACGCCACAAGAGCACAGACTCGTTGATTAACATGCCGCTGCAAAGACGTGACTTAATGCTTTTGGCAAATGATTGAAACAGATGAAACCTCTCGATCATTATTGGTATAACAAAAACCCGGTGGCCTGGATACTGTGGCCAGTTTCTTTAGTTTTCTGCCTGCTGGTCTGGCTCAGAAAAAAAGCCTATAAAAGCGGTATTTTGAAATCGTATAAAGCCGAAAAACCGGTACTTGTCGTGGGTAATATTTCTGTCGGCGGTACAGGTAAAACGCCTTTAATTATTGAGCTGTGCAAATTATTTAGCTCATGGGGGCTTAATGTAGGAATTATCTCCAGAGGTTACGGCGGTACCGGGCCATGGCCACATCAGTTAACTCATGAGGCTTCGGCAACCGTTTCCGGTGATGAGCCTGTGCAACTGTATCAGCGCACAAAGCTACCGATTGTAGTTGGCCCGGACAGGGTCGAGGATGCAACATTACTCTGCCAGCAAAACAAGATCGATATTATTTTAGCCGACGATGGTTTGCAGCACTACCGCATGCAGCGAGATCTGGAGCTGGTTGTTATTGATAATGAACGTCGGTTCGGCAACGGCTTTTGTCTGCCGGCAGGACCATTGCGCGAGCCGGTGTCAAGCCTGAGTGAAAAAAGCTGGTGCCTTTATAACGGCGGTGATCAGCTCTACTCTTTTAAAATAATACCCGTTTCTGTAGCGCATCTTCAAAGTGGCGAAATTAAATCGCTGGATTGTTTTAACAGTCAGTCTGTGCATGCCGTGGCAGGTATCGGCAACCCTCAGCGATTCTTCACAATGTTAAAAGCTTCAGGCTTAAAAATAATAGAACACGCATTTCCGGATCATTATCAGTTTACTGATGATGATTTAAATTTTGATGATGACTTTCCTGTCTTAATGACAGAGAAAGACAGTGTAAAATGTAA
>Ga0224506_10000369_pt1 | contig 40694 bp, 32 predicted proteins | sample SF_Jan12_sed_USG_2_FD_169108 | JGI IMG/M metagenome (GOLD analysis project Ga0224506, IMG submission 169108) | Sediment microbial communities from San Francisco Bay, California, United States - SF_Jan12_sed_USGS_8_1 | ecosystem: Environmental > Aquatic > Marine > Sediment | place: USA... | reverse complement strand
TATGTGGCCGCCACCATCACCCCACAACACTTGTTATACAACCGCAATGAAATCTTTAAAGGCGGCATTCGCCCGCATTATTATTGCCTGCCGGTTTTAAAACGCGAAGAACACCGGCTTGAATTAGTTAAAGCCGCCACCTCTGGTAATAATAAATTTTTCCTCGGCACCGACAGTGCGCCCCATGCTCAAGGCAGAAAAGAAAGCAGCTGTGGCTGCGCCGGTATTTTTTCTGCACCTTTAGCCATCGAACTTTATGCCCGTGCTTTCGAGGACAATAATGCACTCGACAAACTCGAAGGCTTTGCCAGTTTTTATGGTGCGGATTTTTATGGCCTGCCAAGAAACACAGAGACGATTACGCTGCAGAAAGAAGAATGGACCGTACCGGAATTTTTCCCGATAGCTGATGAAAAAATTATTCCGATGCATGCCGGGCAAAAAGAAAGCTGGCAACTGATGCCATGATCTGTTTTGCCGGCTTAAAAAGACCCGGCAAAGAGTATTGCGCCGGCTGCCTTATTGTTCAGCTCAGCCTGGCCGGCAGCCGGTTTCAATAAAGCCTCTCGACGCTGTAACCTTCTTTTTCCAGTAAATGCAGCACGCCTTTTTCACCCGGCAAATGCAAGGCACCAATCGCGGCAAAAACGCTTTTATTTTTCATGATCGATATCAGCCTTCTGGCCATTTTGATATTGCGCTGATCCAGCAGGTTGTCCATAAAACGGTCATCAATCGTGCTGCTGTCATCCATCATGGATTCTTGTATACCTACCAGCGCCTGCAGGTCACGCTGCAGATAATTTTCAATCATCTGCTCCCAGAGACCCATGCTTTTTTCAAAATCTTCGACCGCTTTATTTAAGATCCATAGCTGGTCGGGCATCGGCAGGCAAGATAAGGCCTCTATCTGTTCCTCGACGGTTTCCAGCGCCACTACCGGGCGCTGGTAGTCAATTGCCAGATTTTGCAGTTCGACATCCAGCACCGTTCTGTTGCTTTCAGGGGGGGGCGAGCTGATGGTTGCCATCACCGCCCAGGGTTTCATTTTGTTTACCAGCTCGGCAGCAATGCCGTAATACTGGTGCATGATGTTGACGATGCGATGGTGTGTTGGCTCATCGATGAAATCTTGCAGGCGTTGCTCCGTATTAAAAAAACTGGCGTCTGATAAGGTTTGCATGGACGCATCGTCTAATACCACTTCCATTGCAAACAGCTCACTGGCTTCTACTGAGTCCTGCACCACATCCAGCAATTTCAGCACACGGCTATCACCGATATGAATGGTGCCAAACAGGTAACTGACATCCCGATTGGGCTTTTGGATTTTCCAGAGCAGGCCGGCAGGGTGTAATACGGCCTTTTTGACCGGTTTTGCCGGCACGGCTTGCGATGCCAGCAGACACATTAAACCACACAATATTTGAGCAGTACGGTAGAATAGCGGCTTTGTTTTAACGTCCATGCGACCAACCTTTGATAGTTTGACTATGCCCCATAATAAAATTTCTACCCCAATGTCGAACCGCTTTCGCGGTTTTCTTCCTGTTGTTGTTGATGTCGAAACCGGCGGTTTTGATCATAATAAGAATGCTTTGCTGGAAATATCGGCCCAAATTATTGAAATTGATGATAACGGACAACTGGGCATCAAAGAAAGTGTTTCCTGCCATATCAAGCCCTATGAGGGCCTGACGATGGAACCGGCATCAATGCAAGTAAATGGCATCGACCCGTATAATCCGTTTCGCATGGCAAAAACTGAATTTGAAGCACTGACGCTGGTTTTTCAGGCCATTCGTAAAGAACTCAAACACACCGGTTGTACCCGTGCCATTATGGTCGGTCACAATACCACACTCGATCTTAACTTCGTCAATGCTGCCGCCGAAAGAAATAAGCTGGCGCGCAATCCTTTTCACCAGTTCAGCATGTTTGATACCGTATCACTGGCGGGGCTGGCAGTGGGCCAGACTGTCCTTTCCAGGGCCGTGCAGGCCGCAGGACTGGAATGGGACGATGGCAAAGCCCATTCGGCGACTTATGACGCCATGAAAACGGCTGAATTATTCTGCTATATAGTGAATAAATGGACTGCGTTCTCAAATACTTAATTCGCTATCAATGACTGATGACACTCTATTAACGATAAAGTATGATTATCACAAATAATAAAAATATGGATATTGAGTCTCGCTCATGATTTCTTATAAAGACAGTTCAATTTTAATTGTGGATGATTTGCAGTTTAGCCGCGCCGTGGTTAAATCCACTTTAAGCAAAGCAGGCTTTAGCAAACTGCGCATGGCCGAAAGCGCTCGGCAGGCGCTTGAAATGCTCTCTGAAGAGGAAGCCGACATTGTCATTGCCGACTGGGTAATGCCGGAAATGGACGGGCTGGAATTAACCGATCACATCCGTAACCAGGATGAAGAAAACAATTCGTATACAGGCATCATTCTGTTCACCGCGCAAGAAGGCATGCAGCATATGGAAGAAGCCTTTAACCGCGGTGTCGATGACTACCTGACCAAGCCGCCTAACCCCCGGGAAATGATTGCACGTATTATTTCTGTGGCGCGCATTAATCAACTGCAAAACATGCTGCTCGAGTCCAGCAATGAGCTCAGCCAGATGGTCAAACATCTGGAAGAAGTGGCTTTAACCGACCCCCTCACCGGGGTTGGTAACCGCCGTTTGTTACTGAAAGAACTCGAGGCGCATTTGATCACCGCCTCATCACGCAAGAGCGGTGTCTGTTATGCCATGCTCGACATAGATCATTTTAAACAGATTAATGACACCTATGGCCATGATGTCGGCGATGAAATTTTAATCGGTTTCACCCGACGCCTGCGCCGCTGCGTGCGGCCAACCGATCTTGTCGCCCGTGTCGGCGGTGAAGAATTCGGCGTCATTATGCATTACACCCAGCAAGACCATTTCAAACTGTCTTCACTCGAACGCATTGTCAGCTCTATTAACAGCCGGCCGTTTAAAACCAATGCCGGTGGCATCGATGTCACGGTTTCAGTGGGTGCCTGCTATTACCGCGGTGGTGGTGAGAGGCCTTCGGTCAAAGAAATCATGAAATGTGCCGACGATAAACTGTATCTGGCAAAAGATGCCGGGCGCAATCAGCTGGTATATTAACGCCAAAAAAAAACAGGGGCATAAGCCCCTGTTTTTTTGTTCTCAATTATATACTGAGCACTGATTTAACCGGCTTTGTTAACAGCCGCTTCTACCATCGGTTTAAGCTCACCTTTCTCAAACATTTCAACGGTAATATCACAACCGCCTACCAGCTCGCCGTTGATATACAGCTGCGGAAAAGTAGGCCAGTCAGCATAACGTGGCAGGTTCTCAAATATTTCTGGATCTGCCAGTACATTGACATAACCGAATTCATGACCACACTGCTTTAACGCTTCTGCGGTACGGCTTGAAAAGCCACACATTGGAAACTGTGGTGTACCTTTCATGTACAACATGACAGCGTTGCCTTCTACTTGCTCGCGAATACGATCCAGTACATCCATACTCAAAACCTCAAACTTTGTAATCTATAAAAAATGTTCAGGCAGTTTATCCGCCATATTGCGAACCAAACTGCGTAAACCACTAATCCCGAGTATTTTACTAGGTTTTTACAAAAAAGCCATTATTTGCACTTTAGGAAACCAGAAAACAGCCCCGGTTAGGCATCAAGATGGGGCCAGTTGGGCTTAAATCAATGTTTGTCGACATTGCGCTGCAGCCAGAATTCCAGCAATGCCAGATGCCATAGCTTACTGCCTTGCAGCCGGGTCAGATACGATTCCGGCTGTTTCAGCAGTTTTTCAACGTAGGCAGGGTTAAACAGGCCGCGCTGCCTGGCGGTGTCGCCGGTTAATATTTCCTGCATAAAATGCAGAAACTCGCCGCGCACGTATTTCAGTGCCGGTACCGGGAAGTAGCCTTTTTTGCGATCAATCACTGAATCGGGCACTAAACCTCTGGCAATTTGTTTGAGCACATATTTGCCGTTATCGCGTAACTTGAGTTCAGCTGGCATCGCCGCTGCCAGCTCGACCAGCTGGTGATCTAAAAACGGCACCCGCGCTTCCAGCCCCCAGGCCATGGTCATGTTATCAACCCGTTTTACCGGGTCATCGACAATCAAGGTGGTCACATCCATGCGCAAGACCTTGTCCAGGTATTCATCGGCATCCGGCTGAGCCAGTAAACCACTGACCAGTTGCGAGGTGTAATCGTCGCCATGAAAACGGCTATCAACCGTTTCCAGATATTCGCTGTGGTCACGGTCAAAATAGCGGCTGCTAAAACGTTCGAGATCCGAGCCGATTGAATGGTGCATCTGCGGGTACCAGAAATAACCACCAAAGACTTCATCAGCGCCCTGACCACTTTGCACGACTTTGATTTCTTTTGAGACCTGTTCTGATAATAAATAGAAGGCGACCGCATCCTGGCCGACCATCGGCTCAGTCATGCTGTCAACCGCTTCCGGCAGGCGTCCGAGCACGTCTTCATTTTTCATGAAAAACTTGTAATGTTCGGTGCCAAATTTTTCAACCACCGGATCGGAGAACTCGAATTCATTACCTTTTTCTTCAGGCTGATCTTCAAAACCGACGGTAAAGGTTTTTAAATTGCCGGCCCCCGCCTCAGCCAGCAAACCGACTAGCAGGCTTGAATCCAGACCACCGGATAACAACACGCCAACCGGCACATCAGCGATGCTTTTGCGTTTTTCAACCGCTGATTTCAGGCTTTCATGTATGCACTCTATCCATTCTTCATCACTGCGAACTATGCCCTGGCGGCTGGCATTGAGCGTCCAGTAACGCTTTTCACTGCAACTGCCATCGGCTTTAATAATCATGTAATGCGCTGGCTGCATTTTTCGGATGCCACTGAGTATGGTCCGCGGTGCCGGTATCACTGCATGCAGGCTGAGCTGGTTATGCAGGCCAAAACTGTCGATGGATGTGTCATTATCATCAGCTTGCAACAGCGCCTGTGTGGTTGAGGCAAAACGCAGGCGTTGATGATTGAAACTGTAATAATAGGGTTTGATGCCCATGCGATCGCGCGCCATGAACAGTTGCTGGCGTTTCATGTCCCAGATCGCAAAGGCAAACATGCCATGCAATCGCTCGACACATTTTTCACCCCATTCAGCATAGGCTTTTATAATGACTTCGGTATCACCACTGGAGAAAAAGTGGTAGCCCTTGTTTTGCAATTCAGAACGCAGCTGGGGGTAATTATAGATGGTGCCATTAAAGACTATGCTCAGGCTCAGCTCCTGATCCACCATCGGCTGGCTGGCATGTTCAGACAAATCGATAATCGATAAGCGACGATGGCCCAATGCCACCGGACCATCTGAAAAACTACCCGCATGATCCGGGCCGCGAGGCTCCAGCTTCTCCATCATGCGATGGGTCAGGGCCAGATCAGGTTTTCTGCCGTCAAACCGAAATTCACCGCAAATTCCACACATTTTATATCCCGCGCCGTTGCTTCATTAGTAAATGTGTATATTTTAAACCATATGCCGATACTTCTTGTTAATTTATTACTTTTTCAGCTTTTAATTGCCGATTAAATATATTAGGGTAGCCGCCATAATGTAACGGTCGTCACATTACATTCGAAATACAGCGTTATTCAGGGATGCTTGCTGTTTGTAACTGTCCATTTATTAATGAGTAACAACTATGACATTGTTTTTAAACCTGATCAGCCTTTCCATGCTGTTATTGACAACCTCAGCACATGCCACACTGGGCGACTTCCCTGGCCGCCAACAGTTTCCTGAGGTTAAGATTTACAGCAAAGAACGCTTAAACACTAACTTTAACCGGGTACAGGTTGTTGATACGCGTTCAAAATATGAATTTGAGACCATTCATATCAATAACTCGGTGAATATTCCGGTTTCAAGTAAAGACTTTGCGGCACGAGTCAAAGCGATTCGCAGCAAGACGGATAAACCCATCGTTTTCTATTGCAATGGCCGCAGCTGCTTTAAGTCTTACCAGGCCACAAAAACGGCCATGGACAACCAAATCACTAACGTTTTTGCCTATGATGCCGGCATGTTTGAGTGGGCGAAATCCTACCCGGACAAAGCCTCATTATTAGGTCACTCGCCGCTCAACCCCCAACAACTGCTGAGCAAAAAAGTGCTGCAGTCACATCTGTTGTCGCCAAAAAAGTTTGCCGCCATGGTGTATAAACTAGGTGACAAGGCCCGCGTTCTGGATATCCGTGACTTAGCACAACGCTCAAACGGCATCGGCTATTTTGTTGGTATGGAATACTGGATCAGCCTGAACAATAAAAACAAGGTGCTTACCTTCCTGCGCCAGGCCGCGAAAGACAATAAAGTTTTGTTTATCTATGATGGTGTTGGCAAACAGGTTCGCTGGCTGCAGTACACGCTGGAAAAAGAAAATATAAAAAACTACTACTTCATGGAAGAAGGCGCTCAAGGTTTTTATAACAACATTATCAACGTTAAAAGATAGCGTCATCTTTTATACCTAAAGGCCGGGATCTTAAAATCCTCTTCTATCCCGGTTTTTACTCAGCCTCAGCTTCGCGCTGAAACCGTTAACGGCATCTGCAGGCCTCAGCTGCCGGCGAAATCTTTATTTTTGCCCCTCTCATTTTTGCCAAAGCACACTATACTTTACTGCATAAAACAACTACGGCTGCCAGCCAACACACATGCAAAAAAAACTTTTTTTCTCCGGGCTTATTATGATTGGCTGGCTGCTGGCCACAGGCTACGCTTTTTGGTGGTTTCAGGCCCGGGATTTACGACCGTTTGATCTGCAGGCTGCCGATATTATTGAGCAAAAGTCACTGCAGACTTCACTGACTCAGTTACTGTCTTCTTTGCAGCAGGATTCCGCAGACAGCGCTTTTCTGCTGCATTTCTGGCAGCCGGGATGCAGCTGCAACCGCTTTAACCTGTCTCATGTCAACGAGATTGCCGTCAAATACCAGCAGCAGAACTTCCAGCTGGTAACGATTATCCGGCCACACCCGGATTACAGCAATCAACAATTGAAACAGATGGCAGAACAACAGTTTGCTTCAAAGGTGGTCATTGACAGTCAGCACCTGTTAACAGGAAAATCCAGAATTCCGGCCGCTCCTGCTGCGGCGGTGATTGATAAAAACGGCGAATTAGCTTACTTTGGGCCGTATAGCGACAGCACTTTTTGTGGTTTAGGCGGCACGGCCTTTGTAGAAAAAGTGGCCGATTTACTGATGATGGGTGAAAGCCCGTCATTGCTTAACACCATGGTCTTTGGTTGTTTCTGTGACTGGGACTCCAACAAATTACAACAAACTTAAATATCGGGTAATACTCATGACGCAAGAAAATATTACATTAAAAGGATTTTACGCTCAGTCCGACACGATCATGATCGGTTTGCTCTGGCTACTGTTTGCCTACAGTCTGGCTTTAGCTGGCTGGAACAATACCTGGACTGAAGCCTTTGTGATCGGGCTGCCAGCGGCCCTGGTGCCGAGCGGACTTTATTTTCTTGTTAAGGGCACACTGATCACCCGCAGTGCCGTTGCTGCCGCGTTCATGATTTTTTCAGCGCTCACCATCCATCAGGGACACGGCATGATCGAGCTGCATTTTATCATTTTTGTATTGCTGGCTTTCCTGCTGCAATACAAGGACTGGATTCCGGTTATTGTCGGCACACTGGTTATCGCGGTGCATCATCTGGGTTTTAATTTTCTGCAGGAATGGGGCTTTGGCGTCTACCTTTTCCCCGCCCGCACCGGTATCGATCTGGTTATTATTCATGCGGCCTTTGTTGTATTTGAGGCGGCCGTTCTGGTTTATCTTAATTTTAAAGGCGGCAAGGAGCTCAAAGCTTCGATTGAAATCCAGCAAATTGGATCGCACCTTGCGGTTAGAGACGGCATTATCGACCTGTCTTACCGACAGGACAACCCGGCCAGCCAGTTCGCGCATGACTTTAATGACTTTATGCAACACACCCATAAGACCCTGATTGAAGTCATGGGAGCCTCTTCACAGTTGTCCAGTTCCACCAGCGAAATGAGTGACATTGCCAATCAAAACAGGGTCAGGACCAATGACCAACAAGGGCAAATAGAGCAAGTCGCCACCGCTATTAACGAAATGACAGCAACGGTTCAGGAAGTCGCTCAAAACACGGCCTCTGCAGCTGAAGCCGCGGTCAATGCTGACAATGAAGCCAGCAACGGCCAGGCAATTGTAAACCAGACGCTGACCTCGATTAATACGCTTGAAACGACCGTTGCCAATGCTGCCCAGGTGGTCGCTGAACTGGAAAAAGACAGCCAGAATATCGGCGCCGTGCTGGATGTGATCAAGAGCATAGCCGAACAGACTAACTTGCTGGCACTGAATGCTGCGATTGAAGCGGCCCGTGCCGGTGAACAGGGCCGGGGCTTTGCGGTGGTCGCCGATGAAGTCCGCACCCTGGCCAGCCGGACTCAGCAATCAACTTCCGAGATCGAAGAAATGATTGCACGCATTCAAAGCGGCACACAAAATGCCGTGCAGGCAATGCAGGAAGGCCGCGAACAAACCACCCAGACGGTTCAGCAAACCGCCGAGGTCAATCAGTCACTCAATGCCATTGTAGATGCCGTTGGCGTTATTAAAGACATGAACCAGCAGGTTGCAACCGCCGGCGAAGAACAAAGCGCGGTGGCAAATGAAATCAACCAGAATATTTCAAATATCAGCCACAGCGCACAGGGCAGCTCTGAAGCGGCTGACACCACTGCCAACGCATCGGATGTACTGCGTAACCTCGGACAGCAACTTGAAGAGCAGACGCGACTTTTTAAGGTCTGATTAATAATCAGAAATACAAAACACCGGGCCTACAGGGATGCAGGCCTTAAAATTGGTGTTTATGAAATGTTGCCTGCTATTTGAGAAGCTGGCATCAGGGTATTGAAGATATGCTGACCGTAGTTTTATTATACGCTCTGAAAAGACCACTCGCCTGATTTAGGTTCTCATCTATACTACCCGCCGCACCTCTGGTTAGGCTAATATCCAACATAACCGTCTGATTTGATAAATCTATAGTGGAGGCCTCTATCGAACTTGCAGCAATACTGTAGAGCCCATTATCATCAACCCCGTCAGCATTAAACTCAAAAAACAGCAGTGTCCAGTCGTCCAGGCCAACTAGTTTGTAAGCTTCAATATCAACATAATGCATTGTTTGCGGATGACTCCACTCAATGACAATATCATCCATGCTCCTTGAGTAAATTTGGCCTGCCTGGGGTGACTGTATCTCTATCGCTGCAGGAATAGTGACCGTGGTATTAATAGCGTCCTGAGCATTTGGACGTAAGAATTTTATTTGCACAATATCACTATAAACTTTATCTAAAGGAATCAATGTCGAATAATTTACATTGGTAGTCGTTACAAAGGACCAGCTTATTGCACTAAAGGCCGTTGAATGGGAAACATGTTTGACCAGCACTGTATCCTCCCCACCCGTATTGACAACAAGCTCATCCCCTGCCGTCAATTCAATATCTGTACCAGAGTGACTGATGGCCACTTTCACACTAAGCGAACTTGATGTCAGCAGTACCTCGCCATTTAAGTGTAAATTTGCCGTTGCAATAATGTTAAGGACTGGTTCAGCTGAGCTATCATCAGTCGCCGTTATATCGGAGGGTACTACTTCGACAGAATCAGGTGGCTCTGGCCCTTCGGTACAAGCAAGCTGTAATACGCTCAGAAGAAAAGTAGATAACAGGTTTCGTGCGGCATGTTTCATTCGATCTATCTCCCTATAGCGGTATTATTCTAACAAACAATACCCCTTCACTCTGTCAGACAATTCTGATCATGCCTTCAAAAACCGCCTCCTGTTAAGTATTAGCCGGACCAGGCTCCGCCGCCGGGTGTTTCAATCCGTAACACATCACCTGCTTCTACCTGACAGTTTATTTTTGCCGCGATCAATTCTTGATTGAGTCTGTTTTCACCCCTTTTGCCCGCTTCGGCATTAATGCCCCATGGCTGCATAGAGCGCCTTTCCGTCAACAGGGTAAATTGAGCAGGCTCTAAAAACTCAAATTCTCGAATAATGCCGTCACCGCCATTCCTCTGGCCACGGCCGCCTGAAGCCTGTCGAATCTGGTAGCGTTTGATTCTAATCGGGTAACGGCTTTCCAGTACTTCAATCGGGGTATTCAGCGTATTGGTCATATGACTTTGCACCGCACTTAAGCCACCGCCACTTTTACCCGCGCCCATGCCGCCGCCAATGGTTTCATAATAATTCCAGGCCTCGTGCTGCGCATCGCCTTCATGCCCCATCGCCAGGTTATTCATGCTGCCGTGACTGGCGGCCGGAATTTGTTCCGGTATCGCTTTTGCCAGCGCCCCCATAATCACATCCACGACGCGCGTGCTGGTCTCCACATTACCGGCTGCAACAGCAGCGGGGTATCGGGCATTTAATAAACAGCCCTCGGGCACATTAATCTGAATCGAACGAAAACTACCTGCACAGGCCGGTGTTTGCTGTGGCATCAAACAACGAAATACATAAAAAACGGCAGCCGCCACCACCGATAGCGGGCAATTGATATTGCCTTTTACCTGATCATCAGTACCTTTAAAGTCGGCAGTAACCTTGCCAGCCTGAACCGTCAGGCTGACCTTAATCAGGATATCCTTTTGGCCCTGACCATCATCGTCCATCTTGTCGGTGAAATCATAAACGCCATCGGGAATACTTTTTAACGCCGCATCGGCCATCTTTTCAGCATAATCGTTGAGTGCCTGCTGAGCCTGCTGATACGCGGCTAAGCCCATGCTCGCTATCAATAACTGCAAACGCTCCAGCCCTCGTCTGTTTGCACTGATCTGCGCATTAAAATCGCCCATTGATTCGTCGGCATTTTTCAATTGACGCAACAAAGGCTGCAATACACTTTGATTGAGTTCGTTGTTGAGCATAAGTTTGGCAGGGGAAATCACAACACCCTCCTGCAGCAAACTCGATGAAACCGGCATTGAGCCGGGGCTTTCGGCACCAATGTCTGCATGATGTGCCCTGTTAACTACAAATGCCGTTAATTGTTGAGCCATAAACAGCGGCGAAATCAGTGTTACGTCCGGTAAATGCGTGCCGCCCATATACGGATCATTGACGATCACCATGTCGCCTGGCTGCCATTGGATCAGTGCCACAACATCAGCCATCGCATAGGCCATGCTGCCCATGTGTACCGGTATATGTGCCGCCTGTGCCAGTAATTCACCTTCTGCACTGAATACCGCACAGGAGAAATCCAGACGGTCTTTAATATTCGGTGAGAAAGCCACGCGCTGCAAAACCGCGCCCATTTCATCACAGACAGCGGAAATGCGGTGAGCAAACAAACTGAGTTCTATGTTGTCCATGTAAATCTTTTTTAGTGGTTGCGGTTTTGATTATTCATTATAACAGCCCCTCTGCGGACTTTTTTTATACTTAGCGTTAATTCATGATTGCATTCATCAACAGACTGACCTACCCTAATGTCCGACTAAAAGAATCAACTATTAACCCTCGGGGAATTCAAATGAATCCATTACTTTCTGTTAAGGGCACTATCATCACGGGTTTCGTACTGGCAATTATTGCTGCCGTCGTATTCCGCAATGGTGCTTTCAGCATTTTAGAAATTGAAGTTTGGTTACACAGCATCGCTGGCGTTTTATGGATCGGCTTACTGTATTACTTTAACTTTGTACAAGTTCCTGGCGTTGGTGCTGCACTGGCAGACTCTGATGGTCCCGGCCCTGCTGCGATCAATAAATACATTGCACCGCGTGCATTGTTCTGGTTCCGTTGGGCAGCTGTTGCTACCTGGATCACGGGTGTTGGCGCACTGGCAAACCTGCTTGGTCATACTGGCGCGCTTAACGCTCTTATCTTCAACGGTGACACACAGGTCCAGATCATCGGTCTGGGTGCATGGTTAGGTACGATCATGTTATTCAATGTCTGGGTTCTGATCTGGCCTAACCAGAAGAAAATTCTGGGACTGGATGGCAAAGAGCACAGCGCTGATGCGATTGCGTCTGCGAAGAAAACAGCTTTACTGGCTTCACGTACAAATGCGGTATTGTCTATTCCAATGCTGCTGTGCATGACAGCCTACGGACATGGCGGTATGCCTTTCTAAGCAATAAATCTTTTGCTTAAAAAAAACGGCGGTTCTACCGCCGTTTTTTTTACCCACCATTTACCAATCCTGATATCGTTTATTTATTATCCGCCGGTCTTTACTGCTACAAAAACACAGTTAATGCATTCTGCAACCTCGATCCAAACAATGCGAGAGCAGGCAAAGCCTGGAATCTCAGCTTCGCCCTTTCACTTTGCTCAGAGCAGTGACGCAAGCCTTTGCTTATCTCTTAAAACAGTAGAGCCACCACCAGACAATTCTGAGCAGGATAATACACATGATTGTTATCATCTGATGACGAAGTAATCGCAGAGCAGCCATATTCTTTCCTTAGATAGCCCGTTTCAAAACATTCCAGGCAGCCACTTGTAATCAACCTCTCAGGTCCAAATTTTCATTCATTATTTTATAATAAAAAATTTATTAACACTCTATAGTTTTATATTACAAAATTATCGACGATATTAAATGATGCAAATCAAGTTCTAAAAAACTCATTTATTGATCAGGCTTTACACACACCTTGCGGCTCACTTTACACTGCAGATTGATATGTTGACCATATAGCGTATAATTGACTGTTTTCCGGTGGCTTTTGCTGCCGTTTTAGTTTTAGCCGATATCAATTTTTGGCCGTAAAAACACGGAGCGAGTCAATGACTGGCAATGAATACCTGATGAAAAACTATGCCCCAATGGCCGTATGCTTTGAAAAAGGCGACGGCGCGGTGTTGTGGGATACTAATGGCAAACAATACCTGGATGCACTGAGCGGTATTGCTGTCACCAGCCTGGGTCATAATCACCCCGCTGTCACTCGCGCTATCTCATCTCAGGCCGGCCAGTTACTGCACACATCCAACCTTTATTCCATCGGCCGTCAGCAACAGCTTTCAGAGCTGCTGTGCAAAAAGGCCGCTATGGATAAAGTCTTTTTTGCCAATTCCGGTGCCGAAGCCAATGAAGCCGCGATCAAACTGGCTCGCTTATACGGCCACAACCAGCAGATCGAAAACCCGCAAATTATTGTTATGGAACAGAGTTTTCATGGCCGTACCTTAGCCACACTGTCTGCAACCGGTAACCGTAAAGTCCAGGCCGGTTTTGAACCCCTGGTACAGGGCTTTATTCGGGCACCTTATAACGATATTGAGGCCATCAGAAACATTGCTAAAAATAACAGCAATGTTGTCGCTATTTTACTTGAGCCGGTTCAGGGTGAAGGCGGCGTGCGTATTCCTGACAGTGACTACCTGAACCAGATACGTGAGATTTGTGATAGCAACGGCTGGCTCATGATGCTGGATGAAATTCAGACCGGTATCGGCCGCACCGGCAAATGGTTTGCGTATCAGCACAGCGCCATTAAACCGGATGTTATCACCTCGGCCAAAGCGCTTGGCAACGGTGTACCGATTGGTGCCTGCCTGGCTCGCGGCCAGGCCGCTGAACTTTTCCACCCCGGCCATCACGGCTCCACTTTTGGCGGTAACCCGCTGGCTTGTGCCGCGGCCATTGCGGTAATTGAAAGCATCGACAACGAAGCCTTGCTAGCACGCTGCACCGCTCTGAGTGAATTATTGCTGACTCAGTTCAAGGCCGAACTTGAGATGCTGCCGGGGGTCAAAGATATCCGCGCGGCCGGCCTGTTAATGGGCATTGAATTGAGCGAAGACTGCGGAGAACTGGTCGCTCAGGCACTGCACAACGGTTTATTGATTAACGTGACAGCGGGTAATGTGATCCGTTTGTTACCTCCTTTTGTAATGACAGATGAACAGGCGATGCAACTGGTGGCAGAAACCAGTCGTCTGATCAAAGCCTTTTTAAGTCAAAAACAGACCGCCTGAGCGGAGTTAAAATAATGACAACTAGACACTTTCTAAGTTTGATGGATTTGAGCCGTGACGAATTAAAACAGTTGCTCAAGCGTGGTATTGAACTTAAAAAAATGCAACATGCCGGTGAAATCTTTGAGCCGTTAAAAAACAAAGTCATGGCGATGATTTTTGATAAGTCATCAACCCGTACCCGTGTCTCTTTTGAGACCGGTATGGCGCAGTTTGGCGGCCACGCTGTTTTTCTTTCGCCGCGTGATACACAGCTCGGGCGTGGCGAGCCCATTGAAGATACCGCCCGTGTTATTTCCAGCATGGTCGATGGCATCATGGTGCGCACTTTTTCGCACTCATCGTTAGAAACACTGGCTGAATATTCAAAAGTACCGGTTATTAATGGCCTCACCGATTTTGTTCACCCTTGCCAGCTGCTGGCTGATATGCAATGTTATATTGAACACAGGCAGACGATTGAAGGCCGCACGGTGACCTATATTGGCGATGGCAACAATATGTGCCATTCATATATCAATGCCGCCCGCCAGCTTGATTTCAAGCTCAATATTGCCTGCCCCAAAGGTTATGAGCCCGATGCAGAACTGGTAAAACTGGCCGGAGACTGCGTCGAAATTACCCATGACACGGTTGCCGCCACAGAAAACAGCGACCTGATTGTTACCGATGTCTGGGCCAGCATGGGCCAGGAAGAAGAACAACGCATTCGCGAACAGGCTTTTGCCGGTTTTCAGGTTAATGAAGCACTGATGAAGCATGCTGACAAAGACGCTCTGTTTATGCATTGCCTGCCCGCACATCGGGGTGAAGAGGTGTCTGCAGGTGTTATTGATGGTGCCCAAAGCGTTGTCTGGGATGAGGCAGAAAACCGCCTTCATGCCCAGAAAGCGTTAATGGAATTTTTAATGGCATAATCGCATTTGCCTGAGGTTATACCCATTCATGCGCAAGCTTTCTGTCCTTAGCTCTTTGCTTTCAAGTGTTCTGCTGACGGCTGTCAGCCATAATGCGCTTGCAGCAGAAACGACTGAGACGGATCTCTGGGACATGTGCACCGACAGCGCGTCAGTGTTCAATATTCAGCCCGTTTTACCCCGTTTTGCAACTCCCAAACAGCTCGATATCAGCGCCAAAAGCATACGTTCGGTAAAAGACGGCACCTCCGTGTTTGAAGACGACGTGCTGATTGAAAAAGAGCAGTTCCGGCTCAAAACCGGCAAGCTGACTTATGATCAGAATAAGGCCATTATTTCATTACCCCAGGCTTCGCATATTGAAAGCAAGAATTTAATCTTTGATAGCCAGACGGGTGAGATCAACAACGACACCGACGTCAGCTGGTTCAGCCACGTCAGTTTCGTTATCCAGTCCAGCCATATTCAGGGGGTGGCACCAGAAATAAAAGTCTTCGCTGATGATTCTACCTTTCTCAGCCAGGTGAGTTTTTCATCTTGTGAGCCGGGCAAGGAGGCATGGACTTTCAGTGCCCGTAATTTAGAGCTGGATCATAACGATGAATCCGGCGCTGCTCATCATGTTGTTGTCAAAGTAAAAGACGTACCGATTTTTTATCTGCCCTATATTTCATTCCCGCTCGGAGAAAGAAGGCGTTCGGGCATTCTGAGCCCGGAATTTCGCTTTGGCAGCAGCCGCAATGGCGATGAGATCAGCCTGCCCTATTACTGGAATATCGCCACCAACCAGGACGCCACCTTTACCCCGGTTTACCTGCAAAAGCGCGGCACGCAGCTGCTGACTAACTACCGTTATTTAACCAAAAGCAGTAGCGGTGAACTGGATCTTGAGTACCTGGCCAATGACCGTCAGGCTGAAAATAATCTGGCTATTGATGAAACACGTTATTTAAGTAAATTCATTCATAAAACCAACTTTACTGACAACCTGAGTTTCAATGTTAATCTTGCTGCTGCCTCGGACTCTGCATACCTCAGCGACTTCGGCCAAAGCCTGTCTATTACCAGTACCACTCATTTGCAGCAGGCGGCTGACTTTCAGTATCGCCGCGGTCAATGGCAAACCAGGTTATTGGCGCAGTATTTTCAGACCACCGATGACAACATCGCCTTAGCAGACACGCCTTACCGGCGCCAGCCTCAGCTCACAGTGAGCGGCACCGAGCCTATTAACAATGCCGGGCTTGCGTTTAACATAGCCGCCGAATGGGTCGATTTCAGACACCGCTGTGACGGTATACAATTAGAATGCCCGAGTAAAATTCATGGCCAGCGTACCGACCTGAGCCCTCAGCTTAGCTGGCCTGCATCTGGCAGTTACTGGTTTTTTACGCCAACAATCGGCCAGCGTTTTACCGCTTACCAGATGACAGAAGCCGACATCCCCCGGCAAATTGAAGACCGTAACTTAACTGTTGTCCAGTTCGATAGCGGTTTGTTTTTTGAACGCCGTTTTGCACAAAATTATACTCAAACCCTTGAGCCCAGGCTTTATTACCTGCATGTGCCCGCGGCCGATCAGTCAGCTATTCCGCTGTTTGATACCTCTGCAACCACCTTCAGTTTTTCCCAGCTGTTTCGCGATAACCGTTTCAACGGCGCCGACCGGGTCGCCGATGCCAACCAGCTAAGCACAGCGCTGACCAGCCGCATTATTAATGATGAAAGCGGTAATGAGCGCTTTTCTGCCAGCATCGGCCAGATACATTATTTTGATGATCGCGAAGTCAGCCTTGATGAACCTGCCGACAATTCTGATATTCAGACCGAAACCAGCTCTGATATCGCGGCTGAATTAGTGCTTAGAAATAACAACTGGTCTTACCGCTTATCGGCACTGCAAAACACTCAAAGCAACGAAGTCGATCAGGGCAGTTTCCTTTATCATTACCAGACCGATAATCGCCATATTTTTAATCTGGGTTATCGCTACAAACGTGACCTTAACCTGGCTGATAGCGTTGATGATCAGATCGACCAGTCTGATCTGTCGTTCAAATTACCCGTTTCAGATCACTGGTCCGCGCTCGGGCGCTGGAACTATTCACTGAACGATGAACGTGATCTGGAAAGCATCTTTGGCTTTGAATATAACAGCTGTTGCTGGGCGTTCAGAATCATCAGCCGCGGCCATATTGTGCAGGATGCAAATAATCAGAGCGTGTTTGATCGCTCAATTCTTTTCTCCCTGGTATTAAAGGGTTTTGGCAGTACCGGCAAGGCGAATCAGGAGCTGGAACGTGCTATCCTAGGCTTTCATCCGGAATATTAATCACGGGTGATTATCAACCGTTTACAAGAGTAGGTTTTATGCGTTTAAAACAAGTTTTCACCGCTTTCATCATTTTTACTGTTTCTCTGGCTTTCAGCCCGGCCACTACGTCGGCTGAGTCGCTTGACAAGATCGTTGTAGAAATCAATAACCAGATTATCACTGAGTCCGAATTACAAAAACGCATTGCCGATATTCGCCAGCAGATCTTGTCACGAAAATCGGCCGCCCCCAGCTCTACCCAGCTCAGAAACAAGGTTCTCGATCGCATGGTTCTGGATTTACTGCAGGTAGAACATGCCAAACAATTTGGCATCCGGCTGACACAGGCCGACCTGAACATGCGCATCGAAAGCATCGCCCAAAAAAACAAGTTAAGCGTTCCTCAACTGCGCCAGGCACTGCTTAAAGACGGCATTAATTTTGCCGACTTCAGACAGCAAATCGAACGCGACACGATTATCTCCCGTGTTCAAAAAGGCCTGGTATTCGATAAGATTAAAGTCTCTGACCATGAAATTGAGCAGTTTTTATTGCACCAGAAAAAATCAGGCTCTAAAGACAACCGTTACCACCTTTCACATATACTCATCGCGGTGCCTGAAAACGCCAATAGTGAAAGTCTGAAGAAGGTACGCAACAAAGCCCAAAGCGTATTGAAAAAATTACACGCAGGTCAGGACTTTGACAAAATTGCGATTGAATATTCCAACGGACAAAAAGCCCTGGAAGGCGGTGACTTAGGCTGGCGCTCAGCCACCGAATTACCGTCTTTATTTGTCAGCGCGGCCAGTAAACTTAAAAAAGGCCAGCTCTCGGGGCTGATACAAAGCCCGTCGGGATTCCACATTCTCAAGCTGCATGCTAAAGACAGCCAGCAGCAGGTTATCGTTGAAGAAACCCTGGTACGCCATATCCTGATTAAAGTCGATGCCATTACCAACGACAAATCCGCACGTGAAAAACTTGAAGCACTGCATAAACAGCTTAAAGCCGGTGCTGACTTTGCCAAACTGGCCCGCCAGCATTCTGAGGATAGCGGCTCAAAAAGCAATGGCGGCAGCCTTGGCTGGTCTGTTGCGGGCAGTTTTGTGCCACAATTTGAAGCGGTGATGAAAAGTCTTAAAAAACAACAAATCAGTCAGCCATTTAGAACCACCTACGGCTGGCACCTGATGCAGGTACTGGACCGTCGCCAGTCTGACAAAACGAAAATTATCATGCGCAATAAAGCCCATCAAAAAATTCAGGCTTCCAAAGCCGATGAAGCCCTTGAGCTTTGGTTAAGACGTCTGCGTGATGAAGCTTATATTAAATACCATAACCCTGCGGATGCACCGGGTTAAATTTTAATGGCTGACAAACTGATTGCTAAACTTGCGGTGACGCCGGGCGAGCCTGGTGGTATCGGCCCGGATCTGGTTTTACAGCTGGCCTGCCGCGCCCATGACTTTCAAATGGTGGCAATAGCTGACCTTGAGATGCTGCGTGCACGTGCAAAACAATTAAATCTCAGCATCGACTTTAAGCCTTATGACAGTACCACCCCCCGGCATAGCCATCGGCCAGGCCAGCTTGAGGTTCTGGATGTTAAGCTGGCACAAGCGTCAGAATGCGGCGTGCTCAATGCCCATAATGCATTATATATTTTAGACACGCTGCAACAGGCCGTTAAAGCCTGCCTGTCTACTGAGTTTGATGCGATGGTGACCGGGCCTATTCATAAAGGCATCATCAATCAGGCCGGTATTGCTTTTACTGGCCATACAGAATACCTGGCAGCGCAATGCGGTGACTGTACGCCAGTGATGATGTTAGCCACTGAAAAAATGAGAGTCGCGCTGGTCACCACGCATTTGCCCTTGAGCGAAGTCAGCCAGGCCATTACCAAAGACAAACTTGAGCAGGTCATTCAAATACTCAACAATGACCTGATACAGCGCTTTGGTATTCAAAATCCCGCTATTTATATCTGCGGTCTAAACCCTCATGCCGGTGAAAACGGTTATTTAGGCAAGGAAGAAATCGACACCATTCAGCCGGTTATAAATCGTTTAAAAGCACAGGGCCTTAATCTTTCCGATGCACTGCCCGCCGATACACTTTTTACACAGCATTATTTACAAAAGGCCGACGTTATTCTTTCAATGTATCACGACCAGGGCTTGCCGGTGCTTAAACACAGCGGTTTTGGCAAGGCTGTCAACATCACGCTGGGGCTGCCCATTATCAGAACCTCGGTTGATCATGGTACTGCACTGGACTTAGCCGGCAGCGGCAATGCCGATGTCGGCAGTTTTGTTTATGCCTGTGAGATAGCCAGCCAAATGGTCCAACAAAAAATGAAAATATTATGAGTCATCAGGCACGCAAACGTTTTGGTCAGAATTTTTTAATCGATAACCGGGTGATTGATTTAATTATCCAGTCGATTAATCCTCAGCCGGACCAGACACTGGTCGAAATTGGCCCGGGTCTGGGTGCATTAACCTTGCCCTTACTGAAACGGGCCGGCAAATTAAATGTGATTGAACTGGACCGTGATGTTATTCCGCTGCTGGTGAAAACCTGTGCCGGAGCCGGTGAACTGATTGTGCATAATGTTGACGTTTTACAGTTTGATTTCAATACCCTGCTTGACGATCACAACAAACTCAGACTGATTGGTAACCTGCCTTATAATATTTCAACGCCGATTTTATTTAAACTGCTCGATCATGCCGAACACATTCAGGACATGTTTTTCATGTTACAAAAAGAAGTGGTTAAACGCATGGCTGCCGCACCCGACAGTGGCGCCTATGGGCGACTCAGCATCATGCTGCAATACCATTGCAAAGTCACAGAACTGTTCATCGTTCCGCCGCAAGCCTTTAATCCAGAACCAAAAGTTGACTCCGCAATTATCAATCTTCAGCCCAGAAAACCAGAATGCCCGGTTTCTAATTATGCATTGTTAGAAAAAGTGGTTAAACAGGCATTCAGCACACGCCGTAAAACCATCAGAAACACACTCAAGACGCTGTGTTCGGCTGAAGACCTGGAAGCGGTTGGCATCCAGCCCGGCGTCAGGCCAGAAAACATTGCCCCTATTGAATATTATAAATTAACAAATTACCTTGATAATAAAATGCAGGAACAGTCATGACTCACAATTTTTTTCTAAACCTGATGTCCATCATATTTCCTCTGCTGTGCCTGATCCTGGCCTTTGTTCCCGATGACTTTAATCATTATGTCAATCTTATCGCACGCTGGTTTTATCGGCGTTTTAATGTGGAAAAATCACGTCAAAGTCAGTTTTCACTGAATACCACGGCGTTACGATTTTTTGGTGTTATTGGCCTGTTATTTACTTTAGCCATGTTAGTTTTAATATTTTACACGCCAGCAGCCTGATATAATCTGGCCATGACTACGTTTATCTCCACAGGACACCATCATGTCAGCTGATCCAAAACACGAAATAAAAGTCTCCGTTCAGAGTTTTTATATAAAAGAACAGTCCAGCCCCGAAGACGATCAATATGTCTTTGCCTATAAGGTCAACATTCATAACACCGGCACGGTTGCAGCCAAACTGATCAGCCGTCACTGGATTATTACCGATTCAGACGGCAAAACTCAGGAAGTAAGTGGTGAAGGTGTGATTGGCGAGCAGCCTTATTTGAGCCCCGGCGACCACTTTGAATACACCAGCGGCACGCACATGGATACCCCAGTCGGTAGCATGCAGGGCAGTTATCAAATGCTCGCTGACGATGGCGTTAAATTTGATGCCGAGATTCCGGCCTTTTCTCTGGCCTTACCCACGGCATTGCATTAGATTTTTTATTACCATGTCATTAAAGTTCAGTTATACAATACTCGCGCCGTTCTATGACGCCTTGATCCGCCAGGCCACCGCCCACTGGCGTCAGCACAGCCTTGCATTAATTGATGTCAACAAACACCAGAACATTCTCATTAACGGTATCGGTAGCGGCCTTGATATCCCTTACTTACCCGAGGGCCCGTCATACACCGGTACAGACATCACGCCTGCGATGCTCTCCAGAGCCGCGTCACGTCGTGATTTATCAAGCTGTGAAATACATCTGCAGCAAGCCGACAGCCAGTGTTTACCTTTTGATGACAACAGTTTTGATCTTGTCATTATGCATTTGATTCTCGCGGTAGTACCCGAGCCTGAGCTCGCGCTCAAAGAAGCCTCACGTATTTTAAAGCCGGGGGGGCGCATTCATATATTTGACAAGTTTTTGAAACCCGGTCAGCTCGCACCCTGCCGCCGTTTTATCAACTTGTTCAGCCGCCATATCGCCACCCGCACAGATGTGGTACTGGAATCATTATTAGCTAAAGAGACGGCGTTAACGCTTATTCATCAGCAACCCGCGCTGGCCAAAGGCTGGTTTCGTTTTATACTGTTAGAGAAAAAACACGACTAAGTTCGCCAACAGAAGGAATTAGCAATGGCTACCTACGCCATAGGAGATGTTCAGGGCTGTTACGATGATCTGATGAGATTACTCGATAAAATCCGGTTTAATCCGGACTCTGATACACTCTGGTTCTGTGGCGACATTATCAACCGTGGTCCCAAGTCACTGCAAACCCTGCGTTTTATCAAACAACTGGGCGCTCGCGCCATCACCGTACTGGGCAACCACGATTTACATTTTCTGGCAGTGGCTTATCTCTCAAACAAGCCGGCCAGATACGATACTTTAGATGATATTTTAAAAGCCGATGACAGGCCCGAACTGATCGACTGGCTCAGGCAACAAAAACTTTTTCATCACGATCCGTCACTCAACATTTCCATGGTTCATGCCGGTATTCCCCCTCAGTGGACGATTGCTCAGGCTCAGCAATACGCAGAGGAAGTGGAACGGCTATTACAAACACAAGACCCTTTGCCATTCTTCAAACACATGTACGGCAACTACCCGCCGCAATGGCGTGACTCATTAAAAGGCTGGGACCGGTACCGTTTTATCACCAACGCCTTAACACGCATGCGCTTTTGTGATATTTCAGGACGGCCTGATTTCAAATTTAAAGGCGACCTCGGCTCACAACCGGTGCATTTAACACCCTGGTTTATGCATGAAAAACGCCGCACTAAAGACGATGAGATTATCTTTGGTCACTGGTCAACCTTATCAGCTGAAAGCCATCACCGTGTTTACCCTATCGATACCGGCTGTTTATGGTCGGGCAGTTTAAGTGCTTTAAGAATTGATACAAAAGAGAGAGAACTGATCCAGGTCGATTGTCCGAATGGTATTAAGCCACCGTCAAAACATTAAGCTGCGTTACGATTAAATACCTGGAAAGAATAATCGCATTCGTTTTTTTCATCCGCCTTATGATCTTCTTTTTCAACTAAGTGCCACTGGCTGAAATCAACTTCAGGAAACCAGGCATCACCTTCAAACTCACCGAGCACGCGGGTCATGTATAAACGATCGGCCCTGTCTAAAAACTGCTGATAAATATTCGCGCCGCCAATCACCATGGCCTCGTCAACACCTTGTACTGCTTCAATAGCCATTTCAAGGCTGAATACAACTTCACAACCTTCTGCAGAAAAGCCCTGGTCACGTGTGATAATAATATTTCTGCGACCAGGCAATGGCCGGCCGATTGATTCAAATGTTTTTCTGCCCATAATTATCGGCTTAGACATCGTGACTTTTTTAAAGAACTGCAGATCGGCCGGTATCTTCCAGGGCAAACCATTTTTTTTACCGATCAGCTGATTCTGATCCATGGCAGTAATAATTGAAATAAGCATATTCAAGATTTACACTGAAAACGGGTAGGCAATCGCATCATGGTGCTGATAGCCCGTGACCTTGAAATCATCCATTGTCACCCAGGTTTCTAAATCTTCCAGTGATTTAATATCCGGGTTGATTTCCAGTTGTGGTGCGGCAAAGGGTTGACGTTTTAACTGCACATCACGCATTAACGGCAGCTGGTCTTCGTAAATATGCGCGTTAACTATTTTATGGTAAGCCAGCCCCGGTTTGTTGCCGGTGATCTGTGCCATTAATTTTAAAAAAGTAAACACTTGTATTTGATTAAAGTTCTGTCCCAGCGGTACGTCACAGGAACGCTGATACGATGTTAAATAGAGCGTATCACCCAGCAGTGAAAACGTGTGTGTGTGCATGCAGGGGCGCAGACATCCCATGTGAAATTCACCGGGATTATAAAAGGTTAAAATTTCTCCGCGGTCATCAATACCCTGTGAAAGATCATCAACAATTTTTCGAAGCTGGTCGATTGAGCCACCATCCGGTTTGTTCCAGCTGCGGCCCTGGACGCCGTATACCCGGCCCATATCGTCAGCACCTTTTCGGTAGGCATTGTTTAACCAGGCTTCATTTTCGTTGGCGTTTGCATCCCATGTTTTTGTGCCTAATGCACGAAAATCGGCGGCATTATCATAACCGCGGATATACCCTATAAATTCCGCAATCGCTGATTTCCAGTAACTTTTTCGTGTGGTAACCAGCGGTAACTCGTTATCGGCAACGTTATAGGTTAAGTCAGCATTGATCACTGTCAGGCATCGTTTACCGGTACGCTGGTTTTCAACCCAGTGACCCTGATCAATGATTCGCTGGCACAAATCCAGGTACTGTCTCATTAACGCTTAGCCTGCTTTTTATAAGCCAGTATCAGCAGGCCGATGCCGGCAATAATCATTGGCGTTGATAAAGCCTGGCCCTGACTCATCCAGTCGAAGGCGACAAAGCCCATGTGCGCATCCGGCTCTCTGAAAAACTCTGTGGTAAAACGAAAGCTGCCATAACACAATAAAAACAGGCCGGAGACGGCCATACGTGGCTTTTTGGCCGATGAAAAAAACCAGAGAATGAGAAATAATAACAAACCTTCAGTCAGCGCCTGATATAACGAGGAAGGGTGTCTTGGCAGCTGGTCAACATGCGGGTAGATGAAGGCCCAGGGCAAATCGGCATCGGCTACACGCCCCGGTAATTCGGCATTAATGAAGTTGCCCACTCTGCCGGCAAATAAACCCGGTGGTGCCAGCGGCAGCAGGAAGTCGGTAATGTCAAAATATTGTTTTTTATATTTTCGTGCAAACAGTATCAGTGCGGTCATCACACCCAGTGCGCCGCCGTGGAATGACATGCCGCCTTCCCAGACCTTGAACAAAATGGCCGGATTATCGAGAAAGGCTGAAAAATTATAAAACAGGATATAGCCGATACGTGCACCTAATATCAAGCCAACCGCTCCATAGAACACCAGGTCTTCTACCTGCTGTTTGCTCCAGCCAGAGCCCGGCTGTCTGGCTCTGTAGCTACCCAATATCCACATCAGAGCAAAGCCGGTGAGGTACATCAGGCCATACCAGTGAATCGTTACAGGCCCCAAACTAATAGCCACCGGATCTATCTCTGGATATACAATCATGTTTTAGTTCTTAGTCAAAAAAATGAGCGTTCAATTAAATCATATCTCAGTGCAAAACACATCTTTAACTGCTCGCTATTGAAGCGGCTGCCCGCTGTTAGGCAACGCATTACGGCCCGCTGTGTGCTGCCTCAGCGCTTTTAGTCAGCAGCGACAGCGCCTTTATCCCGCAGCGAATAAACCGTGTTGGCAGCCGTTAATGCACAGCGGTGTTGCGGGTACCAGCTTGAGCCGAGTTTCTGCTTTTTTAAAGCCTCAGCAACAAGACCAATCGGTTGCGTTCCCAGCACCTGATCCATATCCTTCTGCGCTTTTTCACGGGCCTTGAATAACGCCATTTGTATTCGGCTATAGACATTTACTGCGCCATCGCCGGAGGTCTCAATGGCCAGAAAGTGAGCGCTGGGGTATTTGCCTGTGACTAAGGCCTGCACCCCGTCCGATACCCCTGAAGAAGGCATGCAGCCAAAGGGTTTTACGCTCAGCACAAGATGCGATTTATTATATTTTACGGACTGTATTAACTTGCCGACTTCCATATGACCCTCGCCTCCGCGCAGCTCATTTGAATAAAACTCATGGCTATCATCAGCTAATGATTGCATCTCGGCGAGGTGATAATCATGCAGGCCGATTGCTTTTGCGTAGCGGTTAAACCAGAGCAGCATTATACGGTTAGCCAGTTTTAACAATATTAAATTTTTACGTAATGCAAGTTTCTTTTTCCAGCCCAGCTTGAGTTTTAGTTGCTGACGGATATCGTATATTTCTGTCCAGATAAGGTATAAGGTCCAGTTGGTTACCGGCTGAATATCCACTTCGGCGCCTTCTTTTTCAAGAAACCGCTGCAAATGATAATTGCCATCACCTTCTGTGGTCATGGCCCAGAACTCACCGATCACCGACACTTTTGGTTTTACCTGAAGCCGGTTAAGCGGTACCTGATCAAGCAGTTTTTTACCTGCCTTTAATGCTGGCATCACATTTTTTCTCGCCAATAACTGATCGACGATTAATTGCCTGCACTGCAAAAGCACCTGATCGGTTTGCCCCTTATTCTGCTCATAGGGGCGCATCCTGTAAGCCATAAGGTTTATCACGTCGCCCAGGATAATGGCTTTAAACAGGCTTCGAAAAAAGGCCATGTTAAAGTCCAGCCCCATGTCCTCACCACCTTGATGAACACTGCCGGTACTTTCAAACAGTATCACTCTGAAACCTTCGAAGCCGGCATCACGCAATGCTTTTCTGTACTCGGTGACATACAGGCCAAAACGGCAGGGACCACAGGCGCCTGCAGTGGAAAAAATATAATTGTCTATGATTGTTTGTGTATCAATACCCTCTTTGTCACGCAAATGTATCAGATACTTAACCAGGTTACCCACTGTAAAATACGTCGGATTGCATTGCCCGCGGTTGCCAAATTCTTTACCTATTTGCATCGCCGCATTATCAGGGCAGTCGAGCGCTTTGAATTTATAACCCATGCCTTCACACGCTGCCTGGATAAAAGCGTCCTGCATCAGGGTCAGGCCGCCAAATAAAACCGTTGTCGTATCACGTTGTTGTTTTGTGAATGCGGTCGGGTTTGCATCAAACCATTGTTCGCTTTGTCTGGGTTCAATATTTAAAATTGCCGACTGGTGTTGTTCATAACGCCTGACTTCTTTTTCAACGGCATCAAAATCAATTTGAAATACATTATTAGTTTTCATATTACTTTATCTCCCTGCCTTTGTTTTTTTTCCTGTGTATTGAAACCGGCAGCCTGCTGATTTTTCATCTTATTTAATTCGTCTTTGTTGTTTTCTGCCTGCGTTACGGCTACCTGCTGAGAAAAGTTTTTGTTAAACTGCACTGTTACTGATGTTTCATCAATCGCCACCACTTTTTCACTGAAGATATCATGCTTGTCAGCTGACTCCTGTAAATAGCGCTGGTACTGTTCATCAATCTGTTTCCATTTGTCCCTGTCGTCGTGCCTGAGTACGTCATCAAACTCTTTTATATGCTGCTGCAGCAGTTCAATTCGTTTTTTCTTAACCCTTTTTTCCAGTTCATTGACCTGCTTTAGCTGATCATTGAGCTTTTCCTGATATCTTTGCAGTGTGTACGCATAAGTCTTTACCCGGATTTTAATGCTGCCGCCCGGCTTGTTCGCATCGATATCATGCATGGCCATATACGGCGTTTTGCTGGTCGCCACAATCTGGTCAACAATGCCATAACTGGGAGCATCGTGTCCGCATTTGAAACTGGACAGGTCGAGTATTGCCACATTCGGGTGGCGTGCTGCAAATTTAGCCGCCCAGACTTTTTGTACAGAATTTACCGAATAATTTTCTGGCCAGACATCGGTTATATCAAACACATCTTTAATCAGGCCTTTTTCAATATCATGTTTGAAATAACGTGACAAGTAAGCGCTGTCTTTGGGTATCGACCTGATTGAAATTACCGGATAACCCAGTGACTGAAATTCTTCTAGAATTTCATGGTTTAAACCCGGATCGTTATGATAGGGACGGCCTAACATCAGCAGCACTATCGAGTTATTTTTTTCGGCCTCGGTCAGTATTTGCAGGCCGCGTCGTTGCAAATCAATATCAACAGTCTGCATTGCCTGCCAGGCTTTGAGACAGGCATTATTATTTTCTTCTTCCGTCAGTTTCAGCAGCGCTGACCAGGTCTCGTACAGCTGTTTTGCCAGCAAGGTTTTATCGGTAAAATCCAGAGCACGATCAAAATATTCAATCCGGTTCTGTTTGAAATAATCTTTTTCTTTTGTAAAGGCTGCATGTACTACTTTGGGCGTACCGGCAACAACCGGACACGTTGTCGAGTCTTCCATTTCCGAGGTGAAACTTTGTATTTTTGTAATGCATGGAAACCAGATCACGTTAAGTGCTTTTCGTTTGTGTTTTTTATACAGCAGGTGGTGTATATGTGCCAGTGACACCTTTGCCGGATAGCAGGGGTCGATGGATCCGTATTTACCACCTTCGTTCCACAGTTCTTCAGACGTCTGATCAGAAAATACGATGTTGCTTGCTGCCAGCCCCAGTTGTTCAAGGTAGGCCCGCATAAACGGTGCATTTGTATAATGATTTAAAACACGCGGAATACCCACACGAATACTCCTGCGCAGTAACCGGATGCTGTCAGTTTCGGCTGTGCGTTTTGCGCGGCCAAATAAAGCCAGCATGTTTTTAAGCTTTGCTGTTGCAATAAAACCCTGCTGCGGTTCTGTGCTCTCGTTGGTTTTACCCGCAGGGATGCGCCTGAATACCCGGCTGGCCTCGTAATCAACAAGATTAGGGTAATCTGCTTTTAGTTTTTTTCTATTCTTGTTCAGGCTAACCACCGCCTGCCTGGATTCAACCGTGCCTTTTTCGCAGGAAAAGCCCGCGATATAACGCGACACTTGTCCGTCAGGCGCTTCGGTATCAATAAAGGTTCTGGAACAGTTGTTTTCACAGAAGTTGCAGCGCGTTTCTTCATCGGTACGTGAACTGACTTTCAGGCCGATGGTTTCATCAATGCCGATAAAGCTTGAAAAGCCTCGCTGTTCTACTACACGTTTGGCTTCAATAGCCGCACCCATCGCGCCGGCTTCGCCACAATGAGGATGCACAATGACCTCGGCATCAGGTACCCGTTCTTTTATATAATCGACCTGGGCTTTTACTGCCGCCAGGTTGTACTGGGTGCCACCTTGTAATACAAATTTTCTGCCCAGTTCTGACATTCGCGGTATCTGTACCACGTATTGCCAGACATTTTTTGGTAATACGCGCGCCATGCCGGCAAACAGTTCTTCTTTACTGAATCCTTCTTTTTGAAAATTAACACGGTCCGTATCTAAAAACACGGCACAGCCATAGCTAAATTTTGGTGACAGTTCTGCTGTAAATGCAACCTCTGAAAAGGCCTCAACCTTAACACCGAACTGGTCAGCCATTGACTGCAACAACATGCCGTTGCCGGCTGAACACTGATTTGAAAGCCTGAAACTTTTTATCTGGCCGTGCTGCAGAAACAGCACTTTAATATCCTGCCCGCCTATATCACAGATAACATCGATATCATCGCCACAGGTTATTTTTGCACTCATCATATGGGCGACTGTTTCCACCACATTCACATCACAACGAGTCGATTTTTCTAACACATCTGCGGCATAGCCTGTGGCTCCAAAACCCAGTATCTCTAACTGACAACCCTGAGAGACTGCGTAGTTTTTAAGGCCCGCTAATAACTCTTTAGTGTCTTCAATCGGATTGCCTTTTGATAACTGATATTGTTTACAAATCAATTCGCCCTGTTGATCAATCATCACGGCTTTTGAACTGGTGGAACCGCCATCAAGGCCGATATAGGCTTTAATGGTACTGCCTTTGTCATAAGACCTGGGTTTAAACTGCGGCGTTTTGTATTTTTTCTGGAACTCTTGAAGTTCAGTTACTGTCGTATGCAAGCCTCGGTCAGCACTGCTGTTTAAATTGGATTTTCGGCCACTACAGATAAACTCTGACAGTCCAGAAAGGCCTTTGTATCGTGTTGTTTGCGACTGCTCTGTCGAGCCAAAAACAACGGCACCGTAAGCGGCATAATATTCCGCATTGTCAGGCACGATAATCAATTCACTTTCATCAATACCATCGGCAACCTGATAGCCTCTTTCTGCCCATGTTTGTGGTATTCGATATTTCCAGCACTGTTGCAGAAAAGGCAGGTAAGTATTGGGACCACCCAGCAGCAAGACCTTTTCCGTTAAGGTATTGCCGCGAGTTAAAACCGATAAATTCTGCATCACTATGGCATCGGCCAGTGAACACAGAACCTCTGATGACGGAATGCCTGACTTAATCAGATTGACAATATCTGTTTCAGCAAAGACACCACACTTTGCTGCGACATGATGAATTTTACCCGCATCAAATTTCAGGCTTGAAAGATGCTCACGCTTGATACCGACTTTTAATATACATTTATCTATCGTGGCACCGGTACCCGATGCGCATTTATCATTCATTGAGGTGATTATCTGGCGTTCACCTGTGCCTTCATTTTCTTTAAACAGAATAATCTTTGCATCTTGTCCGCCGAGCTCAATCACACTGCTGACATCAGGGTGTTTTTTCTCCACCGCCAGCGCAACGGCGTTTACTTCCTGCACAAAACGCGCACCAATAACATCAATCAGAGGGCCGGCACCTGAACCGGTTATGAAGGCTTTAATATCGCTATCAGAAAGCTGCGGGTATGTCTGATGAATAGCGGATAATAGTTCGAGTACTTTTTCGGCCTGTCTGGTTTCATGGCGCTCGTAGCGTGACCAGAGGATTTCCATTGTTGCCATGTCAACCACTACACATTTAGCCGTGGTTGAGCCAACATCGATACCTATGCTTATAGACGTATTCATCGTTACAAATATATCAATAACTTTTCTGAATAAGGGGGTGTTAAAGACTAAACGATTTTCTGCTTAATATATAGGTATTTTTACAAAGCCGTGAGCGCTGCGTCATATCAGTATTTTGTTAATCACTTATGTACAAACACTTAGAAAAGCTGTGGATAATCGCCAGTCCGCTTTTGCTTTGCCTGCAGCCGCTTGCATTTTACTTGCCGGAATGCGTGCTCTCGCTGTGGAAATATTTGTACCGGAACAGCCCGTCACCGCCATGACAATCTGCACAGACGATATTCTGGCTATCATTATTCCTCAGGAAACTTGTCATAACATTTCCCTCATCATTATTTTTTGACGATGCCTTGTTATGAAAAGCCTGCCACTGATGCGGGTTATGGCAGCTTGCGCAGGTAATACTGCCGTATGCAGTTTGTTTTCCCTCTTCATTAAAGGCCCGGATATCCGGTATTGTTTTACCCTTGTGAATCGCTTGCCTTAATTCGGTGGACCAGATTTTAACGTCTTTTGGATGCCGGCCCTGTTTAGGGTCTTTATTCGCCGCCATTTTTTTCTCATCATGACAACTACGGCAGCGCTGCTCAACCGCATCCTGCCCCTTGCCTAAAGGTTGCGCCCACAAATATAACGCCGACTCTCCCTGGTGGGGTACGTGACACTGACCACACAGCCCGGATACGTCTCGTTTCTGCTTTAATGTATTGACAGATTTTTTATCAAAGTCATGATCCGTGCCGATAATCATTTTTTTATCCTCATGACAGCGTATACAGAGATCACTGTCTGCATGCGCGGCTATCCTTAAAAAGCTGTTTGAAGCATCGCCTTCTTCATCCAGCAAGGGCGGACTTCTGCTCATTTTATCGTCCGGGTTCCACTGATGCGCATTATGACAACTTGCACAGTCAAGCCTGTCAGCGTCAGCTGATTGATCACCCTTGCTGTCAAAAAGCGGTAATTCTTTATGCCGTGTCATCTCACCGATATTGACTCCAAGCGGATGGTTATGGCCAGTGGTTAATTTCTTGCCGGCGATTTCATTTTCCTGATGACAACTCATGCACAGTTTAGCCACCGGGGTTTTTGCCTTGCCCAATGGCCGAGACCAGAGTGCGTTCGGCCCCGCGTTATGCGGCTGATGACAATGCAGACAGGCGCCCTGCACATTGCCTGATGAATTTGCAGCAGGTAACTCATCATCTTCTACAGCAGACTGATTGTGTTTCAGCTCCGTCTCAGATAAGTCATGTTTACTTAACAGTACTGTTTTTTTATCAACATGGCAGTTAAGGCAAAGCTGGCTGCTGCCGCTGTCTGCTATTCTTAGAAAACTGTTATTGGCATCGCCCTCGACTTTTGTAATATCGATATCATCGTCAGCGACTTTTTTCTTTACTGTCCAGTTATGTGGATCATGACAGGTACCACAACCGACACGGCCGTCGTTATCAGCGGGCAGGCCTTTTTTATCATAGAGCGGTAAAAACGTCAGCTGGCTGCTGTCTTTGGACTGGCTGTTTTTATTGTCCTGTATTATCTGCCATTTGCCGTGTTCAGTATGTATACCCAGTCGTTTCATATCGACATTTACCGGGTGAGTATGTTTGCCCAGTGTTTTGTCTTTGGCCAGCCCGTTTTCATTATGGCAGCCCAGGCATGCGATATAGCCAGTGCCGTTGCCGGATAATTTATCCCGCGCCCAGAGTTTACTGCCATTGGCGTTATGTACCAGATGGCAGGCAGCACATATTCCTGACTCATCTACATTTTGACCCAATGCATTTTCTGCATCCGGCGCGGTTAAGCGTAAATCATGTTTACTGTCCGTTACATTCCACTTTTCTTTATGGCAGGTTTTACAAAGCGGCGCGTCGGCACTGTTTGCAATTCTTAAAAAGCGGTTGCTACTATCACCCTTATCGCCTGGCTCGGCTTTATTATGTTTATCATTCGGGTCCCACTGATGGGGGTCATGACAGCTGGCACAGCTTACCTTGCCCTGTATCACATCCTGCCATTTAACTCCTTCTTCACTGAAGGTTGGTAGCGGCACTTTACGCCCCAGGCGTTTTACATCGACACCAACGGGGTGGCTAAATTCACCGACAGTGTGCTTGTCAGCCAGCCCGTTTTTATCATGACAACTCAGGCACAGTGCCGCCATCGGTTCCAGATTTTTATCAATTGCCCGCGCCCACATTTTTGGCCCTTCGCCTTTATGTGGAAGATGACAGGCACTGCAGGCACCGGCCTCTTTTACTGTTTGATCACGAATGTTTTTAGCCTCTTCATCAACCAGCGTCATATCATGTTTACTGTCTAACAGCGTTTTTTTATCTGTGTGACAACTCTGGCATAAAATGCCGTTTTCGTTTTTCTGCAGCAGCAATCCCTGGCTGGTTTTTGCATTATGCGGCCGATGACAGGTTTGACAGATGACTTCACCATTAACACCCTGTTTGGCCCCGGCTTTAATTAATTGCTCAGCTATTTTTGCTTTTTTTGGTATAACGTTGACAGGATGCGTCTTCAAATGTGCCGCATCGGCCATCGACTCTCCGTAGCGGTCATCGTGGCACTGGCCACATAATTCAGATTTTTTATTTTCGACTAGCAGTAATTTTTTATTTGGTGAGACATGGGCTTTATGGCATGACTGACAAATGACTTCTTTTTTGCGGCCAAATTTTGCCCCTGCCTGCAACAGGCCTTCGGGCTTATGATGGACTTTTTTTAAAACCGGATGAAAACCTTTTTTTGCACCTTTTGTTTTTTCCGTATGACATGCCATGCACAGCTGGCCATCAACATCACGCACTCGCATGAAAGCCGGTGATTCTTTATCGTCCCAGTCAACGCCGTGTGCGGTATGACAGGTGCCACAATACATTCGGCCGTCGTCATTCAGCGGAAACAGGTTCTTGCCATCTTCAATAGGAATGTTGATTTTTGCTGACGGCTTTTGCCCCACCGGATGAGCATGTTTACCGCTCTGCCACAGTGAACGCGAGTCCAGCACAAAACCATCATGACAGGAGAAACACATATCCTCTGTGCTGGCGACATCCTGCCTGCCGGTTTTAACAACGGGCTTGGGCTCATACGGCACCAGGGTTTGCACTTGCTCCCGCTTGAATGCTTTCAGCCACATGATATGGCAGGTTGCACATTCACGGTTCTCAGAAGGTAGGCGCGGGGCAGACTGCAATGGCTGCGACGCTATTAGAGCAGTCAATAATACAAGCAGTCTGACGAATCGGCTCAGCATGCTCAGAACACCTATGGATTCACATTGAATACACTGATGCGGTGGTTCCGCATTTCAGCAATATACAACCGGTTATCATCATCAAAGCTCATGCCCACCGGGGTATACAATGGTTGAGATGGCGGCATCTCCAGTACATATTTTAATTTTCCTATGTCTGAAAATACCTGCACCACGTTCATATAACTGTCGGAAATATAGATATTGCCGTTTTTATCAACAGCAACACCTTTAGGCCGGAAAACCTGGCCGGGTTCTACGCCCCAGTCAGATATCTGTATCGAATAGTCACCGTTTTTTTCAAACACCTGGACTCTGGAATTTAACACATCAACGGCAGCAACACGGCCGTCCTTTAAATGTGCAAGTGTTGCAGGGTACCTGAAGTCTCCTTCGTTAGTGCCGTTACCGCCCCATTTGCGCTTTAATTTTCCGTTTAGGGAGAACACCATTATTTTGTGGTTATCATTACCCGTGACGAAAATTTCTTCATTTTTTTCATCAACCAGCACATCGATCGGCCGGATCAGATATCGCCCGCTCTTTACTTTAAACAGGCGGATAAATTCGCCTTCCGCATTAAAGACCTGGATACGTTTATTCCCCGTATCGGCAACATAGACATGGCCGTTATCAGCAACATCTATTCCAACCGGGCTATTTAGCCTGTGCTTGGCTTTGCCGTGCTGGCCAAAACTGAACTGAAAAACGCCCTGCCTGTCAAACGCCACCACTCTATGATGGCCGCCATCAACCACATACACATACTCTGACGATACGGCCACGTCACTCGGTAACAAAAGAGCATTGTTAAGTGATGGTTTTATCTCCTGCAGCAAAACTACTTGCCGCTTCGCCAGGGTTTCAGCACAGGCAAGCGTCACCGCACCGACACTGAGAAACGCTGCGAGTATTATTTTAAGATAGCGTGAAGTATTATGCATATCAGTATGGCCGCTTAAGTATGCATTCACAGAGTTTGATGTCCCACCCGCAGAAGCAACCACAAGGCAATCCTTTAAACCAGATGAAGAGCGAATTTATTCGGCTTCCTCTTCAGCTGTATTTCGTCTGATCAACTTCGGCATGTAGAATTTTTTATACTTTTCGACAACACCGATGAGATTCATGTTTGTTAAATCTGAAATACGCCGCTCTGAAAAACCCAGCTCTCTGAATGGCAACAGACTTTCGTTCTCCTGGGTATGGCAGCGGGAACAGAAACGCCCCTTCGGCATGACAATTCTGTGAAAGCGTTTCTTAAGCGCTTCCTTATCACGGTCATTCAACTTCTCTTTTACTTTTAGAAACTGCTGCACATCCGGATCATCTTCTGTCACTTCTAGCAGCTCTTCCTTGCCAGACTGTCCGGAATAAACCACAATCTTGGAATAGAGGTCATCTGTGTCCTGCAAATATCCGCTTTTGATGTTGATATCCGTACCAAAGGGTTTGCCTTTAACTTCAATACCTGAATAATTCAGCCATTTAAAGCGATAGAATTTTTCCGGCACTTTCTCTTCATTAACATGACAGGTCATACAACCAACAAACTGTGTATGCATATTCATTAATGTTCGAATCATTGGTTCTTTTGAATGTGGATAGTCGCCATGACACTGGAAACACACAGGCTTTTTACCCATATTTACTTTATCTTCTTTTAGCTCGTGATGAAAATGTCTTTTCTTTTCAGTAAAACGGTCTAGCCTTAACGTTTGCAGAATCTCGGGTTTCTTTTCTTCTTCATCTTTAAACAAGCCGGCATGTGAGCCTAATGCAACAAAGACCTCGAACATAAGAATTAAAATAATACAGCCAAGAATAAATGCCGTAAGAAACGAAATCACCGGGTGCCCGCGACGCATACCAGAAATACTAAACGGGTCCTGAGCAAACTCGCCAGGAATTTTTGCCTTATGATCGATCAACACCACTAACGCCACACCCAGCAGCATAAACAACAATACCGTGAGGATGATATAGGTCGTTAGTTGATCACTAAAGTCATGCATCTTGTGTCACCCAATCAATACTCGGTTAACAATAAATAAATTGTGAAAAACCCAAATAACGTCCAGAAAAAAATAATGCCAAGCGTGGTGTAAGCAAATAGCTTTTGTATGGTTGTCATTTTTTTTATCATGATTCGCTCTTGCTTTCCGTCATTTTTTCATCGATAAATTTATCTTCATAAACACCTGATAGTTCGCGTGCATCTTCCATATCAAGTAAATACTCTCGTTCGGATTTGATTTCCACCAGGTTTCTCAGGTACTCGAGGAAATGCTCTTCTATCTGGTGCTCTCTGGTAATTTTTCCGGTCAAAAAAGTCCACTGCATCGGAAAGCGACCCGGCGCAAGGTGCACGTTATACCAGTGCCAGAAGGCTATCACCAGTAATGCCAGCAATGCCTCATGCGGATGTGACAGGCGCATCATTTCCTGAAAATATGATGCGTAGCCCGCGGGTAAAATCGTGGCCCAGAATTCAGGGAACAAAAATGAAGAGCCGGATATTATCATTACCAGGTTACCGAACGCTGCGGCAAAATAATGAATTTTCTGTTTGTACATGAACTTGTCCATTTCCGGCCGCTGATCTCTTTTACCCGCGTGGTACAACATGTCATCTTTAAAATCACGCACATCCTTAAAGGTTGGTATCAGGGTGCGCTGCAGTATAAAGCGACCGCCTATAATATCCCTTAACACCAGCCAGAAAAGATAAACAACATGGTATACCATGCTAAACACCATCACGCTGGCCAGGGTGCGGTGAATAATACGTGATACATCAACACCACCAACAAAGTTATTTAATGGTGTCGCCCAAAAATGATCCAGAAAAGCGATCGGCAACCCTGTGAATGCCAATGTCAGGAAGGTGACAAATGTGAGCATGTGTTGAAGGCGAATATGAATATCATATCGCGGCAGGTCACCGATCGGGTTGGAGACAACATTTTTATACAGCAATACCCTGTCCTCAGGCATGCTGTCAATTACCAGCTCTATCTGCTGTCGCTCAGCATCGCTGACCTTATTCATACGCATGGATGATTCAAGTACTGCCCGTGCTTCGGCCGATAAATTCATGTTTCAATATTCCTGTTGTTCATATCTTGTTTGCGCCGGCTCATCACTCGACCCGATCTCTTCCACGTTTTGATTTACGCCACCATGATGATCCCTTATGCAGGTGCCAGCCTATACCATCACGTCTGCGGCCGATGGTTTCAAACGCCGCCAGGCCTACTAATAGCACCAGCACTACATCACCGATCCAGCCGTAAATCAGATTAGAATAATATCGGAAGTTATTATTTTCAGATTCAGAAACCGGCGTTGGGTGTGGATCAAGCTGGGCGTATTTTTCATCCGCACGGGTATGGCAGCGCTGACAGGTTTTGGTCACATTATCTTTGTGCACGGATGATTTGGCATCCCGGGAAGGGCGAATATCATGCACGTTCATATAATAATTATCATTATCCGCATGGCAGTCGAGACAGCTTGCCGCTTTTGTAAAACCATATTTAACGACTTTACCATGAAAACTTTGCTGGTATGATTCTGCAGCAAACGGGTATTTCTTACCTAATTCTCTGCCATCTTTCTCTGCCTCTTTCATGTGGCGCTCTATCAAACGCTTATCCCCATGACAACTGGAACAAAGCTCCATCACTTCTTTTGGTGAACGTTTGACTTCTTTGATTCTTCTGCTGGTATGTTTGTACCAGTTGGTCACAAACTTTTCATCCTCGTGACAGATAACACAGCGCTGCGTGATTCTGGGTGGTGGCCCCTGCTCTTCTGCCGGGTTATAAATCGGGTTGGTATGACAGGTTACACAATAGGGTTTGTCTTTATCGTGGCCTTGCGCGTCTTTTTCACGGCCATGTGCACTGCCTTTGTATTTATCATAAATCGATTTATGGCTGAATTTTTTTCCGGTTGCCGGGTTTTTGATTGAATGACACTCACTGTTACAGGTTACACCCGTCTTGACTTCACGGTGTGGCAGCTCTTTAATATAGGAGTGGCAGTCTTTACAGGGAACATTTCTGTGCACAGTAGAGCCGAAGACATGTGGCATAACATAATATGATCGCCTGGCTCCGTCTTCTGTAATGCGTCCCATTTTTGGATATTTGTGACAAAGCAGGCAGCCTTCGTCATCTTCAAACGCATAGGCAACACCCTGACTGATACTCAGCAGTACTGTTAAGGTTAGCAAATATATTTTCAGCTTCTGACATTCCATTATTTTTATTTTTCTTATTCTCAACTTACTGTTGATCAGATTAAAATCTATCATGTTTTCATATATTGATACACGTCAAAACAACAACTTAAATATGAAATCAAAGCTACTTTGTGTGACAAATAATACATAAAGGCTTTGAACGCAACTTTTTATCGCTGCCGGCTCCGTATGCTGCTGCCGGATTTTTGATTATACCCTTGGCATGCGGATTATGACAGGTAGCACAAAACACCCTGCCAGTACCGGGCTCCAGGGGCATGAGTATGCCTTTTTCTTCTAGAGCCTCTTCCATATTCGCGAGTACTTGTTCAGACGGTTTTACCAGATGATTCGGCCCCTTCTTATTTTTAAAAAAACTGAACTGGCCGCCTGGATGGGGTTTCCACTGATGACATCCCCAGCACATTGATTCTGTGTTTTTCTTCGCATGGAAGCCAACCTCATCAATACTTCTCGCCTCTTGCAAATCATCAAGTGAACCCGAGTGACAGACCCGACATTTTTGTGTTTCGATTTCACCGCTTGCATTTATCTGCTGGTGTGGATTAAAGCGCTGGTAGCTTTCAGCTGAATGGCACTGCTCGCACAGGCCATGCCGTTTTATGTAGGGTCCGCCACGGAAGGCTTTTGGGTTCTCATGTTTCTGACGGCTTTGCAGTTTGCACTGCAAGGTTATGTCGTGACATGTCAGACAGCCTATCTTGCCATCATTGTGTTCGACGATATTTTTCATAACAGGCTTCATCTGCTGCAATCTTTTAGCTGAGGGTTTGATAGCAGATGGATGAATATAACTGTGCTGAATGCCTGCACTATGGCAATTCAAACAAAACTGATCGGCTTTAGCACCAGAACGAAGATTGTGTTTAGAGGCACGAGGCTGTGTTTCAGTATGACAGGCCTGGCAACTGTCCTCTTGCCAATGCGGATCAGGTATCTCTGATTTATCGATTTTCCCTGACGTTACTAATGCCGGTATCTCCGGCACGCGACCGATTAGGCTCTGCACTAATTTTTTATGCTCAAGCACTTTCTTTTGCTCAATTAATCGTAATTTTTCTTCTTCTGTTATTGGTGTTTTTACTTTAGCTTTTACGCCAGCCGCAGAATTTTCAAGCGCATACGCTGCCGGCAGACACAATAATGACAGCGTTACAACAGCGATAAAAAATCTGGTTACATGCATACAGCTGGCGGCTACATGCCGCCACCTCCGCCGCCGCCACCACCACCACCGCCACCCATCATGCAGCTGGCAGCACCTGACGCACTGTCATAGGTACAGGGGTCATGGTTGCGGTTATGGCAGGTTAGATAACAGCCGCCACTACCTGCGCCTGATGAATTGGAATAATGCTCCAGCCGTCCCGATGAACTGGCAGAGACCACGTCTTTGTCAAAATTAATTAACTTCGGTTGCTGGCTGCCGTGCGGGTCATGACAGACATTGCACGGTGTATCGAGGTTGCCGCCACCCATGCCTCCCGTACCGTTAATATGAAAGCTGTGGCGCGGAAAAGAATCATTACCGAGGATGCTGCTGCGGTCATGGCATTTATAACACAGCGCATAGCTGGAGGCACTTTCATTGGTCGGGTCTTGTGTCAGGTACTGCCTGGCTAACAGTGGCGCATAGGTCGAGCCGTGCGGTCCGTTAGGGCCGTTGCTATCATTATTGTTATGGCAATCCAGACAACTGATTCGACTGTTTGTATTGTACGGCGCCATTAAACTCGGCACAAAACTATTGCGGCCGGTGCCTGCCACTGGATGATACGAGGCTTTGCTGGTACTAAACTCTGCACGTACATTGTTCTCATTGAACTGTCTGTTTGTTCTTTGTGGCGGTTTACCCGAACTGTCACCATGACAGCGATAACACAATTGATATGGCGCACTGACCTGACTCACCGTGCTACCGGACTGACTGATGCCTTTAACACCTGCCAGTGGATTTGAAGCATTCGCTGCATGTGGATTATGGCAATCGATGCATTCAACGTGTCGTGAATTGACCACTACCGACTCATTTGGTTTATGTACAGCCGTGCTATTCATTATCGGGTGTCTGGAAAACTTGTTAAATTCACTGCGAATATTCTTCGTTGCAACATTGCCATTATGACAGGCATAACAATTATCTTCTTCAGCCGAGTATTTCAATATCCTTTCATTGCCCGCAGCATTATGTGGCGTATGGCAGTTTTCACAGGCATTTTTTGAGACCGTGGTTTCCGAAGTTGTCGGCCAGGGGTCGGGTGACTGACCGTTCCAGGATTTATTCGACGTACTGTGGGCGGTATTATTCCAGTGCTGTTTCTGATGACAGGTTTTGCACAGTGCTGATGCCACATTAGCCATCACCAGAAATTTGCCATTTGAATCATCATGCGGGTCGTGACAGCTGGTACATTGCATCTGGCCTGACTTATCCAGCTTAACCAGACCCGTCAGGTTAGAGGGGTTAATTAACTCACCCCGCTGATTGGCAAGATTATTATTAAATACAAATGAGATGGGGTGATCATCCGACAAGTCAGTGCCTAAGCGACTTGCTCCCTGTGGCACAGTAGAACTACCGGACATTGAAATCGGATCAGGCTGACTTAATATTTCACCAATCGCAATCGTGCCATCATGACAGCTCAAACATAACAAAGAGGCACCGGTGGGTTGACCCGGTGACGCGACTATCGATGAACTGCTATACGGCGTATAGTTGCTGCCGGGTGTCGACCTGTTCCATAACGGCGACGCCGGCACCGAGCTGTGAGGGGTATGACAAAAAATGCAAACCTGCTGCTCACTGCTTGCCTTTATTGAACCGGGACCACTGGAAGAAAGATTATGTTTGGTCGTTAATACACCGGCATAGGCCAGCGTCCAGAAAGATGACAATATCAT